>JAAUXX010002167.1_pt1 | contig 20661 bp, 6 predicted proteins | sample 7278111 | NCBI WGS metagenome assembly JAAUXX01 (sample SAMN14350116, study PRJNA611818) | marine sediment metagenome | isolation source: surface marine sediment (1.8m) | place: French Polynesia: Moorea | collected 2018-08
CACGCACCAAAAGTGTTGGATCGATTGGTGGTTGGAATAGCGGTAACTGACGGACTCTACCTTCAATATTCATACAGTGACGAATCTTAAATAGGCGATCTTCTAACGTATCCCAGTATTTGAGTAATTTATCGTTATGGGGAATGCCAAAATAAAGTATATCTAAGGTTGGAGCTTGCTGCTGTTGTATCTTTTTATTTGAATCGATAATTTGTCCAGAAGACAAAACCAGATCTTGGATTTTAAGCAATACGTTACTAAAGGGGTCAATTTTTCTTTGCTCTAGGTCGCTGTAGGTAAAATCCCTGCGCTTACGAGCTGGGATTTGTTCGGGACGCGAGCCCAGGATTTCAGCAGCCAGAATGTATAGTTGAGTGGCTTCGTTAATTGACTCGATGGAATCTCGGCGGAAGAGTTGATCTGCCCAAGCAAAGAGATTTTCTATGTATTTTATCACCACGGTTTTCATATACGCAGGCAACCGATGGCGGGCAATAAGATGAGGTTTAAAAGGATTCTTCTCCCACTCTGTCACCTGTTTCTCTAGCTCCGAATCTCCCTGGTTAAGTAGAACCATCAACTCTTGAATGCGTTTTGGTACGCCCTTATTTTCTAGATAAACTTCGTAGAAGGGTCTTACTTTCCAAAAGCGAGCTGGGTAAGGTTCATTAGAAGATAATGTAGGATCGAAGATGTAATGGAACCACTTCATAGCCTCCTCGAAACGCTGATTCTTGCTCAATTGATCTGCAATAAGAAGTGGAGTATGGAAAAAAAGTTCCCAATTATACTGGGAAAAAGCACTGCTCAATGAGAAATCGATATCTTCCTTGGGATAAGGTGTACTTATTCTTGCAGTAACAGGATGATATTCAGTGCTAAAGAATTCTTTGTAATTTTCAGGAAAATTAGCTAATTGTCTTCTTTGGATGTATGCTTGATTTTTAGGAGAAGGCTCGAAAAATTCATCAATCCCGAAATGATTAACTTGCCGAATAAATTGACACACATAAGGATGATAAAAATTTTCAAATGAACACTTAACATCAGATCCACTGCTCCCCCCTCCTACAAAACTCCAACCAGAACCATATGTTCTTTCATACCTAACAAAGAAAGTTCTCTTAGTATCTTCATAAAAGCAGGGAATTTTTTTGTCTACATATTTGCCAAATTGCAAATTTTGGTGAAGAAAAGTTATGCGATATCCTACTTCTGGTTTTAGGATTTCGTAATCTTTTTTTGATTTTCCTAAATCCTTCCATTGCTTTTCGTCGTCAATATTTTTGGGGAATTTTTCGATAATAGGCAACCTAAATATATGTTGTGTCCTAAACTTAGAATTTGATTCTACCAATTTCATATATTCTAAATCATCGGCATCCACGGGAAAAAGCAATGGACTCCTATTTTCTAATTTTTTGTAAGCTACTTCTATGATAAATTCGTCATTACACTTGCTGGCTTGAAATTCACCAATTGGCCAAGCAGCTAACTCTCTGACGGCAGGAGACATACTTAAAATATAGTGGTAAGCATAAATGCGAATACAAATCTGTTGGTTATTATTAACATTGAAACTGAGACCTTTAAAGGTAAATTTGTTTTTACCTTTGAAGCGGTATTGCTTAGTTCTCGCATATTTTTTTGCCCAATCTTCTAGTTTTTTTTGGTCATATTCTATATAGCCAGTATTTTGAGTATTAATGATTTCAATACGCGGAATTTTCCATTGTGGTGGAGCAATATCATTATCAGCATCAGGGATAATATCATTAAGTTTATATGTTACCTTTAGATTATCTTTTGATATTTTTTTAGCTGACCATTTACCATTTTTGTATTCGCTCCAACCTAGCTTAATTTCCCAGTACTCGAATGACTTGTTATTATTATCCTGTATATTTTTTTCAGTAAAAATTGACCAAAACAAGTACATCCTCTGATTCCAAATCATAGGAATTAGATGATCCCCTTCAATATCAACATCTACTTTCTCCCACGGAGTCCAATAAGACTCATCGATCCAACGGCGATAATAATAGATATGAGGAGTATTGCGAGTGCGTCCAAATACATGTAAAACTTTATTAACTGTTCTTTTTTCTTGCCACTCGTACCATTCGTCTTTCTGCTCGTACATCCCGACAATTTCTAAACGAGACACTTCATCAAGTTTTTCAAGATAATTTAGAAAAGCTTGCTCGACAGCATCGTTAGTAATTTCATTCTGGAGTAGTTCATTTTCTAACTCTTCAAAGAACGGAGATTTATTATCTCGTAGTTCGGGTTCAATCCAGTTTTCGGGATAGAGAAAGACCTTACGGTTAGCTTCCCACACCCGATAATTCTTGCGCCATTTCCATTCGTTGGCAATTTCTGGCGAAAGGGAAACTTCATCCTCTAGGTTCATCAGACAGCGTTGGACAAACAGTTGCACGCAACTAATCGCCTGCTTGATGCGGGAAGTCATCATGCAGGAATCCATCTCTACATCAATGAGGAATTTGGCATAGAGATCGTTGTTATTTTCTAGTCCATACTCATGGATCAGATACGCTGCAAGAGCCGATCGCTGTTTTCTACGTAATTCATCTCGCAAAGGCTTGGCTACTTTGAGCCAGGGAGCTTGACCGTATTTAGCCTTGACCACTTGCTTGAGGGATTGCACCATGCCTTCCTTCTTCTTAAAATTAGGGTCAGTAAGATTTTTGAAGGCAACACTAAGATGAACGTTATTCGTCCAGTTAATTAACTGTTGTGCTGAGATGCCCAGTTGTCTGATTACAGTAAAAGCTTTCAGAAGCTTGTCAAATTTGTTTCCTTGCCTAAAATCATCTTTTGTCAGGGAAAATCCTGTTGAACCGATTAAAGTCTCTAAATCTTCTTTATTCCAGTTGGTTAAAGCCAAAAGTCTTTCCTTAGCAGCTTCAAGATTCTTCTTGTCTTCTGTAGATTCATATTGATAGGTTGCAGCAAAAACATCTATGAGCCGAGTTTTAGCTTGGGAAAAGCGATCGCGAAAAGTGAATATTGAATGTAAGTGCAGCCATTGATTAAAGAGGGCAGTATCTGCTGCGGGTTCAAGAGGGAATTGGTTGGTCTTGAAATCATTAAAATATTTATCGCTGCTATGTTGAGCTATATAGTTTAATTCATCTGCTCGGATCTTAAATTTGTTGATAAAAAGTGCTAGCTTGTGGAGCAAGCGATAGCTATTGATCGCGAAACTAGGTATTAATTTCTCAGCAGGAATGAGTTGTTCTTGGTGGGAGGATGGCGCGATCCAATAAATTATCGGTTTGGGATTAGTATTGGCAGCATATTCTAAGTGGTAGTCGTAGAATTGACCTGTTTCTAACTCAATGATTTGGTTATTTTTATTGATGACTCTCTCATTTACCCACAATTTTTCATTAGGTTTATTATCATCATCGCCCCATTCTTCTTGCCCACTAGGTTTAATGAAGAAGCTGTAAGTGCCACTCTGCTCTGCTTGCACCATTCCTCTTCTACGGATTTGGTTATTATGATCGAATTTTTCAAGGGATAAATCGACTGTTAGTAATGCGAGAAAGTCATCTAAAGCCGTTTTGCTTGAATCGTATTGACCTTTAACTAACTTTTCCAGTAAAAGATTTGTGATATCGGCATCGAGTTCGAGAGCAATTGATATTTGTTGCTCGATCGCCGACTTTTGCTGGAGATAGATACTAATGTGCTGCAAAATCCAAGACAGGCGATCGCCAACTCCAGAAAAGTGATCGAGTATATTTACCAGAGCATCTGCTAGCCCAAGGATTGTTTCTAGCTGTTTTTTGATTGCTGCTTGAGCTAGAAAATCAATCGATTTTCCGTGAATTTTCTTAATTGCTTTCTGATAATTTTTATAGGTTTCGGTCTGGTTTGTTGCGTCTATATTCAGCAAAATATCTCGTTCAGCCTGGGTCAAAATGCCGTCAATTCGTAACTCTTTTGCATCTTCAACGTAACGAACTTTTTTTCTCAGATCGGTTAAGTCTTGAGGAATATCTTCGGGAAACTCGATCTGGTCGGGCAGTTTATCAAGTTCAGTAGAATAGGTTGTAGTTCTACTATTTTTAACCCAATCCACCAATTTCTGAGCATCATCAGGCTCAAGAAACTGAGTGAGTTTTTCGAGGGTGAGTTTACCCTCTGGATCGGGAACGAGTTCTGTTTCTGCGGACATCTTTAATAAGTCTCTCTTGAGTTGACCTATCGCTTGGGCAATCTCACTATCTGTTGGCACAAACAGATCGGTTGCTTCCTCATATTGGTGGCGCAGTAAGTAATCTAATTCGGGTATGGTAAATTTAGAAGCCTGGATTTTCTGAACCTGTTCGATGAATTTGAGAGTATTGGTGGTACGATCACGCTCAATATCGCCCTCAGCGTTCTTGGTATCCTCAAAAGGGTTAAACAACCCTAATAGAACCTGGGCAGAGATAAATTCTCTAATCTTCAGCTTCAAGGCTTTAGAGAAAGAAACAATGCGGTAAAGGGCTGATAAATGTTTAAGATTGAGTATATCATCAACAAGTTTTCGATTGTGCTGATCGCCTTTGACTAAACGCATTAAATCATCAACAGTGATCCCTAAAGCTCCCACAATAGTAGTAGTGTGTTCAGTAATCTTGATATCCTTATCAGGAGGGAAATTATATACCTTTTGAAGTTCTGTTTTTGTATCATTCAGCTCAAATAGAGGATTATCTGGATTATCCACCGACTTATTGAGAAATACCTGTTCGTAGAGAGATGGAGCCTTTTTACTTTTTTCTTCTTCTGACCTATCTTCAGCAGTGTCAATGGTACCCCACCAGCTCAACATTTCCAGTAGTGGAACTTTGAGTTCTTCACGCAAACGCTCAATATTAGAGAGACGTTGTAAAAGTGTGTCATCTATATTTTTTTCTGGAAAAGCAGCGATCGCCTTATCAAGTTCTGGAATTGTCCAACCTAGCTTGCGCTGTAGGCGTAGGAAGCGACGCATTTTCTTGAAAATATCTTCCCACTTGGTTTGTGCATCCTTGTGTTTCAGTTCTGCTTTTTCAAGATCGCAAGGATCTCCCTTAAATTCAACTGTAAGTTTGCCTTGAGGATTAATAAACTGTGTATGGACGAGTTGGCGAATAGCTCGATAATTTTCTCCAGGTATTTTACTATTAAATCCGCCTTGCTTTAACAAACCTCCCAAATCTTTACCAGTGTTTTTATGGGGACGTTTTAGCTTGCAGAGGACATCGACTGTCTCTCCTGCTTGTAAGCCCCAAAGTTCAGATTCTGATTTATTATTGAGTTTTCCTGTAATTAATTTTTGTTCTAGCTCAGTAATACCAAGATGGTCGCAGGCTACTCTAATTTCTTTTTTCGGCTCATTCGGATTCAGTTTTGGCAATTCTTCAATCCACTGATACCGTTTCAAGCCAAGATGCTGCATGTAGATCTGCGCTTCTTCAAACCACAGATCGAAAGGTAAGGTAAAAGGATAAAAGGATTCAGCTAGTTTGGCGTATGCTTGCTTGTTGAGATATTCAGGATAGGCACTAAGTTCGTTTTGATTGGCACCTGTAGCTCGTGACTGTGTAGATAACTTGTAAAAATTAAGTTTGTCGTTTTCTCTTAAAATCAAATACTTTTGCGTTCCATCTGTTATTCTCCATATATACCGTGTTTTTAAGACTGTAAGATTTGCTTCATAAGAAAGCTGCTCTATGTCAAGAGCTCTCAAAACTTCTCTTAGTAAACCTATGTCTGGATTGTACACTAGGTCATTATAAATCTCAGATGGCAAACTTTCTCGACCTACAGCATTTTCTAGTACTTCATTTACTAAATCTACATAGGGTACTAGAGTATTTGTGTTCTCACAGGAAAGCTCAATTTCAGTTAAATCAGGTCGGCGGTTAAGTAGCACTGATAGAGGATTGTGTTTACCATTCTTAGTTGCGTTTTTTAAAAACTGAAGTAGATCGACAAAATAAGCAGCAGGGCTATAAACTGACTGACAATGTTCGCATTCGCAGAAATCGAGAGAACCAAATAGATTTCGCAGGGTCACAATTTCTTGAGGTGTGTGGTAAAGCTTAGATGTATCGAGAATAGCTTTGGGGTTAGGGCTATTAAATAACTCGCGCAAGTCCATGTACACAGTTAATGCCATTGCATTGACGTGACTGGCTTTATTCCAGATTTCTTCTGCTACTTTTCTGCTCAATTGCTCGGCATACCGTGCGATAAAAGCAGCTTGACTAATACTAGCGATCGCCATTGCTGAATCTAAATTGGCTTTTTTTAGTTCCCGTATGACTTTATAGCGATCGCGTTCTGGACCAAGGCGAGAAGTTCGCATCCAGCTACTAACGCCAATTTTTTTCTGGTCCTCTAGATTCTCTGATTCAATAACTTCGCTAATTTTTGCTGTGGTCAGCTCGAATTTCGGATTTTCCTCTAGGTATTCGAGCAATATTTGTTTGTCAGGGATTTCCTCTACTTCATGGCGCAGTTTGTGAAGAATTACTGAGGTAGGAAAACGAGCCTCAATGTTACGAAATACTGTCTCGGCAAAACCTTTTGCCTTCTCTTCCTCATTTTCCCCTGGTGTATCTTCTGGAAAACCAGCCTCCTTAACAACCTCTTCCCACTTCTCTAGAGACCAGGTTGCAAGGTTGTTTGGGACTTCTTCTCTATTCTCTAAATCTTCTTGGTTTTGTACTGTTTCACGCAGCTTCTGTGCTAAAGGCGCATAGTTTTGAGCGATCTCTCCTACAGTTAGGGTAAATTTCAGTTCTGTGATGTCATCATCTTCAAGCTCTGTTCTCTCATGCAGTTTTTCCCAGAATTCTTCTTCATCCGAGCCTTCATACTTGAGGTATTCGCTGACAAATACATGCTGCCTTTCTACATCATCTCTTAAGCTTGGAGAAGTTCTCAGTAAGTCTCCTAAATTATCTTCGAGTTGTTCGTCAATGGCGAGTTCGTGAAGTGTCTTAAGAGTTTCCTGGACTATATCTGCTTCTGGTTGTTCGTCATGGGAAATAATATTCTCTGCTAAGGCAGTTTCTAAGGCACTTTGTACTATCCGTGCATCCTGTTGCAAAATAGCTGAACGAGATGAAATGGGGATATTCTGGTGCGCTAAAGCATAGAATATTTCTGATGCTAAACCTGTCTCAGCAGATCTCTGGACTGCCTGCACTGCAAGGTCAACTTGGGAGCGATCGAGATTGGCTTCTGCTGCTAAATACGGAATCTCCGTTTCAGATAAGTTAATGAGGTTGTCTACGGGGATAACCCGTTCTATGTCGTCACGAAGTCTATTATATTCTGGTGCTCCGCGATATTTTTTGGTATCGATGACAAGATCGATCGCTACTTCTGGTTCAGCATTAAATAGAATAGATTCTTCTGAAGTAGCGATTGGTTCTTCATTGTTTTGATGATAGGCGCAGACAAATAAATTAGCTCTTTCTCTGCCGAGGTTTTGAAGTAATGATGCTTGATAAGCAATTTCATAATTTCCTTCAAGGTTGGGAATTGCTTCACCCAATTCAGTCTTGTCTGTGCGAAATCCCTGATGAAAGGCACGTACAATTCCATCCCTAAAAGGAATATCATTCTCTAAGCGTACTTGACCGCGCACTATAAATTGCTCTTCGTGGAGAGCTTCGTTAATAAGACTAGCCGTAGGCCCGTCTACCTCTCCTGTAGGAGCTAACTCATGTTGCTGTTGGAATCGCATAACAGCAACTTGTGTGTCTCTACCAAAATATCCTTTTCGGTCATCAATGGTAAATCTCAGCAGACGCAGCTCTTGTTGAAGTAAAATAACGTCCTCTCCTTCTATACCCAATTGTAAATTACGCCCTTGCAATTCCATCAGATTAGCCCTCAAATGAACCTTATTTTTTAATACCAACTGCCGACATAAAATATCGATTTAACTGTAGGAAAAATCTTAATTTTATAATCAGCAATTGCAAAATATCAGCAGTATTTTTGGGAAACAAATATTCAATTTAACTACGAAAATAAATTAACAAGAAACAATAAAAGTTTTGGTTTAAATTTATTTCTTCCATGGATGATAAAGCCACCTACACTAATTTAAATTTATAATAAAGCAACTTACTCGGTACAATATTGCAATATTTTTTATCCTATTAAACAAGTTTTTGTAAATTTATAAGTCTGACTACTGTTCCTCACAATATCTTCATGTTTTTAGTATATAGATTTCTTTCACGAAGATATAAATCTTCTCGTCTTAACTATGAATAATAAAAAACACGATTTCATAAATTCGTTGAAGTTTATTATCTATTAACTAAAGCTGAATCTTTGGCAGTTTAGAGAATCTGAATTATGAATAATCGAAAGTGGAAGCCGAAAACCAAAGCTGAGATTGTGTTGGAGGGATTAACAACGTCTTCAAGTGACGCGATCGCCAAATTGTGTCAAATTCATGGCATTAGTCTTAAGCAATATCGACAGTGGGAACAAGATTTTATTAAGAATGCGCGGCGAGCGTTCGCACCCCAGTGGCATCCTAAAGTTAAGCAAATTCTGGGTGTTGGGCTGTTTGCGATCGCAGGGCTTTATTTGCTGGCAATTCCTCTAGGACTGATTGAGAAAGAAAACCGTCTGGGTACACCAGAAATTGTCCTAATTGGTTTGCTATTGGTCTTGTTGTCGAACGTGGTAGAACGTCTCGCTGAAATCACAGTTAGTTCCAGTGGGATGAGTGCTCGCTTCCAAGATATTGAAGAGCGACAAGATACTTTGCAATCTGAGGTTGATACGCTGCGAGTGGTACTCAAGGGCATTGTCACCGATTACGAACAAGATAAGTTAAGAGGACTCGCTTCTGAAAATCCTTTTATGGTTCATTATCGATCTAGTTTGTATGAGGAGCTTAAACGTCTCGATGCGATGCGATATATTCGACCTCAAGAAGGTTATGGGATTTCTGATATTCGGAGACAGTATGAGAAAAAACGAGGAGAAAAATTCGATTTGAAGCAATATGTCCGCATTACGGAGGAAGGTCGAGAATATCTAAGTCTCAGAGATGAGTTATTTATGGATGCGGGGGAGAGTTCGCAATCCTTTACAGAGTAACTAAGGGAATTGATTCAATTAAAACTACAAAAATGGCGATCGCGGAATGTTTTTCTAGGGCGATCTCTGGCAATCTCTCCTTCTTGAAAAAGTAACATATCGCGCTTGGGCATCTCTTCATCTGTCTGTCGATGCGCGGGTAATTCGGTAATGAGTTATTGAGGCGATCGCACTAGAAAAAACAATTGCAAGCTGTTAGCATGAAATTATCAAATAATTTATTGAAAATATAATGCTTAGTCTGAGTGATATCCATCCTCTCTCGGAATTCCAGCGGGGTGCTAAAGCTTTTCTCGCCAAGCTCAAAGAAACCAAAACACCAATTGTTCTTACTGTTAATGGTAAAGCAGCAGCAGTTGTTCAAGACGCAGAAAGTTACCAGCAACTTCTCGATCGCCTTGAGTTACTTGAATCTATTGCGGGCATACGAAAGAGTATTGAGGAGTTCGATCGAGGAGAGGGTATGCCTTTGAAGGAAGCCTGGAAGCAACTTCAGGAAAAACATGGCTTACCAGATTGAAATCTCGCCTACTGCGGTGGCTGATATAGAAAATATTTTTCTCTGGATAAAGCAGGAGTCCCCAGAACGAGCTTACCGCTGGGTAAGAGGGTGTTATGAAATTATGTTGACCTTGGAAAATTTTCCGAAGCGTTGCTCACTAGCTATCGAAAGTAAGTACATGGGAATTGAGGTGCGTCAACTTCTCTATAAAAAGCAATTCTATATTTTATTTACTGTGAGCGAAGCAGTGGAGCAAGAGGAAGGAATTGTGCGTATTCATCGTGTTCGCCGTGGTTCTCAACAGAGGCTTCAAAGTATAGATCAACTTTTAGGTGATGAACCTGAAATGTAAAACAGTTTTCTTGGAGATCGCATTTTTGATGATTATGGCGAGCGCGTAATCAAATTTAGTCAGTAGTTTAGTTTTTGGTTTGATGGAACGTTATGGGATTATTTCTTTGTTTAAGTTTTGGCGATCGCACTAATTTTACGGATTTTTTAGCGATCGCATTTTTGCTGATTATTGCGATCGCGGAATGCTTTTCCAGGGCGATCGCTCCTCCTTGAAAAATTAACATATCGCTTCTAACCATTCCTCACTCTATCTCCATAATGCACTGATAATTCAATGATGAGTTATTCCTACGATCGCCTCCCCTCATTAAATAAAAGTGATCGCTAAATCCTCCAAGACAAAATCGCGCCTGTTTGAGTCTGGGTTTACGCTTGGGAGTTCCTGTTTTGACGAGCGATCGCGCGAGAGGGCTTCTCTATAGGGTAATTGAAATTGAGATTTCGCTCGTTGATAATGTACTCCACACGAGAGAATCTTCTCACTAGTGAATCACCCTAAAAAACCTTCTACTTGAAGCAAAAGATTTATATGTGAATGCTCTAAGACTTTCTGTTTGCCAGACAGAAGCTCCGGTTCTCTTCAATTTTGATTTGCCTTCCCAACGATTTTCAAAAACTTCTGGATCGACGTTTTCGGCTAAGTAATCTGCAGCGGAAATCAGCAACCTACGTTCATTGACTGCCACTCCCATCGCTCCTTCCACTTTCAAAGTTTCTGGCTGAATCAGTGGAATAGGTTCAGAACGGTCAGTAGGCAAGTATGTATTGATTAAGTCCGACTTTGTGCCTTCACCTAAGTGCACTCTCTGACTGAGTTGTTTTATCGCATGTTGAAATTGAGCATGAACATATTCTAAGCAGGTGGCAGTTTGATAATTCTCGGCAGTACTGAATAAGTTCCACGGCTTAGGATCGGTCGGCAGCTTAAAATCTCGATTCTCAATGTTGCTTACTAGATGTGAAATAATATTTTCTCGTTGTGGCCCAACAAACCTTACTACCTTGACAACAGAAGGATCATCTGCTTCTTCGTAGAAATTAGTCACTCCAACAGTTCGATTGCCAAAGCCAACCATATCGTGGATCAATCCACTACCGAGATAAATTCCACCGTGGGTAACTGGGCTTTTTATTCGCTTGGCAAGTGACCGACTACCTAGTCGGAATACAACGTCACCCGGTTGAAAATTATGTTTCTCAGCTACTTTTTTATCTTCTCTAGTGCCAGCAACTCTACCTTTGCGCATTACTGATATTTGTTTGGCGGTATAAGTGTCTGATGATCTAGAAATCCGATACTTAGAAGGATTCAATTTCTTATGACCTTCCAAGAATTTCCGAGCGTTAAAAGATTCCTTGGGAGATTCCATTAAATCATTAAGATTTATGATGTTTTGACTTGAGGTATTCTGATTTCTTTCGGCTTTCAATCCGTGGAAATCTATATAGCAAATAGGGCAGTTACCCACATATGCGAACAAATTAAGATCATCATCTATTCCATCTGGGTCGCAATTAATCCATCTGCTTAACCAGGGAATGTAATATCGTGCCCCATGATAATAGCATCCATTCTCCTCATCTCTCTCTTTCCCTGTATATCGATATCGTTTAGGCGTCTCAACTCCCTCTTTTATGGCCTGATAAGACGTACTTCCATAAGGATAATACTCCTCATAAGAAATCACCTTCCCCTGCACCCGATCTAACTCCAAACTCACCGACCCCAAATGATTCCCCAACTGATAGCGAGTTAATTGCTTGGGTAAGCGGTCATTACCTTGTTGGTCTTTGGTTTTAGTTTCTACCAGCGCAATTCGCTGTTTGCCATCCATAATGTGCAGGGTTTCCCGCTCCAGAGTAACGGTCGCTCCCCTTCCGTCATATTTGCGATAAATTTCAAACCCATTAAGATAAATTCGCTCTTTCAACCGCCTGGGTTGTTGCCCTGCTTCAGCTTTGCGCTCGGTAACTTTGCGAACTCGCTGCCCACTGGCATCGTAGAAGTAGTAAGTGGTTTCAGGAATGCCACTATTGTTCATCGCTTGAGTTGAAGATGCCTGGAGTTGGTCATCGCAGTCCCACTTCATTAAAGTTAAGTGGGGCATTCGATCCATGTTGCCGTGTTCGTCGTGATTATACTTGGCACTGTATGATGGTCCTAAAAGGTTATCTCCAGGTAAGCTAGTGGACAGGAGGCGGTTGCTTTCTTCTGCATATTCATAGGCTTGTGTCCAACCTCCATTGGTTATCTGATGTACCATTTTCTCAATATTGCCTACTGAGTCATACTCATACAGCTTGGTATAACGGCGCATAGCATCAGCTTTATTTGGGTGATGGAGATGGCTGCGGGTAATGTCGTTAAAGTCATAGTGAGGCTTTAACTCTGAACGATGTTGGGGTTGGTTGTGAGCAGTTTGACCGATATGTTCCCGTCCCTTAGACTGAGTCAAGTGGTAGAGGGCATCATATTTGTACTGATTGTTGGGAGAAACCACTTCTCCCTTGAAGATGATAGTTTGCTGTGCCTTATCCTCAATTTCGGTAATGTTCCCCACTGGATCGTAGGTATAGTATAAATCTTGGAGCTTTTTACGATCAGTGGTGCGAGTTGTTTTTAGCTGGATCAGATGAAATGTTTTGAGGTCATATTCATATTTGGTTTCAATGTAATTATTTTCATCAAAGTAATCATTTTCATCTTTGATTGCGTATTGAATTAAGTCCCGCTGCCCCTTGGCATTGTAGTTGATATTACGCACAAAGGGAGTCCAATTATTGGCATTCCGCAGGCGCACGTCAATTTTTTCTAGGAGATTCGCTTCGTTGTAAGTTGGTTTAATCTCGCTAGGGGGAATCTGGTTAGGAACGTGGGGCGTAATTATACGTGTAGGACGATTTAAAGCATCGTAAGCAGTCTTGCTGGTAAAGATTTCCTGTTCCATCAGATCGGAGACATTCGCATTTGGGTTCTGGGCGACTCGTCCCCAATCCACGATTTGCTTAGTCTCTTCTGTAAATTTTCTCAGTTGGCGCGAACTACTGAGCAAATTGCCCTTGAAATCAAATTCTTTATTAGTAACAATTCCTGCCCCATCGTATTGCTTGTAGACTTGACCCCGCAGGTTAAGTTTAGGATCGTTAGCAATATTGGCATGAAATTCGCCATAAACAGTGCGATCTATTAAGATTTTGGCACCGTTTCCCCGCTGTACATAGCGGTGCGTCGGGCGTTGTAGGGCATCATAGGTGAAGCTGAATTGTTGTTTGCGTCCATCCCACAGTCGGATGGGGTTGCCCGCCACATTATTTAACGTCCAGCGTTCCCCTGCATCCATACTGAGGGAATAGAGGTTGTTTGAGAGCAAATCGAACGTTCTCGCTGTCAGTACGGGATTATCTTGCCCATCCCGCTCGATTTTTTCACTGGCATCTTTCTTAACAATGCCATTTACCATTGGGAAATTATTTCGATTATCCCGAATGGAGAGTTGATTCCCCTCTATATCCAGTTGTACGTGAGTCTGATAAAGCTGTCGCTCTCCTTTCACGATTCCGTTATCATCAATGGTCAGAAATGTCCTACCTAAAACATCTAGATGAGTAGTTGTCGGCGTACCATATTTCGTCCCTTGGGTATCGCGTTTTTGTGCCTCAATTACCTGCTTGGCTAACTTGGAACCCTTCCGCTCTTCATACCACTGACTCTTCTTAGCCGTGTCATTTTCATCCCAGGTGGTCTGCTGCCAAGGGTCGAACTCCATCTTAGAAAATGTACCGTTGGGGTAATCGGTAAGAATAAATCGCTCTAGGGGGTCATAGTGGATAGTTGGTGTCACTCCCCACTCGACCAATTCTTGCTCTTTTTCGTAGAGATGGGTCGAGCTAAAGAAAGGCTCGTACTGCCTTACTGGCTTACCCTTGTTGTTATAAATAGTGCGCCCCGTCCCTACCCAACGACGTTTAGTATCTGCATACTTAAGCTCTTTATTTTCTAAGACAAGCTTGCCTGGAAGGTGGTATCCATTATCGAGCGCGACATCCGTCTCTCTTTGGGGTGCCTTTCCCCCTTCAGCCTGAATCTTCGTCTGAATTTCCCTTCCAAATCCGTCCGAGTAGAGAAAACTGTGCTGAATGGTAAGTTTGCCCCCTGCTAAATCCGAGTCGTGGGTTTCCCGCGCCAAAGTGTAAACTACGGCTGGTTGTCCCTGTTCTTCACCCCCTGCTGTCTTCTGCTTGGTACGATAGTATGCCCACAGGTCATATACCAGTCGCGTTGTTGCTTTACCTAAAATCTGGTCGGCATCTTTGAGAGGATCGTTCAGGTGTTTTCGTAAAGTTGCTTCATCTAGATCTGCTTCAAATCCCTTATCTGCTTCAAATCCTTTCAGGGAATCCCCCTTTTTCTCCCCTTTTTTGCCCATTACTGCCGTACCCACCACCATACCCAGGGCATCAAAAGCCACCTCCGAACGATTGCCATTGGGGTCAGTAATTAGCTTGGGCTGCATCACTCGGTAATCGTTGACAATTTGAACGATGTTAGTCTGAGGTGATGGTAGTGCGTCTTCAGTTTTCTTAACTAACAGTGCGTAATCGTCATACTCTGTTTTGAAATGTCCGCCAAAGGGATCGATAAATTCTGTAGGTAGGTAAAACTTCGCGGGAGCAAAAACTTGACGACCAGAAGGAATCCAAAAATTGCCGTCCGCGTCTAAATCTTTATATCCTCCTTCTCCCGATTTCAGTAAGACTTGCAGATCTGCATTGGCAATCTTGCCTTTATAAACTGTTGAAAGCAATCCTGGGGTAAATGCTAACTTGTAGCTTTCGTAGGGTAAAGCGAGAGAATCAACCTCTCCTACTGGCAGAGCTTGTGAGAGATCGTTTTTATAGTAAAGACTGCGAACCCGCTCAATTAAACGCTTTTGTAACTTATTCTCTTCAACTAGATTTTCATCCTTAACAATGCCTTCTTCATCAGCTATCTTTTCATAATCTAGAGATTTAGCTTGCTGTGTAATTTCTAAGAGTTCAGAGAGGCTAAATCGACTATCTATTTGCTTTAATTTACCAGTGATTTCGTAGGTCTTCGTCTCCCAAGGTAGGGGAGTACGGTAGTTATCATCGGTATCAATACCGTTAGTAAATTCTGCCTCAGTATAGGTAATTAATAACTGCTGCTGTTCTGGATATACCTTAACGCCCGAACCTGCTTGTGCCTCACGACGAGGATAGGCGATCGCAGCCGACTTTTTCACATTGCCAAACCGATCCACCTCTAACGTCATCTGATGACCAATGCGCGGATCTGCTGGATTGCGTTCGTAGTGATAGTCAATGGTTTCCCTGGGATGAGCGAAAAATACTGCATACTGTTCGTTCTGTCTCGGTTGCAGCCATTTAAGTTCGTAATTCCGCTCGGAAACACTGTAAGGATGCTCGCTTCGATCTGATTTATCCAATGCGTAAATCTCTTGTCGCAGGATACTACCTTTTAATGCTCGACAGGCTTCCCGTTCTTCCTGCGCTGTCAAATCTTGAAGTAAAGCTTTCCCGTCAGCCAAAGTTATTTCTAGAGGCAGAACCGTATCTGGTAAAAGTGTTGTTTGAAAGAGTGCCTCATTTTTTTGGATATCTTCTTTCACTGCCCCAGGCTGATGACGATGCTGAGGTTCTCGATAATATTCCTTCTCAGCCAAGTAATTAGAAATATGCTCGCGATCGATAAACGCTCCTGTATGGAACCAGGTTTTAGTCCGCACGGGTGGAATATGTAATTCCTGCTCCAGTAAATTAGTGCCACCACCATCCTTAAACTGTTCGTATTCCTCTGTATCCGTCTGCTCAACGTAACCAAACCCGCGAAACTCCCGCTCTTGCCCGTCAAAATAACCGTGACGATAGCGATAGCTGGTGACAAAGCGGTTTCCAGTAATGCGATCGCAGGTTTCTACCCGCTCCACCACATGCACGGGGAATGGCAGCCTGGTAATCCAAGGGTTGCCCTCCTTTCGATCTTTTAGACAAAAGTGAGTCGAAGATACATACTTTAGCTTGGTCTCCGCCCCCAGGTTATTTACTACCGAAGTCATCAAGTGAGGTTTCTGCCCGCCCATCAAATCGATATACTGCATCGGCTGATGGGCTTGCCCTGGCAAGGGAGAAGACCAAATAATGCAAGCTGTCCCGTTACCTAGCAAATCTACAACCTGCACCGATGCCAAATTATCTGTCGTGGGAAAATTAGTTAGATAAGTAGGCTCGCTCCAACTATTTCCTGCCTGGTTGAACCAAATCTGGATTTCCTCCCGTCCCAGATAAATAATATCCGTAGTCCCTGAGCCATCAATATCTGCCAGTCGAACCCGCTTCTGGTCGAACATTTCAGGATGGTCAAAATGGGGAGAACCATCCATCGTTACCTTAGCTCCAAATCGCCCATAACCCAAACTGGGCCAGTAGTATACTTCTCCATTGCTAATCCGCAGCAGGTCATTTAGCCCATCACCACTCATATCCGCCAGATAAATCGATTGAGTGCCATCAGCAAACACCAGGGAGGGTCCTTCCTCCTCATCCTGCGCCTTTCGCACCATCTCTGAGGGGCCAAACCCTTCCCTCGCTTGAGAGGGATACCAAACAAACACTTCATCCTCTGAGATTAAAATATCCGCGTGACCATCCCCATTCAGGTCAATGAAGCGCAAATTAGGGTCTTGCCAATTAATGTTAGGGGAAGATACGAAGGGGATAAACTGTTGCCACCCGTCCGTCTGCTCCCTCTGGTAGTAACCTGTCTGCGTGCCTAACAACACCAAATCCTGAGTGCCATCCCCCGCCAGATCCATCACTCTCTGCTGAGGACTCTGTAGATTTGCTACCGATGGCTTAGTTGCTACCAGTTCTAAAGGACCAAATTCTGCTCCACCTAAATTCCGCTTGTAAAACCAGCCATTGCCCTGCTCCGTGAGAATGCCAGAAATCCCTTCGCTATCTAAATCGATCCACTGATACTGCGAACCATCCAACCCCATCGGCAAATTTTCTAAACTCTCCGAATCAATAGCCTGAATCTCTCCATGTATTTCGGGTCGATCGTAATGGAATTCAAGTGTTGGCAACGATCTCTTGAGATAGTTTTGTGCTTTATCTTTGACATAACCTGTCTGCGTTACCGAAGTCAGATAAGTCACAATGGGATTTTTCCTAGTCGGATTCTCGCTATGGGGATAACCAAAATCAGTCGAGCGAACTAGACACCAGTTTTTATCCAATTCCTCAAAATTATGAAACATCAGTACTCGCTGACAGAGACGCTGAGTCCTTATCTCAAATCCAGCGCGAAAATTGGAGAAGGCATCGGCACGATGAACCCAAGGCTGTACTTCAGCATAAGGAGTGGGTTTATCCCTATGGTGTTCGCCATAATCAAACACAACTTGAAACAACCAGTCTTTATCTCTTTCCTTACTAAAGAAGAGTTTTGTGTAATCTTCTTCTCCTGGTTTTGGCTGATAAACTTTAGTATTTCCGTACTTAATCCGCTTCAGATAGCGATTGGTATAACTTTTACTATTAGCTAGTCGGTTTTTCTCCTGCGGTAAAGATGGAGCTACACCTGCTGTGTCTTCTTGCTTGTACTCGTAGATAATCAGATTGCCTTTATCGTCGTAGCTAGCCTCCAGCAACCACTGAAAAACATAAGATAGCTCTTCAGACGCAACGATTCGACCATTATACTGCGTTTTTTCGTTTCCCTCACCAGCTAGTTTTTGCTGATACCTACCATAGATACTGGTAACATTATCTTGAGATAGAGATCGCCAGTGGATATCTCTCGTTGTGCGATGCTGCCACCGTTCGATTCGGGCAAACAATCCTTCAATTCTCGGTTGGTATCTACGGACAGTATACTCTCCCAGCGATCGCTCATCTTTAATCCACTTATCTCCTCGCCGAATTAAGCTTGGGACTAAATCCTCTGCTCCTGACAAGATAAAAACATCAGAGTCCTCCGCATCTCTATACTTTGGCAATCCTTTATCAGTTTTGCGAGTAATAGAGGGAACAGATAGATTCCAACCCAAACCAAATGCTCCGTTCCCAGCACCAGAATCGTAGCTCAGAGATAGCTGGGGATAGAAATCAGAACGACTTGGTGTAGTAAACAGGGGAACGCTGAGAGAACCTGTCCCCGTTACAGGATTAACAGAGAATTTTTCGCCAATTCCCTTAATTGCTCCCCCTCCTTTAGGTAAGGATACCGCTGGAGGCGGAGAAGTATAGCCTTTATCGGAAGAGCTATCTTGGTTTATAATCGTGTTCTTTTGGCGATCCCATACCATCTTCTTCTTTAAGGATAGACAGAAATTTAGGGGAACTATGCCAATTGAAAAATATTTTTTTCAATGTTGTTAGCATATAGTTACTCTTTTAGAGTAAACCCATAAATTCCAAAGGATCTCAGTTTTTATCTACAAAATTACAAATCTATAGAAATTACCACATACCCACAAAGGGGTCATCTTGGAGGTTACATTTGAGCTATTTCCGTAGATAAAGTTTGAACGTGTAGCTTTTGATTCGATATTTATTCTCTCCTCTGTTGTTATAGCTTGGGTAATCCTAAAGACAAAAAAAATTCCTGGATAATTTTTATAACTTTCGTAGTTTGGCAAGTTCTTTTTACAGGATTATCGCCATGGTTTTTTCTGCCCAAATTGGTGTAAAGATGGTGTAATGTAATATCAAATCACCTAAAAGCATTGTGGTTAAGGTATTATTTTGAGGACTGAAAATCCTTGGGTCGCAAAAATGATTTTAACCAATAAGCGGAAAGTGCTATCCTTTAAACAGACACAACAAATATGTTGTGCTTTGATAAGCTATCAAAAATAGTATCGATATGATACCCCCATTTGATGAAAGGGGTAATCTTCCTCCTGGTGTCTATGAAACAAACTGGACTGAGTTCTGCGGTAGATTTGGCTTCAATTCTCACAGACAAAATCTTCTTATGGGCTTAGAAAGGGCTCTCCAACTTCTAGCTCAAGCAAACTGCCAGCGAGTTTATATTGGAGGTAGTTTCGTTACCAACAAAGAATATCCCAACGATTTCGATGGTTGCTACGACGACATGAGTATAGATTACGATCTACATAGATCCCATATTTGATAAAGAGCTTGCTGTTCAAAAAGAGAGATTTGGTGGAGAATTATTTGCCGATCCCATATTTCAAGGCTGCTTGCTCCGTCCCTATCTCGGAGGAAACCTCCGAGGGGGCGGTGCGCTTTTTACAGACTGACAGAGATGGTAATCCAAAGGGAATAATCGCTCTAGATCCTAGAGAAATTACTTAGATGAGAGGAAAATAGCAGTGATTCAAAACGAACATCAATATAAAGTAACTCAAAATAAACTCAAAGACTTAGAACAGGCATTAGCAGAACTGTTGGGAATTAAAGAGACTTTGCATCCTCGAAAGTTTTCATCACGGAAGAATGGCTTGCAAATGATGATTGACAGTTTGAGAAAAGAAATTGAAGAATATGATGCTCTGAAACAACAACAGATACCGATCAAGATTGCATCAATTCAAGAATTACCAATAGCTCTAATTAGAGCGCGAATTGCCATGGGTATGACTCAAAAAGAACTAGCAGAGAAAATGGGGGTCAAGGAGCAGCAAGTTCAACGAGATGAGGCTAATCGATATAGTTCGGCTGGATTTCAGCGCATAGCAGCAGTAGCAGAAGCCCTCAATATTAAAATTCAAGAGACTCGTGTTTTGCTAAAATCTTAATTTTACATATTTTAATTAAACAAAAATTGGTAGAAAATTGGTAGATAAAGTTATTGATAACAACTAAAAACTAATTGTAGAGAGCTATTCAAGAATTATTTGCTCACTTTGGGGTAGTGGGGGTCGTGGGTTCAAATCCCGCCGCTCCGATACAGTTAGAGACTAATAGCTTTTACTTGTGACCAGTTTACGACCAAAAGCAACCCTATTTTACACTCATCAGAGCATGGCAAACGACTTTTGTTTTGTTTTGCGGGCTTTACGTGATGCTTTACGAGCAGTTGGCTTAATATTGTTTGTAGCTATCAAGCTCTTAAAGTAAGCCAGCGTGAGGTAGTTCTTAGAGGCTTTATTGTCAAAGCAGACCTCTCTTAAGTCAATAGCATCAATGTTGACTATTTGTAGTGCATAATCCATGCTTACAAGTATAGCCCCACAGTTAGCAATTAGTGTTGGAGTTGTTAAGCCTTTGAACGTTATTGTCTTGTGAGGCTCAATGCTATGCTCACTAATTTGCTGCTTAATGTCATCAGAGCCATGCTCTAGCAACCAATCAGTTAACTCAGCCAATTCAACATAATCTACTCCATCAAAGTTATGTAGGTCTACTGAGCCATCAATAGTAGTCCCTAGAATTCTCTCAATATCGCTCAATGAATAAAATAATATGAATGATGAGCATCCATCTAGAATCTCTTTGTGTGTTAGCTGGTAAGAGGCGATTAATGCTCTAGCTTTACTATGAGCAAAAATACGATTATAAGTGAATGCCGCTAACTTAAGCCGAAACCCTGATGTCAAGCAGATTTCATTTTTCCCCGTAGAACACTCCGAGGCTCTTGCATTAATGGATAA
>JAAUXX010022223.1_pt1 | contig 20649 bp, 17 predicted proteins | sample 7278111 | NCBI WGS metagenome assembly JAAUXX01 (sample SAMN14350116, study PRJNA611818) | marine sediment metagenome | isolation source: surface marine sediment (1.8m) | place: French Polynesia: Moorea | collected 2018-08
CAGATGCGCGAATATGCTGGCATTTTAAGGGTTCACGCGGGCCTAACGGCCCGCGGCGGTGCATCCATGCACCGCCATTAACCCGACATATTTGAATGCCGGGTTAATAGTTATCAAGCGTGGTACCATCACACGCTCAGCGACCTTGATTGACCCCTATGAATGAACTTAGCCGAATGCAATATCTGCACACTTTTGGCATAGACTGCTTCGTGCCACGTTTCATCCTGCCCGCGGCAAAGGTGTCTGGCCCCTGCTCGTTGTCGCCGTCAGTTGCGCCAGAGGCCGCCAGCGGCGGCGTGGAAGGTTTTTCGGTGCGGGCCGTTCCCGCCCCGGAGAATCACCGCGGCCGCTCGGATGAAACCACTGCCGGCGAGCCGGGCGCAACGGCGCCCGCCAACAGCGCTCCGCAGCGGATACTTTCCCCTGTCGTAGAGATGGCGGTCTCCTCGCAGGCTTCAGCGCGTTTTTCCCTGGCCCTCTGGCGCGTAAGCGCGAGTCTACAAGTGATCGATTCGCACCGCCGGGGTGAGGCGCTGCCTACCCATGCCCTGTTGCAGAACATGCTGGCCGCCACTGAACTGTTGGCGTCGGATTTGCCGAAGGCCGAGCACTTGCACTGGCCGATGGTGGAAACTCACCACGATGCCAGTTGGACGGCGGCTAGGCAAATGGCGCAGGGCTTCTTCGAGGGGCGCTTTGCAGAAAACCCTGTGGTGAGGCTGCTGTTATTGGGTGAGGACGCGTTTAACGTGGTGCTCGGTGGCGAAGAGGCTTTTGCAGAGTCAATCTTCTCCCGAGTCGCAGTGGAGGCTTTTGGCGCCACCGCGCTCGTGTTGCCCAGCCTGTCCGAACTGCTCAGTGAGCCGCAATTAAAATGTCGGGCCTGGCTGGTGCTGCAAACCCTGCGGGAGGACGCGGGCGGGGACCGGTAAATTGTTGCCGCGGCAAAAAATTTTTCGTTCGTTTCATCTGCCGGATGGCAAACTGTGCGAACTGCGTGAATTTGCGCAAGGCGATTTGGCGGCGATTTTGGCGCTCGAGAGAAGGGCCTCGTCGTCGCCGTGGTCGGAGCGGAACTTCAGGGACTCCATCGCCTCCTCCCACCTCTGTGTCGGCGTCATAAGCGACGGCAGATGGTTGGCAAACGCGGTCTTCTCGCTTGCCGCCGGCGAGGCGGAATTGTTGCTTATCGCCGTGGATCCGGCGTTTCAAGGCCGCAAAATCGCCACCGCCATGCTTACCCAGATGGAGGAAATCTTGTGCGCCCGCGCCCGAGAAATATTTCTCGAGGTCCGGGAATCGAATCATCGCGCCATCGGGCTTTATCAATCGTTGGGTTTCAACTGTCTCGGCGAACGACCGGCGTACTACCCGCCCCGCGGCAACGGCCGGCGCGAAAACGCGCTCATATTTGGCAAACACCTCTAACGTATTATGACCGACAATCGCAACCATGGTACTGTCGTGGAGACATCCAAGCCACCAATTCTGCGTACCAGCCTCACTGAAGGTTCCATCGCCGGTGCGCTGTACGGCATGGCGCTGCCCATGGCGGGAGGCATACTGGCGACCCTATCGTTCAACATGGTGGACACTTTTTTTGTCGCCGGGCTCGGCGAGAACGCGCTCGCCGCCCTCAGCTTCACCTTTCCCGTAGTGATGGTGGCTATCTCTCTCGCGGTGGGCCTTGGGGCGGGCACTTCTGCCGTGGTTGCCGTCGCTGCGGGCCGTCACGATGAACGGGCGATCAGAGAACTCACCACGGATAGCATGACGCTGACCATTGTTCTATCCCTGGTTTTCAGCCTGGTCGGCTATCTTAGCATCGGGCCATTTTTCCGCGCCCTGGGTGCCGGCGATGAGGTTCTGCCGTTGATTCGTGACTACATGGTGCCCTGGTATATCAGCATGACCTTCCTGATCGTACCGATGGTGAGCATGGCCTCCATTCGCGCGCTCGGCAATACCAGGCTGCAGGCCAATCTCATGCTGGCAATGGCGCTTGCCAATGCCGCTCTGGACCCGCTGCTCATCTACGGTTGGTGGATATTTCCGCGGATGGAAATTCAGGGGGCGGCGATTGCCTCACTGATTGTGCGCGTCGTTTCCCTGTTTATCATGCTGTATTATCTGCACCACAAAATGCATTTACTCGTCAACCCCTTCCACTACCGACGGTTGTTGGGTTCCTGGCGCAAAATCCTCCACGTCGGTATCCCGGCCATGGCCACCAACTTGATCATTCCCGTTTCCGGCTCCGTTGTCATTGCGCTGGTGGCTTTGCACGGTTCGGACGCGGTAGCCGGTTTCGGCGTAGCGGCGCGGGTGGAGGGCATAGCGCTTATTTTGTATTACGCGCTGTCTGCCGTGATCGGCCCCTTCTGCGGGCAAAACCTGGGCGCTGGCAAGTTCTGCCGTCTGTTTGACTCGCAAAAAATCAGCGCTCGCTTCTGTTTGTTATCCGGCCTGATTATTACCCTGTTGTTTGCTATTTCCGGGCGTTGGATCGCCACCCTTTTTAGTGACCAGCCTTCAGTGGTGGAGGCGACTTATCAATACCTATTGGTGGTGCCGGTAAGTTACTGTGCCTACGGTGTGGTGATGGTGGTAAACGCGTCGTTTAATGGTCTGGCGAGGCCGCTGCCGGGCGTCGTCATTTCGTCGGCGCGGGTGATATTCGTGCTTTTGCCACTGGCATGGATCGGTAACGCGACACTCGGGTTGTGGGGGCTTTTCGGTGCAATTGCGCTGGCCAATATCGTGGTGGGTTTGTGGGCTTATCTCTGGGTTAATCGGGTGATTGGAAGCTTGCAGAGCAAGGCTGTCATGGCATGACGCCAATCTGTGAGAAATGCGGAACTTACGAAAAGTAAAAAGTGCGATTTTTACTTTTCTGGCAGGCGCTCGGTCGCGGCCGATGTATAATGGCGCGCTTTTGACGAGCAGACACATTAAAGAGCGGGTTAATGGCGGAGCATGGAGGCTCCGTCACGGCTCGATAGCGCCGTGCGAACCGGGATGCCGGACCACCTTAAAATCAAGCATTTTCGCACAACTGCGCAGTATTTTAAGGGGTGACAGCCAAAACACTCAGGAAGGTGGTTTTGGCTGCCGGGTTAATAGTAAGGGTCAGTAGGGTATGAGCGATAGCAGTTTTTCCAATGAAGTCAGTAGGCGGCGCACCTTCGCTATCATCTCCCACCCTGACGCGGGTAAAACCACCATTACCGAAAAGCTCCTGCTGTTCGGCAACGCCATTCAGATGGCGGGCTCGGTTAAAGGTAAGCGCGGCCCGCACGCCAAATCCGACTGGATGAGCATGGAGCAGGAGCGCGGTATTTCAGTGACTTCATCGGTGATGCAATTCCCCTATCGGGATCGCGTCGTCAACTTGCTTGATACGCCCGGCCACGAGGATTTTTCCGAGGACACTTATCGCACTCTCACGGCCGTGGATTCGGTGCTGATGGTCATCGACGGCGCCAAGGGCGTGGAAGATCGCACAATCAAACTGATGGAGGTCTGCCGTCTACGCGACACGCCGATTCTTTCCTTTATCAATAAAATGGATCGCGATATCCGCGACCCTGTCGAGGTGATGGACGAGATTGAGGCAGTGCTGAAAATCGCGGCCGCGCCCGTCAACTGGCCCCTGGGGATGGGTAAGGAGTTCAAGGGGGTGTACAACCTCTACACCGACACCGTGCACCTCTATGAGCAGGGCCAGGGCCATACTATTCCCGCCGACCGGCAGATCAGAGGCATTGACAGTCCGGAGTTTGCCGCTTTGATGGGCCCATACGCCGACGATGCGCGCGAGGAAATTGAGCTCGTGCGCGGCGCCACCCATGAATTTACGCTGGACGATTATCTGGCGGGGAAACTGACGCCGGTATTTTTCGGCACCGCATTGGGCAATTTTGGCGTGCGCGAGATGCTCGACGGTTTTGTCGAGTGGGCGCCGGCGCCGCAGGGGCGTGAGGCCGAACCGCGCACCGTGGACGCTGGAGACGAAAAATTTAGCGGTTTTGTATTTAAGATTCAGGCCAACATGGATCCCAGGCATCGCGATCGCATCGCCTTCCTGCGCGTCTGCTCGGGAAAGTATTCCCGGGGCATGAAGATGCGCCATGTGCGCATAGCGAAAGATGTGAAAATTGCCGACGCGGTGACTTTTCTGGCCGGCGACCGTGCGCAGGTGGAAGAGGCGATCTCGGGCGATATTATCGGTCTGCACAACCATGGGACGATTCAGATTGGCGATACCTTCACCGAAGGGGAGCGTCTCAAATTCAACGGTATTCCGCACTTTGCCCCCGAACTGTTTCGCCGCATCCGTCTTAAGGACCCGTTGAAAACCAAGCAACTGCAAAAAGGTTTGCAGCAGCTGTCCGAAGAGGGATCGACCCAGGTCTTTTTCCCTATCAACAACAACGATATTGTCGTGGGCGCGGTGGGCGTGCTGCAATTTGAAGTGGTCGCTTACCGCCTGCGAGATGAGTACAAGGTCGAAGCCATCTATGAACCGGTCAACGTGGTTACCGCACGCTGGGTACATTGCGACGATGACAAAGCTTTTACGGAGTTTAGAAGAAAATGTGCCGACAACCTCGCGTTGGACGGAGGTGGCTACCTTACCTACCTCGCGCCGACGCGGGTGAATTTGTCCTTGTCTGAAGAGCGCTATCCCGACATTGAGTTCCGGTCCACCCGTGAGCATTAGACTATTTATGCCGGGTTAACGGAAGCTCTCCGGGGAAGTCAAGAGAGCCAGTGATGGCGCCGTAGCCGATGGCTTGCTGCCAGCCATGGAAAACTTTATATTTGGCGAGCTTGTGGTGGCCAAGTGGCGACCACTCCCGCGACGCGGTCGGAAAGACAATAACGAATCAACATTCAATTAATGAAGGGGTGTGCTTATGGAATTTTCTTCTCCAATCGCGCGTTTTCTGTTCATCGCGGCATGCTTTGTGGTGGTTGTCGCGGGCATGCGCGCGGCGGAATCCATACTCGTGCCCTTCCTGCTCTCACTTTTTATCGCCGTCATCTGCACGCCCCCGTTGCTTTGGTTAAAAAAACTGGGTATTCCAAACGCGCTGGCCATGTTGATTGTTATCGCCGCGATCATTGTCTGTGGCGTGCTGGTGGGAGCGATCGTGGGGTCATCAATCAACGCCTTTCGCGGGGATTTGCCCGAATACCAAGTGCGTTTGACAGAGCTGACCGGGGAGTTTTTCGTCAAACTCGAGTCTCTCGGCTTGTCCCTCGATATCACCCAGTTGCGTGAAAGCTTTAAACCGGCGGCGGCCTTATCGATGGCGGGCAATACGCTGGCACAATTCGGCAATATGATGACCAACGCGTTTTTAATTTTACTCACCGTGGTATTTATTTTGGCGGAGGAGGTGGGTTTTACCGAGAAATTAAAAGCCCTGGGCAATTCCCAGAAAACCTTAAGGGCCATGCGAAAATTCAGTTCCGGGGTCAATCAGTACGTCGCGATTAAAACCCTGATGAGCTTGTTGACCGGTCTGTTGATTCTTATTTGGCTGTGGGTGCTTCATGTCGACTATTTTGTGCTCTGGGCCACTCTGGCGTTTCTGCTCAACTTTGTTCCCACCTTGGGCTCAATTATCGCCGCCGTACCGGCGGTATTGCTGGCAGTGGTGCAGCTTGGCGTCGGCGACGCACTACTGGTGGCGCTGGGGTTTGTGCTGGTCAATTTTGGTGTGGGCAATGTGCTCGAACCGCGGGTGATGGGGCGCGGGCTCAACCTCTCGACGCTGGTGGTATTTCTCTCTCTGGTATTTTGGGGCTGGGTTCTCGGGCCCATCGGTATGCTGTTGTCCATCCCCCTGACGATGACGGTAAAAATCGCGGTCGAAAATTTCGAAGATACCCGCTGGCTGGGAGTGATTCTCGGCTCGGGCGCGGATTTACAGCCGGTGAACACGGACGTCGGCGCGATATTCAAATTGAAGAGTATGGGTGAGGATAAACATGGTTCTTCGAGCTAGCAGCCTGTTAACACTAATTTAATAGCAGTCTTTCTTTTGACTTCGCTGCCCGATGACGTGCAGCGCCGCCACCCGATATGCTTCGGCGAGGGTGGGAAAGTTAAATATACTCTCGACAAAAATATCCACATCTGCCTGCGCGATAAGTGCCATTTGCCCGATATGAATGAGTTCGGTCGCTCCCTCTGCGACAATCATCACCCCTAATACTTTCATTCCCGCCGCGTCGCAAACAATCTTCAGCATGCCATCCTGAATGCCGGATATCTGGCCCCTGGCGATTTCCTCAAAACTTGCCGCCCCGACAATCACTTCACCGTATTTTTCGCGCGCCTGTTTTTCGCTCAGTCCCACGGAGGACAGCTCGGGAATTGAGTAAATTCCGGAGGGAATCAGACTGTGCATCTCGCCCACCTGTATGTCCAGAGCGTTGCAGCTGGCGCGGCGTCCCTGTTCCATTGACGCTGAGGCGAGGGAGGGTGGGCCAACCACGTCGCCGGCGGCGAAGATATTGGGAACACGGGTCCGCAGGTTATCGTCGACGTCGATGAGTCCGCGCGCGTTTAATTCAAGCCCCGCGTTTTCGATGTTGAGGTCACCAACGTCGGCCAGACGGCCCGCCGCGCACAGTAACTTGTCACTTTTGAATTCGCGGCCGTCTGTACAGGTGGTCACAACGGCGTCAAAGCCGTTCCAAAAAGCTCGTTCCAGCATGCAGTTGCCAACCCATTTACCACCCATGTGCTCGAAGGCGTGAACAAACTTTGCGGTCAGATCCTCATCTAAAAAACCCAAGGGTTGCGGGTATTTGTCTACCATCGTGACTTTTACGCCGAGCGCCTGAAAAATCGAGGCGTATTCGCTGGCGATTACGCCGCCCCCCAGCACCGTGAGGCTTTTGGGCAAATACATCATCGATAAGATAGAGTCACTGTCGAAGATGTGTTCGTGGTCGACCTCGACATTGTCGGGCGTGCGCGGATATGAGCCGGTGGCAATGACAAAGAATTGCGTGGTCAGTATGGCGTATTCACCGCGTACCGTGGTGATCGCCAGTTCGGTGTCGGATATGAAATGGGCACGACCGTGAATAAGTTCGACGCCGTTGCGCTGCATTTGTTTGCGCATATAGACATCGTGGGCTGCCAGCACTTCTTCGAGCCGATTAATAAGCGTGGCCAGCTCCAGGTCTTCCGCCAATTCAAAATTGGCGATGCTGGCGTTCATACGCATATTTTTAACCCGTAGGGCGTTTTCGCGCAACGTTTTTGAGGGAATGGTGCCGCGCTGAACGCATGACCCCCCGAGTTCGCGGTCTTTTTCAACAAGCGCGACTGTTTTTCCCGTCTTGGCCGCCTGCACCGCGGCTTTTTGACCGGCCGGGCCACTGCCGATGACGATCAGATCATAATGCCTTGCACTCACGCGGACATCGCCTCCACGGCTGAGTTAACCGCAGTTTCCTTCTCCAGTAGGGCGTCAATTTGGTCGGGGTAAAGATTGAGGTCGGCAAAAACCGCCTCGCTTTTGAGTTCCTCCAGCGACAGGCACGGCTTGTCTCCCTCCTGTTCGCACATGTAATGGCTCGTGATCAGCGCGCCGGCGACGACGATCATGGTCTGTACTTGGGCGCTGTGTGGCGTGGAATAATCGTGAAAATACTGCAGTGAGTGACACACCGAACTGGGCATTTCCCATTTTTCAAGAACTCGCAGGCCAATCTGCTGCTGATATTCATCTTCGATTCTCAGCACATCTTCCTTGGCAATTTTCACGTTCATGGAGCGAGCGATCTGGAGCACGCTCTGAACCGCGACGGGACGTCCTATATCGTGCATCAGTCCCGCCAAAAATGCCGCCTCCACATTCTTTCTGCTGGCACGGGCGACTTCCTTCGCCCATAGGCCTGTGGCGAGAGAGTATTTGATCCGGTAAGTGATATGGGACTCGAAGCCCGGCGTGTTGAACACCTCGGCGCTGATGGAGGCAGAAAGCGCAATTTCCGCGATCAGCTTCATCCCCAGGCGGGTGATGGCCTGTTGCAGGGAGACGATGGAGCTGTTTGGGCTGTAAGCGGCCGAGTTGGCCGCCCGCATCACCTTGCCGGCCAGTATCTGGTCGCTTTGAATGAGCCTGGCCAGGTCGACGGATTCCGAATCGGGGTCTTGGGTCAGGCGCATTACTTTTCCTGCTACCTCCGGAAGCATGGGAACGTCTAGCTGGTCGTGGACAATGCGCTGCTGCAGTTTTTCACTGATCAGGGTGGAGGTCGGCATATCTGCTGGCTCAGATGCGGTTAACTTTTCTCATCTCTTTGTATAAAAGTAGCATGTTGTGAGCCCGCCGACTGGAAAGCGAAGCTAACAGCCAGTTGAAAAAGGCTCCCTGCCTTTTTCAACTGGCGAAAAGTAGAAAGTGCGATTTTTACTTTTCTCGCACAATCAAAGACTTAGCAGCCTTCGATTGTGCCGATACATGGATGTATCGGAGCAGGCTGTCGAAAAACAGAGTTTTTCAACAGCCTGCTAAATACGGTATTCTTGCGCAAGTGGCGTTCAAATCCTTTGTGAGCCCGCATTTGCGTGTGGGTGAACGCCTTCGGTTGTAGGAAAATAGCCGTGGCATCGGCTGGATGTAGCAGGCGGCCGGAATTTTGATTATTTATACGTGAAGTGACGGGGGACATGGAAAACAAAGACCTGGTTTGGGATTTGGAAAAATTTCGGCGCCGTCAGTCGGCGCAAAATTTCGTGCTGAGTTTCGAAAACAAGCTCTGCGTGTTTTCCCCATCTGTCGAACAGCTCTACAGTAACTACGATATCTTTTTTCCACAGGAGGAGCACCGCAAATTGGTGATTCTGCCAAACCCCTATGCGCACCATGACACGTTCTTCAGCATTCCCGAATCCGCGGCCAAACCGACAGGCTTGTTGCTGGTGCCAGCAGATCCGGCAGATCCCAGTGGGCGCTTGAACCTGATCATTCCGTTGAAGCAGGAGCGACACAGGCACAGAAAGGTGCCATTGGACGTGGGCTTGCGATTGATCAACAGTAAACGCCCGCAGGATAAACCCTTTTTGCCGGTTCTGGTAAAAGGCGACCTGCGTGAGTTAAACACCAGCACACCCTGTCTGCACCTGCATTCTCTCGCGACAGGCGAGCTGGGGGATCTGTCTGAACTTGAGTTGTCCGACATAAAAAAGGTGATTCTCGCGCGCTTGCAGGACCTGGCGCAAAGACAATAGGCGAGACGCCGCGCCGGAGCGCGGCGCCCTCAGCGTTTACTGGTTGCTGATTCTAAAGGCGATCCGGAAGGTGAATGAATACTCGTCGCCGTCAATATCCTCGGGCATCGAGGGATACGGACTAGCGCGCCCCACGGCATTGCGCGCTTCCTTGTTCAGAGAGCTGTATTTGGCTTCTTCCAGGAACTCGGTGTCAACGACCTTGCCCTTTCTGTCGATCGTCACCCGCAGGCGGATGTTACCTTCACGTCCCCGGTCCCAAGCGCGCTGTGGATAGCGCAGAAAACGGTTGGTGTATTTCGCCAGTTGGGAGTAGTACAACTGCTCCTTGAGCAGGCTTTCCGCGGTGAATACGTCGCCGTCGTCGTCCTCAAAGATACTCTCATCGAGTTCTTCTTCCTGCGGAGCGAGGGCGATCACCGGCTTCGGCGTGGGCGTAGGTCGAGGTTTCGGTGTCGGCGACGCAGTTTCGATCTTCGGCGCGGCGATATCAACTTTGGGGGCTTCCGCTGTAGCGCCGGATCCCGCCAGTCCCTGCGCCGGCGTCAGCGCGGCGACAGTGTCGCTGCCCTCCCCGGGCTCCTGTTGTGCCGTCTCCTCCGCCGCTGCTCTGGCGGCGACGGCCTGTTCGATGGCGGCGATGCGCGCGTCGCTGGGCCGTGTCGATTCAAAGAGCGATAGTGGCCCCGGTTTGATTGAGCCCTCGCTCAGCAGGTCCGCGCGAAAGTCGGAGGACAGCGGCACAGGGCCAATCCACGTGCGCAGCAAGAGGTCGAAGAATCGCGGGTCATCGATTTCTCCCAGGGTAGTGCCGTTGATCGACACGCGAATCTGCTCGAAGGTGCGATCAACGGTAAAGATATCACCGGCAATCATTTTGATTTTCAGCATATTGCTGAGCTTTGCCAGATTGTCGGCGTTTCTTTCGAGTTCCGCGGGACTGCTATTGATCGCCATGCCTTCAATCCACATGCGGCGAAACCTGCGGGACGACAGCTGCTCAGCTAACACGCGAACTTGCAGCCGCTTTTCCTCCTGCGAGGCTAGAATCGCGTTGGGCACGCTCGAAAGTGTAGAGACGAACAAGCCGGCGATGAATTGGTCTTTACCCAGCTCCGCGTGAGTGGCAACGCCGTTCAACAGCGGATCGGCGGTGGATTGTGCGCCGCAAAACGCGAACAGTATGAGGATCCATTTGGCGAGGTGCGTTTTATGTTGGGGAAGAGTTCGTATGGTAATCATAATGTTTCCATGTGTGTCAACTCGTGGCAGTTATCTTAGCGAATGGTGACAATGCTCTACGCTAAAGCCCAAAACAGTGTTTTTTGCCCCGCACGGTGGGCATCTTAACTACATTTAGGCGCGTAAACGCAAGGCTTTATAACTATTATAGTCACATAAACGAGTTTTGTTATTAACTGATTTCACTGAAGTTTTTTCATTCGGTAGGCGGTTGAAAGACCACTAGTGCCCGCTTCTGGGCGGGCGCTAACGATTGAATGAATCTACGTGGTGGTTTCAGGCGGCGGTCAAAATCGTGATATCTATTGCAAAAAGCAAAAAGAATGCAAAAATTCTTGCCACAATCGTGGTTTTCGATGGATAAATAGTAATGTTTCAGAAATAATCGTTATGTAAGAAAGTACTCTAGACTTTGAGCTTACCTATGGAAGTTCAGCCTGTGCACAAATATCCCCAAGAATCAGTTGACACTCTTCTTTCATCGGTTCCTTTCTTCAAGACGATAAAACAGTTGGATCAATATCAATATGATCTGCTGCTGCGCAATTCCAGGGTCATCGAGTATCGTCCCGGCGAAGTCATTCTTGAAAAGGGTGAGCGCGAGGAGTGGTTATATTTTCTGCTAAAAGGGCAATTGGAGGTTCACTCTGGTGGCACAAGGGAAAACGGGACCGTGGTCAATTATATTACCCCCGGGGAGGTGTTCGGCGATCTTGCCATTTTGTTTGATCACATAAGGACTGCGACGGTAGTCGCTGATGCAAATTCAAAGAGAATTCTTGTCTTCGGGACGCATTTCAAGGTGTTTGGCAAGCTGGCAGATTTGCACCCCATATCCCTGAATACCAAGCTTATCTACTATCGCAATATGGTTCACAACCTGCGTTGGAAGCTGGAAGTTTACCGGGCCGCGCATCCCGACCAGCCATTTGCCTCGTCACACCGCAAAATCAAACTCTACACTGGTTCGAGAAACACCATGGAAGAGCTGAAAAGCCTGGATGCTCAGGCCCGTGAGCTGGCCAAGTTGCTCGTGGTTTGGAATACGGAAATTGATCGCCTGTCACTGACGCCTCGCTCACAAATTGACTCTCATTCACTGCAGGCGATCAGCTGAAGCGAACTGTATCGACTCTTTGCTGTCCTACCGAAATAGCTCGATCAGCGCCGTATCGAGTTAATTCGGCGCTTTAACACCTTTCTATTAACCCGACATGCAAAACTATCTTTCTGATAGTTTTGCATGTCGCCCTTAGAATCAGCGGCTTTGTGCGAAAACCATTGATTTTTAAGGTGGTCCGGCATCCCGGTTTGCATGCGTCTTACGACGCATGGCCTCACATTCATGTGAGGCGATTAACCCGACATAAATGCATGCCGGGTTAATAGTGTTGTAATGGCCCGTGCGGGAGTACCTGCTATCATAGCGGTCGTTCTCGCGGGCGATCATCGCCGCACTGTTGGCGTTTACGCAACTGTCCAATCTGGGGTGATACAAATAATAGGGCTCCACGTAACATGTTGAGAAATGTAATAATTGGGGTTTGCATGAGTTTTAGAGACTGGAACGCTAATTATAAATTAGCTGCCGGTCTAGCCGGCGCACTTGTTTTGTGGATGGTCTCGGGCGTATTTTCGGGTAAACGCAATGATAGTGCTGCAAAAGATCATGAAATCGCGCCGTCATTTGCCGTGCAGGTGACGCGCAGCGACGCCAGTGAATATCGGCGCTCGATTTTTGTGAGAGGGAGATCCGAGGCGAATCGGTCGGTGCTTGTTATGGCCGAGATAGATGGCCAGGTGATTGCCACCCCGGCCAGGGAGGGCGCGGTGGTCACAAAGGGCGAGGCGCTTTGCGTTTTGGATTCGCAAGATCGCTTGCTACGGCTGGAACAGGCCAGGGCGCAGCGGGACAAGGCGCAAATTGATTACGAAGGCGCTTTGAAGTTGCGCGATGGTGGCTTCCAATCTCGTACCCAAATAGCCGCGGCAAAAGCCAACCTAGCGGTGGCGGAAGCAGAACTCAAAACGAGTACTTTAGCGAGCGAAAAGCTGACCATTCGTGCGCCATTCGCCGGTGTTGTGCAAGAGAGGTTAATCGAGGTCGGTGGCTTTGTGCAGCGCGCTTCACCTTGTGTGCGCCTGCTGGAATTATCGCCGCTGGTCGTATCCGGCCAAGTGCCGGAGACAGACCTTGCCGCGATGTCGCCGGGCAATGAAGCGAAAGTGGTGTTTCTAGACGGCAAGACTTACAGTGGACGCCTGAGCTATGTATCAAGAGCTGCCGACACTGTGACCAGAACATTTAGAATAGAAGTGGAAATCGGCAACGAGTCCCTGGAACTGGCTGATGGTCTGAGCGCCGACCTGCAAATTTATACCAAGCGGTTTAAAGCCCACCTCATCAACCCCTCCTTACTCGCTCTAATGAGCGACGGCAATATTGGAATCAAAATCCTCGATGCCGACAATAAGGTTGATTTTGTCCCCGTTGAACTTTTAGGCGATGATCAGCAAGGTGTGTGGGTTTCAGGCTTGCCGGACGGCGTCACAATAATCACCGTTGGACAGGAATACGTCGCCCCGGGCAGTATCGTGACCGTTGCCGATAGCGCAGAAGAGTCAGGCTCGGCGGTGTCGTTGGGTGGTAGTTTGTAGTGGGCATACTAAGCGCCGCGATACAGCGCACGCGCGCTACCCTTTGCCTGATGTTGTTGATTATCATCGCCGGTGTGGCTTCCCGCGCGGCGATGACAATCGAAGCTTCGCCCAACCCATCGATTCCCATAGCACTGGTGATTTTATCTCAGGACGGCATCTCTCCCGAAGACGGTGCGCGCCTGCTTGTGCGTCCCATGGAGCGAGAATTGCGTTCGCTCGATGGTTTAAAAGAGTTGCGGGCCGTCTCGCGTGAGACTGTTTCTTATATTATTGTCGAATTTGAGGCCGATGTTGACGTGCAGCAAGCCCTGCAGGATGTGCGCGTTGCAGTTGACCGTGGTAAATCTGAACTGCCCGGCGATGCCGAAGAGCCGTCCGTCGAGGAGGTCTCCGCCGACGATGTGCCCACTATCGTGGTAACGGTCGCTGGCGGAGTCGGTGAACGTGTTATCTATCGAGTCGCACAGGAACTTCGCCGCCAGATTGAAACCATTCCCGATGTGCTCGAAGCCGAGTTAAAGGGTAACAGCGAAGAAGTGGTGGAGGCCATCGTCGACCCCTCGCGCTTGGATCACTATGGTATAACCAGCGACGAACTTTACAGTGCCATATTAAGCAACAACCTTCTGGTTCCGGCGGGCCAACTGGATACTGGCGAGGGGCGCTTTGCCGTGAAGGTTCCGAGTCTTATCGAGGACCGGGATGATGTCTATCACTTGCCCCTGCGTGCGACGGCTGACGGCGCCCTGACGTTGGGTGATATCGCGGTGGTGAGCCGCACGTTTAAAGATCCCTATCGCTATACCACTGTCAACGGTGAAAGGGCGCTCGCTATTGAAGTGCAAAAGCGCGCTCAGGCGAACGATATCGAGGTGACGCGCTCGGTGAGAGCGCTGGTGGCGGAGATGCAGCCCCGTTTGCCTGAAGGCGTGAAGGTTGATTTTCTACTCGACCAATCTGAGTTCTCAGTAGATATGGTTAGTGAGATGCAAGGCAATATAATGACGGCCATGGTGATGGTGATGGTGATCGTGGTTGCAGCATTGGGCGTGCGCTCAGCAATCCTGGTGGGGGCTGGGGTTCCCTTTTCTCTATTGTTTGCGCTTGTTATCTTGTTGCAGCTCGGTTTCTCGTTTAATTTCATGGTGCTGTTTGGCATGTTGCTGGCGCTTGGCATGCTGATTGATGGTGCGATTGTCGTTACCGAACTGGCCGATAGAAAAATGGCGGAGGGGCTTTCCAGCCGCGAGGCTTATCAGTTGGCGGTAAAGCGTATGACTTGGCCGGTGGTTGCTTCCACCTCGACGACGCTGGCGGCCTTTCTTCCGATCATGTTTTGGCCCGGTGTTTCCGGAGAATTTATGCGCTACCTACCCGTCACTGTGTTTACCGTGCTTGCGGGTTCTTTGCTTTATGCTCTGCTGTTCGCCCCGGTACTGGGCGCGCTGCTGGGTAACAATAAGATGCCGCCGCAAATGGTGGCGCATTTGCAGCAGCTCGAAAGCGAATTGCCGACAAAACTCCCCGGACTTACCGGAAAATACGCGCGTTTGTTGTCGTATATTGTGCACCATCCGCTGGCGCTTTTTTGTGGTGCTTTTTATCTATTGATTGCGATCTTCCTCGCGTTTGGCAAATTTAACCCGGGCGTGGAATTTTTTGTCGAGTCGGAGCAGGTTCAGGGGAGCGTAACGGTTAGAGCGCAGGGAAATCTGGCGGTTGAGGAGGCGAGGCAAATTGTCGAACAGGTGGAAGACATCGTTTTGACTGTAGCGGGCGTGAAAACCGTTTATTCCGTCGCTAGTCCGGGCTCGCCGCAACAGTTCGGCGCGCGTGCTCCGGAAAAGGATCAAATCGGGGCCATGTTAGTGGAGACCTACAAACCTGAAGAAATGGGACGCTCGACGCGAGAGGTCTACGCTGAAATACGCGAAAAAACCGCTCACATGCCGGGTATTTATGTCAATGCCATGGCGTTTGAGGGCGGACCGCCGGTGGGGAAACCCGTACAGATCCAATTACAGTCGCGAGATCGGGAGCTATTGTTGGCGAGCGCCCGGGTCCTGCGCCGGCAATTGGAGGAAAATATATCCGGTTTGCGCGATGTGACTGACACCACCCCCTCGCCTGGGGTCGAGTGGAATATCGAGGTCGACCGGGTGTTGGCGACGCAGCTGGGGGCCAGCGTGCTGGAGGTGGGACGAGCCGTACAATTGGTAACCAATGGCATAAAAATTGGTGAATATCGGCCCGACGATGCGGACGACGAGCTGGATATTCGTATCCGTTACCCGGTGCGTAATCGTGGTTTGCAGATGTTGGAGAATTTAACCGTTAATACCAGCAATGGTCCGGTTGCGGTGAGAACCTTTGTCAAACGCGTCGCCAGGCCCCGCGTGGATAAAATTGAACGCATCAACGGTGAGGAATACGCGAAAGTCATGGCGGATGTGGAAGAGGGCGTACTTGCCGATGAGAAGGTCAAGGAGATTGCCCAATGGTTGGCACAAAACCCCCTCGATCCATCGATTGACGTGTCCTTTCGAGGTGCGAACGAGGAACAGGAACAGTCTTTTGCATTTTTGAGCACCGCTTTTAGTCTTGCCCTGTTTCTGATGTTTATTCTGCTGGTGACGCAATTCAATAGCCTCTACCAAGCCTTTCTGACCCTCTCTGCCGTGATTTTATCCACTGCGGGCGTGTTCTTGGGATTGACACTTACACAGACTACTTTCAGTGTCATCATGACAGGCGTGGGGATTGTTGCTCTGGCCGGTATCGTCGTAAACAACAATATTGTTCTGATTGACACCTTCAATTTCATTCGCAGAACGCAGCTTCAGTACACCGTTAAAGAAGCGGCGATTATTGCCGCGGCACAGCGCTTGCGACCGGTGTTCTTGACCACTGCAACCACGATTCTGGGGCTTATGCCGCTGGCAACGGGAACCAGCGTGGACCTGATCAATCGCACCGTAGTGCAGGCGGGGGTTGTCGGGTCGTTTTGGGTGTCGTTGGCCAGCGCCATCGTTTATGGCTTGCTGTTTTCAACCGTGTTGACATTGATTATTACCCCTGCCTTGCTGGTGCTGCCCAGTGAGTTAAAAATATTGGCCAATAAATACCTCTACCGCCCTCTGTTGCGCGCCAGAGCGGATAGGCGGGGAGCCATTGCAGAGGTTGTCAGTGATGGTCGATAGGAGCCGGCAAAGATCCCTTGTACTGGCAATTTTCATGGGTCTTTTTCCGCTGCTTAGTGTCTTACTCTGTCTGGATTTATTGCTACCGTTTGCCGAGCAAAATACCGTGGCGCAAAGTGCGCAGCCGGTGACACAGCGGGAAATCCCCGGCCAACCCCTCGGTGGCGGCTCGTCCTCCGAGAATATCGGGTGGCTGCCTTTGGTGCCAATTTTCTTGGCGTTGTTAGCCAAACTGGCGGCGATCGTTGGCAATGTGCGCAGGTGGTACTACGGTTGGGTTTTCCACTCAATCGAAATACACCTGGTGATTTTTATTCATGTGTTGCTTATCGTGATTTCAGTGTTCTCCTTGCCGTTGACGTTGGTCGGTTTATTTAAATTTCTACTCCTGTTTATGTTGCTTATAACGAATTTTCAGTTGCAGTCCTACTGGTCCGGCCGCAAGGTGCGTGATTTGTATCGAGTCGGCCACTATATTCGCATGGATAAGGTCTAGCAAAGCCTGCCTGCCGGGGGCAATCCCACCATGCTTTGCTACACTATTAACCCGGCATGCAAATTTATCAGGAAGATATATTTGCATGCCGGGTTAATAGCATTGGAATAGAAACTGATCTATACCTTGGAACTGAGGGTGAGAGAATAAGCATGAGGGGCAAGTTTGACGTTGAAGGAATCCAGCGCACGCTCTTGATAAGGGGCGTTATACGCAAGGAGACACAGAAGTCGGCGGATCTATTCGGCCATGGATTCGAGTTCTCTAAGGAAGATGAAAACGGTTTGTTCGTGCTGTTTGGGTTTATGTTTAATGCGATGGCCTTCGATAAAATCCAGAAAATTTGCTAGCGCGCTGATTGTCGCCTGCCTGACTTCGCCGGTGGCCTTGCCATTGGATGAAAAACGACTTTGGCTGCCTGTAAAATACCATGGATTGTTTCTCGACTTGAAAAAAGCTGCTCTTACCGCTGAATCTCTGGACTCCTGTGTCACGGTTCTGCGTGGGACCATTGATTTGGACCAAAGCCAAAAAGCCAAGCCTGTTTATAGAATACTTTGTCGGCGCGCGAATGGTAAATCCTACAACCAGATGATCGATGGCGTAACCCTTGAGCCCATTGTGCCTCCACCCACGGTGGAAGAGCTGGAGGCGCAGCGTCTGGCTATTGAGGGCCGCTGGTTGAGCTGCGAAGACTCACTCAAACAAAAAACCAGATTAATGCAGGGTGTTACCTGGATATCTGCGTTGCCTCCCGAGCCACGGCACTATGGGGAGGGCGCGACAAATTTTACCGTGGATTTCGATGCTCAGAATACGCGAGGAGTGCCCCTAAAATACCGGGCAATGTGCCAATTTTTGTCAGATGGAAGCTTTTCTCTGAAGATTTCACCGAGAAAAGAAAACTAAAAACGCATAGTATGTAGGCAAATCAAGTGATCTAGAGCATTGCTGACTATTAACCCGGCATGCATTTATGCCGGGCTAACAGTTGCATCCGCAAACGCGGTTCCCGCCCGTTTCTAACTGCCAAATACAAAAAGGCCGCTACAGGGTGTGGCGGTCTTTTTGTGAAGGTAACACCGAAGGTTAAGCTACCTTTGGCGGGCGACCGCGGCGTTTCGCGGGGGTTTTTGCCGGAGTTTGCTTCATCGCTACCTTTTTAGCGGCGGGGCGACCACGCTTTTTCGGCGCCGCCTTGGAGGTTGTTGCCGGACGGCCGCGTCTTTTGGGGGCCGCTTTTGGCGTGACTGCTGCTTTTGTCGGTCGGCCTCTGCGGCCAGGCGCTTTTTTAGCAGGCGCTTTTTTCGCTGCCGGGCGGCCGCGACGAGCTGGTGCCTTCTTAGCTTTGGCCGCAGCTTTTTTGGCGGCGGCTTTGGCCTTGGCGGCGGCTCTCTTAGCGGCTGCTTTTTCTTTGGCCGCAGCGCGTTTGGCGGCGACTTTTGCTCTGGCGGCTTCTTTTTTGGCGGCCGCTTTTTGTTTAGCCGCCTCTTTCTTAGCTGCTGCCTTGGCGGCCGCCTCCATTTTCTTCTTATATGCGGCCTCTTCCTTAGCTACTGCCTTGGCTAGCGCAGTCGCGGCTTTAGCATCGGCACTTACTTTAGCGGCGGCGATCTTCGCTGCCACTGCTTCCTTTTTGTCTGTTGCCGCCGCAGTGGTGGCTGCGGCGGCAGCTTTACGAGCTACCTCGAGTTGGGTTGCTTGAGCCGCCGACTTCTTTTTCTTGCGAATAACTGCGACTTTCTTTTTCGCCGCTGCGGCTTTTTTCGCCGCTGCGGCGGCAGCTTTTGCAGTTTTGATAGCGGCAGCTTGAGCAGCCTTGACTTCGCTCGCTCGTGCTGTTTCCAGTTTAACTTTCAATGCGGCCAGCTCTTTTTCAAGAGTAGCCACTTGATCAACGACTTTTGCTTTACGACCAGCCATGATAATACCCTTTTTATTTGGATTTATAGAAGTTGTAGCACTACATTACGAAATAACAAGAAAAATTCAAGCTTTTTTGATGATTTTTAAGGGTTTTTTTTTATTTTTTGTCATTTTTTTTGCGTTTCCAGCGATTTCTTTTAATTTTCTCCTTGAGAGACCGTTTAAAACTTATTTTTCAATGCGCTATCTTCTGTATTTAAACGCAAAAATTCAGGTTATTTTCAGCTGAGTTTTTGTGGTTCCTTTGACGGGCTTATACGCTTTGCAGATGAATAGTACTCAATTTTTGCCCTTGGCAACCCGAAAATTAGAAAAAGCAGGAGGTTATTTGGTCAAAAAAGGTTTTTTAAAGGGGACCAAAGGTAAAAAAATGACGTTTTGGGGGAAACAAAGGCAAATTTTCCCGTCGTTCGGGTAAGTGTTGTGGATTAAAACCGGTTTCTAATCATATTCGAGTTCTGCAGCCAGCAAACAGCGCCAAACCCGACAAGTGGTCTTTTTTGGAAAAAATCGCTTAAATTCTGTATGCTAATACAGTGTTTTGGGCAGTTTTATGATGAAAATTATTCATATCGATGCCGATTGTTTTTATGCGTCAGTCGAAATGCGGGAAAATCCCGAATTATTGTCGCTTCCAGTTGCAGTCGGTGGGTCTCCGGAAAAAAGGGGGGTTGTTGCTACTTGCAACTACGAAGCGCGAAGATTTGGCGTTCACAGCGCCATGTCGTCGGCCCTTGCCCGCAAACTGTGTCCAAATTTACGATTTATTGCACCGCGCATTGCGCTTTATAGAGAATATTCTGACGTTATGCGCGATATTTTTTTTGAGTACGCGGCTCGAATTGAGCCACTTTCGCTGGACGAAGCATATCTGGATGTGTCAGAGGCGCAACACCATCACGGCAGCGCCACGTTGATCGCGCGTGAAATTAAACAAAGGATCCGTGCTAGGCTTGGCATTTCGGTATCGGCTGGGGTTGCTCCGGTCAAATTTCTGGCCAAAATTGCCAGTGATTGGGACAAGCCCGATGGTTTATTTGTTATCGACCCAAAATCCGTAGATCAATTTGTTTTATCCTTGGGAGTAAGCAAATTGCCCGGTGTCGGCCCCGTCACCGCAAAAAAAATGGCCAGAAACGGCATTTACACCTGTCGTGACATTCAAAACTTTGGTTTGCAACAGCTGATTCGCCTTTTCGGCGCTTATGGGCCGCGTTTGTACAGAATGTCAAAGGGAATGGATGATCATGTGGTGGGCTTTCGGAGCAGAAGGAAATCCCTGAGCGTGGAGAGAACTTTTGAGAAGGATTTTTCTCATATGGAACCGCTGTTGCCAATGCTGGACGAACTTTTGGCATCACTTGCTCGACGCTATGAAAAATTTTCTGCAACGCAAAAAATCAATAAAGCCTTTGTGAAGCTGAAGTTCTCCGATTTTTCCATCACAACGATTGAAGCTGCTTTTAGTGGCAGCCGGCGGCAGGAAAAGGCTATCTTTGAACGCCTTTTATACGCGGCCTGGCAGAGAAAGAAAATGCCGATTCGACTGCTCGGCGTCGGCTTTCGCCTGCGGGCGGTGCCGGAAAGACAATTGCAATTTGACTTTGATTGAGTACCGGAGGCGTTTTGATTGAAAAGCAACCAGCTTGATGTGTCTAGTTCTACTTTGTCACACAGTAGCGAGCACAACACAACCATACATTCTTGGAGATCGAAGCCAAAGCATTTGCCATGTTCCAGATTATCAGGGCACCGGGTGGTGCACCTTCTGCCGCCGGGAGCGGCAGTAGAGCGCCCAGGGACGGGTTCACAGCGTGTGCGCCACCCGGTGCCCTGATGCTCGGGGGCTCAATGCCAGC
>JAAUXX010014192.1_pt1 | contig 20460 bp, 18 predicted proteins | sample 7278111 | NCBI WGS metagenome assembly JAAUXX01 (sample SAMN14350116, study PRJNA611818) | marine sediment metagenome | isolation source: surface marine sediment (1.8m) | place: French Polynesia: Moorea | collected 2018-08
AACCTGGAAATTAAATAGGTCGTCCTGACCTATTTAATTGTCACCCTTAAAACCGGGCGAAATTGTGTGAAATTCCTTGTTTTTAGGGTGGTCCGGCATCCCGGTTCGCGCGCGTCTCCGACTCGCGGTGGTGCGTCCCTGCACCGCACTTAACCCGACATATTTGAATGCTGGGTTAATAGTAGGCAGTAAAGCTCGCTCAGCGCAGGTCAGGTCGACCTTTCTTAGCTTTGCCGGCGTTTTCGCTGCGCCCGAGAAATCCGGTAGAATTGCGCATTTTCTGCGGAGGATTGACGTGGACTACGACTACGATTTGTTCGTTATTGGCGCCGGTTCCGGCGGTGTGCGCGCCGCGCGCATCGCCTCTCAATTGGGTGCTCGGGTGGCGATTGCGGAGGACCGCTATCTCGGCGGCACCTGTGTCAATGTCGGTTGTGTGCCGAAAAAACTCTTCGTTTACGGTTCGGAATATTCCCACGCTTTCAACGACGCCAAGGGTTTTGGTTGGACGCCGGGTGGCGCGGCATTTGACTGGCCCACCCTGCGGGATAATACGAGTGCGGAAATTGAGCGCCTGAACGGTGTCTACCGGGCGATTTTGGCTAAGGCCGGCGTGGTTCTGATCGAGGGCAGGGCCTCGGTGGCCGCTGCGCACCGGGTGCAAGTGGCCGGCCGCGCCTACACGGCCAAATATATTTTGCTGGCGGTGGGGGGCTGGCCGTGCCAACCGCAATTTGCGGGCGCTGAGCATACCATCGATTCCAACGAGGTGTTTCACCTCGACAGATTTCCCCAACGCGTGCTGGTGCAGGGGGGCGGCTATATCGCGGTCGAGTTCGCCGGGATTTTTGCCGGCTTGGGCAGCGATACCGAGCTCGTTTACCGGGGGCCGCTGTTTCTGCGCGGGTTCGACGAGGAGATTCGCCGCTTTGTCGCCCGGGAGGTCATAAGATCCGGCGTCGAAGTGAATTTCAATACCGACATTGAGAAAATCGACAAGCGCGCCGATGGCAGTCTCGATGTGCGGCTGAATTGCGGCGAGATCCGCCATGTCGACGCGGTGTTTTCGGCCCTCGGCAGAGTACCGAAAACCGCCGATCTGGGACTGGAGAACACCCGCGTCACGCTGACCGCCGATGGCGCGGTTGAGGTCGATGAGAATTTTCAAACGGCCGAGCCCGGCATCTACGCTGTCGGCGATGTGGTGGGCCGCAAGGCGCTGACGCCCGTGGCCCTGGCCGAAGGCATGGCGCTGGCGCGCCACCTGTTTGCCGGTGAGGCGGTCGACCTGAGTTACGACAACATCGCCACGGCGGTGTTTTGTCAACCCACCATCGCCACCCTTGGCCTGGGCGAGGAGGAAGTCGCCGCCAGCGGTCGCGCCTACGCCGTCTACAGCAGTGAATTCCGATCGCTGAAAAGCACCCTTACCGGTTCGGCGCAGCGCATCTTGATGAAGTTGATTGTCGACCGCGCAAGTGACCGGATACTCGGCGTCCATATGGCCGGACCCGAGGCCGGGGAGATCGTGCAGGGGCTGGCCGTCGCGGTCAAGGCCGGCGCCACCAAGCGTGACTTTGACGCCACCATCGGTATCCATCCCACGGTGGCCGAAGAGTTTGTCACCATGCGGGAGGCGGTCAGAATGTCAGACTGACGCTGGCGCCTGCGTGCTAACCGCAACAGCCTGACAACTTTGCCTGGTAAAGCAATTGATCGGAAACTCTTTTTGAAATTGCTGGGCAAACCCTTATACTACGCGCCTGCTCGCTGGCCGCGGCCGCAGGTAATAATAAAAAAATCATCGACAATAATAAATCGTGGGACAACTCTATGAATGACGTAGGTCTGAGCACAATCGATTCCATCATTGTGGTGGTATATGTGGTGGGAATTGTATGGTACGGCCTGGCTAAGGGTAAAAAAGAGGACTCGGAAGATTACTTTCTGGGCGGTCGCAGCATGACGTGGCCGATCGTCGGCATTTCGCTGTTTGCCGCCAATATCGGCAGTAATACCTTGATCGGGCTCAGCTCCTCGGCATACCAGGGGGACGTGGCGGTTTACAATTACGAGTGGATGGCCGCCGTCGTGTTGGTGTTTTTCGCCTTGTTCTTCCTGCCTTTTTATCTGCGTTCCCGCGTTTACACCATGCCTGAGTTTCTCGAACGGCGCTACGACAAGCGCTGCCGCTATCTGTTTTCAGTGATTATGGTCATTGGCAACGTCATCATCGACATGGCCTCCGGGCTCTATGCGGGCAACCTGATTCTGAAAATCATATTTCCCGATATCGATTCCTGGATCATTATAGCCGCCCTCGCCTTGAGCGCCGCAATTTACACCATCCCGGGCGGCCTCTCTTCCGCCGTTCACACCGAGGTGGTGCAGGCGGTGTTGTTGATCGCCGGTTCCTGCGTGCTGACCTGGTTCTGTTTCGCCGAGGTCGGCGGTTGGAGCGGCATGATGGCCGGGCTCAACAGCATGTACGATGCCGGCGTGGTCGATACCTCCCCAGAGGAAATTTTCAGTCTGGTCAAGCCCGCCGATGATCCGCTAATGCCCTGGACCGGTTTGCTGCTTGGCGTGCCGCTGTTGGGCTTTTACTTTTGGGTCAACAATCAATTTATGGTGCAGCGGGTGCTGTCCGCCAAGGATCTCAACCATGGCCGCTGGGGCGCCTTGTTTGCCGGTTTGCTGAAATTGCCGGTGCTGTTCATCATGGTGATTCCTGGCGTGGTGGCCCTGGTGCTGTTCAAAGATCTGGATATCAGTTTCCTGGGCTACGCCGTCACGGCCGAGGATGGTGCAACCGTTATATGCGACCGGCTGGATGACTGCCCGAATATGACTTTCCCGGTGTTGATTTATAAACTGTTGCCCGTTGGTCTGCTGGGGCTCGTCATTGCCGGCATACTGGCGGCCATGGCATCGAGCATTTCCGCCACCTTGAATTCCGCCTCCACGCTCATCACCATGGACTTCGTCAAAAAATTGCATCCGGAAATCGGCGGCAAGCGCCTGGTGAGGGTAGGACAGATCATCACATCGATTCTGGTCATACTGGCGGCGGCCTGGGCGCCCCAAATCGAGAAGTTCTCCTCTCTGTGGACCTATCTGCAACTGGTGTTGAGTTACATCGCGCCGCCCATCGCCGCGGCCTTCATTGCCGGTCTGTTTTTCAAGAGCGTCAACGCCACCGGCGGGTTTGTGAGCCTGGTGGGGGGCTACCTGCTGACCGGCTTGTTTATCTTTCTGCAGTCGCAGGGCATTGCGCCGGCGATTACCGGCATCCACTGGTTACTGCAAGTGCCGGCCATTCTCGTCGCCTGCATCGTGATAAATCTGGTGGTCAGCAAAATCTCCGGTGTTAAGCCACCCGCCGAGACCGTTGCCAACTACACCTGGAGCCTCGCCATATTCAATGCTGAAACACGCGAGCTGGCCGCGTTGCCCTGGTACCAAAACTACCGCATTCTCTCCATTGGCTTGCTTACCGCCACCGCGGTGATCGTCATCAGTTTCTGGTAGCGGGTGATGTTGAAGAAGTACTAGAGCGCTCCGGACTTAAGTTCGTTTTTAATCATTTCGTTGAATTTGGCCACGGATTCGCGATCGAATTGTGTGCCCACCCGGGAGTTTATCTCAGAGACCGCGCGCACCACTGAGCGTCTGCGCGCGCGGTCGGCCCTGCCGTTGGTGATGGAAAAAAAAGCATCGATAACAGCCAGAATTTTTGCGCCCTCGTGAATCAGTTTGCCGCTGTTGCCATTGGGGTAGCCCTTGCCGTCAATCCGTTCGTGATGTTCGAGCACGATGGTGGCCGCTTCGTCCCATCCCGGCATGCGTTGCAGAAACTTGTAGCTCCACAGGGGATGTTGCCGAATTTCGCTGATTTCCTCGGTGGTGAGTTTGCCCGCTTTCTCCAGCACCTGGTTGGGGATAAATGACATGCCCATATCATGCATGTAGGTCGCCGCGGCAAGTTGTGTCGGATCTACGGGCTCCCCCCTAAGGGCGTTGACTTTCTGCGCCCAGTCTTGAAGTTGTTCGCTGCGTCCGACCCAGTAGCGACTTTGCCGATCGGTTTGCCGGGCAAGTTCTCGGAAAAAGTGCAAATCGTATTGCGAGCGCGAGTGGCCCACGGGAGTGATGATGCATTCAATGTCGGGGTAGTCGGGGGCTGTCGGCAGCTCATGATAGACGAAATCAGCGCCGAACAGCTGCAGCACCTGGCGGCTGTACTTGTCTGCGTCTTCCGGTTGAGCTTGGGCGATCAGCCGATATAGGCCCTTGAGTTCGTTTTCGTGCAGGTTCTCGAATTCGTGGCCGAGCAGTTCTCGCTGGTGTAGATCCCGCAAGCGGTCCATACCCAGCTGCAGGGCTTCGCAAATCAGGTCGGATGGGGACAAATGCCGCGTGCGCAGTGAGCCGACCACCTCTTCGACGCTGTGTGTGAAGTCCACGATACCATTGAGCTGAGCCATGGCGGCATTGCCCTTGATGGTGTGAACCGCGCGAAACAGGGCGTTCAGGTTGTCGGTGTCGATTGCGCTCAAACGGTCGAGGCAAAATTCAATCTCTTCGGCAAGATCGTTAAAGGCTTCGAGAAGCTCCGTTGCGATCTCACAATCAACCACAGTCATGAAGGCCTTCCTCTGCGCGAATGTTATTAATGATAGTTCACTGTGGCGCAGGGGGGATGATCGATGGCGATAAAAACGAAAGTTGGGAGAATCGAGGTGATTCTCCCGGCTGGACTATTGGTAGTATTTTGGCCCGGTGAAATTCGCTTCCCGTTCCACGGGCCGGTATTGCTGCAGCTTGGTGGCAATGCTCTTTTTCAACGAGGCTTCGTCTGCTCGCGGTTGCGTATCATCCTGAATCTCGGGTTCAGGCTCACGCGTTATTTTGTGGCTCTTTCCCTGAGTTTTTTCACCCCTTCTTTGGATTTTATTGAATAGCGTTAACATCAGTTTTGCCTTCCATCGTGAGAGATGCCATTAGAGTACTCAAACGCCTGTTTGCACTTAGAATTGTAACGAATTTCGACACTTATGTAACAAAAAATGTTGAATCAGGCATCTCTAAGCGTGGTTTGGTGACATGGATCACAGTTAGCTTAATAAGGTAGAATCTGCTCATTCCGCCTAGTTATCGACATTCATCTATCAACTTCCATGGAAAATTGAGTTCACCGTGTGGCAGCCAATACTTGAATCTGCGATCGCATTGCGCAGACAACTTCATCACATCCCGCAATTGACCTGGCGCTCAGCGTGACCTCCTTTGACGCCGTAAGCGTCAGCAATGTCACACCGGACAAGGCGGTGCCGAGTTAACGCCTCTTGGCGATTTGTTGATCGGCGTAGGCCTGTAGCTGCAACAGCTGTCGATGGTCGGGCACGTGCTGCAAGCCTTTTTGCACCCAGACAGCGACATCGCGCCAGTCTCTGGCGTCGATTTCTTTTTGTGCCAGGCCGACATAGGCATCGGCAATTCTGGCGCCGAGTTTTTGAAGTCCCGGGTCATCCGCATTCAAGCGGGCAATCTGAGCATGGATTTTATCGGCGCTGCGCGCCCGGCCGCGCGCAAGATAAATATCCGCGCGCTGGTAGAGTCTGCTGACTTTGTCGTTTTGGGCGGCCTTTTGCGTGGCGATCTCGCGCGCGAGTGCCAGCCGCTGACGCAGCTCACCGACAGAGGGGTGGTTGGCCTTGAGTCGCTCTAAGCGCGAGATTTCCAATTGGGCATTGTCGATTCTGCCCTTGTCAAGGTAGTCATCGACATTGGCGATAATTCTCTCGTACACAGCATCCAGGCCCTGTTTTGCCGGTTGGTTGCGCGGTGATTGTGCCAGTACCTGTCGATAGTAAAAATGGGCGTTGTCCTCCGCCGGGTTGTCCAGTCGGCCGTTGGCCAGGGCGCTGCTGCCGGCGCGCAGCAACGTGTTGATGCGATCTTCAAACCGGCGATTTTTTTCCCGCGCCAGCAGCGCCTTCTGCAGTGGCTCGATGGCGGCGATGAGATGTTTGTCGTTGAGCGCCGCTGCCGCAGACTTGGCGTGCTCAAGCGAGGTTCTCGCCGCTGCCAAGTCCCGTTTCGCGATCTGTGTCTCCGCCTGCGCCGTTTGCTGTGACGCGATGATTGCCAGCGCTCCACTGGCCTCGTTATCGTCGTTATCGAGCGTCAGCGCGGCGCGATAAAGGCTGGTCGCCTTGGCGACATCGCCTTCTTTTCGCGCCCGTCCGGCAGCGGCCAGTTTGGCATTCAGTGCGGTGGTTGCTTTTTGTGTGCGCCGGGCGATATTTTCGCGCAGCGCGCGATTGTCCACTGCCCGGGGCTGCATGATTTCTAACTCCGCCAGCAGTGACCGAGCGCGATCGAGGTCTCCCTGCGCCAGCGCCTGTCGGGATTGCTGGCGTAGCATGCCGGCAATGTCGGCAATGCCGTCCTGCGCCACCGGATCGCTCGGCGAGAGTGCCAGAATAGCCAGATATTTCTCGTATGCGTTGTCGCCGGCGGGTGCGATCAGCTTGCCGGCTGCGATGTCACCGTCGGCCCCCTCAAGCAGCTGCCCGATGCGAATCTCCCGCCCGGGAGAAAGTGTAGATGCTGTATGCAGGCCGATCTGCCGGTGAACAAAGGGGCCGACGCCGGCGGCGACCAGCAACGCCAGCATCAATAGCGAGGGAACCTTGTGTGACTGCATGACGAACACTTTGACGCGATTGATCTGCATAAACACCATGCGCATCGTCGCTTGCGAGGCTGTCACAAAGACTCCACTCAGGCCGGAGGTTTCATCGCGCGCCGCGCTGTCGGGCTGTGCGGCTACCTCGGCTGTCGGCTTGCCGCCCGTCGTGCAAGCCAGCGCCTCCGTTTCGAGTTCACTGATGTCCGCCGCCTCCAGCGACACGGCGGTAAACTCCGTCGGCACGAGTCTATCCCGCTGTCCGCTATTATTCGTTGCGGAGGCATTAGAGGGGGCTTCGATGCGGTCAATCCTGCCCAGGTAGTGAACAAATGCCTGCGCCATTTCGGCGCCCGATGGGAAGCGATTATCCGGCGATTTCGCCAGTGCGCGGTTGAAGAAGGGCTGCAGTGGCGCCAACGGCTTGCCGAGTCTGGGTATCGGTTCGTTGATATGCTTGATGGCGACGCTGATAGATGACTCCGCTTGGTAGGGTAGCTCGCCCGCCACCAATTGGTAGGCGATGACCGCCACGCTGTACAAATCGGAGCCGCCGCCCAGGGGTTTGCCCTGCGCCTGCTCCGGGCTCATGTACGAGGGGGTGCCGACCACCATGCCGGTCTGCGTCATATGGGTGTCTGAGTGGATGGCGCGGGCGATGCCAAAATCGGACAGGGCGAGGCTGCCATTATCGCGAAACAGAATGTTGGCGGGCTTAATATCGCGATGGATGTAACCGCGCTCGTGGGCATAGTCAAGCGCGGCGGATAAGTCCCGGACGATGCCGGCAACGCTATCCTTTGTCAGGGACTGTGCGAGTCGCTGCCGCAGATCTCCGTCTTTGAGATATTCCATGGCCAGAAAGAAGGTGCCGTCGCAGCGATTGACGTCGTAGATCTGGACAATATGCGGATGGTTGAGATTCGCTGCGATCCGCGCTTCGCGAATGAAGCGATCGCCGAAAGTGGCGTCATCCGCGAAGCGGTCCAGCATGACTTTCAGCGCGACTTCGCGATCGAGACGAATATGGCGCGCGCGATAGACTTCCGCCATGCCGCCGCTGCCGATCGCGTCGAATATTTCGTAGCCGGGAATACTGAGATTCACTGCCGCCCCTTCATCCGCCCATCAATGTCATTATTAACTTAGGCGAGTTCAATGCTATGCGTGCATGGGCATCTCGGTAAGCTTATGCAAGACACGCCGCGAATATGTCCCTATAGGCTCCCTGCTCACATCCCTGGCAGCAGAGGGTCTTGCATAAGCTTACCGAGACGCCACCAGACTTTGTGCACGCTGCCTTAAGTTACTGACATTGTCCGCCCATGCCCAGCGTATTTTACGCAAAGGTGGCGGCGGGTAACACCGTTTGTTTGCGCGCTAGTTCTACTTTACTCACTCGCGTTGACATTTCATCCTGTTCCCCCTAGAGTGCGCGCTGCTTTGGGTGCCGCGAACATTTGTTAACCCGGTAAACAGTTCGCGGTTAAATGGGAAGATTGGTGCAAGACCAACGCTGCCCCCGCAACGGTAAGTGATGTGACCGTCACAAGCCCGACACCAGCCCAACGCGCGTTCGTCGATGGAGCGGAGGGCTACCATCCAGGACAGATCCGGTTGGCCCGCGCCCCCGATTCTTCCTTGTGATGCCTCCCTCAATGGCTTGTTTGGACTGGCTTTTGAGGCTGATAATGAAAACGTTTCCGTATTGTCTGCTGTTGTGCGGCGCCCTTGGTTGGCAACCGAGTGTTGCCGATAACAAACTGGAAGAAGTGGTCGTGACGTCTTCCGGCTTCGAAATTCCCTTGCGCCAGGTGGGCGCCGCCGTCACGGTGATAAAAAAAGCTGAGATTGAACAGCGCGCCTATCCGACAATCACCGAGCTGTTGCGCACCCAGGTGGGCATCTCTGCCACCAATGCCGGCGGCGCCGGCAAGGTCACCGGTTTGCGTATTCGCGGCGAGGAGGGGTTTCGCACCCTGGTGCTGATCGATGGTGTGGATGTGTCCGATCCCACCGGGCCGCAGGTGGGGCCGCAGATACAACACATTCTCGCTTCGGAGGACATCGAGCGCATAGAAATTCTGCGCGGGCCCCAGGGGTTTATCTATGGCGCCGACGCCGGGGGCGTGATCAATATTCTCACCCAACGAGCGATGGACGGCGCAGTCGGCGGCCTGTCTGCTGAATACGGACGTTATGAGACGGCAAAAGTTGACGCTTTTGTCGCCAGCGGCAGCGATGCCGGAGATATTTTTCTATCACTGAGCGATGTCCGCACTGATGGCTTCAACAGCCGATCGGATTTCCCCGACAGTGAAGCGGACGGCTACGAAAACACCACCTTGCACACCAAGCTGGGCTGGAACGATGAAAATAAGCGTGCGCAGTTCGTCTTACGCAGGGTCAACGCCGAAAGCGAGTTTGACAATTGCGGTTTTCCCGCTTCCCAGAATTGTGTCGAGTATTTCGATCAGACCCTTGGGCGCCTGAGCCTTGATATCGAGTATGAATTCTTCGCTCACCGCTTCGCCTGGAGCCGTTCGGATATAAAACGTGACAATACCACCGATGGTTTCGACGCATTTTCCACCCGCGGAGCCATCGAAAAAGCCGAGTATTTGAGCCGTTTTGCCTTTGGCCAGACGATCGTGCTCGTGCTCGGTGGCGACGCTGAGCAGGAAACGCTGGAGGTGGCCAATGATGACGACCTGGTGCGTGATCAGGTGGCCGCGTTCACTGAACTTCAATTTGATTTCAACGACTTTTATGTTACCGCCGGCGGGCGCTACGACGACCACGAGGAGTTCGGCGAGCACACCAGCATGCGCCTTTCCGCCGCCTACATTCGGGAGCTGACGGCCGGGTCTCGCGTCAAGTACCGCATCAGCCTGGGCACCGGCTTTCGCGCGCCCAGCCTGTTTGAGCTGGATTACAATAACAGCGACTTCGCCTTCGGTGAGGCGGCATTGATCCAACTGGAGGAAGAGACGAGCGAGGGTGTTGATCTGGGCGTGGAGTATTATCATGATAAGGGAATTTACCTGGAGCTGACGTACTTCGAGCAGCGAGTAAACGACGAGATATTTTTTGATTTGGTCGATTTTTCCGGGTATCTGCAGGAAGATGGCGAGAGCCAGTCGGAGGGGGTTGAATTCGCCTTTGACTATGCCTTGACCAAGGCCATCCGTTTACAGGGTAATCTGACGTACAATGACAGCGAGACGTCCTCTGACGCGCCACGTATACGGCGCCCGCGCAAAGTCGCGAATATGGGCGTCAATCTTCATTTTTTGGACAGCGCCCTGACAGTGTTGACCAATATGCGCTGGGCGCGCGACAGTGAAGACGAGGTGTTTGGCGGCGCCAGGCTGGCGCTGGACGACTACCAAGTGCTGGATATCAGCGCCAATTACCGCGTGGCGCCGCGATTGCAATTTTTTGCCCGTATGGAAAATGTCACCGATGAGGAATATCAGCAGGTGGCCAATTTTAATTCTTCAGGGGCGGCGGCCTTTGCTGGAATCAAGTATCAATTTTAATTGAGGGCGCATCTGCACGTTTTCAAAAGTTTTTTAAGTAAGCTCTGAATAAGTCATCCTGACTTATTCAGAGGTCGAAAATAAAAATGTATGATTTGTTATTTTCTCGCATTTTCAATGACGTAGCGTCATCGAAAATGACTGCACATCCCTGTGCTGCGGGAAACTCTGACTTAATCAGAGTTTCCTTAAACGACGTTGTCATATTTGTGAGCAAGCCCTATGGATGAAAAAACCAAAAAAAACGCTAAAGACAAAAACGCTCGGCACCAGGCGGCGATGGCCAAGCAAAAAGTGAAAGTGGATGCCAATATAGAAAATGCGCAGGTCGAACGCGGGGTGAGCATCTTATTGACCGGCAACGGCAAGGGCAAAACCAGTTCGGCCTTCGGCATGGTGATACGCGCCCTCGGCTACGGGCACAAAGTCGCCGTGGTGCAATTCATCAAGGGCGAGCAGCTGTCCGGTGAAGAACTGTACTTGAAAAACCGCTGTCCCGAAGTCGTGTTCTATCAGATGGGCACCGGCTTTACCTGGGATACCCAGGATCGGACGGGGGATATTCGCGCGGCTGAGAGAACCTGGGCCTTTGCCGAGCCCCTACTCAGGGATGCCAGCGTGGATCTCGTGGTGCTCGATGAATTGACCTACATGCTCGCCTACGACTACCTCGACCGGGAGCAAGTCCTCCGCGCTATAAAAGAACGCCCGCGCGAGCAGAGCGTGGTTGTCACCGGGCGTGGGGGCGGCGCCGAGCTGCGCGACATAATGGACACCGTGTCAGAGGTCAAGGATATCAAACACGCCTTCAACGCCGGCGTCAAAGCGCGCAAGGGCGTTGACTATTAGTGGTGTCGACGGCGGCGGGCGATCGATCGATGTCGCGCCGACACGGGATAGCGATCAGTGTGATGGCCACATGATATTTCCGCCGTTAGCGATGCAACGATATTGGGGCGCAATCTTCACTGTAGCGTGTGGCACCGTGCTGTTTGTCATCGCGTTCAGCCTGGCTTTTGGCGCGGTGCCTCTGCGTGTGAGTGAAGTGGTGGCCGTTATCGGCGGCGCCGCCGACGCGCACACACAGACGATCGTGCGCGATCTGCGCCTGCCGCGCGCGCTGCTGGCCGCCTTGGTCGGCGCGCTGCTCGCCAGTTGCGGCGCCGTGTCGCAGGGGCTGTTTCGCAACCCCCTGGCCGATCCCTCATTGATCGGTGTCAGCGCCGGCGCCGCCGCCGGGGCGAGCACCGTCATTGTGTTACTGAATTCCTCGCAGTGGTCGCTGGCGGGACTATCGCTGGTGTCGCTTGGCGCCTTTGGTGGTGGCGCCCTGGCCGTGTTGTTTGTCTATCGCATCGCCACCGGCGCCAGCGGCACATCGGTGGCCACCATGCTGCTGGCCGGCATTGCCATCACCTTCCTGGCTGGTGGTATTTCCAGCGCCTTTGAATTTATTGCCGACGATGAAATGTTGCGCCGAATCAGCCTTTGGCGCATGGGTGGGCTGGAGGCGGCGGATTATACCCGCCTGGGGATTATTCTGACGGTCGGCGCGGTCATATTCGTTCTCTTGCCATTTCACTACCCGGCGCTTAACGCGCTGCTACTGGGCGAATCCGAGGCGCGCCATCTAGGCATTGATGTCGATCGGACCAAGCGCCGCATTATTCTGATTCTGGCCGCCGGCGTGGGAACCTGTGTCGCGCTGGCGGGGACCATTGCCTTTATCGGGCTGGTGGTGCCGCACTTGGTGCGCATCCTGGTGGGGCCCGACCACCGGTACCTGATACCCTTGAGCGCCTGCGCCGGTGCCGTGCTATTGCTGGTGGCCGATGTCTTTGCCCGCACCGTCATCGCTCCGGCGGAATTGCCGGTGGGCTTGATGACCTCCCTGATCGGCGCGCCGGTATTCATTTCGCTGTTGCGCCAGCGCCACCATTACGGCATGCAGTGAGGTGGCGATGGCGATACTGGAAATTAGCGCGGTCGCGGTTACCATCAATCACGCACGGTTGCTCGAAGATATCAATCTCGCCGTCGACAAGGGAAATGTTCTGGCCGTGGTCGGCGCCAACGGGGCGGGCAAGACCACGCTGTTAAATGCCATCGCCGGCGATATTCCCCTGTCGGCCGGAGAGATTCGCATGGCCGGCAAATCTCACGACCAGTGGAATAGGCAGCGGCGGGCGCAAACCCTGGCGGTCTTGCCACAATTGAGTTTGTTGAATTTCCCCTATACCGTCGATGAGGTGGTGGCGCTGGGGCGCACGCCCCACAGCACGGGAGTCAGCGTCGACCGGCAGATCGTTTGCGACGCCATGCGCGCCATGGACATCGCCTATCTGTCCGGAAGGCTCTACACGCGTCTGTCCGGCGGTGAAAAACAGAGAACCCAGCTGGCCAGGGTGATGGCGCAAATATGGCGCGCTGAAGACGCTGGCGACAGACTTTTGTTGTTGGATGAACCCACCACCGCGCTGGATCTGGGGCATCAACAGCAGCTGATGACGGCGGTGAAAAACTTTGCCGACGAGGGCGTGGCGGTGTTGATGGTGGTGCACGATATCAACATCGCCGCCAAGTATGCCGACCGCATTCTGGCGCTGGCGTGCGGCCGCACTGTCGCCTGTGGCCCAGCGGAACAGGTGCTGACGGTGGACAATTTGTGCCAACTGTTTGCCGCCAAAGTGGAAATTATCCGGCATCCGCAAACCCGTCAGCCCATGGTGATGTCATGAAACAGCTGATTTTGGGGGGCGCCCGCAGCGGTAAGAGCGCATACGCGGAAAACTGCGCGCTGGCGACCGGCAAAAGGCTACACTACATCGCCACCGGTACTGCCGGTGACGGGGAAATGGCGCGACGTATCGCCCACCATCAGCAGCGTCGCTGCGAGCAGTGGCGCGTGATAGAAGAGCCGTGTCGCCTGGCCGCGGCGTTGGCCAATATCGCGCCCGCTTCCTCCGCGGTGGTGGTCGATTGCCTAACGCTTTGGTTGAGTAACTGTCTGGCCGGCGATATCCTCGCGCGGGAAAAAGCCGCGCTGCTCGACCTGTTGCCGACACTGGCGTATGACGTATTCTTTGTCAGCAATGAGGTGGGGTCGGGCGTCGTGCCCCTGGGCGAGCTGTCGCGCCAATTTGTCGATCAGAGTGGTTGGCTGCATCAGCATTTGGCGACCCTGTGCGACAAGGTGACGCTGGTTGTCGCCGGGCTGCCGTTGGAGTTGAAACCCGATGTCGGCAGCTAACTCGGATCGCTGGTGGCTGGCGCCGGCAAAGGCCATCGATCAGACCAGCAAAAACGCCGCCCGGGCGCATCAAAACCGTCTGACCAAACCTCCGGGTTCGCTGGGCGAGCTGGAAGATATCGCTGTCAGGTTTGCCGCCTGGCAGGGCACCTTGACTCCCGTCATTGACAGCATACGGGTGCGGGTGTTCGCCGCCGATCACGGGGTGTGCGCCCGCGGGGTCTCGGCCTTCCCACAAATCGTCACCACGCAAATGATCCAAAACTTCGCCGCCGGCGGCGCGGCCATAAGCGTATTGAGCCGTCAGTTGGGGGCGGATTTTGCCGTGGTCAACCTTGGCACGGCCCATCCATTGGCCGACGCCGAGGGCGTCCAGCGGGACATCGTTGGGAACGGCACCCGGGATTTTTCCGCCCAGGCCGCTATGAGCGCGGCGCAATGCGAGCGCGCCCTGAGCGTTGGCCGCCGCGCCACCGCCGCCTGTGATCTGTTTATCGGGGGTGAGATGGGCATTGGCAACACCACGTCGGCCGCGGCCATTTACAGCGCGCTTTTGGGGCTTGCGCCCGAGGCCGCGGTGGGACGCGGCACCGGCATCGATGACGACGCCATGGCGAGAAAAATTGCGGTGGTGACCGGCGCCCTGGCCTTGCACCGCAAACAAATGACCGACGCGGTGGCGGTGTTGCGCTGCCTTGGCGGCTTTGAAATCGCCGCGCTGACCGGTGCCTACATCGCCAATGCGCAGCGGGGGGTTCCCAACCTCATCGACGGTTTTATCAGTACCGCGGCGGCCATGCTGGCGGTAAAAATCAATCCCTCGGTCGGGGGCTGGTGCCTGTTGTCCCACCTTTCCGCTGAACCCGCCCACCGGCGGGCGCTGCACCTATTCACTTCCAAACCCCTGCTCGATGCCGGCCTGCGTCTGGGCGAGGGCAGCGGTGCCGCGCTGACCGTGCCGCTGCTGCGGGCCGCTGTGGCGCTGCACAACCACATGGCCACCTTTGCCGCCGCCGGGGTTAGTGATTCAGGCGAAGTGTCACGATGAAAGAACCGCCACCGCTAGCGACAACACAGATCGACCTTCTGCGCCATGGCGAGTGCGAGGGCGGAAGCATCTTCAGGGGGGCGACCGATGTCGGGCTGTCGTCGGCGGGGCTGGCCGCGATGCACCGCGTTTGCGCCGCCGTCGGCGAAGACTGGGATATTATTATTTCCTCTCCCTTGAAGCGCTGCCGGTTGTTTGCCCGCCAGCTGTCTGAACAGAGGCGCATCCCTTTGGAACTGGAAAGTGATCTACGGGAGATGAATTTCGGCGAGTGGGAAGGTTGCGAGATTGAGTGTATCCGCCAGGAAGATGCCGATCGATTTCAGGCCTGGGGCCGCAACCCGAGCGTCAATACACCCCCCGGAGGCGAGCCCTTGCACGATGTTTACCGACGCACCGGCACCGCGCATAGCAAAATATTGCGGGGGCATCGCAGCAAGAAAATCCTGCTGGTTTCGCACGGTGGTATCATCCGCGTGTTGCTGGCCAAGCTGCTCGACATGCCCATGGCGCATTTGAGCCGCATCGATGTGCCCTACGCCAGTATCTCCCGGTACGCCGTTTATCACGCCGAGGACGGCGATGTGAAAAAAATGCTAGCGCATAATTTCATCAGGCCGGAATAAGCCGTGCTCCGTCTAACCCCCTTTTTTCTGGCGCTGGCGCTCCTCACCCGCCTGCCGATACCCAGAGGCGCGTTGGCCCACCAGCCCGACGCGCGCGCGCGTTCCCAGTCGGTGCTTTGTTACCCCCTGGTGGGCCTGTGCATCGGCATTTTGCTGGCATCCATTCAGGGTGGGCTGCGAGATGTTTTTCCCGCCCCCGTACTTGCAGCGCTGTTGTTGTGCGCCTGGGCCATAATCACCGGCGCGATACATTTGGACGGCTTGGCGGATGCCGTCGACGCCGCGTTTGCCGCCCACAAAAACCCGCGCCAGGTGCGCGCGCTGATGCGCGATCCTCATATCGGCGCCATGGGCACGGTAAGCCTGGTGTTGCTGCTGATTTTGAAATACGGTGCGTTGCTGTCGCTGTCGGCGTCCGACCACATGGCGGCGATCGCCATGGCGATGGCGGCGGTGCTGGCAAGGCAGCTCGCGGTGATTTACATGCTCACCACCGCCTATGTTAGTGAGCATGGGTTGGCGGCCGGCATCGATATTGCGGAATTCCGCTACCCGATATATGGCGTTAGTGCGGCGGTGTTTTTGCCAATGTTATGTTACTTGTCGCCATTACAAGCTATCGTGCTTGCCGCCTCACTGGCGCTGCTGCTGTGGTACTGGCGGCGTCTTTGGATAAAGAAAATCGCCGGCTACACCGGCGATTGCGTCGGTGGTTTGATTGAACTGGCGGAATGTTTGGTGCTGATGGCGTTGGCAGCTTTCATCGCTTAGCCCGCGAGCTTGGGGGTATATGAAATATCTTTTTCTATTATTGATTAGTGCTGAGGTGGCGGCGGAAATTCAAGTCAACGATTATTTGAACCGCCGGATTGTCTTGTCGCAACCGGCCGAGCGCATCGTCGCCTTGGCGCCGCACATTGTTGAAAACCTTTATTCTGCCGGCGCCGGCGATAAAATTGTTGGCGCGGTGGATTTTTGTGATTATCCGGAGGCGGCGAAAAAGATTCCGCGCGTGGGCGCCATCAGCGCCTTCAGTTTGGAAGCCATCGTCGACCTCAAGCCCGATCTGGTGATTGTCTGGCGATCGGGTAGGGGGGGCAAAGCCTTGGAAAAACTCGAACAGTTGGGCATCACCAGCTACGCCAGCGATCCACGCACCCTGGTGGATATTCCGCGCTCAATCCGCGATTACGGCGCGCTCACCGGCCATGGCGCCATCGCCGCCGCCGCCGCCGCGGGCTTTGAAGCCCACTACAACAGGCTGTTGTCACAGCACCGCGCCGCGCAACCTATTTCCGCGTTGTACCAGGTGTGGAACGACCCTATCCAGACCATCAATGACGGGCACATGATCAGCGACGTGCTGCGTCTTTGCGGCGCCGCCAATGCCTTTGGCGACGCGCCCTCTCTGGCGCCAAAAATCAGCATCGAATCCGTCATTCAACGCGACCCGGCGGCCATCATCGCCAGTGGTATGGCGCAGGGGCGGCCCCAGTGGCTCGATGAATGGAAAAAGTGGCGCAACCTCACTGCCGTCAAATTCAATAATCTGTATTTCGTGTCGCCCGATCTCATCCAACGCCACACCCTGCGCATATTGGATGGCGCGCAGCAAATGTGCGATCATCTCAACCATGCGCGGCGCAATATGGCGGCGGGGCAAAGGTAGGCGAAGTGCCCGAAATTGCCCGTCATAGCGACCGGAATTGCCCTTGGCAATAAGTTGGACGGGTTTTGTTTACGGCGCGTTGGCGCGTATTTGAGGATGAGTATGGGATTTGAAACGACAGAACGCTATGTTGTCACCAAAGATTTACAAATGGCGGTTGACGCCACCGTTACGCTGCAGCGGCCGCTGCTGATAAAAGGCGAGCCCGGCACGGGCAAAACGATGTTGGCGGAGGAAGTTGCCAATGCGCTCGGCAAACCTCTGATTCAGTGGCATATAAAGTCCACTACCAAGGCCCAACAAGGGCTTTACGAATACGACGCCGTGTCGCGGTTGCGCGACTCTCAGCTGGGCGATGACCGGGTGCACGACATTCGCAATTACATTAAGCGCGGCAAACTGTGGGAGGCCTTCGACTGCGATGAGCAGGTTGTGCTGTTGATCGATGAAATCGACAAGGCGGATATCGAGTTTCCCAACGACCTGCTGCTCGAAATCGATAAAATGGAGTTTTTTGTTTACGAAACCGGCGAGACGGTTAAGGCGCGGCACCGTCCGATCGTGATTATCACCAGCAACAACGAAAAAGAACTGCCCGATGCCTTCCTGCGGCGCTGCTTTTTTCATTATATTAACTTTCCCGATCGCGCCACCATGGCCGCTATTATTAACGTCCATTTTCCGACGATAAAGTCCACTCTGGTGCGAGATGCGCTGAATATATTTTTTGATGTGAGAAAAGTCCCCGGATTGAAGAAAAAGCCGTCCACGTCGGAACTTATTGACTGGTTGAAACTATTGCTGGCCGACGATATCCCCGAAGATATTCTGCGCAACAGAGATACCTCGAAGGCGATACCACCACTGTATGGCGCACTGCTTAAAAACGAGCAGGATGTGCACATGCTTGAACGGCTGGCGTTTATGTCGCGCAAAGAAGATAGATCGTGATTGTCAACCATGCTGGTTAACTTTTTCTCCCAGCTTAAGCTGGCGCAGGTGCCGGTTTCCATCAAGGAATTTTTACTGCTTCTCGAAGCCCTGGAGAAGCGCCTGGCTTTTGCCGACATCGACGATTTTTACTTGCTCTCGCGCACCTTGCTCGTTAAAGATGAAAAACACTTTGATCGATTTGATTGCGCATTTGGCGCCTACTTCAATGGTCTGGAAAAGCTCGATGATATCCTTGAGGCGCTCATACCCGAAGACTGGATACGCGCGCAATTGCTGCGTAACTTGTCCGACGAGGAAAAAGCGGCGATTGATTCGTTGGGCGGTTTGGAGGCCTTGATTGAACGCTTTAAAAAAACGCTCGATGAACAAAAAAAGCGCCACCAGGGAGGGAGTAGGTGGATAGGCACCGGGGGCAGTTCACCCTTTGGCAACCAGGGTTATAACCCCGAAGGCTTCAGGGTGGGAGGGAAAAGCAACAATAAAAACGCGGTAAAAGTCTGGGAAAAGCGCCAATACAAGAATCTGGATGATAGCGTTGAACTCGGGACCCGCAATATAAAAGTTGCCCTGAGGAAGTTGCGCAAATTTGCCCGCACCGGTGCTGCCGAGGAGCTGGATCTACCGGACACGATATCATCCACTGCCAAAAATGCCGGCTTTTTGGATTTGAAAATGGTGCCCGAGCGGCATAATGCGGTAAAAGTATTGCTGTTTTTTGATGTCGGGGGGTCAATGGACCCCTATGTGTCCGTATGTGAGGAATTGTTTTCCGCTTGCCGCAGTGAATTCAAGCATCTGGAATATTTTTATTTCCACAATTTCATTTACGATTTTGTTTGGCAGGACAATTTGCGCCGCGCCACCGAAGTCATTCCTACCGTGGATATTTTGCATAAATACGCGCGTGATTACCGGGTAATTTTCGTCGGTGACGCTTCGATGTCGCCCTACGAAATCATGAGCCCCTATGGCAGCGTTGAACATATGAACGAAGAACCTGGCGCGCGCTGGATGTCCCGTCTGACCGATAGTTTTGAAAAAGTTATCTGGCTGAATCCAACCCCGATGCGTTTTTGGGAATACACACAATCCATCGCCATGACCAAAAAACTCCTGGCGGATCGCATGTTTCCGCTCACTCTGGAAGGCCTCGATCAGGGGATAAAAACGCTGCTTAGATGAGCGCGCTTGCTGCGTTGCAGCAGTCGTGCGGTAATACTCACAGCGCCCGCGTGAAACCATTCACGAAGTATTTTCGTAAAATATTGACCTGGCACGCATTTATGTCGAATTAAGGAAACTCTGATTAAGTCGGAGTTTCCCGCAGCACAGCGATGTGCTGTCATTTTCGATGACGCTAAGTCACTGAAAACGCGAGAAAATAAAAAGTCATACATTTTTATTTTCGACCTCTGAATAAGTCATGATGACTTATTCAGAGCTTACTTAATAGTAATCAATAGAATTGATATATTCGCTAATCAGAAGTGCTTAATTCGCATAGTTTTTGTAGCGCCGATGTTAGTGAGGTTTAGTTATATGACAAACGTCATATGACTTGGAATTTTGTGATTGTGTTCAAGTCTAATGCAATATGCTGTATAAGGTGTCAGCCAATATTGAGACAATGTAGAAAAAATGCGCTGGAACATGCAAGAGAGTACGATAACTATAATTATCGAAGAGCGGTGTTATGAAGCAGTTAAAGTTCTTTACTCGGCGTGTAGAAACGCTCAAGGCGACCCAGGACGAGCTTGCAAAAAAAGGCATAGCTCCCGAGCACTTGCATATCTTTATTAAAGACAACGTCAAAAACCGCTACGATGGATTGCTCTTACAGTCGGAGCAAGAGCTGGAAAGTTTGCTGCTGCGCAACACCATCGTGGTCTTTGTGATACTGTCGTTATTTGCGGCGTTGGCGGTATTTGCGCAGTGGATAAGTTTTACCGCGTTCGCGCTGCTTGTGATCTTGTGCGCTGTCATAGCGTCGGTGTTGAAAGGGCTGGGTTCAGCGAATGGTGTCAAAAAGGATGCCTTGAAAAAGGTCTACTTTTTGGTTGTCGATGTTGATGAAAATGAACGGGATGTGGTTGAGCGGGTCGCCAAAAACCACCCGGATTTAGTCGCTCAGTAAAATCGTTTATTGCCAGCGAATTTCCGCACTTTGAACATTGAATACCTGGCGCTGGCGAGCTAACTTGGCGCGAGTATTGGCAGCGAATTTATCGCTGAGAGAAACCATCATGCCAAGTTGTTTTCGCGCATTCGCAACGCCGCCGAGCACGCCAATGTCAAGGATCTGCACAGTCCCGATCCCCGTCTGCATACCCGCACGACCTACGCGCGTTGGTGGGAGAGGTTCACCGTGGCGCCAAATTTCGTCAATTATCATATGGAGCATCACGCGATCCCCGCCGTGCCCGCCTACCACTTGCAACGCTGCCACCGGTTGCTAAAACAGCGTGGTGCCTACGGCGGGGCGGAAATCGTCGATGGTTATGGTGAGGTGATGCGTCGACTTGCCGTAAGCCCTGAATAAGTAAGGATGACTTATTCAGAGGTCGAAAACTATTAACCTGGAAATTAAATAGGTCGTCCTGACCTATTTAATTGTCACCCTTAAAAACGGGCGAAATTGTGTGAAATTCCTTGTTTTTAGGGTGGTCCGGCATCCCGG
>JAAUXX010034157.1_pt1 | contig 20091 bp, 13 predicted proteins | sample 7278111 | NCBI WGS metagenome assembly JAAUXX01 (sample SAMN14350116, study PRJNA611818) | marine sediment metagenome | isolation source: surface marine sediment (1.8m) | place: French Polynesia: Moorea | collected 2018-08
CATCTTGTTCCCTAAAAACTAACAACTAACAACTAACAACTAACCCCCATCTTCACGCTAGTAATTAATTTTGCACAAGTATTTAACTTTAATAATGTTTACTGTTCACTGTTTTCAGCTTTTGCCGCCAATCTCTCTGCTGCTGTGTTCATAACTTGCTCGAATTTCTCTAAAATTTCTCCTGGATATTCTTCAAATACTTTAGTGGATAAGGATAAACGATTGTTATATTCATCAACTTGAGAAATCACTACTTTAATTTCTTGTCCAACTTGAAAAATAGTATTCAGCGAATCAATCCGCAGACCACTAACTTCTTTGACATGCAGTAAACCTGTAACTCCACCAAGATCGACAAAAACACCATAGGGTTTCATATTAACTATTGTGCCAGGGACTAAAGCTCCTTCTACTAATCTAGTCAAAGCCTCGGCACGCATCGCATTCCTTTGTGATAATACTAGTTTCCGTTTTTCGGGATTCACTTCTATAAAATTTACGGTTAAAAGTTGTCCGATCAAAGATTCTAGATTATCTCTTTGCTGTAAATGCGATCGCGGAATAAAACCACGTAACCCTTCGACATCTCCTGTAATTCCCCCTTTATTAACCCCTGTAACTCTGATTTGGGTTGATTTTCCACTTTCGGCAATTTCGCTGACGGTATCCCAAGCATCCTGGAGTTGCATTTGACGACGGGATAAGGTGACTTGTCCATCAGCATTTTGTTCTTGAATAATCAAAAATTCAAATTCTTCGCCGATAGGGATAATATCTGCAATATTCTCCACAACTTGTAATGCAGCTTCTCTGGAGGGAACAAAACCAGGACATTTTCCTCCAATATCAATATATGCCCCTTCCGCATCATATTGAATGACTGTGCCTTTGACAATTTGCCCTTTAGCAAATTCATAATCGTATTTTTCTAAGGCTTTCGCAAAGTCATCCATTGAGAAGGAAGCATTTTTGTTGGAAGTAGCTGTATCGGAATTCATCTTTGTTTTTGTTATGGGTGATTGAAATTATTGTAGAGAAGAGTAGGCTATGGAAGCCGCTTTTATAACTAATAGTTCATAATTCATAATTTTGAGCTAAACAAATCTAACATTTTTTGCCAGGCATCTGTAGCTGCTTCTGGGTTATAACTACTGCGGCGATCGCATAAAAAGCCATGATCGGCACCAGGATAACGGAATATTTGGTGAGATATCTGCTGTTTGGCTAATTCTTCCGCAATTAAATCCACTTGTTCATTGGGAATCAACGGATCGGCAGTGCCAAAAAAGGCATAGATTGTACCCTTAATATCTTTAGTTCGCTTGATAGTTGGCTCCGTTTCCCCTGGACACCAGTTAACAATTCCTGCACCATAAAAAGAAGCAGTAGCTTTAATCCGTTCTAGAGTAGCAGCTAAATATACAACATGACCGCCAAAACAAAAACCGACGGTTCCCACTCCTGTAGTTTTGACTTGGGGTAATTGGTAGAGATAATCGATTGCGGCTTCAATATCACTGAGTAATTCGGTTGCGGTGGTTTGATTTTTATATTCCCGTCCAATTTCGACATCTTCTGGACTGTATCCTGTCTCAAAACCTGGTGCTTGCCGTTGATACATCGCAGGGGCGATCGCAACATAACCCTGTTTAGCTATCCTTTCAGTAAGATCTCGAATATGGGCATTAACCCCAAAGATCTCTTGAATCACAATGATTGCAGGATAAGTTCGGTTAGCGCTAGGAGTTGCCAGATAGGCATCAATTTCTAAGTCTTGATTGTTGATTATGACTTGTTGAGTCTCAATTTCTGCGATCGTCATATTGATAATTCCGTTGCTAGCTTAAATATTTGCTCGAAACAAAATTGATTGTAAATCTAATCTGAGTTCGGTTTAGTTTCTAATTTTCTATAGCTTAAAAAAAATATTATGCTTTACTGTTGGGAGAAGTAATCATGATACTTTCAAGTAGCGATCGCGAAAAAAGTTATGCTAAGAGAAAGATTAATTTTGATTAACCTGAACTAGTTACTGGCATAATGTTGCCAATAGACAGAGGTAGTTCCGATGAGCAACAAACATTCCAAGTTTTCGATCTGGTTATCGCAGAGTGGTTTAATTATGACAACTTTGCTCTTGCCGACAAGCTGGACTTGCGCCCAATCAAACTCCTCGCCTAAAATTTTGTTGCCACAGTCGCCACAACTAGGGCAAGTAACATCAGATCGACAAATTCAAGAACGGATTGAAGCTGAGGCTAATCGCATCTTTAGCCGCACCATGACCCAATTTAATTTGATAATTTTGGCTACTTTGGCATTATTATTAACAGGCGCGATCGCTTCTTTATGGTTGTTACGGAGATCTGTAGTGCGAGAGGTTGCCGATCTTGTCAGTAAGAATCTTCAAGAACTAGAAACGGCTAAATCTCAACTCGCCAGCGTTACCCAAGAGTTACAACAGATATTGCAAAATGCCCAAAAAATTAGCAATCAGCTAGAGAATGAAGTAGAAGTTTTCCAACAAGAATTAAATCAAAAACGAACAACGATCTCTGGGCTACTAGCTGAATTTTCTGATGCCAAACAACAGGGAATTACAACCATAAACAGTGAAATTGACACCTACCAACAAAAATTAACCCAATTAGAAACTGAATTTAATCATCAACTGAGCAAACTTCAGACGAATACTAAACAGCAAAGCGATCTCACGAGCCAAAAATTAGCTAAATTGAGTTCTGAATTGACACCTCAGCTGACTAAGATTCAGACAGAGGTTGAGCAAAGACAACAAACAGTAGTAGGGAATCTCGAAACATCAGCTAGTGAGTTTGCGAAAAAACTTCTGCAATTCCAAAATACTGTCAAACGGCAGCAAGATGCTGTACTAAAGGATTTGGCAAGCCAAGCCTCTGGATTTGCTCCTCAACTTTTTAAGTTAGAAGCAGAAGTTCGTCAACAACAAGAAACTGCCTTACAAGATTTACAACAAGCAGAAATTACCTTTAAAGAAGAGTTATCTCAACTGCAAGGAGCAGCACGAGAACAACAAGATCATATCTTGCGGAGTTTCAGCAAACTAAAATCTCAATTCGCTGGACAAATCTCCGACTTACAAAAGAATCTGGAACAAAGAGTGCAGCAACAACAGGAATTATCAGTTCAGAATCTCGAAAACTTAGGCACAGAACTCGCTACTCAACTAACAGATTCACAATCAGAAATTAAGCAGCGAATGAAGCAAACTCTGGAGAAGTTACACCAGTTAGAAAATAAATTGAGCGATCGCATTTCCCAAGAAAATTCCGAAGTTCAAGCTCAAAAAGCACAAACATTGCAACATTGGGAACAATTACAAACCGAAGTTACTAATCAATTTACCGCTTTGCGATCGCAAATTCAACAGCGTCAGGAACAAATAATCCAAAGTCTAGAACAGTTACAAGCCAATAGTTCTGCGGAACTGGCACAAATACAATCAGATGCCCAAACTCAGAAAGAGCAAATTTTAGCGGATTTAGCCAAGATTACCCCCCAAGAGCTGTCTACAACTGCTTTAAATCAGATACAACAAAATCTGCAAGCTCTCAGTGAACCAATAGAACTTCTACAACAGAATCAACCGCAGTTATTTCTCAATCCCGATGATTTTATTGACCAAGGAAACCAGCTATTGGAGCAGGAAAATTATCAAGAAGCGATCGCGCTTTACGATCGAGCCTTAGAACTCCAGCCAGAAAACCCCCATGCTTGGAATCAGCGGGGGATTGCTTTAAGGGAGTTACAAAGATATGAAGGGGCGATCGCAGCTTTTAACAAAGCAGTTAAAATTCAACCTAATTTTGCTGAAGCTTGGTGCAATCGCGGGATTACTTTCAGTCGTCGGAAGCGTTACCAAGACGCGATCGCAAATTATGACAAAGCAGTCGAGATTAAACCTGACTATCATCAAGCTTGGGTAGATCGGGGTGTCGCTCTGGGTATGTTGCGTCAACATGAACCCGCTTTTGAATCTTTTGAGCGCGCGGTAGCAGTTCAACCAGATAATGCGGTAGCTTGGATGAATCGTGGCATGTCTTTAGAGATGTTGGAACGCTATCAAGAGTCTCTGAACTCTTTTGACAAGGCAGTAGAATTTAATCCCCAATTAGCCAAAGCTTGGAACTATCGAAGTAAAATCTTGATTAAGCTAGAACAATATGAAGCAGCACTAGTTAGTTGTGATCGGACATTAGAGATTCAATCAGATTATGCAGAGGCTTACTATAACAAAGCCATCTGCTATGCAATGTGCAATCAGGTCGATTCGGCGATCGACAACTTAAAACAGGCAATTAAGTTCAATCCCCAATATCGAGAAGACGCCAGAATTGATCCCTATTTTGCTAATCTCACCTAAAGCGTCGATTCAGTAATCATAGGTGATGAAATGTCTAATTAACCATTAGCTATTTTCAATTTCTTCTTAATTTTTTGTAGAGATCTTTGCAGCCATAATTGACGTATTCGCCAATAAGTCAAACCTACGATAGGAGTTTTATGCTGTGTCTTAAAATCAAAAAATTGATTTATTTCTTGTAAAATAATTTCTAATCTCGGCAATAAATTCTCTTCGTTGTACTGCTCAAAAAATGAAGCTGGCAATGGTTGCAACTGCTCTGATTTTAATACTTGCAAAATTTTCTGTAAATCATATTCTAGAGAATAACAGCCAATTTTATGACAATTAAAACCAGGATCTAGATAGTCGGCTAAACCGTGATTAACACTAGAAAATACTTGACAACCACAAGCTAGTGCTTCTAAAGGAGGTAAGCCAAAACCTTCGGTAACTCCGCTGACACCCCAATATTCTGCTGAGTCATAGAAATATACTTTACTACGGTTAAATAGTCCAGCCAAGTCCTCTACATAACCATCAATAATTTTGACTTGACAACGGGATTGCAAAGCAGGGATTAGTTTTTTTACTACATATTGTGATAGCTTACGATTTTGTACCAAGATATCAATATCTCTAGGTATCTGTTGATTATAAAACTCTTGCCCAATTTGATTAGGTAAATAAAAAATTAAACTATTAGGAGATTTTTGTCCCCAATAACCCATAGAGTTACGGCTAACTGTAATAATCGGAATATTACTCGGTAAATTAAAACCATAACCTGCACTATGGGCATGATAAATAATATTATAATTTCGCAATTTACCGATCAGCTTGGGAACATCAAAACCCCAGCTAACTATAAAAATACAATCTTGAAAATTATCTTGTTGCAGTAGATCCCAGAGGAAAGGAAAATCACTTTCTTGTTGGCGATAAGTAACAATTTCTACTTCACAAATTTGACTCGCTAAGTTAACAGCTTTTAACTCGGCCCAAAGTCCTCCGCCTCCAAATTTACCTTTTGTCCCAGGAAGCAAAAAGTATAATTTTCTCATAGTTATTTTGATAGTTGATAATTAGTTATTTGATAGTTCCTAGTCAATAAAATTTAAAGCGGAGCCTTTTTAGAGCGGCTAATAAACTGACCATGAACATTAACCATATAGGGAACAATATAAGTCAATAATCCTGCAAGCCAGCGATCAGGCAAAGCCTGGCACTTCGTGATCACGCGTCATTTTCCCTTTAAGCACAGCGTTACCATGATTAATCGTAAACAAAACTGAACCAACCACGATCGCGACTCTAACTGCTGTCGATGCCAGTTTAGGGTTCATTGAAGCAAAACCATATCCTTTTAAGATTTTCATTATATTATCTGGTGTTTTTAACAAATTTTAATATTATTGAATTCCGAAAGCCAAATGTATAACTCATTTCAACCTCTTATGAAATAGTAAGAGCAAGACACTTCAGGTAAAACTGCACAAGCTTCAATGTTTAATGGTTAATGGTTAATGGTCAATGGTTAATGGTCAATGGTTAATGTTTAATGCTTAATGGTCAATGGTCAATGTTTTGAGCCAAACAATGAAAGTTGTTCCAGGAAACTGAGGATTTTTCGAGAGCTTATTGGGGCTAATGAGTTCCATATCACCTTGCATTTGCATCACTAGTTTTTTGGCGATCGCAAGTCCTAAACCAGTACCAGGAATCTCCCCCATTGCTTGAACACCTCGATAATGTCGTTCAAAAATATGTTCTCGATCTTGTTGAGGAATCCCATAACCCGTATCGCTAATCATAATCCCTAGTAAATTACTTTTTGTCCCTATTTCTATGTTTACTTGACCTGATGTTGGGGTATATTTAATCGCATTATCCATTAAATTATTTAATACTTCTATTAAAGCCTTAGATTCCCCATAAACTTGGGGTAAATCATCAGGAATATCAGCAATAAGTTTAATCTGTTTTGTTTCTGCGATCGCTTCAAAGGAAATTAGCAACGGATTTAAAATATCGGACAAATTCACCAGATCCAAAGGAGCTGTTTTCCCAGGAAGTAAAAAATTACTCTTGTGATCTTCTGGATTTTCCGTTAAAGCTATCGAGGTTGTACTCAAAGTTAAGGGAATATCTTCTTCAGTGACTCGATCTAAATCGGTTTCAAATTGTTGTAATAAATCGGCTAAGCGATCGCTTTCCCGGAGAATACTTTCGGCAATAGAACGTTCCCGAGACTGAGGTAAAAAGCGTTTTAACAATAACTTGCTAAATGTCCGCAAAGCTGTTAAAGGATTGCGTAATTGATGCAACAAATCATCTGTGCGATCTTGTTCCCAATTATATAGATTTTGTTGTCTAGTTAATTCTTCTCGATACCATTGAGATTGGCGTTCCAAAAAACGAGCGATCGCTAAAGATTTGGCAATATCTTCCACTTGTTGCAACTCTATTTGATTCCAATTGCGATCTTCTCTTACTGTCACTAATAATCCTAAAACTACATCTTCATAAATTAAAGGAATAATTAATTTTTTAGTTGCTAAATTTTCTACTTCCCATTGTTTATGATCGGCATGTTCTTCTATTACTAAATCTGGTAGTAACATAGAAGAATTTAAATTGATAGCTGTTCCTGGTTCCCAGATGGCAGGAAACTCTTTCCCTGGAAGCTGCTGGGGTAAATTAAGGTTAGTTTGGGGATAGATCAAGAAAGGAAGTAAATTTGTTTCTGGGCTATCTACTCTTTCGTCAGTTAAATAGACAACAGTCCAAACAGCTCCTAAGGTTTGTGTTAATAAACGTATTTGAGATTGGCACAAAGTTGTAAATTCTGCACTTGCAACAGCATAAGAGTAAGACATCAATAAAACAACACAATTAACTTTTTTTCTTATTGCCCTAAAGCAGGGACTGCAATCAGTCAGCAATAACTATCAGAATTCAAATACTTTTTCAATTGGATAATTACTAACCCTAAAGTGCTTGATTTTATTTGATAATTACGCTACAATCTAGCCAAGTTTTGTAACTAAGATTACAGCAATTAATAATAAATAGAATAGGAGGTCACTGGGTTGGCAAGAAAACGCAAACGCAAGAGTCGCCGTCGCCAAGAAGGACGCAAAATATTAGAGCTAGTCCCCCATTATAATATCGAAAGTGGCGAAGATAAACCCGTAACCGCAGCCCGCAAGTACATCGCTTCTCTGGGAATTGTTCCTCCCGCACTCTTAGTAGTCAGAAGGAATGAACATACAACAGATCGTTATTTCTGGGCAGAAAAAGGTCTGTTTGGAGCACAGTATGTTGAGGAAAATCATTTTCTTTTCCCTAGTTTGCAATCGATTGAGATCGCAGACAAGACAGATAAGAAAACTGTCGCTGCCGCTAGCGGGCGTTGAAAGTTAAATAATCTATCGATACGAAACAAGTATATCAAGTTTGGGGACGTTTAGTTTAACGTCCCTTATTTAATTATCAATAAAGCTCTTAGCTTTTCAGGACAAAACCTCATTACAGAGAAATGATTCGTATCACAGGAATAGTCAAAACAGCTAATCAAGTTAGAAACAAACTAAAACAGGGAGTTCATCCCCAGGAAGTTGATTCTTTTAAGGCATTTGTACATCATTCCCTACAAACTATCGAAAATATCTGCCAAGAAGCCAATAGCTCGCCAAATCACTTGCCTACTCCTTCTCGCAAAGCTTATCACTATCTCAAAAGGATAGATTGGCATAATTTACCTCAGATTCAGCCAGAACAAGCTTCTCCACCAATCCCAACCCTGAGAATTAAAAACGTTGTCAAACAACAAAAAAATCTGCAAGGACAGATCGGACAATTCAATCCAAATGATATTGCTTCCAACATAGAAGAGATCGCCCAAGTAATCACTGATTGTACGCAAGACATTGAACAAATTTGTCAACGACATAAAGTTACTCCAGCAGCATTAACTACACCTTCGCGCAAAGCCTATGCTTGGATGAAGTTTCTTTGCGATCGCAATAACCTCAAGCTACATGTAGCAACTATCGGTCGAATCAAAGCTTTAGCTCAAAAAACTATTATTAAGCAAAAACTAGGTATCTCAGAAGTTATTGTAGAAATCACCAACTACAATGGCTTGTATAAATATAAAAAGAATCACCAAGGAAATATCGAACTACAGCTAAGCGAGGGATTTATCCAGGCTGACGATCGCATTTTGCAAGCAATTATCTCAATGGTATTGCTGGGAAATAACCCTCAAGATAAACTACTAGTTCGTCACTTTGGTTTAACCGAAGAATATAGCGAGATTATTTTAGAACTGGATTTGATTGCCGATCTCGATGCTGAAACACCCCAAGGAAATTGTTACGATTTAGAACAACTTTTTGAGTGTATCAATCAAGAATATTTTGCTGGGAAAATGGCAAAACCGCGTCTGACTTGGAATCAAACCCTAACTCATCGCAAATTAGGACATTACGAACCATTACGCGATCGCGTAGTCATGAGTCAGACTCTAGACAATTCCCAAGTACCCCAATTTGTCGTCGAGTTAGTTTTATATCACGAACTGCTCCACAAACATCATGGCATCAAATGGGTAAACGGCAAACGCATGGCACATACTCCTGAATTTCGTCGTAGTGAACGAAAATTTGCCTATTATCAAGAAGCCGAACAATGGCTCAAGCAATCTTCAGTTTTGTTTATGTAATTAGACTAATATAAAAAATTGAGAACGAAAGAGTGACTCTGAGAGTTTTGTCTATTGTCAGTAAATTTTGTAGGAGTAATAGCGATGGTTACTACCCTAGCCAAACTAACATTTGAGCAGTTTTTAGCGCAATATCCAGAAGAAGGAGGAAAGTTTGAGTTAGTCAATGGAGAAATCGTTAAGGTAGAGGCAACAAGAGCACATAAAAATGTATCTAGATATTTAGTAAAGGCTTTTGATAGAGAAAGTGAGCGTTTAGGATTAAATTACGTTGTTGATAAAGATATAGTAATTAGAACTGTCAACTCCGTAGGACAAGAGCAAGGTAGAATCCCAGATGTTAGTGTAGTTAAAGAGTCTATTTGGAATGCTAATGTCACAGCCTATGGAGCTTTAAGGGAACCAATTCAACTAGCAGTAGAAGTCTGTTCAACTAACTGGGATGATGACTATATTGATAAATTGCAAGAGTATGAGCGTTTAGGCATTGCGGAATATTGGATTGTCGATTATTTAGCGATCGCCTCTCGCAACTATTTAGGTAATCCCAAAATCCCTACTGTATTTGTTCATCAATTAGTAGATGGAAAATATCAAGTTCAAGCATTTAAGGGTGACAATATTATTGAATCTCCAACCTTTTGGGAACTAAAATTAACAGTAGAACAAATCATCAAAGCTTCGGGCATTTATCTATAAAAATAACAATTTCAAATTAAAATATTCTAAATCCTTGTATGGTCACGAAGATAAAATCCCGAAAATTCAGAAAATCCTCAAAATCCTGATCAGAAAGAATAGTTAACGCTAAAATGTAACCCATCATCCTGAACATCATCTCCGCGACTATCGATATCGATTAATGGTGGTGCATAATCAAGACGTAAGTTAAACCCTTCTACTGGTTGCCACAATAAGCCCAATCCCAAAGCAGCAATAAAATTATCGTCAGGAAGTGGGTTAGGATTATCATCTTTATTCCAGACTACGCCCATATTAAAGAATGGTGCCATGACGAAGATCGGTTGATCGACATCATTTTTGACTATGGTAATACGATCCTCCAGGGAAAAACGGAAACCGTTATCTCCAGAAAGCACATTGTGTCGATAACCTCTTACTGATTGACCACCACCAATGGTAAATTGTTCTGAGGGTAATAAACTATTAGGAGTTAACTGCAAATCTCCCTGAATAATTAAAAAGTTATTGTCGTTGAGTACTTGTACTCTTTGCATCTGGGCTAACCAACTGAAAAATTGACTATCAGGAATGGAAGAATCATTATTGGTAGCATCGAAGATATCTACTCCGATCCGAAATAGAGAGCGAGCACCCCAAGCACCAGAGGTATCTCTACGAATATATTCTTGTCCTAGGTTAAAAACGCTAGTCCGACTAACTCCATCTTCCTCTGGTCCCACACCAAAAGGAAAGCCAGTTTGCAAAAGCAAGGTTTTACCGTCTCGATAGCTAAAGCCCACAGATAGAGCAAACTCTTCACGAGTAGTTAAAACAAGGGGTTGACGATAGCTGATACTATAAGTTTCCGATTCGCCCTCGATATCCAAATCCTCAAATTCTTCTGCTATCACCTGATTGCGTTCTATCTGAACCCCGAAGTCTAAGGTGCCATTCCTACTATTTAAGGGTGCTTGATAATTAAAGTCTAAGTCGTAAGTGTCAGTAAAAGCTTCAAGTCTAGGTTTATACGCGATCGCAAATTGGTCGCCAATTCCCGTGAGGTTACGATAGCCCAGATTTAGATCAAACTGTTCTCCTCCTATACTAGGGGCAGAGTAGTTATTAATCCCAAAACTACCAAAGAAAGATTTAGCTTCTGTGACATTAACAATTAATTCTGTGGTGTTAGTTTCTTTTGCGGGTTTGAGAGTTGCTTCAATATTTTCGATTAAAGGATCGGCTTTTAACAGCCGCAAACGCTCTTCAATATTTTTGGTATTAAAAGGATTAGCAGCAGGTGCAATCCGTTTTCGCACATAATTATTGAGTCTTTTGGTTCCTTCGACAATTACATCTGCTTGACCTTCATCGATTAAGACATCTTGTGAACCGTAAATAATGGCCCGAGAATTGAGATAGCCCTCATCAATATAGAATTTAGTAATCAGTTCCGTAATTTTTTCTCTGCTAGCAAGTAACTCATCTCGATCGCTAGATTTCAGCAGAATTACTGTTTCTACTTCGGGACAGGTTGCGATCTCTTCTGCATTAGTTTCCGTTAATAATTCTTGTTCGATAGTTAAGTCGGGGAAAATTTCCTGAAGATTTTGAGGCTTGAGAATTGTACTACAAAAAACCTTGATCTCTGCGACATCAAGATTCTCTTCTGCCTTAATATTGTCCTGGTTGGCATCAGGCGAACTATTGGCAGCAACATCATCAATCATCAAAGCAGGGAAACAGATGGCACATAAAATTAATCCAGCCGACTTACCAATTCTCAAGTAGATATTATTGTTAAACATGAGACCTCTTGCATAATTATGTTGGTGGAAGAATCAAAGTTAACTAGTTTTAGAATCATACAATTACAACTCGCTTCGCAATCACTAGCTGTAAGCATAGAACCTACAAATTACAGCTTACAGCTAATAGCTAACAGCTTTTTGTTAAAAGTTGTGACTAATGTATATATTGAATCGGTTGACCAATTAAATCCTCAAAGTCAATTAATTTAAGAAGATCATTCCAGTCTTTTTCTAAGGAGGGATCTCCTGGTGCTTGTTCTAATTGCAAAGCGATCATTTTTAGAGCATCAAACCAGACTCCAGATTCAGCAAAAAGTATCGGATGTTGATCTACTGGGGTAGTTTCTAGTTTGCGAATCAGTTCAGGATTTTCGGTAGATTGTCTTTTGATCGAGTATTTCAAGAACATTGTAGTTTGTTCGGTACAATTAATTTGGATGCGCCATTGATATTCTTGTTCTTCTTTGAGGGGTTCGGATTTTGCAGGAAGCGGAAAGGCGATAATTCCTGATTGCTCAATATTTAATGCGGTTTCATAGATGCTGACGGGTCTAGTTTTGACTTTGCCATTAACTTCGCGCTTTTCCTGACCAATGAGAGTAAAGATAATCGGCACAGAATCAGATTCTACTCCTGGGAAATACCAGAAAAAGTAGGGATAATCATCAAAGGTAAAACCTAAACCGTTTTCAGGAGCGATCGCTCTCATGTTTTCCCCCGCCTTCGTACAAACTTCGTCTGTATGACCTCTAATGGCACCAATACTGTCAGATCCTGTTCTTCTGGCTGTAGGTAAATTATCAAAAGCTGATGCTATTCTGGATTCAGGTTTTGCTGGGGAAGGGGGCTGAGTAGGTTGCGGTTTTGGGGCAATAGGAGGAGAGTCCAGAGGTTTTCGGACAATTGGAGAAGAACCAACATTGATGGTTTCTCCGACATTTATGGTATCAGGACGAGAAGCTAGATGAGGGTTATAAGTGAGGATTGTTGGTAAGCTCAACCCATGACGAATGGCAATGCCTCCCAATGTGTCCCCCGATCTAACGGTATATTTTTTCGCAGTTGATGGAGCAGGAGGAGCTGTGGGACGACCACCTAAATTAATGATTTCTCCTACATAGATTAAACTAGGACGCGATCGCAGTTGGGGATTATAATCTAAAATTTGGTTTAAACTGATGCCAACTCTACGTGCAATTCCCCCCAAGGTATCTCCCAGTCTGACTTGATAAGTGCTCCCTTGGGCTATCTGATAACTACTGTAGGATTCGGATATCTGATTATTAGCTTCAGATATCTTCTGATTCCTGGTGTTATCGACATTGGCGGCTACGTAGCCAGCTAACAATATTGCAGTACTAAAAGCTAAAATATTGCGAAACATGATAGTAACATCTCCTTCTCTTGCTATCTAATATCGCAACTTCCGTACGTCAAACTCCTGTGCTGATCCTTACTTATCCTGCCTCCTATCCTGCTTGATGGGGCGAAGGGCAAAAACCTCGCGCTCGGTCACTAGTTAAAATATAGTCAAATGCAACATAAAAGATTACCTGTAATTTAGGGAAGTTGGCGATTATTTTCGGAAGTATTAGCGCTCTCGAAAAGGTTCGCTAGTCGTCGCTCGTTTGTCAGCAGCGCGCTAAATTCCGATTTTTTGTCTAATGCGATCGCGTAAAAACGGCAAAAAATATATTAACCATTACACTTTAATTATATCTTACGCTTCATATGAATTATTCATCGTCATTTCCTAATCTTAAGCTGTCACTGCTTAGGTCTTAGGGCTTTTACTCTTAACTTGATTGGTTTACATTATTTATCATCAGCAAGCTTCCAGAAATTTCAATTTTAGTCATTGGGATCGAATCGTTTGCGTCTTTTGGCGGGACGATGTGACTGAGAATTAATAGTATCATTAACAATAAAAGTAGAATCAAGATCGCCAGCAGACTCGTCATTAGAGCTATTATCCTCTCCTGGTTCTTGAACACGAGTACTGTCTGAGATAATAAAAGTAGAACCAAGCGACTCGTCACTAGAGTTATCATCTTCTCCTGATTCTTGAGAGCTTCCTGGAAACTCATGATATAAACTATTCAATGCTTCGAGGATCTCTGATGCTGACTGATAGCGCTCTTTGAAATGATAGCGAGTCATTTTAGTCAGAATTTCTTTTAGTTGAGGACTGCATTCAGCTTGAGATTGCCAAATTATTTCGCCATTTTCATCCTCCTGCAAATGTATCGGATCGATTCCCGTCAAAGCTTGAATCGCTATGACCCCCAAAGCATAAATATCGCTAGTAAAACGGGGTTTTCCTCTAGCTTGTTCTGTCGGCATATAACCTCTAGTGCCGACGGCTACAGTTGATGAGATCGTCTGGGTTTGAGACATTATGACTTCTTTAACACTGCCAAAATCAACTAAAACCATTTTGTGATCTTGATAACGGCGAATTAAGTTGTCTGGTTTAATATCTCGGTGTATAACTTGATTACTATGGACAAAATCAATAATTTCGAGACAATCACGCAGCAAATCGATAACTTTGACTTCCGACCAAGGTTGATTCGGTAAGAGTTCCTGACTGAGAGTTTGACCTTCGATATATTCTTCTACTAAGTAGAATTCTTTGTCTTGTTCAAAATTAGCTAGTAATCTGGGAATCTGGTCATGAAAACCTAATTTTTCTAAAGTTTCAGCTTCTTGGTTAAACAAACGCCTCGCGATCTCCCAAAATTCTGGATCTTCAATTTCTAGATGGAGTTGTTTGACCACACAATGGGGATTATGAGGACGCTTGGTATCTTCAGCTAAATAAATTTTGCCAAATCCTCCCTTACCTAAAAAGCCAATTATTTTGTAACGACCATCTAAAACTATCTCATCGATAATCCCTGGTCGTGGCGAAGGGGGAAATTGGAGGATCTGATCCTTCTCTAATTTGGCAGATATCGCCCTCATTATGATACTGGCGATCGCAAAACTTAAAAAAGGAGGAATCAAAGGTATCCATCCTTGTTGCGTAAACAGAAACCAACAACTACCCCATAATATAGCGATCGCAATACCTTGACTACCAAAAAATAGCAAAGCGGGACGGATTCTCAAAGCAACAATGCTACCTACGATTCCCCAGCCTAAAATCCATAACCACTCAACAGGTTCAGACCAAGTCCAAATTGGTGGTTGTTCATCTAAAACATTACTCAGAAGTTGACTAATTATCCACCCATGAACAAAGATCCCACGACTCAAACCCAAAGGAGTTTGATGGATATCTTCTTTGGTGGTATAGCCAATCAACACGATTTTATCTTTAAATTTTTGTGGGGGAACTTGATCGTCGAGTACCTGAGTTAAAGAGATGATTTCTCCTGGTTGAGTGTAGTTATAATCAATTAGATGTTGATAAAAACCAGGTTCTAAATTGTGATAGCTACCTGTTCTGGGTTTTAAGGGTCTAAAAGTTAGAGACTTAAATCCAATCTCACCTTCGGTGATTTTATTTAGATCGAGAAATTCACTAATATCAGGAGTTGCATCGGGTAATAAATTTTCAATTTGGAGCGCTTGTATATAGCTTAAACTTGTTAAAAAACTAAAAGAAAAAGGAGCCGTACATAGAGAATTAGTTGTTTCTGCCTCAAATTGAGTTTCGGGTTGACTTTCGGGAGCGGCGGCTAAACCGAGATTCACGGGAATACTCGAAATAGGAGCACGTCTAATAATTTCTCCCCCAAAGATATTTTGTGGATCAGTTTCCAAATCCACAAATCCCACCGAACTATCAGGATCTATGACATTTGGGGGAGCAATTCCATTGGGTTTTTTCCCCGAAGGCAAAGCACAGGCAAAGATAATGGGTTTTATCGTCCCACCTAAAGGTTGATAAAGATTATTAATATAGTTGAGTAATTCTGCTCTTCCTTCACCGATGGGAACGTCCCGAATAATATCAACCCCAATTACCCTGGGTTGGTATTGCTCAATTGTTTCTAAAACTTGCTTCAGAGTCCTGTCGCTAATTTTATCGCTCTGGAGTTTCTGTAAACTATTATCATCAATTCCCACAATAGTAATGCGTTCATCAAAGCTTGGTTTAGCATCTAGCCTGACTAAAAAATCATAAGCGAACAATTCTATTTGCTCAAAATTTCCTTGATATCGTAACCCAATAATAAAACTTGATAATACTAAACTAGCGGTACTACCTGCAATAATCGTTTTAAAATATGAGTTATTAAGCATTTTATAATCAGGAAGGATTACTTTTCAATCCCTATTTCCGATACCTAGTATATTTACGTAGTTATAACCACTTCATAATATCTTATCGATGTTTGGTCGAATCTGTTGTTTGTTCCCGACAAACTTGATGAAATCTTAAACATTGATTATGAATTACTAAATAAATAAGGTATCGAGCAAAAAAAAGACATAAAAGTTATAAATAGTTATAAAAGTGATGACTATTTGGCGTTGTCTCAGGACTATGGTGCTTTAATAATAGTAGAGGAGTGAAGAGTCTCGATTGTCAGACAAGGAGCAACGAGAAGCAGGAAGATCTAGTCAAGAAATACTTTGTCTGGTTCTTCAGAGAAATTGAAGCCAAAATCCCCCACAAAGCACAATGGCAGCTTCAAAGTCGGTTAGTAGTTTCCCACCAGTTTACTCTCTTTATCAAGATCTCTAGAGTTTCTGGGCAACAAACCCGAAGGGATGAGACTTCTTGCCAAAATAACTAAAACATCTAAGGAAAGAAGAGTTAGACCAAAGCTCGTTGCAGCAACCTCCTATATAGAGCTTCTAGGAGTAATAACCATGATCTCTCTTATTCCGTGGGCATTTCCCACTATCCACTTCAAATCTCTACTTAAAACAGCAACTGCTTTATTAATAACATTACCTTTTACCGCAGCGCTCGGTTCAGAACCCGTTGTCGCCCAACAAATTGTTCCCAACAATGATGGAACAATGACTATTGTTACCCAAGATGGCAGTACCTTCAACATCGACGGGGGTAAATTTTCCAGAGATGGGAAAAACCTCTTTCACAGTTTCCAAGAATTTGGCTTAGATGCAGGACAAATTGCCAATTTCTTATCTAATCCCAATATTCGCAATATTCTAGGGCGTATTAACGGCGGAAATGCGTCTCTGATCGACGGCTTAATTCAAGTTACAGGAGGCAACTCCAACCTATTTTTAATGAATCCTGCGGGAATTATCTTTGGCAACAATGCTAGTTTAAATGTTCCTGGAGACTTCAGCGCTACTACTGCGACTGGAATTGGGTTTGGAGATGGTTGGTTTAATGCCGTAGGCACTAATGACTATCTCAACCTCGTAGGCAATCCTAACAGTTTCAATTTTGCCAATGCGGAATCGGGAGTAATTATTAATGGAGGAGATTTAACAGTAGCTAGGGATAACAATATCTCTTTAACTGGTGGCATAGTAATTAATACTGGCACTATCGAAGCTGAGGGCGGAAATATCACCGTTGCTGCTATCCCAGGAACCAACCGTGTCCGAATTTCTCAAGAGGGACAGTTATTAAGTTTGGAAGTAGCTATTCCCCAAAACGCGGAGGGAGAAGCTTTACCAATTCGGGTTGTCGATCTGCCGAACTTATTACGAGGATTGCCTGTAGATGTAGCAACAGGATTAGCCGTTGCCGCCAATGATGAGGTTACTCTGGCGAATTCTAAGGATGTGATTCCTAATGAATCGGGGACAACTATAGTGTCAGGTACCATTGATGCTAGTAATATCCAACCTGGAAGTGTCGGCGGAGCAGTCAATATTTTAGGGGATAAAGTTGCTTTAATCGGTACCGATATCGATGCTTCTGGAGATGCGGGAGGAGGTACCGTCTTAGTTGGCGGAGACTATAAGGGACAGGGAACAGTACCTAATGCTGAGATCACCATAGTCGATCGCAATTCAGAAATTAAAGCTGATGGATTGCGTAATGGTGATGGTGGCGAAGTCATAGTTTGGGCTGATGAGACCACTGCATTTTATGGCAATATCAGTGCTACTGGTGGCTCACTCTCTGGAGATGGGGGTTTTGTCGAAGTTTCTGGCAAAGAGGATTTAATTTTTAGAGGAACCGTTGACGTTAGTGCCTTACAAGGAAATTATGGCACCGTACTGCTCGATCCGAATAATATCACCATAACTGATATTATCGTCCTTGATGGTGATGGTTCCAGAGATCACGGTAGAATGACTAGAGATCATCAAATATTTCTCTTTAAGGGCGATCGCAGTGGTACCTTTACCATCTCTGAAAGAGCATTAGAAAATATGGCAGGAGATGCCAATGTTATTTTAGAAGCACGCAACAACATTATCATTAATGATTTGAGTGATAATCATCTTACCTTTGCATCGAAAGTAAATTCTAATGTCAGGGATGACAGCATTCTCTTTAAATCTGGAGGAACATTTTCCATGAATCCAGAGGATGCGATTGTAGCTCCAGGAAGAAATCTGACGATTCATAGCGGTACGATAAATGCTGGAATCTTAGATACTAGCTTTAATGGTAATGCTGGTAATATTAGTCTTTTTAGTACCAGCGGTGATATTACTGTAACTCGTTTGCAAGCAGACTCTCTTGCTCCTAATGGTAACTCGGATCTTACTCTTGGTTTTGGTCGAGGTGGCGAAATTAGAGTTCATGCTGCTGGAAGTTTTGCAGCTACAGGATTCAAAAATGACAGCCTGGGAAATCCTGAATCCATTCGAACTACAGGACAAGCTGGTAGTGGTCCAGTTAGTATTAGAGCAACATCGATTAATATTCCCAACGGTGCGATATCTTCCTTCACCAACTCCGCCGTTGCCAGCAGTCCGACAAGCTTAACAGCTACTAGTGGAGATATCGTAATTGGAGGGCTCAAACTTGACGGAAATTTAGATGTCAGTAGCCCAACAAGTTTTCGAGTTACCAGAGGCTTGTCAATCTTGGGAGAAGATAATACCTCTAGCATTTATGCGATTACTGGCAATAAGTTGAGTTTCGATGTCCCAAATATCATAGTGCCAGCAGAAACTACAATTCTAGGTTCTATTCTACTTGCCCAAGATACTGTGCTATCTACCCATAGTTCTGCTAATGGCAATTTCACAATCGACGCCGATATCAATTCAACAGAAGGAGATCACAAGTCACTTACAATTCAGGGGAATCCTACTTTTGAACAAGCAATTGGTAATATTAATCCCCTTAGCTCGTTAGATGTTTCGGGTAGTTCTATCCTTAACGGAGGCTCGATCCGCACAACTGGTGACCAAACTTATAATGGTGCCGTAGAATTAGGAACTGATACGACTCTTGATAGCACTAATGTTAGCTTCAAAGATAGAGTAGATGCGGTTCAGGGAAAAGAAGCTGGTTTAACAGTTAACGCTGATGGTACTACTAGATTTGGCGATGGAAGAGGAGATGATCGCTTTGGCGAAATTAACCCCTTAGAATTTTTAACTACAGATACGCCTGGTACTACTCAACTTAACGGCAGCGTTACTACTACAGGCGATCAAACCTTTAATGATGATCTCGAAACTACAAGCGATAGAGATATCGAGTTAAATGCCAGTAATGGAAATATTTCCACTCAGAATATTACTACCTCAGGCAATGACTTAAGCATTACTGCAAATAATATCTCAACCCAAAATCTTACTACTCAAGGTGGAGATCTAACTCTTAGAAGTACCCAAAACGCGATCATCACAGGAGATATTGATAGTTCAGGAACAACAGGTGGAGACATTACTCTCAATTCTGCCACTACTATTACTACTGAAGATATTGATTCTCGCGGTAGTAATGGGGATGGAGGAAATGTAACTCTCAACTCGAACGCCTTGCGTCAAGATCCAGTCCTCTTTGGGAATATTCAAGTAAATACTATCAGAGCTGATAGCGTTACTAATGGCAATGGCGGCGTTATTCGAGTCAACGTTGACAATGATAAAGCTGGTTTATTTCTTGCTAAAGGTAGTTTTCAGTTAGATGGAATCAAGACTAGTATTTATACCAATACTTCTAATGAAGAAGCGATTACTATCAGACATGGCGGCAATAAAGAAAATCCTTTTAACGTAGCTATTGATCCTGATATATTAAAATGGGTTAACCCCAATGGAACAGTAGGAGTAATTAGGAGCAGACGAGTTCCAGAAGGACTAAGAGGTGTTTTTCCCTTTACATTTCGGAAACAAGATATTAGCCTGATTTCTCAAGGTGGTCTTCCGACTGATCCGACTGACCCGACTGATCCGACTGATCCGACTGACCCGACTGATCCGACTGACCCGACTGATCCGACTGATCCGACTGACCCGACTGATCCGACTGATCCGACTGACCCGACTGATCCGACTGACCCGACTGACCCGACTGATCCGACTGACCCGACTGATCCGACTGACCCGACTGATCCGACTGATCCGACTGACCCGACTGA
>JAAUXX010005348.1_pt1 | contig 20040 bp, 12 predicted proteins | sample 7278111 | NCBI WGS metagenome assembly JAAUXX01 (sample SAMN14350116, study PRJNA611818) | marine sediment metagenome | isolation source: surface marine sediment (1.8m) | place: French Polynesia: Moorea | collected 2018-08
AACCGGGATGCCGGACCACCCTAAAAACAAGGAATTTCACACAATTTCGCCCGTTTTTAAGGGTGACAATTCAATAGGTCAGGACGACCTATTGAATTTCCAGGTTAATAGTGTCAACAGGCCCTCGGTCATCGCACCCCACCGAATAGAAGCTTACGCTTGTCTGCGGCTGCCGTAAGCACTGTATCAGCAACGCATGACGGAATTAAGTGACGTTTTTGTGGGCTGATCGGGGTAGTTTTTCACAGCAAACGCCGCTTTGTGGGCCAAATTGTCCCGATTCACCGCCAACCGGCGCCACTATAGTGGCGCCCGTTGGCATTTGGGGATTGTGGGAGGGAGTTTCTTTGCCTTTTTACGAGCGGCCCAGGGGCCTCGATCTGACACCCGCCGCCAAGCGTGGGCGCTACAAGACGAGAGTTTCGGCCGGGCCGAGCGTGGTGGTCGCGCGCAGCTCTCTATCGGCGCCGGTCAACTTATCGGTTCTCCTGCCTCTTAGGGCTTGCGGCGTGGTGAAGGTCGACGTTGAATCCGCATTGAGGTTGACCAGTACCCAAACACGCGCATCCCCGTGCCGGTTCTCGACCAGCCAGACATCTTCATTGTCCACGGGATAGTAGCGGATTTCCCGCGGAAACTGTAGCGCCACCTGGCTCTGGCGCACCTTGATCAGGCGCCTGTAGTGGTGATAGAGCGAGTTTTGGTCGGCCGCCTGCGCCTCCACCGAGGCGCCGCTGCCGAGCTGCGCTTGCCAGTAGTCGGCCCACCAGGATTGGTGATTTTCCCGCCACGGAAACCACTGCCCCTGGTCGAGCCAAAAATTGCCCGTCTGGTTGAAGCCGGCATCTTCGCGCTCCCGCCACTGCATGATGGCGCGCCGATATTGGTCGTCACCCGTTCGGTATTGCGACAGTCCGATCTCTTCACCGTAATACATGTAGACAGAACCGGGTGTAGTGAGTAGCAGGCTGGCGGCAATTTTGGCTTTTTCCAGATCGCCATTCAGTGAATGGACTAGGCGATTTTGATCGTGATTGGTCAGAAATGGCGAGAAGAACAAAAGCGGCGCCGCGGCACGCCGACCCTTGAGGTTTTGCCACAGATCATGGCGGCTGTTTTGCGCCTGTTTTGAGGTCACGGTGCCAAAATCAGCCGCGGCGGCAATTTGCGGATTCAAAATGCCGATAACGACATAGCCAAAATCAAAATCGAAGGCGGAATCCAGCCCCAGACCGTCGTTGTAGTACTTGCCGATTGTCGGCAAACCGGTCCAGGCTTCCCCCACCAGCAGCGCATCAGGCTTGATGGACTTGACAAACTCACTGAAGCTACTCCAGTAATCTATCGTGCTCTCGGTATCGGCCTGCAAGGGAATGCCACCCTCTTCAACGGCATAGCGCACCGCGTCCAGGCGAAAGCCATCGACGCCTTTGCGCAACCAGAACTCTGCCATGCGATTTAATTCCGCCACCACCTGCGCATTTTCAAGGTTCACATCGGGTTGCGAACTGCCGAAGGCGCCATAGAAGTATGCTTTGCGCGTATCATCCCAGTGCCAAACGGCCGCGGGATCGGGTTGATCCCCCCATGCTTTGCCCCAACCCTGCGGCCGCTCTTGCGCCCAGAGAAAAAAATCCTCATAGCCTGCTTCTCGAGCGGCGGATTTCTGGAACCAGACGTGATCGCGTGAAATGTGATTGAGCACCAGATCCAAAATGACCTTGATGCCGCGCCGGTGGGACTCGGCAATAAAATTCTCGAACTCACGCATGGTGCCATAGTCGGATTCGACGGCGTAAAAATCCTGGAAATCGTAACCGTGGTAGGAGGGCGCTTCAAATACGGGCGTCAGCCAAACAGCGTTTACCCCCAAGTCCACCAGGTAGTCGAGCTTGGCGGTCATGCCATTGAAGTCACCACTGCCATCGCCGTCGGCATCGTAGAACGACCGCGGCCATATCTCGTAGAAAATGGCGTTATGCCACCACTCAGTGGCCGTTTCCGGCACACTGAGGCTGTAGAACTCCGAATGGTGCGTCGCGGCCGGGGATCTTGTTGCAGGGCCGTCGGAGGGGCCATTTTTGGAGCAGGCAATCAGCGCTGCCGTCAGCAGGCCCATTAACAAGGTTGTTTTCATTCTCGGTTCTCTCGCTATAGGATTAACAAAGGTGCTGAATCAGCGTCGACAGATCATGTGTCGATTGAGCCGGCACAAATGTCTGCCGGGTTAATAGTATGCCAAAGCCAGGGCAAATATTGGATAAACACATTTCTACTGCAACCAGTCCGGGTGCCATGCACCCCCAAACGATGCAATCGAAGGATTAGGGAAACTCTGATTAAGTCAGGATGACTTACTTAGGTGTCATCAGTTGAATTCATAATAAAATTCAAAATTTACATCACCTTTTTTTCCTTTGCATCATTGGACTTGTTATCTAAAATGCACAGGTATTGCGAGGACGCCAATGTCGTCGTGACAATTCTCTTGCTGCCTGTTTTATGGCCGGCGGTGCAGAGCAAAATACTGCAAAAAATAATAATGCAAACCTGCGCACAAAACGCTGACCTGCTCATAGATAATACATGGAAAACTTTACATAATGAGCTTTTGCTGGGGTAGCCCAAACCTGCAACCGCATTGTGCTAAGCGCGGCAAAAAATGCGAAAACGGACAGAATCGGCGAGTTTTCCGGGGGGATGGCTCGCGACTTCTTAAGCTGCCACGGGCGTTGGCCTATGTCCAGTCGATAATGAGTGAAACCACTTACCGCCCGGTCAGTGCATCAAACCAATAACAATTAGCATTCGGAAAATTGCATGGAATCCAATGAGATATATCCACCAGCCAACATTGCTTTATACAATGAAGAAAATGGATTTGACAAGCGCTCGCTAAACGACAAACAGGTAGACCCCACCCGTGTCGACATATTCGAGTATGGTCCCTGGCAGTACCCTACGGAAGACCCCACTGTCTGCGCACGCTATGTGATTGGCCATTCTAAACAGGGTTATCATTGGGATACTGAATTTGTCATTGGCAAAGACGAAGCCAATATTGAATACGGCATTCAAAAATCATGCATTCAGCACGACCCCAGCCTGGTCAATTGGTCGCCTGCCTGCGCCTTTGTCGATCAGGCGATCAAACATGCGCGGCGATGCATCGCGATTCAAGCGAAAAATATCAATTTGGATACGAAAACAAAGATTAAGCTAGTATTGGAGAACGGTCGAGAAACTTACATGGACATCGATCAAATCCCCATTGACAAAAGCCTTGTCTACCGCGTGGAAAAACAGGATTTGCAGCGCATCGCACTATTTAACGGTTATCTGTCGTGGAACGAATTTGAAAACGGCATCACCGATTTTAACACCGCCTAGTTCAGATTTCTCACGGGTGGGCGAAATAATTCACTTGGTGACCATGCGATAGTAAACAACGTCGGTTTCGTCGGCGTTGAATTGCTCACCTAATTTGATACTGCCCTTGCCGATCAACGGATAAAACGAATCCTTGATAATGAAGCTCTCGTTGCGGCCGATACAAATAAATGTGCCGTTCGTACTCTTATCCAATAGACCGATCTGGTTGTCGCGCACTTCGATTGTGCAGTGAACCCTCGACGCCACATCGCTGTTAACAACGACGTCACAGGCAGTGTTGTCACGGCCCAGCTTAATCGGCAGCTCATCCTTGCTGAAAGAAAGCTCATCGCCCTCAAAGAAAATTTCGATATGTGTCGCCGGCGAATTGACCTTGTTCATTATCGCGGTAGTAAAGTCTGCGGCGAGGGTCTGATCTTGCTCTGACATTGGTATTTACCAAAATAATTCCCATGAACGGCATATTTTGCCACTTTCTCGGCGAGTTCGGAAGCGACGTCGATGCTTACGGCTTGCGTCAACAGCGGCGCTTAAGCCCGAAATAGCGCTTTACCTGGGCCAGCCAGCCAGCGTGAGCCGGCTGCCCAGAAGTCATGCGGGCCTGATGGACGTCGAGGCGGAAAACCATCTCCATAGCGCCAAATTGCAGGCGGTCGCCGTGCATGAGATCGGCCTCGGTGCGGGTCTGACCATTCACCAGAATACCGCTCGCCGATTCGTTCACGCGCAACTGGTACAGTGAATCTAGCTTAGTGATCCACGCGTGCTCGCGCGAGACCGCCTGGTCGCGCAGACAGATGTCGGCGCTGTCATCGCGCCCCACGCTCCAGCATTTCACATCTTCCCCGCTCTCCAATTGAAACACCTTGCCACGAATGGGAGCCGTCATAACAATCAGGCGGGGACCGGAGCCGACGTCAAGATCCTGCTGATATTTCCGGTGGGTCGCTACATAGCGGTCCATGGTGTTCAGGCTCAAATATTTCGTGCTTTCTTCATCTTCGGCGGCGCGCGGCGCCGGCGGGCGGCGGACTTCCCCCGCGGCGGCGAGGCGATGGTGGTTTTCCGCAGCTTTGGTCGCCGGTCCGGGCGCGGCCGGTTCCAGCGGCAGATCGCTGGGGATTTCGCCATCACTGGGCGGCTGCCTGTGGACGCCGCTCGCGCTATCTTGGTGCGAGTTGTCGCCCCTCTGGTTGTCGCGCCCCGATGCCTGACGAGCTAGACCAAAGGGGCTCGCCTCCTTTTTCGACACCGGCTCCTGTGCCTTCAGGCCAGAGCCCGCAAAACGCAGAAACGCCTCCATGTCGGGAATTGCGTGTACCTTTGGTTCCCGCGGATTGGGCATTATCGGCGTGGACTGTGTCGAGGTTCTAACCTGGGGCGCCTGTGCGGATGTTTGCTGCTCGTGCGGCGGCAGCTCGCGCGCCTGCTCGCCGGGCACGACGGCAGGTTTCAGGCGATCTGAACTGATGCGGTTGATCGCTTCGACGCTGACGGAGTCAATTTTCTGAGATTCCGACAACTGCGTGCTGTCAGCCTTGCTTGAGCGGGCGGTGGTCACTCTGAATTCGATATCGTCGAAGGCCACCACATCCCCCAGGCCGATCTGGGTCCGCGATTTCACTGGGCGGCCGTTGACGAAAGTGCCGTTGGAGGACTGTAGATCCTCGACAAACGCGCCGTTGGCGGAGACAAAGAGCTTGGCGTGATAACGGGAAATCTGCAGGGAAGATAACTGAATAACGCACTCCACCTCGCGGCCCACGAGCATCTCCCCCGACAGCGGGTGAAGTTCGCCCGTCAATTGTGACCTGAGCGCAAGCGAGGTGCGTTTGATCGGCTGAATCCTGGTCAGATCATCCACTGCCAAATTCACCTGTTATTTTAACTCTCGGCCAAACCCGCAACGTGGATGTGGCCTTTGGACCTAATTAGTTTCCATCCAGAAACGCGCATCCTACGCTTTTTCTGGGGTCGAAAATAAAATTGCGATTTTATTTTCTCGCGAAATCAACGACATAGCGTCGTCGATTTCGGACATCACATTCATGTGATGCCGTTAGTGCCCGTTTCTGGACGGACACTAATTACACCATAACTTGCCGTCGGGGTCATCGTTTGTGTACAAATTATTACCAGTGTACAAAAAAAGAGCGAGCCAAATAGGCTCGCCCTTGATAAAGAGGCACATGCCCCTCTCACACCAAACCGTCCACAAACTACGGGAGGGTCGGATCCGATGCCGCCACGGGGCTAAATTCACCGATAATGGCGTCTCTCGCGGTGGCGTTGAAGACAAGTTCAGAGAACGACGTGCCGGCCACCTCTTTGCGACCCTGCCTGACCACCGGACCTTCCGACTCAGTAGTGGCGTCGACAAAGATAAAGGGCGTCAGGTCCTCCTCATCGATATCGCCCATGTCGGCGATATCATCCGGGATAGTAAACTCGATCACCTCCACAGCGCCCACCAGGATCGTGCCGGCGGCCACTTCGCCCAACGGCATGGACTCGCCGCTGAAGAAGTATTGCTTCATAAACACCGCCCGCAGTTCGTTACCGGTCGCGCTGCCATTATCTGACACCAGAAAGATATTGATGCCGAACTCGCCGCCCGCGTCGAAGCCGCTGCCGCCCCACAGGCCACCGTTGAGTATCCCGGCGGCCAGGTCGGCGTCGGCATTGATCGCCTCATCCAGTGAGGTCGTCGGCACAGCAACGCCCTGGGCATCAAAAGTCGGCACAATGTTCTGGCAGACCAAGCTGGCTGGCGCAAAATCGTCGTCACACCAGAAGTAATAGGCATCCAGTGTCGAGGTAATGGTCGCCAGATAGGCGCTGGAGCCGGCCGGGAAGACCGCGTCTTCGGCAATGCCCAACGCAAACTCCTCGTCGAGCAGGTTGACCATCGGCACACCGTCGATCATGAATTCCTCCAGATCGACGTGCTCCACCTGCACCTTCGGATTCAGCAGCGAGCCGCCAGAGGTAGGCTCAATCACCACCGTGTCGGCGCCGTTGGCGGTGCCATTGGTGGCGAACAGGTCGTCCACCGGCACAATGCCGCCCGCGGTGAGATAAGCGTCGGTTTCCACCTCCGCCAGCGTCCAGGCCGGAGTGGTCGCCCCGAAGTCCCAGAAAAAGATCTGCTCGTTGGCGCTGAAGGAAATGGTGCCGTATTCAAACTCGATACCGTCCTGCTCTTCCTCGGCCTCGAACCAGGCGATGCCGGTCGCCATCACTGCTTCCTCGGCCACCGCCGAGGGACCCACGCCGTTGACGTCGGCGATCACATCACACTCGATGGAGCCATCAGCGCTGTCCTCGATATCCGTGAAGCTGAAGCTGAAGGTGCCGGAGCCTTCGCTGTATTCACCGGCGGTGGTTTGGAAGCTGTCGTGATCGGGATCGAACAGCGTGAAGCCGCCGTTGGGATCCATCACGCCCACCAGTTCGGCATCATCCTCGCCCTCAATCTGCAGGAACATTTGGTTGCCCTCCATCTCGATCTCGAGGATGAAGGCCTCATCCGCGGCGGCCACGCAGGCGCCGGTGTCGTCGTCGAAATCCTGGCTGGCCGGGTCGTGGGTGATATCCACCAGATAAATACCGCTGGCGTCGGGGACGAGGACGTCACAGGCGTCACCCAAACCGTCCTGGTCGGCGTCGGCCTGATCGAGGTTGGCGACGACCATGCAGTTATCCATGTCATTCATCACCGTATCACCGTCGATATCCGGGTTGCTGGGTTCTTCACCGGGGCCACCGGGACCGCCGCCGTTGTCAAAGCCTTCAAAGACCACCAGTTCGACGTCAATGCCAAAGTCGCGGATGTCCATATCGAGCACGGTGCCACTGCCATCGTCATAGCGCAGGAAGAAGAAGCTGCCGTTGCGCGGGAAATCCAGGCTGCTGCCTTCCACCGGTTGCTGGGTATCGAAATCGAAGGTCTCCAGGCTGCCCGCGGCGCCTTCCAGCAGCGCGACCGTGACCGTCGTCGGCGAAACTGTGAAAGTCGCCAAGGTGTCGCCCACGCCGTCGAAGTTATAACCACCGGTGGCCGGGTCGAGCGCCAGGTTCAGGCTGCCCGCGCCGATAAAGGTCTGGGCCAGGGGCTGCGGACAATCCGGGCAGCCGCCGGGGCCGCCGGGACCGCCGGGACCGCCGAAGAAGATCTCCCACTCGATAAAGCCGTTGCCGGGATCTTCAAAGCCGGCGAAGACGCGAAAGTCTTCCTCGCCCAGGCGACCGAAGAACTCGGCATAGCCCATGGTTTCATCCGCGTCGACCACGTAGTTGCCCTCGCCGTCGGCCTCGATCTCCTCCGGCCCGAACTCGCCAAAGGTTTCCAGGAAGCTCACCGCGTCAGTGCCGCCGCTAAAGGCAAAGGTCCACGTGCCGGTGGCGTAGCTCACGCTCAGGTCGTTGGTGCCGTCACCGTTGATATCGTGATTGCCCGCCAAGTCGGCGCGCGGCGGCGGCAGGAACCAGGCGACGCGCATCTCATCGGTTCTGACAAAGCGGATGTCGAAGTCTACCGGCTGACCGAGGTTGTGGTTGATAAACATAAAGCCGGGCGCGGTCACGTCGAAGGTGTTTTCCGGATCACCTTCTTCATACTCGTTGGCGCCGGCTGTCAGGGTGAAACGCCCCCAACTTTGCGGCAGGCCGTCCGGGCCGGGGAAGGCGTCGACTTCAATTTCCATCACCGGCTCGCCGAAGTCGGCATCCACCAGCACGTAGAAGCCAGGCTGCGCCAGTGGAATGGTGCTCACCGGACCCGAGGGCCCCAGCAACAGCAATGGCATAGTGATGCCCGGGTCGACGAGGATCTGGCCGCTCTCCACGTTGAAGAAATTGGTGCTGACCACGTCGAGCTCGCCGTTGACACAGGTATTGGCGAAATCATCCGTGGAAATGTCACCGCAGGTGGGCGGTTCGACTTCGCCCGCCACGCTGAGATCCACGTTGAAGGCAACGATGGCGCCGTCCGCCAACTGGCCATAGGTCAATTCGCGGCGACCGCCGTCGGCCTTGGCTTCGGTCACGCCCTGTCCCAGGGCTAAGGTGGCCACATCGCCCTCGGGACCGGAAGTCAGGGCGCTAACGCTGAACAGTACATTTTCCGCTGGGCAGGTATCAGCCACTTCGGGACGCAGTTGGCCGGCGGCGTCGGTCACCAGGCACACCTGCTGATCGAGCCCCAGATCCAACTCGTTGTCGAAGAAGCCGCCGCCGCCGGTGGTGGTGACGCTGAGTGTGACCGAGCTGACGCCGGCATACTCACCCGCGGCATTTTCCAGGCGCGCGCTCAAGGCGAAGTCACAGCTGCGACCACCGATCCAGGGCGCGTGGACGAAGAACTCGGGCTGCACGGTGCGGCCGGTGTCGTCGCGCGCCGGCGCGTAGAAGAACAGATTCTCTTCTGGCAGCCAGGGCTCGTCGGGCGCCGAAGCCGGACAGAAAATATTGAGTTCGTATTCAAAGGCACCAGTAATTGGATCGCCGGTAATCGTGAACTCGCGGGTCACATCCAAGCTGGCGAGGCCGCCGAGGCTAGTGGGCTGGTCGGTGCCGAGGGTGATCTCAAGGTCGTCGAGCACTGTCACTTCCTGGGGCAGCAGAACAGACATAAAGCCCTCCACCGGCGGCCGCGGCGGGCATTCGACGTCGCCGCACATAAACGGATTGCCGTTCAGATCAGTGGGCGCCCGAAAGACGATTTCGTAGTCGAAGTCGATCCGGTCACCAAGGGCGGCCAGAGTTTCCAACGGTGCCTCGACGGTGAAGCCGACACCGCCGCCGTTCTGGTATTTTGATTCGACAGTGACGCCACCGGCCACATCGCGCGCGGTACAGGCGAAGTCGGTAAAGACGCCGTTATTTTCCGAGGGCGGGGTGCAGGTAAAGACATTCTGCGAGCCGGCGCCTTCGCCAAACACGGCGCTGGTCATGCTGACGCGCTGAATCTCACCCGGATAGACGTTGAAGGTTTCCACTAGGAAGGCTTGCTCGACGCCCCCTTCGCCATCCGATTCGGCAAAAGCGCTGATTTCCAGACCTTCGAAGAAGCCGCCCGGTCCACCGCCGCCGCCGCCAACATTGGAGCCCGGTACGTTGGGATCGACGTCATTGGGGTCGAACAGCGCGGGTACACCATCGAAGTCTTCATCAAATACAGTACCCACCGCGGCCGCCAGGTCGCTGGAGAAGTAGAGCTGCGGATGCGTGCTCGGACAGGTGTCGCCGGTTACCTCATCCACGAAGCACACCACCTCGCGCGGATCTTGCGCGCCGCCCGGCACCTGGCCGACGATATCGGCAAAGCGAATCCACTCGAAGGCGATCTCGAAGTTGGCCTGGGGATCGTCGGCCGGTTTATCGCGAATCACCCGACCCAGGTAGACCGGTGACTCCGGATCTTCGGCGCTGTCACTGAACACGGCAATTAGGTCACCGTTGTCGAGGTTGGCGGCAAAACCGGTGGCCTCTTCTAGTGCGGGCTCCATCACCCAGCTGAGGTTGTTTTTGTTGAAGCTCAGCGTGACGAAGGTAATGCCCTCGCGGCCGGCGTCAACACGGACGGGAATGCTGCTGTAATCGGCGGGGCTGCCGAACACGCTATCGAAATCCTCGACCCCAGTGATATTTTCCTCAAAGTGGCTGGCGGCGTAGCGAATGAAGACGCCGTCGGTCGCCGTTTCCAGCGCATCATAGTTGGCGTCGTTGCCGCCGAAGGACACTTCTTCCGGCTCCAGCAGGAAGGGACCGGTGTAATCCGTCGGCGCATCGAGCACCAGCCAGTCACCATAGAGCATGTTCTGCCAGAACAGGCCGCCCTGCGCGGGGTCGCCGCCCGGCGCGCCGGGGAAGTCGTCAAAGGCCGCTTCCGGAATGCCGACCACGCCCAGGCTGTTGACACTGGCGATGCCGACATCGATAAAGCCCGCGTCAGCGCCGTTCTCCGCCGGGAAGACATCGAGGAAGCGCACTTCGATCACCCAGAATTTGCCCTCGGCGTCGCGCATCAGATACAGCAGGTCGTGCTCAAACAGCGTGGTATCGCTGCTTATTTCGACGCTCGGGCGCAACAGGCTGGCGTCGGCAATCACCGCCTCAACGCTAGAGCGGATGTTCTCGCCGATCAATGTGAATACGCCGCGCAGCTGCTCGTCGTCGCCCTGGGTCAGGCTGACCTGCAGGCCGTCTGCGGTGTAACCGCCGTAGAGCGGCGCGAAGCCCACACTGGCGTCGGCCGCGGTGAGGGCAAAACCGGTCTCGGTGGCATCGAAGGTGAAGTCCGCCTCGCCCAGACCGGCCGCTTCCTCTTCGCTGGTGACATAGATGGGCGCGCCGGGCTGTTCGAAGTTGGACACATCGATGGCCTCGGCGAGCAAGGTGCCGTCGGCGGCGGGACGCGCCTGGTCACTCACCAGGCCCAGGCCGGGCACCGGCACGAACTGTTGGTCCGGCCCGATAAACAGCGGATAGTCGTCGCCACACAGGTTCAACTCGGGAATAAAGCCGTCCACCCAGAAGAACAATTCCGGCAGCGCGTTTTGGTAGTTAGCGATATCGAAACGCAGTACATAGTCGCGGCCGTAGACACCGGGCGCAAGCAGCGATGACAGGCCGCTTACGGTGTACGTTCTGCGGGCCGGGCCATCGCCGCTCTCCAGCACGCTGTCGATGGTTACGTCCACCGCATCGCCTTTTTGGAAGGCGCCGGTGTTGGGGTTGTAGTTCACCTCGAACACGCTGAGGCTCAGTGGATTGGCGCCGGCGGCCGGATCAAGGCCGTCGAAGCGCTCGACAGTGCAGGCGAGATCGACTGCGTCCAGGCGGGCGTCAAGACCAGCGGCAAAGTCGTCGATATTTTGCTCTTTGAACTCCGGTAACTCGGGCAGGCCCGCCAAGCCGGCGACCAAGGTCTCGCTCGCCGCGCCGTGGAAGTCGCCGTCATCAATCGTGGTGACGTCCAGCAGCTGCGAGACCACGGCGCCCACGCTGGCGGAATCGTCGCCGACCATAACTTTGATGTTGCCGAAATTCGGAATCAGGCGAGTTTGTCCGGCCACGTCGAACTGGGTGAAAAACCCTGCCTCCGGATCGATCAGGAATTCACTGCGTAGCAGGAAGTTGAGGAAAAATAACGCCGAACGAATATTAATATCACTCTCGGACGTCAGCGTGCGACCGAATAAAGTGGACGGCACGGCGGTAGTCAGACCCCTCGCCACGCGGTCGCGGGCGGACAGATAGGCAGGCGCTCCGGCGCTGGTCGCAGTGCCGACAATCAGGTCGCGATAGCCGACGGCGTCCGCCTGGTATGCCTCCTGTAGGGCAGTGGTGAGATCAAAGCTTGCTCCTTCCTCAAAGGAGATCTGCTGAATTTTCGATTGCACCGCCTCATCGGCAAACTGGGCGTAGAAGCTCACCCGACCGGTCAATTGCTGGGCCGTCTCAGTGGCGGAAGCCGCCAGCGAAATACTCAGCGCACGTACCAGTTCGGAGCTTTCGATGGTGTCGGCGCCGCCCTCAAGCGGTGTCAGGCGGCCAGTGTAGATGGGGAACCCGTCCGGCGTCACGTTTACGCCTTCCTTGGCCCAGGTGAAATACTGGGCCATGACTGACGCCAGGCGTTTGATTTTTAGACTGCTGTCCTTGTTGGCCACTAGGGAGCTAATCACATTAGCGGACACCAGAGAGGACTCTTCGAGCCGGCGACTTAAATCATGAAAAGTGCGCAAGCGGTCGATCAGATCAAAATCGGCTTCGGTGGGATTGGCTGCCGGATCGCTGATGCGGCCGAACGCCGCGTCAACCGTCGCCTGGAAATTCTCCAGGCTCTCGCCCGCCAACATAGCGTCCACCACATCCGCCAGACGCGGCGCGTAGTACAGCGGGTTTTGCGGCACGCCGTCGCCATTCGGAACGCCCAGTGCCTGCTCGGGATCGGCAGTGTATTCGCTGTCCGCATCGAGCTCGCCCGCGCCCACGACCAAGAGCCGCACGTTGCGATCGCCAAAGCCGCGGCCGCCGGGTAGCGAGGCCTCGGGAATGTGGGGCGCCGAGGGCAGGTTAAGGGCAACGACGCCGGCGTCGCCGGCGGCGTTTTCGTCGACTACCACGGCAAGCCCCATGGAGAGGAACAGGCGACGCAGAGAATCGCTAAGTAGACGGTTTCTTTCCTCCGCTTGTGCGGCCAGGGCGGCTTCCGTCGAGGCGCCTTCTTCGAGTCCGAAGAGGGCGGCCAACTCCGCCTGGGAGGCGCCTTCGATTTGCTCGTCAACCTCATCGGCAACCGCGTCGTCAAAAATGGACTCAAGCCCGGAAAGTAAGCCCTGGGCTTCACTGTCGAGCGAAGATTCGAGAACGTCGGTGTCATCCACCTGCTCATCGGCGTTGACCACGGTCGCTTCCAAGTTGTCGATCACGGTCTCGTCTACCACGTTGCCTTCGATCACCTGTTCGAGGTCATCTAGATCATCGGCGGCGACGTCGACGATAATTTGTTGCTCTTGTTGATCGATGACGTCGTCGATGGACTGACCTTCCGGGATTTCGATGATGCTGTCGGCGGCCTCGGACACCACGCGGGTAATTTCCGGCACCACCTCGTCGATGATGGTGGCGGTCAAATTGTCGACTACGCTATCGGCCAGGCCCATGTCGCGCAGGGAGGAGATGGAATCTCTGATCTGATCGACAACCACTTTCACTACCCGGTGGACGATCGGGTCCACCGCGACGGGAACCGGCGCACCGGATTCGTCGAGGTTACTGGGATCGGCGATGGACTGAATGGCGATGGCCTGGCGCTCGCCTGCCTCGTCCTTCAGCACCAGAGCGCGCACTTGCAGTTGTCCGAGCGCGCGGAAAGCCGTCACATATTCCTCTTCGGTGGAGGTCTCGGTGATGTCCGGATTATTCGCAATCAGGTAGTCGCGTACATCGTCGACGGTGATTTCGTACTGGCCATTTTCATCGGTCGGGACCGTGGCGATCGGATTCTCGAAATTCACATCCGACAGCAGGAATATCGACACCAGCGCTCGCGCGGGAACCATCTCATCGCGCGAGATAACGCCGTCGTCTTCCGGGGCCTGGAAGCCCTGTTTTTGCAGGCCGACAAACGCGGTCTTTGCCGCCGGCCGATAGGTCTTACGGGAAACTTTGCTTGCGCCGCCGGTGTTCGAGGTGTCCGGGAAACTCGCCACCGAGCCGCTCAGCGCCACAGCAGTCAGCTCCGGCGTCGGCGTTGGGGTCGGCGTCGCCGTTGCCGTCGGGGTCGGCGTCGGGGTTTCATTCACCGGTGTTGGTGTCGGGGTCGGCGTCGAACCTCCACCGCCGCCACCGCCACCGCCGCCTCCGCCGCCACAGCCGGCGAGAGCTACGGTCATTATCACTACGGGTGTGCAAATAGTTTTCGAAATAAATCTCGAAAAAGTTGAGCGTGGTGTTCTCATAATATTTTCCGTAATCCCTGCGTGGGTATAAAACATTTAAAAAAATGAAAAAAACAGATCACAATTTAATCCGCCGTTGGCAATAGCAGATTATAGACACGGGAGTAAAAGCTTCCTGCCGCTGATCGCTGGTGTGACGCAGTTCCTGGCAGCATTTTTTATTTCAAAAAAAATCTATAAAAAACAATATGATATAAACAATAAGTAAAAATGAATCGAAGCGCGTGAACAGACAATTAGGTAGATTTCCAACCGCATTTAAGACCGATTTTTTATATATCGATTTAATTGAAAACCCAATTGGTTTTCAAAATCACGGCAATATTCTGAAAAAATAATTAATCAAATAGCGCTATGAAAAAAAATTCTTTTTTAATTTTGAACTTTTTTTTACTGACGCCAATTCATTGGCGAGGCATGTTATTTACATTTATTTTCCTTCTGCCGCGGCAAAAAACCGTCGCTGCCGGAAAATTCCAAAGACTTGAATAACACTACTCATGTACTACCCTGAAGGGTTAGCTTGTTTCTGTCCGGTAGCGCTCATACCTTAAAAATCAGCAAACCTGAAAAAGCGCCTGAGAAGACTCTGTGGTATGCTGCGTGAAAACTTCCCACGTTACCCACCGAGCGCTGCCAAGATGCAAGTTGACGACGAGCGAAGCCAGGCCATTGAGGTAGCCTTTGAGCGCGGCGTGCAACGCTATTTCGATTTTTGCTCGCGGCGAGTGCCCGAATTCAGCCGGCGGCACTTTCAATACCCCGGCGCCTGGCGCAGCAACCGCGCGGCGTTTGGCTTCGACTTGGTGAAAATGCCGTTCAATCTGCTGTGGGCGCCCTGTTATGTCATGCTGCAAATACTCGCCCACGGCTGTCGTTTAGCGCGATGGTGGCAACTCGCCCGCGCATTGCAAACCGTTCCCGCGGGGTTTACCACGCGCGTGCAAATGAGAATCCGGGATTTGATTTACTGGGAGCTGCTGGCGCAACGGGGCTCCACCCCCACTGAAACCCTGCTGGCATTTACCGGGCGGGAGGTCGAAGCCGTGTTTCTGGATTTACACGGGCCATTTGACCGTCGACACTTGCGCAGGGCGCTAAAACCGGTGTTGAAGGACGCCCTACAGCAATACGCCATCACCCGCACTGCGTCCGCCGATATCAGCAACACGGTGATCAGCAGCGTTGCCGGCGCCATCGCGTTAAAAAAATTCACCCCCGGCGGCTTTGCCCTGGGGGTCATACTCGCGGCCAGTTACGCCAAATACGCCGCCGCCGGGGATTTTATCTTCGGTCGCACTCTCGGCAATATGTATTACCAGCTGTTCCCACCCTCGCCCTCGTTTGCGGTACTGGCGCTGAGCACCGTCCTGGTGATGTGCGGCTTGGCCGTCGTGGCCGCGTTTTCTGGCCTGCTGACCGACCCCCTGCAGCACCTGCTGGGCATCCACCAGTACCGGCTGCGCAAACTAATCCGCCACCTGCGGACGGATTTCAAGCGCCGGGAAGATACTAGCTTCCGTCCCAAAGATCCTTATCTGGCAAGGGTTTTGGAGCTGTTTGATACGCTGAAGACACATTTTATGTAAGCTGACAGCGCCTAACTTGGCGCCAAATGCTGGTGTGGTCGCGGAAAATTTTGCTAACCTTGCCAATTGCCTATCAAAAAAACATATTTTTTGTCGAAGAATCAAGCTAAAATTTTGCCAAAGCATATAAATAATGTTGAAAAGTATTTTATTTTGAATAAAAATTTGTGTTACACGCTATTTCATATTCTTTTCTAGTGATTTTAAAAACCCGCGACACATAAAGCATGGACGCCCTACTCGACGAGATCCGCGATCGCTACTTGGAAGCGCAGCGGAAAGCGTCAATGGCCACACAGTCCGCAACCTTCTCGCCTATTGAAGAGACTGCGAAGCGAATTCGGGCCGAACGTAGGCAACAGGGGTTGACACTAAACGACCTGTGCGAACTATCGGGCGTCGCCTACGCGACATTGAGCAAAATCGAGCAGGGTCACCCCGGCGTTCGGCTCGACAGCCTGACGGCGGTCACCCGAGCCCTCGGGATGAACCTATGGATAGGTTGAAACATACCGAATGGAGTAAATGGATGAAAGAGGCGGCACGAAAAGCGAAAATTTATTACAGCGACAGACTGGCAGGGACACTGGCTGAGACCCGTGAGGGCTTTCTGTTTACTTATGATGCCGCCTATCTGGCGGGCGGCCCTCCAATCAGCTTTACGCTGCCGCTCCGACAGGCTCCCTACCGCAGTAAACATTTACCGGGCTTTTTTGCCAACCTCCTATCGGAGGGTTGGTTGCTCAAGCTGCAGTCGCAGAAACAAAAAATCGATGAAAGCGATCGCTTTGGCCTGCTTCTGGTCAACGGTAGTGACCTGATAGGGGCGGTCACCGTGAGGAGCCTGTCAGCATGGCTCCGGCCTACTGCAAAATCAGCTTAAGAAAGTTGACCGGCAAACACACTCGAACCGGCTATCATGACAGCGAATTCAAAAAGCTGTTCGGCAGCACTAGGATCGACCCTAAGCTGCCATTTTCTCGCGCTGGCTTTTTTCACAGTGGCCTCCGACATATCCAGGGTATGTCGATCTCCGGCATCCAGCAAAAGTTGTCACTAAAAAAAAGCGCTCAACATACGTTAGAGGTTACCGCTAAGGGGGGGGGAATACATCCTCTAGCCCAGCCCTGAAGCCTATCCGTACGCCGCTGAAAATGAACACACCGCCATGCGGGTAAGCCACCTGCTGGGTATTGATACTGCTCAATACGGTCTGGTCCGTTTTCAGGATGGCGAACTGGTCTACATAACCAAGCGCTTCGATCGCCAGGAGAATGGCGACAAGCGCCATCAGGAAGACCTGATGCAATGCCTGGACTTGCCCAGCGAGGAACAAGTACAGCAAAACCTATGAAGAGGCGGGCAAGCTAATCCACGAAGTCACTGGAGGTAAGCAGGCAGCCGTATTGGATTTCGTGCGTCGTGTCATGCTGGCTTATGTCACCGGCAATGACGACCTGCACTTGAAAAATACAGCGTCCAGCGCCTGCCCGACAACAGAGGCCCTTACTACGATAAACTGACCCCGAACTATGACTGCCTCTTTTGCCAGGCTCTCAACAGCAGTGATGTTAGAAATGACGGATTGGGATTAATGGCGCTCGGCCTGCTGCATGACCCCGAAGAGGGTGATGAGCACTTTACAGCAATGTACGAACGTTACGGTTACTACACCGGTCACGATTTTTTGGAGTTCGGAAGCCGCCTGGGCCTGCCGGAGAAACCCATTCGCACATTTATCGCCAGGCTCGAGAGTCAACAGAATAATATCACCAGCGTCATAGAGCGCAGTTTTATGCCGGATGATATGAAAGCGCGTGCTGATTCGCTGGTAGGGGAGCGCATCAGAGCGGTTTTGAGGATAAAAACGTAATACCCACCCTCTTCACACCGAGGTGCCTACAGCCGAACCGGCAATCGAGCCCCGTAAAAGGTTCTCTCAAATTTGAGATTTAAATCTCTATAGTTATAAAGATAGCCTTATTGATTGGATCAAGTGCTAACCGAAGATGTCATTTCATACGAGGAATGTAAAATGCGTAAAATTTGCGCCAAAAGGATGAATTAAATACAAATATCTCGTATACTAACGCCTTTGGTACTCGCTTCAGCCTAGTACCCGCGCCACCTGCCAAGTGGTGGGCCCCGATGGCACGTCGGACGACCTTGGTCGACAATTGGATGTTCGCTTAGGCCCAGCATCCGCGTCACCTGCCGAGTGGTGAGCCGCTGGGGGGCACCCAGCACATATATCTCATTGCGTATGTACCGGCTTTACTGCGCCATACCTTGCCATATTCACCGATTCTGCAGCGAGAGAATGGACGGGGCATCTTATCCGCCCTCGCCGTGATCAATATAGGATCTAGCCTCTTCCGGACTCTCGAAGATATGCGGCGCCACATCGCGTTGACATAAACTCTCGCCCAGTTTCATTCGTAAAAACGCGCTCGTGGTATAACGCGTGACCTTGTTGGCATACTTGTCTGCCAAATCGCTCACCATCGCGGCATAGTCGGCCATAAGATCCGGCCGAATAGAAAAATTATCGTAGTTGACGATCGCATTGACGCGCTGGCCAATGGGCGCCAGAACCGCCTCCACAGTGGATTGGATTTGCGAGATATGGGCTTTTTCGTTAATTGACAACCCTTCAAAATTGATAAACACCAGGCCTGTCGGCGGGTCGTAGTGGATGCGGTCGGCGAGCGCGACCTCGAGCAGGTCATTTTCCAGCCCCATCGGTTGGCTGAGAAAAATTCGCGCGTCCATGGTGGCGAGAGCCTCGGCGATCTGTGGTGTGAATTGCATATGGGCGAGGATGTCCCGCTCCAGATCCACACCCGGCGCAATTTCTGTCAACAGCAAGCCTTCGCCAGTTAGTTCAAAGACGCAACGTTCGGTGATGTACAGCACCGGCTGCCGTAACTGCGACGCGCGGTTACCATTGAAAGTCAGGTGTTCCACCCGCTCGACAAATTTTACGATGCTCTTGCCCTGGCCAATGCTAAGCTGGCCATGGGCAATCTCGACGGGAAATTTGCCGGCGGCAAAGGTGCCGACAAATACCAGGGACTTGGCGCTTTGGCTGATATTAATAAATCCTCCCGCGCCGGCCAGACGAGAGCCAAATTTTGAAACGTTGACATTGCCTTGGCGATCCGCCTGCGCCAAGCCCAAAAAGGCGATGTCCAAACCGCCGCCGTCATACAAATCAAATTGGGCGGGCTGGTCCAGCAGGGCGTCGATATTCGAGCCCGCGCCAAAATTCAGGCCGCTCGCCGGCAGTCCGCCGATGAGACCCGGCTCGGCCGTCAGGGTCACCTTGTTGAGAATGCCCTCTTCGGCGGCGACGCTGGCCACCCCCTCGGGCATACCGATACCCAGATTGACAACCGCATTGGGGCGCAGCTCGAACGCCGCGCGGCGCGCGATAACTTTTCGCGCGTCAAGCGTCATCGGCGCCAGGCTTTTCATTGGCACGCGCACTTCACCGGCAAAGGCCGGGTTGTACGCCGTGGCGAAAGTTTGCCAGTGATGCTGTGGTTCCGCCATCACAATGCAGTCGACCAGAATCCCTGGAATTTTCACCTCGCGCGCGGTCAGGCTGCCGTGCTCGGCAAGTCGTTCCACCTGCACAATAACGACACCGCCGGAATTGTGCACCGCCGTGGCGAGGGCGAGCGACTCGAGGATTAACGCTTCCTTTTCAATGGTGACATTGCCGCTCTCGTCGGCGGTGGTGCCGCGGATAAACGCCACATCAATGGGAAACGCCTTGTAGAAAAGATAGGGCTCGCCTTCAATTTCAATCAGTTTAACCAGTTCTTCGCGGGTTCTATCGTTGAGCTTGCCGCCGCTGTGGCGCGGGTCGACAAAGGTATCCAGGCCGACCCGGGTCAAGGTGCCGGGCTTGCCGGCGGCGATGTCGCGAAATAAATGGGCGATACACCCCTGGGGCAGGTTGTAGCCTTCAATTTTATTGTCGTGCACGAGTTGCTGGAGGCCCGGCACCAGGCCCCAATGCCCACCGACCACGCGTTTGATCAGACCTTCATGGGCCAAATGATTCAGCCCCCGCTCCCCGCCGTCGCCCTGGCCAGCGGCGTACACGAGAGTGAGATCGCGCGGTTCATCAGCTGTTAGGAAACGTTCTTTCAGCGCGATTGCCAACTGTTCGGCAAAACCGATGCCCACGAAGCCTCCCGTGGCCAGGGTTTCCCCGGAACGAATCAGCGCAACAGCTTGTTGGGCGGTGACAACTTTATCGCGGCGAAACCGGCTTTTGTGAGGAGTTTGCATAGGCGCCCCGTGGCATTAATAGCGAGAGTGGTTAATCTGGCAAGCAAATGGTTCTAATGAAACTCTGATTAAGTCAGCGTTTCCCGCAGCACAGGGATGCGCTGTCATTTTCGATGACGCTACATCATTGAAAATGCGAGAAAATAAAAAAGTGTGTGTTTTTATTTTCTCGCATTTTCAATGATGTAGCGTCATCGAAAATGAAAGCGCATCCCTGTGCTGCGGGAAACGCTGACTTAATCAGAGTTTCATTAGAACCATTTGCTTGCCAGATAAACCACTCTCGC
>JAAUXX010036387.1_pt1 | contig 19990 bp, 22 predicted proteins | sample 7278111 | NCBI WGS metagenome assembly JAAUXX01 (sample SAMN14350116, study PRJNA611818) | marine sediment metagenome | isolation source: surface marine sediment (1.8m) | place: French Polynesia: Moorea | collected 2018-08
AGGCCAAGGTCTGGCGCTGTGCGTGCAGGGTATTGTCGAACAGGGCGTTGGCCTCGACTTTCCGTGGAGCGCGCGGTGCCGCAGGATCCAGGCTCGCCTCGGGGGAGAAGGCGACAATGGGATCGGTCTGGTCAAACACGGTGTATCCTCGCAAACAGATGGTGACATGGCAGCATATGCCGCATGGACCACCAGCACGGATATTGCATCAGGACGCTCCAAAAACGATCGCGGCGCGAAGACTTCGGCATCCGGCGCTTTTTGTGGCGGCCGGAAATAAAATCACGATTTTATTTCCGCTCAAAATCAATGGGTCACAGCCACTGATTTTGAGCATCGCATCCCTGTGATTCAGCTACTGGCACCAACCAAGTTATCGCCGCGAATTATCCTAAAAGGAGAACAAGCCGACAATATATCGTTTGGCCTAGTATGCCAGGGGTTGTCCGAGAGGCGTCATGTTTCACTCAGATCAGGGGTAGACTACTACAACTATCCGTGCGACCACAGTTACAACAATTACTTGACGCCTGCCGCCGCCGATGAGAAGGTGAATTTAAAAGACAAATCTCCTACCGAGTGGTACGAAACTACTTGACCACTACAGTTATTCGCTTAAAAACACAACAAGGATTTTACACATTATTTGGCTGTAGTTTTTCTATAGTCTCGTTAAATGCCAGCAATAGCGAAGTCCAACGCGTTGATAATTACTTCGCGAAAATGAGAGAGTGAACCAATTGGCGCTTTCAATAGTTTAGCCGGAACCGAAGAAATCTGTGGCGTCAGGAGTAAAAGCTTTTCATTTTCATAAGTTATTTTAGGCGTAAGCCCCGCCATAACTTCATTGCCAAATGAGGAGGAATATCCAAGGGGAATCACAATCCTTGTGGCAATGTCCGAAATATACGGGCTTTGTATATCCAATACGTAAGGGTAGTGCTTTCTAGTTGTTTTGCTAGGGTTTCGGTAAACATCAAACTGGGCCACTAAAACCCCCTGAACTCGTCTCCGAAACAGCCGTTTTCTTCTACAAAGGAGTTATAGGCCCTAATCGCAGCTTTGTTGGTTTTGGCCCACTTAGCGGCCTCCGCTTGGGCTAGCTCCCGCTTTAAGGCTTGCTCCAGAGTGGCAGAGAGGTTAATGTTCAAAGCACGAGTTTTAGCCAATAAGTCACTGTTTAGGCTAAGGTTTGTAGGTTTTTTGGGCGCGTTGGTGTCATATAGGCTTTGCATGGGGTCTACCTCAATAGAGCATTGGCACCCGAGCGGGTGCGCATCCTTATGCGCATACTAAAGCATTGAACAAGGGTGTCAACCTGACGCCCAAAGCAACTCTGCTATAGGTGACCCTCTGGGTAGTCTTCCTGCGCCCGGGTCTTGCCTCATGCGCATTCCGATGAATGCCGCAGCAACGAACAGCCGACGCCAGTTTGCTGATCCAGCCGATTACTATCGACGGTGCCTCAGCGCTAAACGCCGATTGTCGACGTGCCCACGCGATATCGAGGTTTGAACGCTACTGTTCTCAAACGCGACAAGTCTCTTGGTTGTCGCTTTCGCTATGGTGTTACAATTCGCCACAAATTTATCAGGCGCGACAACATCATGAAGAAACTCGTTACTATTTGCTCAATTTTTGGTCTCACCGCATCGGTTAACACGCTAGCCGCGTCGCTGGACGTGGATATCAATAACGACACCCTGCGCGGTCAGTACAACTTCAGCGCCGCCAACGCCGCGCTGGGAGTATCGGCCGCCCTGATACTGACCGATGACAAGGGCGAAGTCGGTTACTTCACCGCGCACACCCAGGGCCGCCTGCGCAATCAACAGTTTGTCAAAGGCGGCTTCGGCGGCCGCGCCTATTATGGGTCCCCTGACGAGGGCGACAGCTTTCAGGCATTGGCCATCGGCGGCTTCGTCGACGTGACCATTCCCAGTTTTACCGATTTAACCGTAGGCGTGGAAGCGTATTACGCCCCCAGCATCACCATCAGCGACGACCTGGACAATCTGCGCGAAATCGCCTTTCGCGCCAGCTACCAGTTGTTTCAAAACGCCGCGCTGTACGCCGGCCTGCGCCATTTGGAAGTGGAAGAGGACGATTTCGATTTTGAGTTCACCGAGGATGCCCACATCGGGTTTACGCTGCAGTTCTGAGTCCAAATACTGTCGGCACCACCTAAGCCCGCATGTTCCGTCGTATCGACGAATTCTCGCCAATCGGTGAGAAATGCCGGCTAAAAATGTCGCCTCAAACACTTGAAACTGTATTATTATACAGTTACTGTATACAACCACAGGCAAGCGAAATGAGGAGGAGCCTAATGACTGGAAAAATCCTAATGGCGGGAGAAATCCTAATGGCGGGAGAAATCCTATGGCAGTAGTCGCCGTGTGGAAATGCGATCGAGATGGTGCCATGTTTGACAATAAAAAAGACGCTGAAGAACACGACAAAATGCTGGAATTGGCGGCGAATATCACCTACCTGATCGAACAGCACCTGCAGATAGATGAAAAGCAAAGTGAAGCCATCGGCTTATTGCTGGCGGAGCGACGCGAAAAACTCGCTATCGCCTGCAAGGGCAAGCCGGCCGCACTTCTCGACCATGAGACCGAAACTAACGCCGCAACGCCGCAGGAAGGCACAACAATCGCCGACGATAAGGTGACGCCCATCGCCGCCAAGCAATGAAACGCAAAGGTTTTACACCAGCCCAACCCCCAATGACCACTGGGCTATATCACTTTAACCGCCCGTATGGGCGGTTTTTTTAAGCGACGGATAACTCGCCGACATTTGCCACATTGACAGGATTGAACGAGTACCTTGCTGGCACTCGTCCCGTGGGCTGCGGCGGTGCGCTCCAGTTCCACCTACTAATAGATGAACAATTTACTTTCTATAATGGCAACACTTGTGTTTGTCGCGTATGCCTGCGTAGACACGAGGAGCGGCCAACAACGCCACTCTCGCATTAATAGGGAAGAAAATCCATATCGTAATTGAGCGTCGTCTTCAGCACATCCTTGATACCAAAGTTGATCAGGCGAATTCTCGCCAGCAGCTTGCGCTCCAGGTTCGGCTCGTTGAGTTCGCTGGAGACGATCTTGGCGCCGATCACCTTGCCGCTGCGATCAATTTCCAACTGGAACACGACCTTGCCCTCCAGGGCCGGGTTTTTCCGCAGCGCACGGTTGTAGATGGCGTAGATCGCACCCTTGTTCTGATCCATGACCTTGCGAATTTCCTCGCGGCTTCGCGCCGAGCGCTCGGCCGGGGTTTGCGCCACTTTGGGCTTGGCGCCGGTGCCGGTTTTGAGTTTGCTTTTTACCGCGGCAGTGGTCTTCTTGGCCGATACGGCGACGCCACCGGTATTGCGGCTCAGGCTGGCAGTGTTGATGCCGCCGCTGCCGCGGCGGGCACCGCTGGCGATGATGTCGCGACTGAGTTCAGCGGCCTCGCCCGTGCTCTGGGTGACCTCGGCGTTGACTTCCGACAGATCGAAGGCGTCGCGCAGTTCCGACAACTGATCGGCAAATTGGTTGATTTCCGCCTGCGCCTCCTCACGCGCCTTTTCCACCAGCTGCACCGGCTTGGGGGTCGGCTTGGGGGTCGGCTGTTCCTTTTTCGGCTCTTCTTTTTTTGGTTCCTCTTTTTTTGGCTCCTCTTTTTCCGGCGGCGGCGTTGGCTTCGGCGTGGGTTTGGGCGTCGGCAGCTGTTTTTCTTCCAATACCACCTTGGCCAGCTGCGGCGGTAGTTTTTCCAGCTCCTCGCGGTCCGGCTCGGGCACATCGATCAGCGGAATGGCAATGCTGAAAATAAAGAACGGTATTAACAGAACACCAAAGGTTTTCCAATAACGACGGTCGTCGTCGATAGTGGAACTCCAGGGCAGCTGGAGGTTGGGCGCGGCTATCAATCTCGCCATCTTAACCTCCCGCGCCCGGCGCTTGCGAAATCACGGAATCCTCCGGCACCTGACTGACGGCCAGGGAGATATTGCGATACTCGGATTTCGCGCAGGTGGTCATGATTTTTTTCAGCAGCGCGTAGGGAATGCTCTGGTCGCCCATAATCGTGATATCGCGGCCCTTTTCCTGCTCTTCGATGGAGCGATAGGGTTTGCGCGAGGCCAGGTATTCCAACTCTTTTTTCAGTGGCGCAATCTGATTTTCCTTGCTCGCCATGACCGGCTTGACGCTAGCCACTTTTCTGCCACCGACGAGGATGTCCTCGGCACTCACCATGACCACCAGGTTGGTCTGTGGCTTTTGGTCGGCGACGGAGGTCGGCAGGGTGATCTCTTTATTGCTTTGCAGCACTTCCACTTCCGATGAATTCACCAACAGAAAAAAGACCAGGATCGTGAAAATATCCATCAACGACACCAGGTTCAGTCTCGAGGTCTGCTGCAGGCGCCGGTGATGCCTTTCCATGCGCTTGGCATGTATCGACTGCTTCATGATGATTTTTTACCTTTGCTGGCCTGCGACAGGTTATTGGCCGGCGCGTCGCCCAGCGAAATAACGGGAAAAAGTTCGGCGTTAACCACTGAGACGCCCTGCACGGCCTTGAAGCTGCGCACGGTGTCCATGGCTTTGACGATGGTCTGGTAGTCGGTCTCGGGCTGCGAAAGAATAAGGATATCGTTTTTATCAACATCTTTATTTTTCAGGATTCTCTTCACCTCTTGCAGGGTGTCGGACAGCAGCTTGAAATCGTAGACAAACTCGCCGCTGGCTTCGTCTTCAATTTTCGGCAGACGTTTCACCGGCACTCCGGCGGGAAAGTTAACAAGTAATTCATCCGGCAGGATGATTAGCTCGAGCGTTTCATTTTTGAGATCTTCTTTCGCCTGTTCGGGGTCGGAGGAAAGGTCGGGCAGTTTTAGATCGAGCACGGTGATATGGGAAAACACCATGCTCATCAACAACACAGGCACCAGAATGATCATCAGGTTCATAAAGGAAGTGATGTCGAGATCCGCTTCCTGTTTTCTGAAACGTTTTTTACGCATAGCTACCGCCGGCTAGTGAATTCGAAGTGCTCACTTCACGGCATCTGTTTGACGCGTGCGCGAGCCGAAAGCGTTAGAGGTCGACATAATATTCAGGCATTTGACGCCGGCCATTTCCAAGCTGTCGACGATTTCCGTGGTTTTATTCTGCAAGGTGGCGTGCAACAGCAACAGCGGAATGGCGGACATCAAACCAAAGGCGGTGGTGTTCATGGCCACAGAAATACTGTTGGACAGTAGGGTGGCTTTTTCTGCGGGATCGGCATTGGCCACCGCGGTAAAGGCGGCGATCAAACCCATGATAGTGCCCAGCAGGCCGAGCAAGGTGGCGATGTTGGCCAGGGTCGCCAGATAAGGTGTGCGCTTTTCCAGCCGCGGCACGGCTTCCATCACCCCCTCTTCCATGGCATATTCAATATCGTCGCGGCGCGGCGACTGCTGCAGGCGGGCGACGCCCGAGGCGACGATGCGACCGATGGGCGCCTTTGAACTGCGCGCCAGCTCGATCACGCCGCCGTAGTCCTTTTTGCGCAGCATCGGCAACATGCGGTCGAAGGTGCGGCGGTTGGAGCCCTTGGCCACAGTCAAGAAGAGCCAGCGTTCGATCGCCAGCGCCAAACCAATCACCAGCACCAATGCGATCGGATACATGAACGGCCCACCGTTCTGAAAAAAACTAACAACACTATTCATAAAGCAATAGCCTCCGGATTTTTGCTTTTTGAGATAACTTTTTAGAGTATATTCACGATCTTGCGATCTGTCAGGTGAAAGGTTTGTCTCCTAGGGTACGTCCAGCTGATCAATAAACTGGACCTGACGCTGGTGTTCAACGCGTTCGACGTGGCCGAATATATGTTCCATCGCCTTCGAGCTCAAGGGCAAGTAAAGTATGGTGGTATCTTCGGCTGGTTTCCAGGGCACGATGTAAAGCACGGTCGGTTGTTCTTGGTTACCGACGATAGTCGCACTTAAATTCACCACTTCGCTTTGCTGCGCTTGCGCAGCCTGTTCCTGCGCCGATACCACGCTGCTCAGCAAAAACATAAACATGCTCACTAATTTTCTCATTGTGATGCCATCCTCCGCTGTAGGTCAATGATCCAGCCCTTTAACTGGCGATCTTCGCCACCGAGAATTTGTTGACTCAATTGGTAATAGACGAGCGCGTCTTCAAACCTACCCATGTACAGATCGTATAAAATCCCCAGGTTGGTGCTCGACGGCAGGTGGTGCGGCCAAAGCGACAGCGCCTGAAGGTAAGTGGCTTCCGCTTCGTCAAAACGCCCCAGTTCGCGGTAGAGCAAACCCAAGCGAGTATAGGCATCGAAATTTTGTGGATTGGTTTCAATGGCGAATTTAAGCGCCTTTTCGGCGGCGTCAAATTCGCCAAGCTGGTGGTGAACAATGCCCAGGTTGACGTAGGGGCCAGACAACTTCGGGTACGTCTCGGCCATCAGCTCCAACAGTCCCTTGGCCTGCGTCCATTTTTTTGCCTGCATCAAGCCTTTTATTTTTTGGTGCTCACGCCTGGCAGGCCCGGGCACGCCGCCAGGTTGGTAGGGATTGGGAATCCGCGCGAAGACCGCCTCGGCGCCCTCGGCGGGGGTTTCAGCGGCGACCTCCGGTTTTTCCGCCTTCTTTTTTTGCGGCACTACGCCGGCACATGACGTCAGCAGCAGCGCCAGCGGCAGGCATTTTATTAAGCTGTTAAAAAATCGCATCGCTGAACTCGACATTGCGTTCTTTTTTTCCGTAGCGCGCAGGGAGAATTTTCGCCAGCGCATCAAAGCTTTCTTTCACCCAATCGTCGTAGATCCCATCCCACGCCCGCTCGGCGTTGGAGGCGAGAATATCAATAGCTTTTTCCTCAAACGGCAGGGCCTGCTCTTCCAACAGAATCTCATATTGTTCCAGCGCCAGCGCGTCGAGGCCCTTGGGCCGCTGGGAATTCATCAAATCCTGCGACAGCTGACTGTAAATATTGCCGATGCGGTGGTTGGCCTGAGTGGCGAATTCGGCGATGCCGAAACTCAACACCTTGCGATAGGCTTTCAAGGTCACGTCCAGTGCGGCGCGCTTTTTCTTCAGGCTTTTTTTCAGCGGCAGGCTAAGTTTAATTTTTTCATAACGGGCAAACTCATCGTCGGCAAATTCGGTGGTCGCGAAGGCGGCCAGGTAACGCGAGCGATCGGTGCGCGCGGCGCCGGCCCTGGCATCTTCCTCGATGAGTTTTTTCAACCAGTAATTGCGCTTGCTGCCGGCGCCGGTTTTGCCGTACAGCTCCACCAAGTGGAAACGCGCCTCGGTGGCAATATCGAAGGGCTGCGGGTATTTATTGGCGTAGTCGCGGTATTTGTCGATGGCCTTGCTCAGACGACCAGATTTTTTGTACAACTCGGCGGACAGGTAGAGCGACTGCCGGCGCTCCTCATCAGTGGTGGCGTTAGCCGACATTTCTTCCAACGCGCCCGCCGCTTTGTCCCACTGCTGGGATTCCTGGTAGATTAGGGCAAACTTGGCGGCCAGGGTGGGGATCAGCGCGTGGCTTGCGTAGCGGGCTTTGAAATCCAACAGCACGCGTTCCGCCTGCGCCCAGTCCTTTAAGTCAATCAGGTAGTTAGCCGCGTCGTACTGCCCCTTGATGGCAATTTCGCTGCCGGGCGCCACCTCGCGGATGCTCAGCAGGCGCTCCACGGCGCCGGCGGTTTCCCCTGCGGCGATTTGCGCTTCCGACTGCCGGTACACAGAGGCCGCGATGCGATCGACGATTTGCGGCCGGTCTTTGTCCTGTTGGTCAATCACGCCGAGCAATTGTTTATAGGCGTATTCGGCCTCGGCGTACTGTTGCAAATCGAAGCGGCTGTGGCCCAGAATCAACCAGCCGCTTTTCAACAGTTCACGCTTCGGCGGCGGCTGCCACTGGGTGATGCGGGTGGCGATATCCGCCGCGCGCTGGTACTCGTTCTTGTCAAAAATTTCCTGCGCCGCGCCGGTCAACAGGGTGGCCGCGCGCGGGTCGGCCGGATAGTAATCGGCAAAACTGATGGCGCTCTCGATTTTATGGTCGCGCCAGCTCAAAAATTCCTGCTGCCGCTGGGGATCCTTGGCGGTTTCATCCTTTAGTATCTGTAAGGTCGCCACTGCTGAGTAACCCGCTTCCGCGCCGCGCTTTTTGTCGAGATAATTGTAGGCCACGCTCTCGTAGGCGGTCACCGCCTTCGCGTACTGACGCGCCTCAAAAAATGATTCGCCCATCAAGTAGGCCATTTCCGATGTCTTACTGTGTTGCGGAAAGGTGACCACGAATTCTTCGTACAGCGCCGCCGCCTTGAGAAAATCGGGCTCGGCGGGCGGCGGCTTGTCCTTGGCTTTGACTTTTTTGCCGGCCGCCTTATCGGCGGCGTATCGGTTATTGACCTTGCGCAGTTCAATCGCGCGCGCGTGGTAGAAACTGGACAGCTCATCTAGGTAGGTGGCCAACTTGGGTTTGATCACCGCGCGTTTCTCATCATCGCGATCCGCCCAGAACTGGCTGTAGACGCCATAGGTTTTGACGTATTCTTCTTTCGCCGGCAGGATCAGACTGGGAAACCCGCCCATGTCATAAACGTCGATGGCCTTGATACTGAACGCCGGCGCCGGATCGGTGTTGGGAAATTCGCGCACGTACTGACGGTAGGTATCGGCGCTGTCGCGAAAGCGCCGTTTTTCGAGATACAAATCGCCGAGGGCCATATACAACATGTGCTGATAATGGCGCTGACCGAGATTGGCATACACCTCGGTAATGGTTTGCGCCCCATCCAAGTAAGAAAAGGCGATGCTCAATACCCGCATGGTGTCTTTCGACATATTGCGCTGGGTGTTGGTGAGATCATCAAAGGCCTTGCCTTGCACCAAGTTGCGATCGAGCACTTCGGTAAAGGATTTAATCGAGGCGCGATAGCGATTGCGCTTGAACTGCGACCAGCCGTGCATGTAAACGGCGTTTAAGTAAAAGGGCGTGTCGACGCCGACCATGGCGACTTTATTGTACAGCTGCTCGGCCAGGGCATAGTCGCCGTCTGAAAAGGCTCTCTCCGCCCGGCGGAAATCGGCTTCCGCGGCGAAGGCGGATTCCGGAAACTGGGTCACCAGGCTGGCCAGAATTTCATCCGATTCCTGAATCCGGCCGTCCAGGGCGTAGGCCTTGGAAAGCTGGTACAAGAGGCGCTCATTGCTCGGCGTGCCCACTTCCCCCTGGCGCTCGGTGTTGAGCACCAGCAGCTCCGAATACATATTGATGGCGTCATTAAAATAATTTTTTTGCTCGGTGGCGCTCAACTGCCGATTCTCGCTGCGCGCCATTTCCAGATCCGCCAGGCGGGTTAAAATACGGTGGCGGACGCCGGGGTCTTTGGCCACTTCCAACGCCGAGCGGTAACTGTCCTCAATTTTGTCGATCGACTCCACCGGCACCGGGTTGTGCTGCTCGGGGACCTCCACCTCTTTCAGGTCGGCCAGGGTCTTGCCGTAATTGAGCTTCTCTTCCCCCTCGACAATGGAGCCGACAAAGCCACAACCGGCCAGCACCGACGCCGCCAGAAAGATGAGCGCCATGCGAATGTTCATGCCTCGCCGTCCTCCTGTGCCGCCTCGGGGGCCGTTTCCTCCACTGGCGCGGCCTGCGGGGCCGGGGCATCGTCCGGCGGCGCGACTTCGCCACCGGGAGGCGACGCCTCGGCTGCCGTCGCCGTCTCCTCCTGCGCGGCGCGCAAACTCGATTGCAGGCTCTTGTCGTAGAGACGGGCGATAGAAAGGCGGCTCTGGGCAATGTAGTGATTGAGGCGCGCACGCTGTTGGTAGAGAACCTCAGTGGTCTGCCGGCGCAAATCATCCTGGGTTTTGGCGATAATAAGGTCGACCCGCGCCTGCATGATATCGAGTTGGTCACGAGCACCGGTCATGCGCCTTTTCAGCGGCATCAGGTCCTGCGGGTTGTCGATAAGAAACTGGACCTTTTCGTGGTTGCGGGTCACGGTCGCCAGGGTCTTATCGAGCAGGTTCAAGGTTTTGACCACGCGCCACAAACGATCCGAATAGGTTTCGCTCGCATCCCAGAACAGAACGCCGTAGTAACGCCTGACGGCTTCTTCACTTTCGTCGATAAAGGGATCGGTGGCGCGCAGGGCATTGATATTTCTTTGCGAACGCCGCACGCGGTTGATGAGATCTTTTTCGTCGGCGTTAGCCAGCGCGAAGTAATCCCGGTTGGCCGCGATGGACTCGATTTTTCTGGCCAACGCGGCGCGCTTGGCTTTCATCTGTTTTATATTCAGCGCCAGTTCGCGCGCAGCGAGTTCTTCGGCCTTTTTGTTGCGCCCCAACTCCCGTTGCCGCATGAGATCGGTGTAAAAGGCAATTTTGTCCCGCCATAGATACAAGTCCTCGCGGATGCCGACCAAATCGCGCAGTTCCTGCACTACGCCCTGAAAATCTTCCCGCGAAAACAACTCTGCCAGATACCCCAGCTGCGGCGACACCTGGTTTTCGCGCACGTGTTTCAACCAGTCCATGCCGCCGCTGCGCTCGATCTTGAGGGCCTCCAGTAACTGGTCGCCGCTCATGCTGGCGATCACCCCTTCCAGGCGCGCCATTTCTTCGAGAAATGTCTGCTCGGCAATCTGAAAATTCTCCAGCGCCAGGCCTTCGGAACCCAGTTTTTCGTACGCGTAGGGCACGGCGATCAAGGCTTCTTGGCTGTTTTCATCCACCAGCGAACTTTGCGCCAGGTATTGCCAAGGTTTCAAGGCCTCCTTAAATTCGCCCAGGTTGGCGGCGGCCCAGCCGTAGCCGAGCAAGGCGCGATTGGACAAGGCGCTGGTCAGGCGCACCCGGGAAAACTGGTCGATGGCTTTTTCGTATTCTTGGTTAACAAGGTAAGCATAGCCGGCCGAGGTCATGGCCTTGTCATATAATGCGCGCAGCTCATCGGTGGGGTATTTGTCGTCGGCGAGTTTTTCGAACTGTTCGATGGCCGCGGAAAAATTGCCCTGTCGGGCATAGGCGGCGCCCAGGTTAAAATAAATGTAGGGCAACCAGTCGTCGCTGGGCTTGCGCTTGCGCAACAGCTTCTGCGCCTGTTCGAAGTCGTCTTGGCGAATGGCGAGGTTTATCTGGTGGGCGTAAACCTCATTACGGATATCCACGCTGGGCTTTTTGCGCACCTTGGCCAGGGCGGCGTCGGCGCCCTCCCAGTCGGCGCGCAGATAGCGCAGCTTGGAGAGGAAAAACCAGGCGGCATCCTGCGACTGACGGGAGCGATTGTCCTGTAGCAGCCGCTCGAAGATCTCGCTGGCGTGCCGCTCGAGACCAAAACCGAGGGAAAATCCACCCTCCATAATCTCCGGATTATCGCCATGGCCCTGGATGCCGCCGCGCTCCTTGGCGATCAGCAACTCGGTCAGGGCCTGCATATAGTCGCCCTGATAGTAATAGTAAAGCGCCACACCGTAGCGCATATCCTGCACGGAAGTGAGTTTTTTCTTCTTTTTTGCCGCAAGCTCTGGCGCAAAAATGGCGCAACAAAAAAGAAGCGCGAGGATTCTTAGCGTTACAGCTGCCATTCTTCGAATTCGAATTCCGGTTGCATATTGGCAGTGGAGTCACGCACCTTGAGCTCCAGCAGCTTAGGATCGTCGTCTTTGTCGATCACGATGGTGGCGCCACGCTTGTATTCGCGGTTATCCGGCCCCATGCCGACGAAAAAGGCGGTCACCTCGTGCTCGCCCGATTTCAAATTGCCGAGGTACAGACGCTGGATGCCGCCGAGGGAGAGGGCGGTGTTTTGCCGCTTGGTATAGAGATGACTGGCCACCAGTTTATCGTCGATAAGAACTTTCACCGAGTCGAGTGCAAAGTACTCGCCGACGTCGAGAGAAAGAAAGATCACGATCTGTGAATTGGCCGGAAACAGCAGCTCTTCCTCGAGGATGAGCAGGTCGCGATTGAGTTCCAAAGCGGCTTTTTTTAAGTCCTCGACCTCCTCGCTCAAGGGAGTCGCGGTTTCGACCTGCGCCTCGCTCTCCGCGGCATCCGCACCCTCGTCCTGGTAGGTGACATCCGCTTCATCGATTTCCTCCAATTTGTTGGCATCCGGGTCGACCGCCGAGGTCTGCTCGGCCGCGTCTTGCGCCAGCACGGCATTTAAATCGGCTTCCTGTGCCTGCAATTGAGGTGTCGGATCGTCAGTGGCAGTGATTTCAGCTTCGCTGGCGCTCGTTTGATCATTCTGAGCTTGAATATGGGGTGAGAAAACTGCAATTAACCACGCCAGGAGGTAAAAACTTACATGTTTTGTCAGTCCGTCTGTCAAAATTTGGCACATAGTGGCACTCGGCGTCACTCGTTTATCGTTAGTTGCTCTGCATTTCTACGAGAAGCGGTATCCATAGCAATGCGTTTTGTTCGAATCGGGCAATTGGCCCCGCCATTTACCCCGTGTCTGTCCCATCTTGCAGCTGTTTGGACCGTTATCTTACGCTACCTCACGGATACCGCGGCAACGCCCCGTGGCTTGTTCGGCGGTTCCCTTAGATAAGGATAGTATGAAGGTCATATTTCGCCTCAGTTATTAAACCATCATGTTTTATGCCAAATACGATATTAGCTAATGATTTTGCGGCCTAGTTCACAGGCGGCTCTATCAAACCATCGCTGTAGTGGGCCTTGCCGCGACTGTCGATAATGACGCAATCAAATTCCTCCAGCCGGTTGATCAGCGCGAGCCCTTTTTCCACCCCCATAACAAATACTGTAGTCGATAAAGGGTCAGTATCCACACCCCGACGGCCCAAAACTGTGACGCTGACAACGCCTTTGGCCGAGCGCCCGGTTTTGGGGTTTAAAATATGGTGAACACGTTCACCAGTTTGCTCATCGATGAAAAAGCGCTCGTAGTCGCCGGAAGTGGAAATGGCGGCATCCTGCAAGGGCATGCGGATCAGGGTCTCCTCATCATCAGACTTTTGGCGCGGGTTTTTTATACCCACCATCCACGGCCGCCCGCGCCGGTCGCCAATGATGCGGCTGTCGCCGCCGGCGCTGACAGACGCGTGTTTAATTCCCAGACCGGCGAGAATGTCGGCGGCGCGGTCGACGGCATAGCCCTTGGCAATACCGCCCAGGTCGATGTAAACCTGCGGATGCGCATACGCCAGGGTGCGCATTTTCCGATCCAGTTTGACGTGCCGGAAATTGATCGCCGGCAATAATTGCTGACGCTTAGCTTCCCGCGGACGCTGTTGCTGCCGGTAGTCGTAGTAACGACCAACTGAGGCGTAAGTAATATCGAAGGCGCCGTCGCTCAGCTCACCGAAAAACAGAGATTTATCGATTAAAAAAGCCAATTCCGGGGAAATGGTTTGCGGCGCCCGGGCGGCCGTCTTATTGACGAAAGAAACTTCGCTATCCTCCTTGTAGGTGGAGAGGTTGTGGTCGATGCGCTTCATTTCCTGCATCACCCGTGCGAGCGCCGCTGTCGCTGCCGCGGGCTCCTCATGCCACAAACTGAGACCTACCTGGGTGCCCATTATGGCTTGCTCGTCGTAATACCACGCGGCCCGCGTAACAACAGCGACACAGGCGATTGGCAAAGCCAAAAGCCAGCACAACAGCTTTCCGTTCACGCGCAAGGGGCTCAGACGCAAGGGATTTGGGGACAAGGGATTCAGGGCCATGAAACCTGATAGCTGCCACCATCGACTTCCTCGCCCACGATTTGCAGGGCCTGCACGGCCTGTTGTGGGGCGCCGGGTTTGGGCGTCACGGTGCCGGTGGCGATCCAGTTTTGCGCGCCCGGCGTCCAACCGGCATTGAGCTCAAGACCGAAGGGGCCGGCGAGATCGAACAGGCGCGCCTGAATGCCGCCCTCCCCATTGGCCTGGGCCTGGCCGCCGAAGGAACCGAGCCCAATCCAGGTTTCACCGGCGTCGACGCTGGCGTCTTGCCAGCTAAAGCGGGCGTCCAGAGACCTTATGCTTTGGCCACTTATCTCGGCCTGCACGATATTGGCCGACAGCCGACCGGCCACCGCCATCGGTAGCAGATCACTGAGCACGGCAATCGGCGCCTCGAACGTCAGATCGTCGATCCGGGTCGCACCGAAGGGGCTCTGGCAGAAATGGCCCGCAATCATCTGCCCCGGCGCCTCGGTTTCAAAACTTAGACAGGGCTTTAAGATAAGCAGCGTCCATGGGTCCAGCGACCAGCGCACACTGCCGAGGGGAATCGTTTTTGCGGCCACGTCGACCTGGGCGCCGCCGGCACTGCCGCGCCACAGAGTGCCCTGCACGCTGGTGAGCCACACATTCGGTAGCGCCTGGCGCACCGCCCAGGCGGCCAGGCCGGCGGGCGTTTTCGCCAGCACCAGATAGATAAAGTAAATGATCAAACCGGTGATAAGCAGCGGCTTCAGAGCGCGTGATTGGATCATGGCCGTAGGCAGGGGCTCGGACTCGGCGGTGCTGGCGTCGGTCATATTGTGATGTTAATCCTGCTGCAATCTCAAATTGACGCTCACCATACCGGAATTTGAGGCTGCGGCAACAGACAGGTCCTTGATTTTCAAATTATTGTTAATTTCCATTTCGTACAACCATTGCAATACTTTTTCAAACGGCGCCTCTTCAAAGCGCAGGCGCAGGCCGTTCTTGCCGGCGGCATTCATGGAGGCCACCTGCAGACCGTTCGTGCTCACCGACTGCTGGACAATATTCTCCAGCGACCTACGGCGCGAGTTTTTGTCATTACTTTGACCCCGCGCCATGACTTGCGCGGCCAGCACGCGCACATTCTCCAGAGAGTCTCGCAAAGCCCGATTCTTGATCTCTTCTTTCTCCCTCATGTCATAAACCGGCTTTAGTACCCCCATGAAAAGCAAGTAGAGCGCGAGAAATCCGGCACCGACAATCAATGCCATCTGATCCCGCGCCGGGGCCTGTATCCACCACGCCTTTAACGTCTCCACTAATTCGCCTCCGAAATTTTCATGTTAGCCCGGTAGATTTCCCCCTGGCGACTGGTGCGCGGCGAGCCCGACTGCAGACCATTGCCGGCCAGCACTTCGCGAAAGCGGGCCAGCTCGCCCAAGCCCTTGACCTCGATATTGATTTGCAGTTCGTGCTGTTCGCCGTTGTAGCGAAAATTCGATAGTTGAATTCCCTGCTGAGCGGACAGCGTCTGCGCCAGGCCGCTCAACAAGACCACGAGGTTGGTCGGTTTAGCGCCGCTGTCGCCGCCCTTGCGCAATATCGACTGCAGGCGGTTTTCCTCATCACCCTTGCGACCCTTCGGCACCGCTTGCAAATACACCTGTTCGATTTGCCTTTTTATGGCTTTGCCTTCGTTTTTGGCGCCAAGGTAAGCGCCAAAATTCACCAGCAGCGCAAGCACGAATGACGCCGCCACAAAATAGGCAGGGGTTTTCCAAAGTTCCCACCAGCGCGCTATGGGTAACTGGCGCGCAAACGCGCCACTGCGCAGGTTCGGCGCCGAGGCTGTCAGTTGCGGATCGATACAATCCCAGTAGCCGGCGACCCGCTGGTGAATTTCGAGTTCCTCATCGTCGAGCCACGACCGCGGCAGGCAGGAGCACAATACTTCCAGCTCATCCTCCGATCCCGCCACCAAAAGCAGAGCCGATTGCCCCAGGGAAATTTCCTTGCCGAGGCTTTCCAGCACCAGCGGCGCCACGTTGACTTCTACGGCAAAACCAATGCTATCGCCGAACTTTGCCAGCACCTGTTCGCCATCGAGCACTATGATGCCGGCGTGACGCCCTTGTTGCAGCAGCAGATAATCGGGCAGGATCTGCTGCACTTCTCCGTGGGTGCGGGCAAAATCCTGCAGCGTTTTCGCCACTTGTCCAGCGTCGAGATAAATCAGATTCACACTGCCGTTAGCTATGTTGCCGAAGCAAAAGTGCAATTCCTCGACCGGATCAATGAGTTGCTCCTCCATCTCGTAGGGCAGGAGCTTGGCCAGATGTTTCTTTTCAACGCTGTCTACCGGCATTTGCCGGGCCACCGCCTGCTGGCCAGGCAGCAACACGCACAGCGGCAAGTTTGTCTGCGACAAGGATTCGGCGAGCAATTCAATGGTACCGGCGTAAATATCACCGTCCCACTCGCCATTGGCAAATAGCAAGCGCCACTGCCAGTGCTGATCACTTATCTGCCGTACATAGAGTCTTTCAGTCACTATCTCTACCCACTAAAAATTCGCGTCGCTGCGACGCACCACCTCGATGCTAACCTGCGCAGATGGGCTCTGCCCCGGATTGCGGCCATTACTTTGCTCCCGGTTTTGGCCGCCGCCTTTGCTTCTGCGGATTAAGCTCTGCCCGCGACGCACATGGTCTTCCCCGATGCCGGTCTCGCCAAACAGTAAAAAATATTCACTGGGACCGAAAGTAAACAGCTCCTGGCGCAGCTTAATCTCCTGCGCGGCGTCCGACCATTCTGCCGGCAAACCGGGGTCATCCTTCATTGCCTGCCAGTCGGTAAATTCGCCGGTACGCAGGAAGTCGCTCAGGCGTTGTCCAACCTCCGCGTCGTGTGGCGTCAGGTCGCAACCGTCTGTCGAACGGATACTGCGCACCAGGTTGGGTTTGGCGGTATTAATATTCACCCGGTTGACCAAATCCTTCGGCAGAGCGATGACATTGGGCAACAGCTGCCGGTAAAGCGGGGGCGTCACGCCCTTGATCACCTGCAATTCGCTGACACTCACCATTTGCGTGTTGGCAATCGCCACCGGTGATTCCAGTTGCTCATAATAATCGGACTCGGCGCCGCCAAAGCCGGTGATGCCGGCATCCTCATCCAGCCAATCGATCACCGCCTCGGTAATCATCTCCGCCTCCTCGAGCGCCAGAAAAACGGGTTCTTCCCCTTCATCCGCCAGGTTGAATGTCTGCAACAGACGCACCAAGAGCTGCTGCGCCGGCGTGTAGTTATCGCAAGGCGATTGCGGTAGCGGACACTGCCCCGACTGCGCGGGCGGCTCGCCGTTGCGACAGGTATTGGGCTGCGGCTGCAATAGGTTGAGGTTCAAGCGCCCGTGGGCATCTTCGATGGTGCCGCTGACCCAGCCGTGGTCGGTGGGAAAAGGCTCAGTCTGCTGCGCCCAGGTTTCGCCCAGGTGGTCGGCCTTGCCGCTGTCGTCGCCTTCCAGGTCTTCCTTCAATACGACCATGGCCAGGTGCTCGGCGCCTTCCAGATAGGCCTTGGCCTGGATGCCGTGCCAACGGTTGCCGCTACGCGAGATACTCAACTCGAAACGCCAGGAAATCTCCACCGCCACCACGGCGATGAGGGCGACGATCATCATCGCCAGCACCAGCGCGACGCCGCTTTGTTTGTCACTGCCCGCCACCACGGCTAGCCACCCTTCACCAGGGAGTAAAGACGCGAAATTTCCGCCTGCTCCCGCAGCTGCAGTTTCACTTCGATCGCCAACGGCAACATCACGTCTCTACTGGCGCCCGCCTGAGGCCAGCGATCCAGCCAGGGACCCGAGCCGAAGGCCCTGGCCTGCGGCGACAGCGCCCGCACCTCCAGCAGCTCGACATCGTCGATCACCTTCTGCCGGCGCGCCTGCTCGACGTCCACCGAACCCAGGTTGTACCAGACATCGCGCCACAGGGTCTCTTCTTGCAGCCGGTAGCCAACGCGGATCAGCTCGGTGCGAAGAAAATCCAATGGGTTGGCGTGGCCGCCGCGCAACACGGTCAACCAATAGTCGCCGCCATTTTCCAGCACCAACGGCTGGATGTCATCGCTGGTGCCGGGACCAGCGGTCTGCTGCGTGACATGGGCCAGGGCGTTGCGCAGATCGGTCTCAATCAACAGCCAGGCGCGATCGATTCTGGCAAGTTTGGCCAAGTTGTCTTCCACCACCTCCTTGGATTTGATGGTGGTGCTCAGCGACTGATAGGAAATGGTGCCGATGGCGGCCAGGATAATGACCGCGATCAGCACTTCGATCAGGGTCATGCCGTCGCTGTGTGCTCTCATTTGGTAGGCGCGATTATTCATGCAGGAAACCCGAGAGGTTGGCCAGGGGCTCGTCTTCGTCGAGGCCGACGGCAATCTCCATGCGGACCATTTTCGGTACCGCCGTCTCCTGCATCTCGATTTTCCAATACCATTCCTGGCCGGCAAATTCTTCGCTGTCTTGGCGTTTGCGCGTCTTGGTGACGTTGCCCTCCAGCTTTTGCGCAATAATCATTTCTTGCATCTTGTTTTCAGCCAGCCAGTACGCGTAGGTCTTGCGATTGATATAGGAGGTGTGATCCAGAATGCCCTGCATGCGCAGCAGCATGGCCGGCAGCGCCAGGCCGACAATCACCAGCGCCACCATCACTTCGATCAGGGTAAAACCGCTATTTTTTTTCATGGCATACAAACTTGGCTAGGACCTGTTCACACTAGTGTAGTGTCTCAAACTAATTGTATATATAGAAAGCCTCCTTGTCGTTCACAGCTAGACGCTGTTCGCCGGCAATGGTGTGACCCTTACCAAGAACAGCAACGACGCTGTGGGCGGCAGGGTGGCTTCCCGAAGGGCGAGGCGCATTACTGCACGATTTGGAGCTTCCGCCAAAATGCAAAATGCGCCTCGTCTATATGTGCAATTAGTTTGAGACACTACACTAGTACTCCTTCAACCTAATAACCTTCGTCTTCTTCCTGTTCCTGGCGCTCTTTCCAGACCACGCTGCCCCACACGTCCACCAGCACGGTTTCCGACTCGCCCGGCAGTTCATCGTGCGAAAATTCAATTTCGAAGGGCGTCACCTCGCCGCTGGGGTAGAAGGCCAGCAGCGGCACGCGCTCCTTCGGCGCATCTTCATATTTCCATTCCTGCCGATCGATATACACCTGCAGCTCAATGGCGTTTTCCAGTTCGACCGGCGGGACTTCCTCCAGATCATTCCAGCCCTGGGGTGTCATCTTCTGCCAGCGATAGCGCCAGCCTTCGTCGAGCGGATTTTCCCGCCAGGCCGGCGGTTCGAGCAAGAGCCCGACGGGTTCGCCGCTCAAGATGGCAATTTCTGCGATGTGGTCACTGATCACCACAAAGCGCTCCACCGCCTTGTCCATGCGTTGATCGACGCCGTCCTGGGTGATGAAAACCGCGACGCCACCCAACACGATACCGATTAAAAACACCACCGTGAGGATTTCGATCAGGGTAAAACCGGCCGCGGATTTGCCCGCCAATCTGCTCATCCCCATCGGCGCGCAGCGAGTTTAATTTTGCTCGCCCGGCCGATCCCAATTGGTGATATCGGCATATTCATCGGCGCCCCCGCGTACGCCATCGGCGCCGAGGGTATAGATCTCATAGGGTTTGCCCTCACCGGGACTGGTGTAAAGGTAGTCGTTTTGCCAGGGATCAATCGGAATCTCCGCCAAATAGCCGTCTTTGCGCCAGTTCTTCGGCACGGGATCGGATTCCGGCGGTGACACCAGGGCCTCCAGCCCCTGCTCGGTGGTCGGGTAGACAAAGTTATCGAGCTTGTACATCTTGAGCGCCGTTTCGATGGCTTTGAAATCCGACTGCACGCGCTCACCCTGGGCCTGGCCTAGGGCGCCAATCACTTGTGGCCCGATGGCGGCGGCCAGTAAACCGATGATCACCACCACCACCATAATTTCAATTAAGCTAAAACCTCGTTGACTGTTGATTTTCATATCCGCTCTCTTACCTAATCACATGTATTCGCCAAAACGCCACTATGTAGTTCACCAATGGTCTTATCTAACCCGACGCTGTTGACCTAAGCAGCTATCGGCACTTCAATGTCATTAACTTAAGCTCGGCAAGACCGCACAGAGAGGGCCGGGCGACGGCTTTTCCGTTCCATGGGCCATCCATGGCCCGGTCCCGCGCTCGTCCCTGGCGCTAGTCACTCCA
>JAAUXX010022236.1_pt1 | contig 19984 bp, 16 predicted proteins | sample 7278111 | NCBI WGS metagenome assembly JAAUXX01 (sample SAMN14350116, study PRJNA611818) | marine sediment metagenome | isolation source: surface marine sediment (1.8m) | place: French Polynesia: Moorea | collected 2018-08
CGAACAGGTTGTTACCAGACCAGATCGTAATACCCATGACGGTAAAGAAGCCCTTATTCAGACCAGCCCTGACAAATCACAAGAGCGCTTACAAGATGCTGTGCGGGTAATGTTAGAATCTTTGGGCGAAGATCCAGACCGCGAAGGATTGCTGAAAACTCCTAAAAGAGTTGCCGAAGCGATGCAGTTTCTCACTCAAGGATACAATCAGTCTTTAGAAACAATTATTAACGGTGCCATCTTTGACGAAGGACATAATGAGATGGTGTTGGTTAGAGATATTAACTTTTTCAGTCTTTGCGAACATCATATGTTGCCCTTTATGGGTAGAGCCCATGTTGCTTATATTCCCAATCAAAAAGTAGTTGGTCTGAGCAAGCTGGCGCGGATTGTGGAAATGTATTCCCGTCGTCTTCAAGTACAAGAGCGACTCACTCGTCAAGTAGCAGAAGCCCTTCAAGAAGCATTAGAACCCCAAGGTGTGGCTGTGGTTATGGAAGCAACTCATATGTGTATGGTAATGCGTGGTGTACAAAAACCTGGCTCTTGGACTGTGACTAGTGCCATGTTAGGAGCTTTTCAGGAAGAGCAGAAAACTCGCGAAGAATTTCTCAATCTCATTCGTCACCAGCCCAATTTCATGTAATTTCCAATAATTTCCAACTAGGGTGGGCAATGCCCATCCTTACTATTACTATGGTCTTCTTTATCAAAACTTTACCTATAAAGATATAAATTAAGCTAAGCTTTATATAAGTTATATTTTTCTATTTATAAAATAGCCCACAAATAAATGTCTAACTCTAATCTCATCAAACCAATAGGAGAAATATTGCAAAATGCTGGTTTAATCACTCCTTCACAAATAGAAGTTGCTTTACACGACCAAACATATCATCAAGATATGCGAATTGGAGAAATTCTAGCTTTGCGAGGATGGATTGAACAGAAAACAGTGGATTTTTTTGTTCAAGAATGGTGGAATCTTCTCCGTCTAAAAGACCAGCAGCCCCTGGGATTTTATCTCAAAAAAGCATCACTTTTAACTGACCAACAAATCGAGATGATTCTTGCAGAGCAAAATCAGATATGCCTACGTTTCGGAGCTACTGCGGTTCTTAAAGGTTTTTTGCAACAAAATACTCTTGATTTTTTCTTAACTAATTTATTTCCTGAACAAGCTTTACTATCTCCCTATATCACTAGACATTTTGAAAACCCAAAAGAAACTATCCATAAAGACTATATATCTAAAGAAGATATTGCTTATTGGGTTAGGTTAAGTGAACAGACAGTAACAACTAGATAATTAAATTCAATATTCAGCATAAAATTTTTATAGAAGGCAGAACATGTCATAATGCTTAGGCAATATTAGGCAAATTAAGTAGAAGAAATATTATTTATGAAACGTTTAGCACTTTTGAGCGTATCAGATAAAACTGGTATCGTTGATTTGGCACGTCAACTCATAGAAGATTTTGAATTTGAAATTATTAGTAGTGGTGGGACAGCGAAAACTTTACAAGAAGCTGGCTTAAGCGCAACCAAAGTTAGTGACTATACTGGTTCTCCAGAAATTCTTGGGGGAAGAGTGAAAACTTTGCACCCTCGTATTCATGGGGGCATCTTAGCCAGAAGAGATTTACCAGAAGACATTGTCGATTTAGAAGCTAATGACATTCGTCCTTTGGATTTGGTAGCAGTTAATCTTTATCCTTTTGAAAAAACTATTGCTAATCCTGATGTCAGTATAGCAGAGGCGATCGAGAATATAGATATTGGTGGTCCTTGTATGTTGCGGGCTGCTGCGAAAAATTTTGCTAACCTAACTGTATTATGCGATCCGAGTCTCTATGCAGATTATTTAGCCGAATTAAGAGAGAATCAAGGCTCAGTATCTTTTGAATTTCGGCAAAAAATGGCAGGAATTACTTTTGCGCGCACTCATGATTACGATCGCGCTATCTCAAATTATTTTGCTAATTTAAACTCTGATAATGAGTTACCTGATAACTACAATCTATCGGGTAAAAAATTGCAAACATTGCGTTATGGTGAAAATCCTCATCAACCTGCGGCTTGGTACAGTCTGGGAGAAGCCAAGACAGGCTGGGCTAGTGCCACTAAAATACAAGGAAAAGAACTTAGCTACAATAATTTAGTTGATTTAGAAGCAGCAAGACGCATTATTGCCGAATTTCCTCCAGAAGAATCCGCCGCAGCGGTGTTGAAACATACTAATCCCTGTGGAGTGTCAGTAGGAAAGAGTCTCGCCCAAGCTTATGAACAGGCTTTTAATGCCGATTCAGTATCAGCATTTGGTGGTATTGTGGCTCTTAACCAACCTATTGATGCGGTAACTGCTCAAGCTTTAACTAAAACCTTTTTAGAATGTGTGGTGGCACCAGGATGTGACACCGAAGCCCAAGAAATTTTGCAAGCTAAATCTAAACTGAGAATCTTATTATTACCCGATTTAGTAACTGGAGAAAAGCATACCATAAAAGCGATCGCAGGAGGCTTATTAATCCAAACTAGTGACGATCTAGTGGAAAATCCTGATAATTGGGAATTTGTCACCGAGAAAAAACCCACCCCCGACGAAATAGCAGAGATGTTATTCGCCCAAAAAGTAGTGAAACATGTTAAATCAAATGCGATCATCGTAACAGGCGATCGCACTACCAGAGGCATTGGTGCGGGACAAATGAACCGTGTGGGAGCGGTTAAAATTGCCCTAGAACAAGCAGGAGATCAGGCTCAAGGTGGCATTCTTGCTAGTGATGGCTTCTTTCCCTTTGATGACTCGGTCAGAACCGCTGCTGCGGCGGGAATTAAAGCGATTATTCAACCAGGAGGCTCGATCCGCGACAAAGATTCTATTGCAGCGGCTAATGAATTAGGTATTGTCATGGTACTGAGTCGCGTGCGCCATTTTCTACACTAACTACTTCTGATCTAAAGGTAGAGATAATTGAGTACCCAAACCTCGATCGAAAATTTCGATATCCCATTGTCCTGAACGATTACTTTCAAAAGTTATGTAACGACCATTGCCGCTAATCGTGGGGTTGCGGACTTCGGCTAAGATATCTTTGGTAATATTTTCACTGGTTCTGGCTATGCGATCATAAATAAAAATATCTGGTTTACCTAATTGTTCTGAAACATATACAATATAGCGACCATCGGCACTAATATCTCCCTGAGATTGCATAGTTTGTGATTGGTTTAATCCTGGAATATCTAACAGACGACGATTGGGGACGTCATAGACTAGAATATTCCGTTGCGAATCGCGATCGCTTGTAAACACTAAATAGCGACCATCGTGGGAAAAATGAGGTTCTGTTTCGGCTGCTGTAGTATTAAGTGTTGCTCCTAAGTTATGGGTTGGTGGGGTAATATAGCCTGAGTCACCACAACTAGATAGTGCGATCGCTAAACAACCAATAGAACAAGTTAAACTTAAACGCATTTTATTGACTTGTCATGACTGATGAGAAGAAGTTGCTCATGACTTCCCCTCTGGATTAGGTAAGGTACAACAGTTAACATCATTGAGACATACTTTACCCCACTGTAATGCCCAACGCACTAACTCAACGCGATTATCGACATTGGTTTTTTTCAAGATGTTACTAATATGATTATCTACTGTTCTTTTGCTAATTTCTAACTGTTCCGCTATTTTATGATTGCTCAAACCGTTAACTACCAATTCTAATATTTCTAGTTCCCTGGCTGAGAGTAAGGCGGGATAATCGAATTTGCGAGCTATCATGAGTATTTGTTCCCTAGTATATTTACTTAATTATTTCATTTATAGAAGAAAATAACACTGTAAAATTAATTCTTCATTTTTATTTCAGAAAAATTAAGTAATTATCTGATTTCCTCATCTTGGTGAGCGTTTAGTGGTAGACATCAGCTATTTTTGTGGGCGTTAATAATATGCTCTGTGTTGAGAAACTAATCCGCAGAAAAATGATAACTAGTGTGAGCACCATTGGGATATAAAAAAGTACAAATTACGGAAACTTCAGGATTATATTTAATAATCAAATCTTGTAAACCCGCTTCTTTCCAATCACTTACCACATTAGGTAACAAGCTCATCGGTTTATAGACGATTTGCCAATCTTCCAAATGAGAGGAATTATTCTCCAATTGTTTTAAGATTATTACTGTTCCTTTTTCTGCAAAATCTTGATATCCTCTTTTCGCGATCGCAATTATTCTCTCAGCATTAGCTTCAATAGCTTCAATTTGTTCTTCTTTAGTTTCTAATGGCTCGGGCATTGCTCTTGAAAATCTATAGGGAAAGACAAATATTGTAACAAATGACCGAAAACCTCAGAGCGCAAGTCCTAGCTAATTGAGAGCTGTTAACTGTTAACTGAATTAGGCGAGTACCAAGCACTGTTGGCGATACCAATCAATAGTTGCTTTTAACCCCTGACGCAAATAGGTTTGGGCGATAAAGCCAAATTTTTCTCTAGCTTTAGTCGTATCTAAACAGCGACGGGGTTGACCATTAGGTTTATCAGTTTCCCAGATAATTTCGCCTTCAAATCCCATCAAATCACAAATTAAGGGCACTAAATCCCGAATCGCAATTTCCTCATGTGTCCCCAAATTAATTGGTTCGGCTTCATCATACATCTGAGTAGCCATGACAATTCCTCGTCCAGCATCGGTCGAATAGAGAAACTCGCGAGTCGGACTGCCATCACCCCAAACAGGTAAAGTTGTGGTTCCTTTTTGTTGAGCTTCGTGAATTTTATGGATTAAAGCAGGAATGACGTGAGAACTTCTCGGATCAAAATTATCCTCTGGACCATATAAATTTACTGGCAACAGATAAATTCCGTTAAAACCATATTGCTGACGATAGGACTGAAGTTGCACCAACAAAGCCTTTTTCGCGATGCCATAGGGAGCATTAGTTTCTTCAGGATAACCATCCCACAAATGTTCCTCTTGGAAAGGAACAGGGGTAAATTTGGGATAGGCACAAATTGTCCCAATACAAACGAATTTTTCGACTCCTGCTTCATATGCTGCATGGATCAACTGCACCCCCATCATCAAGTTATCGTAGAATAACTCGGCTGGTTTGGCTTGATTTAGTCCGATACCTCCAACATGAGCTGCCAAATGAATCACAATATCTTGCTGTGCTACCGCCTGGTAACAGTTTTCCAGGCGACGCAAATCACAATTGTGCGATCGCGGTATGGTAATATTATGGGGAGCAGCTCCAGCTAGAGTAAGTTGCTCGATTACTTGTTTTCCGAGAAATCCCGCACCACCAGTAACCAGAATTCGTTTATTGCTTAAACTAATCATTATCTTTAATAATGTGAAAAATTTTTCAAGGCGATCAGAACTAAACTAAAATCCCAATCCATAACAAGAGGTGAAGAGCTTAATCGACTGCCACAGTAAAAGCTTGACGGACGGAGGCTTGCTCCAAAATCATCGCATCTTCACTGTGATGAGAAGATAAACCTAAAGCTGATAAATCAGAATTTACCATCAATTTAACTAAACCTGGAAAATCAACTGAAGGTTGCCAAGCCAATTTGGTTTGGGCTTTGGTAGGATCTCCTATCAGTAAATCGACTTCGGCTGGACGTAAATAGCGAGGATCGAAAACCACATATTCGTGCCAATCGAGATTGACATGACTAAAAGCAATATCTAAAAATTCGCGAATTGAATGAGTTTCACCTGTCGCTATTACATAATCGTCAGGAATATCTTGTTGCAACATGAGCCACATAGCTCTGACATAGTCTTTAGCATAACCCCAGTCTCTTTTCGCATCGAGATTACCAAGATAGAGCTTTTTCTGTTGTCCCGCAACAATTTTGGCAATTGCTCTGGTAATCTTGCGAGTCACAAAGGTTTCCCCACGACGGGGGGATTCATGGTTAAATAAAATGCCATTACAGGCAAAGAGGTTATAAGATTCACGATAATTAACAGTTTGACAGTGAGCATAGACTTTGGCGCAGGCATAGGGACTGCGAGGATAGAAAGGAGTCGTCTCTTTTTGCGGTACTTCTTGTACTTTGCCAAACATCTCCGACGAACCAGCCTGGTAGAATTTCACTTCAATAGCAGTGCGTTTTTGATAATCACGGATAGCTTCTAAAAGACGCAAAGTTCCCATACCGACCGCATCTACAGTATATTCTGGGGAATCGAAACTAACTCGAACATGGGATTGAGCGCCCAAATTATAAATTTCTTGAGGTTGAACTTCTTCCAGAATGCGGCGCAGAGTTGTTCCGTCGGTGAGATCTCCGTAATGCAGAAACAATTTGGCATCTGGATTATGGGAATCTTCATAAAGGTGATCTATGCGATCGGTATTAAAGGTAGAAGTTCGGCGAATAATCCCATGAACTTCATAGCCTTTTTCCAATAACAATTCACTCAAATAAGAACCATCTTGACCTGTTATACCTGTAATTAAAGCTCTATTACTTTGCATTATAGTTACATTAGATGTACTAATTTTTGTTAGCAGATTTTTACAATCAATACCTGCTAAGATAAATTATTTTTTCTGGTTATAACATTCCTATTTTTTATCTGACTACCTATATTTTATATTCTTCAGATTTTCTTTATGGCACTAGATTTTCTGGAGATAATTTGCAATTATTTTAGATAGATGTCATCGTAATTTTCAGGTCATTTATAATCCATAATGAAAAAAATACTGTTAATTGGAAGTACGGGACAAGTAGGACAGGAATTACTTACAACCTTGCAACCTTTAGGGAAATTAACCATTCTGACTCGTCAACAGTTAGATCTCACTAAACCCCATGATATCAGAGAAGCGATCGCGTCTGTGGCACCAGAGATTATCGTTAATGCAGCAGCTTATACCGCAGTAGATAAAGCAGAAACGGAATCAGAATTGGCAATGGCAATTAATGGCTTGGCTCCAGAAATCATGGGAGAAATAGCCCAAAAAATCTCGGCAACTTTGGTCCATATTTCTACTGATTATGTATTTGACGGTAAACATTATACTAACTATAAAGAAGATGACCCTACTAATCCTTTGGGAATTTATGGTAAATCAAAACTGAGGGGAGAAATCGGCATTAGAAAAAAATGTGATCACCATATAATATTACGGACCGCCTGGGTATATGGTTGTCAAGGACATGGTAATTTTGTGAAAACTATGTTGAGATTAGGTCAAGAAAAATCAGAATTAAGAGTAGTTGAAGATCAGATCGGGACTCCTACTTGGTCCTATGATATCGCTAACGCGATCGCAAGTCTACTGCAAAAACAGACCGAGATTCCCCCAGGGACATATCATTATACTAATAGTGGGGTTGCTAGTTGGTATGATTTTGCCCTAGCGATTTTTGACGAAGCCAGACAACTTAATTTTCCTTTGAAAATAACCAAAGTATTGCCCATTACCACCGCAGAATATCCCACTCCCGCCCAACGTCCTGCAAATTCTGTATTATCTAAAGTCAAATTTACGCAAACCCTAGGTATTTATCCTCCCCATTGGCGAGATTCTCTTAAGAAAATGCTAAAAGAATGGCAAACAATATCTACCAAAAGTTAAGAAGTAAACAGTCGTTAGTTGTTAGTTGTTAGTTGTTAGAAAAATGAAAGCATTAATTCTCTCTGGTGGAAAAGGAACTCGTTTACGACCGTTAACTTATACTGGAGCAAAGCAACTAGTTCCCGTAGCGAATAAACCGATTCTTTGGTACGGCATCGAATCTATTGTGGCAGCAGGAATTACCGATATTGGAATTATTATTAGTCCCGAAACAGGAGGAGAAGTAAAAAGCAAAACTGGGGATGGTAGTAAGTTTGGTGCTCAGATCAACTATATCTTACAAGATGAACCTTTAGGACTGGCTCATGCGGTGAAAATCGCCCAACCTTTCCTGGGAGATTCCCCTTTTGTGATGTATTTGGGAGATAACTTAGTCGAAAGTCAGTTAGATCTATTCCTCGATAAATTCCAATCCAAACATCTCGATGCTTTGACTCTACTCTGCGAAGTTGAAAATCCCACTGCTTTTGGGGTAGCAAAAGTTGACGAACATGGTAAGGTTCTACAGTTAATCGAAAAACCGCAAAATCCACCTTCTAATTTGGCACTAGTAGGGGTTTATTTATTTTCTCCTACTATACATCATGCGATCGCGAATATCCAACCTTCTGCGAGGGGAGAGTTGGAAATTACCGATGCGATTCAATATCTAATCGATCAAAAACAAAAGGTTGAATCCTTTAGGCTTTCAGGATGGTGGCTAGATACAGGGAAAAAAGATGACTTACTCGCAGCCAACCAAATTATTTTAGATAGTTGCTTAAAGTCTAATATTGAAGGAGAAGTCGATCCTGTCAGTAAAATTAGTGGCAGGGTTCATGTAGGTTTAGGTTCTGTGATTATTAACAGTACCATTAGGGGACCTGTAACTATCGGCGATAATTGTCGGATTGAGAATTGTTTTATTGGTCCTTATAGTAGTATTGCGGATGAAGTAACTCTAATAGATGCCGATATCGAACATAGCGTTATTCTTAAAGCGGCAACGGTGACTCATATTCAGCAACGAATTGTTGATAGTTTAATTGGCGAAAGGGCAAAATTACACCCCGCACCACAACGTCCCAAAGCTTTAAGATTTATGATTGGAGACGATTCTCAAATTGAATTAATTTAATTATTAGGCAACAAGGAGAAAAATGCGGTGAATAATTCTCGAAAACCACGCAGTATTATTGTTACTGGTGGTGCTGGGTTTATTGGATCTAATTTTGTGCGTCACTGGTGTCAGAATTACCCCGAAGATCGGGTTATTGTCTTGGATGCTCTTACTTATGCGGGAAATCGCGCCAATATTGCCGATTTGGAGACAACAGCCAATTTGAAATTTATTCAGGGAAATATTTGCGATCGCGCTTTGGTAGATGAGATATTAAGATCGGAAGATATCAATACCATTGCCCATTTTGCCGCCGAATCCCATGTAGATCGCTCGATTTTAGAGCCTGGGGCGTTTATTCAAACTAATGTTGTCGGCACATTCACTCTGTTAGAAGCTTTTCGTCAACATTGGCAAATACAGGCAAAATCTGACGATTATCGTTTTCTTCATGTTTCGACGGATGAAGTGTATGGAAGTCTAGAATTCGATGAACCAGCTTTTACTGAAACCACACCCTATACTCCTAATAGTCCTTACTCAGCATCAAAAGCAGGCAGCGATCATTTAGCTAGAGCCTATTATCATACCTATGGTATGCCCACCATGATTACGAACTGTTCTAATAATTATGGTGCCTATCATTTTCCCGAAAAACTCATTCCCTTAATGTGTATTAATATTCTTTTGGGTAAACCTTTGCCAGTTTATGGTGACGGACAAAATATTCGCGATTGGTTATACGTTGAAGATCACTGTCGTGCTTTAGATAGGGTAATCCATCAAGGAGAGCCTGGACAAACTTACAATATTGGAGGCAATAACGAAGTTAAGAATATCGATCTGGTTCATCTTCTTTGTAATCTAATGGATGAATTAGCCACAGATCTTCCCGTTAAACCCTCCAAAGAATTAATTACTTTTGTTAAAGATCGACCTGGACATGATCTGCGTTACGCGATCGATGCTAGTAAAATTAAGAACGAATTAGGCTGGACTCCCCAAGTAACGGTAGAGGAAGGTTTACGGAAAACAGTGCAATGGTATTTAGATCATCAAGATTGGTGGCGACCTTTACTTTCTCCTGAATACCAGAATTATTACCAACAGGTTTATGCTAGTGGGACCTAAACAGAAATTAAGCCCAAACAAACCCTAAACTCGCTTTATGGGCAATAAATACGTCCTTGTTTAGAATGGCATTATTAAAGGTTTTTCATCTTTCTTGTTAGCTTCTAGCAAGAAATCCAAGGATAGAGCGAACGCTCAAAGCCTTGTAAGTATCGTCAGCTATAAACAGCTAAACCAGATAACCTTCTTGTAGTGAGGCGGGAAATAACTCGGGAGTCTTTCTGAGAAGCGAATCGAGTTTCCTTTCTCTGTTTAGTCACAAGTAAGGATTGTAACTTGGACTCTTCTTCGGCAGCTTCGTTATGCCTCTCAATACCCTGACATAGAAAAAGGTAGAGTCAGCAACTATAAAATTAGGATTTAATCCCCAATCTTTCGTATTGATCACGACCAAATTTTTACTAATTACCATCAATATTATCACCTTTATAAGAATGAGTCAGTGTATTTTCGTAGGTATAATTGTCAGTTATTAGCTAAGATTAAGAGGATCTACGGAGTTGCTAGGGGGTATTTACGTATTTTCCTGCTTACGATTTAATTGTATTTAAAATATAAAGAACAAGTTAGGAAATTAAGAACTAGTCGGAAAATTGTTTACATTAGAAACAGAACTTAAGTACAATTCTCTCCTAATAAAAACTACTGGTAATCCAAGAAGTTTTTATGCATAAACGTCCAATTATTTGTAGTGATATAGGGGGAATAGCAGAGAAAGTAGAAAATAATGTAACTGGATTACATTTCAAAGTACGAAATCAAATAAGTTTGACAAAAAGTATGAAAAAAGCTTGTTTAGAATTCGGTTTATGGCAAATATTAGTCAATAATATTGGTCCGCGTTTATCTATTGAGAAAAGTGCGATCAACCATGTAGGTTTGTATGATGCTTTATAAGAGTTTCATCATTAACAATCAAATTGTAAGGAGTAGTAAAGTAAATGAAATTTAAACCTATTTTTTTATCATCCAGTGGTAGAGCAGGATCAACTTTATTGATGAAAATACTTTCTTGTCATTCTCAGATAGCAATTCGGACTCTTTTCCCATATGAAACTAGAGCTTCTCAATACTATTATTTATCCCATCTTCAAAATCAGGAAAGCTCTCTTTTTTTACCATTAAAATTAGACGGTATTGAGTATAGACCTTTTCAAGGTAATGATAAACAATCAATTGCTTGGAGCGATCAGCATAGAGAGATTGTTCTTGAAGAGAATGGAGTTAATTTAATAGAACATTATTATCACTTTGTTTCAAAAATAGAAAATAAGCCCCAAGCATTATGTTTTGCAGAAAAATTAATCGGATTGCCTTTAGTTAAGCAGATGGCTATCCATTTTAAGGATTCTAAAGTGATCTTTTTAAGAAGAGATCCCAGAGATACTTTTTTCTCGATAAAATCCTTCAATAAGAAAAGAGGTTTTATGTCATTTGGCGAAGAAGCAGGGGATGAAGTTATGTTCTCTAGGCTCATATCTTATTATAAGGGAACTATGAAATTTGCAGAGAGCCTAGGTTCACGTGCTGTTATATTGCATTATGAAAATTTAATTAGTAGTAAGCATGACACTCTTGTATATTTATTCAAGAGTCTAGGTCTAGATTATAGCGAACCACAAATTGCTGAGATTATAGATACAGCTTTTGAAGAAAGTAAAGAAGTCGCATTTCATCGCACTACTAATGAAGAAAAAAGTTCTTTAGCTAGATGGAAACAAGAAGTAAATCAAGATATTTTATCTGTCTTCAATAAATATGAAAACGTTCTTGATGTTCTTGGATACCAATCAATACCATTAGCTTAAAGTGAATAACAAAATTCACAAATATCATATCAAAGATAGTTACTGTAGAACAGCTAAGAAAACAGAGAAAACTTTCTAAGTAAATCTAGTAATATCCCGAAGTTCTGCATCTGAATCCAGATTAGTTGTCAACTTGGAATCAAAATAGATAAGGAGAAAAATTAATTTTGAATATTAAATATCAAAAAAAACGTGTTGCCATCCTTGGTAATCCTACAATTAACTACTATTTCCACAAAACAACTTCGGAAATCTTCGACCAAGCAGGTAAAAATACGGGGAATCAACTATTCCGATTTGCCATTTATAGTCATATATCCTCACCCAAACAAATCGTCGATTTCAACACAGACCCAGAATACATTAAAAATAACTTTGATATTCTCGTCATTCCCTCTGCCAATCAAGTAAATCCTGCTTGGGATTTAGGTAGCAGAGCTAAATTCATCGAACAGTGCCAACTTCCTGTTTTAGTTATTGGACTTGGTGCACAAGCTCCCCAACTCGAATTTGACGAAAAACTAGAGCTACAACCGGGAACAATTCGATACCTCAAAGTTATATCAGAATACAGCAAAAGAATTGCTGTTAGGGGAAAATTTACTGTTAGATGTCTGCAACAATATGGCATTGAGAATACAGTTGTAATGGGTTGCCCTTCGATTTTTCTTTCTCCTCGTTCTAACTTAGGACAAATAATTGAACCAAAATATCAAAAACAGATCGTCAAACTATCTGTCGCTTCTGGCTCTTGTCCTCCAAATAAAATCCATCAACTTGTAGAAAGAAAATTAATCGATTTAGTAGACTCATACCAAGGGCATTATATCTGTCAAGCTCCTCAAGATTTAATTGCCCTAAGTAGAAGTCGTATTGAAGAAATCCAGCAGCTAGACTATCTACAAAAAATACACTCCTACTTGATGCCAAAAGTATCCGATTCAGAATTTGTTAGTTTTGCAAGAAGACACTTCGTCTCGTTCTGGAATGTAGAATCTTGGCTAGAATTTTTGTCTACTTGTGACTTTTCTCTTGGCAAACGAATTCACGGTAACATCGCTGCAATTCAAGCTGAAACTCCTGCTTTAGTAATTACCCACGATTCTCGTACTAAAGAATTATGCAATACTATGAAAATTCCCAACATGGCAATGAAAGAGTTCCTGAAAACTCATGATTTAATCGATTTAATCGAAAAAATATCTTTCAATGGAACAATTTTTGATCAGAATAGATTTGGTCTTGCTAAGATATATCGGTCACTATTTGAAGACAATAAAATTGAGTGCAATATACCACTATTGAAGAATAAAGAGTTAGTAAAAGTGAAATAGTAATAGACAAACCCCTTTTAAATTTATCAAGTCAAATTATATATGGTTGGCTTAAAGCAATTAAGTAAATAACCAACAATAGTAACTAGAATCCAGAGCCGATGTTGGTCTTTTACGAAGAGCTTGCAGAAAAAATCAAGTGTACAAGATACGAGCAATATTTACACACGACTTAGAAGGTTTCTACGTGAAAACAGAAAAAAACACTTATGAGGGCATAATCTCCCAACAAAGACTGATCGGGATACGCAAGGTCTTACCAACGGCTGATTCAGGAGATGATTTTTTCTGGTTTGTTATGAACGCTCTCCCTGGAGGCAATAATAGCAGCTATAGAATTTATCGCTTTAGTAATTATTATTTGGCTAGCATGGAAGTGGCGTAAACAGAAAGTAGAAACATTGAAGGAGTTTTAATGGTGCTATGATAGTAGACTTGGTTAAATAGTAGGCAAATAAAAGAGCGATCGCTTCAATATGGACAAAACCAGCAAAAAATATAATATAGTAACTTTCGGCTGTCAGATGAACAAAGCGGATTCTGAACGGATGGCTGGCATCCTCGAAGAGATGGATTTTCAATGGACAGCAGAACCAAGTGATGCCGATTTAGTTCTCTACAATACTTGCACCATTCGGGATAATGCGGAACAAAAGGTTTATTCCTATCTTGGTAGACAAGCGAAACGGAAACATCAAAAACCCGATCTCACTTTAGTAGTTGCAGGTTGTGTGGCGCAACAGGAGGGAGCACAACTGTTACGAAGGGTTCCTGAATTAGACTTGGTAATGGGTCCTCAACATGCTAATCGGTTACAGGATCTATTACAACAGGTATTTGATGGCAATCAAGTAGTTGCCACAGAACCAATCTATATTGTCGAGGATATTACGAAACCCCGTCGTGATAGTAAAGTTACTGCCTGGGTAAATATTATCTATGGCTGCAATGAACGCTGTAGCTATTGCGTGGTTCCCAATGTACGGGGTACAGAACAATCTCGTACTCCTGAAGCGATTAAAGCAGAAATGACCGAGATTGCCAGACAAGGTTATCAAGAAATTACTCTGTTGGGACAAAATATTGATGCCTATGGCAGAGATTTACCAGGAAGTACTCCTGAAGGCAGACATCAGCATACTCTGACGGATTTACTTTACTATGTTCATGATGTGCCTGGGGTAGAGCGCATCAGATTTGCTACTAGTCACCCCCGTTATTTTACCGAAAGACTAATTAAAGCTTGTCAGGAATTACCCAAAGTTTGTGAGCATTTTCATATTCCTTTCCAGTCGGGAGATAATGAGATACTCAAAGCGATGAAGCGAGGTTACACCCAGGAAAAATATCGTCGGATTATTGATAAAATTCGTCACTATATGCCCGATGCTGCTATTAGTGCTGATGCGATTGTGGGTTTTCCTGGAGAAACCGAGGAGCAATTTCTTAATACTCTCAAGTTAGTAGAGGATATTGGGTTTGATTTGATCAATACCGCAGCTTATTCACCCCGTCCTGGTACTCCTGCTGCTTTATGGGATAATCAATTAAGTGAAGCAATTAAAAGCGATCGCTTACAAAGATTAAATTATTTAGTGGCAACCACTGCGGCACAACGTTCTCAAAGATATTTAAATCGCATCGAAGAGGTCTTGGTAGAGGCACAAAATACGAAAGATCCCACTCAAGTAATGGGGAGAACCAGGGGAAATCGTCTGACTTTCTTCCCTGGCAATATTGAAAATTTATTAGGGAAAACTGTTAAGGTAAAAATTACTGAATATCGTGCTTTTAGTTTGACAGGAGAACTGGTTTAGGATTTAAAGTCTTCACCTCTTCTTCCAGTCTGGTGACAACTAGCAACTAAAATCCTTCAGCCTTACCTAATTTTTGACATATTATTTGCCAAGCAAACAAGCCCAGAAAAACGGGATTGTTCATCAGGTATCTGCGCCATAGTCTTTGCGGTTCACAACTGAGACGATACAACCATTCAAAACCCATTTTCATCAGCCAACGAGGTGCCTGAGAGACTTCTCCACTATGGAAACTAAATGCGGCACCAACACCTATCATAACAGCTTGTAGTTTTCCCTCTTGTCTTGCCATCCATTGTTCCTGCTTAGGACAGCCTAGACCTACAAAAACTACTTTAGCTCCAGAATTATGTATTCTGGCAATATCCTCAGTTTCTTCTGCTAGGGAAAGAGGACGAAATGGTGGAGAATGAACACCAGCAATCATAAGATTAGGAAATTGTTGCTGGAGGTTGGTCTGTAGTTTTTCTAAAGTGTTGTTGGTTCCGCCGTATAAATAGATGGGGATTTGCAATTTACTAGCGCGATCGCACCATGCTAACATCAGATCGGGTCCATAAACCCTAGTTTGTCGTTTAATGCCCAAGAGCCTCATCGCCCAGACTAAAGGCATTCCATCAGGAGTTACCAAAGCGGCTCGATTTAAAATTTCCCGATATTTTTTTTGCCAATAGCCCATCATGACTACATGAACATTGGCAGCCACAATATAACAAGAACTATGATGCTGCGCCCAATGAGCAATGCGATCGCAAGCATCTTGATAACTGGTATTATGAACAAAAGTTGAGATGATCGGAATTTTTTTGACAAGCTGATTCACTCTGTTTTTCTCAATCCTGACTCAAGGCTACTGTTATAGTTTTCCCAGAAGAACCATAATTAAGATCGGTGAAATCAACTATATTTGATTTAACAGGCTTTGCTCTTGTTGATTCTTCGCTTTCCTAGGAAAAATAGCAGCGATCGCTTTTTGCAAACTTTCTTCCATCACAATTTGATTTTCATAGACCATAATTACTCTGGCTAAAGTAGGAACACTATTCTCTTCTGCTTCGAGATAAAGAGGTTCAACATATAAAAGAGATTGTTGAATGGGAATAATTAATAAATTACCTTGGATTGCCCGAGAACCTTCCCGATTCCATAACGAAATTTGTTGAGAAATAACCGGATCTTGATTGATTAAAGCTTCGATTTGATTAGGACCATAAACCAATTTTTGCTTAGGAAAAGTATAAAGCAAAAGTTTGCCATAGGCTTGACCGTCTGAACGCGCTGCCAACCAAGCAATTAAGTTTGGACGAGCAGTCGGAGTATAGGGATGTAATAAGATAAATTCTTCCTGTCGCTCTTTAGGTAATCGCATTATTAGATAATAGGGTTCGACAGGGCGAGCTTCGGCTGCATAAATTTCCTGGGGAATTTGCCATTGATCTTCTCGGTTATAAAATACCTGTGGATCGATCATGTGATAGGTTAATAACCTTTCTGACACAATGCTAAATAAATCTTCGGGATAGCGAATATGATTCTTTAAAGCTTCGGGCATTTGCCCTAAAATTTTAAACAATTGGGGAAATACTTTGCTCCAAGTCAGGACAATTGGATCAGCCAGATCGGCAACATAAAAATTGACATCCCCGTTATAGGCGTCGATCACCACCTTGACCGAGTTACGAATATAATTAAACCTATTGGCTCCAGGATCGGAATAGGGATAGCGATCGCTGGTGGTATAGGCATCTAAAATCCAATAGAGATGACTGGGTTGCTCATCTTCTGTACCGGTGTCAACAACTACTAAATAGGGATCTTCATCGTAACGTAACCAGGGTGCAATATATTTTACCCGTTTTTTTATATCTCTGCGGAGTAATAATTTCGTCTGGGGGGTGAAATTTTGCGTGAATAGCATTTGCCAATCTTTGAGATATTCAGCAAATAGCAAGCGTAGGCCATAATTACCGAGGGGAATTCCCCCTTTACCCTGATAAGTCGTGTAGACATTTTCTTCGCCACTAGGAAAATCTAATTCCCGAGCTTTGGTCTCAGTCATAATATAGGTATCGGTAAGTTCCCCATAATAGATCCGCGGGTTTTCTATGGGGATGCTATTGCGAATCGACTTATTGGTAACATTAAGACTGCCTGCTTTTTCAGTATCTGTCCCAATATCCTTGATAAAGTAATCAGGTAATCCCCCTGCGGCTACTTGATTCACTGGAGAGAGAGTAAAGCCGTAACCGTGAGTAAAAACTAAATGTTCGTTGACCCAGGTTTTCGCCCGATCTGGTAAGGCATTATAGTCTAATTCTCTAGCGGCAATGATTACCTGTTGTTTACTACTTGCCCTTTCATCTTCTAAGATATAGCGATCGATATCCGCATCAGCAAACTGATAATAAAGGCGAATTTGTTGTAATTGACGATTAGTTTGCAAAATGGGACGAGTATCCCAAAGACGAATATTTTCAATAGTTAAATGATTTTGGGCGATATCTGTGGCGGTTAATTCTCCTTGGGGATTAAAAGTTTCGGCTTCGATATCATTTAACCCAAAAGCATCTCTTGTCATCGTAATACTACGATTTATATATTCTGTTTCTTTCTCTAACTCATTGGGTAACACGATCAAACGTTGTACCAAATCGCTGGTAATATTACCAGTAACCAAAATAAAAAGATAAATAAATAATGGTACTAAAGCGAGAATGATTTTTCTTCGTCTGCGAATTGTTCCTTTCAGTTTTTTGTAACCAGTAAAACTTTTAATAAATAACCAAAAAGCGATTATGATCGCGACTAAACTTAAAGCAGTTTCTAAAGGAAGTTGTACATGAACATTAGTAAATCCTGCACCATAAACTACTCCCCGAGGGTAATATAGTAAATCAAAACGTTTTAACCAGTGATGCCAGGCAAAACTGAGCATTAATAATCCGCCTAATACTGAGAGATGACGGATTTGAAAACGGGAAAAACCAGGAAATCGACCTTCTGCCAAACTATTTCCCGATAATAAATAATAAAGAAAAATACTAATTAAACCATAACCAAATAGTCCATTAAGCCAGATATCGCCTAAATCATAGACAGCTAACTTAAAAATATAAAAACTAATATCTTTGCCAAATTGAGGATCTTGTTCATAAAAAGATGTCGGCTGTAAAAATTGCAAAAACAATGTCCAATTTCCCGCCATAATTAAACTAAAAACAAAACTCAAAAAAGCTGCCAGAACGATTAAAGACCAGGTTGTTCTTCCCAGGATAAAAACGACCATAATGCCGACAGCAGCCACTAACCATAAATAGGGAGATAACTCACTAGGATTACTGTTAACAAAAGCCTCTAGTAACTTGTCCCAAGTCCAATCTAAACCGAATCCTCTTTGCCAAACAGAAAAGGCAAAATTAGTATAATAAGCTACCAAAAACGCGATCGCGATGCTAAAGATCATCGTTAAAGGTAGCAGCAAAGATAAGTTAAAAACTGACTGAGTTTGGGTTGCCGTATTGACTTGAAAACGAGGGACGCTTTCTTGATAGTACAAGCTAGAATTACCATTATAAAAATTTACTGATGGCGGCTCTCCCCTGAGATAAGGAATACTTCTTTTGACCCAGCCACTATCATGCAACCATTGCCAGCGGAAGCGACTGGCAATAATCAAGTTTCCCCACAAAAATATACAAGAGATCCCTGCGGTAACTGTTCCCAAAACAAACTGAGTTTGCCATTTTTTGATTAATACTGACAGATAATCTAGTTCCTGAAACCACAAAAAATCAGCCACGATCCTTGCTGTTAGCTCAAAAATTAACCACAAGCCTAAAAAAACAGCGATCAAAATTAAAAGATTTCGCGGAAAGCGTTTCATTTTATGGGTAATCGGGTAATGGTTAGTAGTTAGTGGGTAATTAAGTAATGAGTAATATAGGGATTGGGAGTTAGATTTTGACTAGATAACTGATAACTGATAACTGATTTAGCGATCTACAGATCCCATAATTACGTCAATGCTACCGAGAATTGCCATAATATCTGCAACCTTAACTCCCTTAAGTAAATGAGGCAAAATTTGCAGATTATTAAAATCAGGAGCACGAATTTTCCAGCGCCAAGGAAAGACATTGTCATTTCCAATGATAAAGATTCCCAACTCTCCCTTGCCACTTTCTAAGCGAACATAATGTTCTCCAGTGGGAATTTTGAAAGTAGGGGCAACTTTCTTGGCTATATATTGATATTCAAAATCATTCCACTGCGACTTGCGTCCTTCTTCAAGTCTTTTCGCTTCCAGATTCTCATAAGGACCTCCAGGAATAGCTTTGAGTGCTTGACGGAGAATTTTAACTGATTCCCGCATCTCTTTCACTCTTACCAGGTAACGGGCGTAACAATCTCCCGCCGTTTCCCATTGGATATTCCAATCAAAATCATCATAGCATTCGTAATGATCTACTTTCCGTAAATCCCATTTCACCCCTGAACCTCTTAACATTGGTCCGGATAGACCCCAGTTAATCGCCTCATCACGAGTAATTGTGCCAATTCCTTCCACACGACGACGGAAAATCGGATTATTAGTGATTAACTTTTCGTATTCATCAATTTTGGGATCGAAGTAATCACAAAAATCTTCGCATTTATCGATCCAGCCATAGGGTAAATCTACTGCAACCCCACCAATACGAAAATAATTATTATTAATTAATCGTTGTCCTGTGGCAGCTTCCCAAAGATCGTAAATGAGTTCCCGTTCGCGAAAGATGTAGAAAAAGGGAGTAGTTGCGCCAACATCTGCCAAAAATGGCCCTAACCACAACAAATGATTAGCAATGCGGTTCAACTCTAGCATAATCACCCGAATATACTGGGCGCGTTTGGGGACTTCAATCCCTGCTAGTTTTTCCGGTGCATTAACGGTAATTGCTTCATTAAACATCCCTGCTGCATAGTCCCAGCGACTTACATAGGGTACGTACATCACATTGGTACGACTTTCTGCAATTTTCTCCATACCTCGGTGAAGATAGCCAATAACTGGTTCGCAGTCGATAACATCTTCCCCATCAAGAGTGACAATGAGGCGTAAAACGCCGTGCATTGAGGGATGGTGAGGTCCCATGTTGATAACCATGGGTTCGGTTCTAGTTTCTATTTTTGCCATA
>JAAUXX010022331.1_pt1 | contig 19947 bp, 10 predicted proteins | sample 7278111 | NCBI WGS metagenome assembly JAAUXX01 (sample SAMN14350116, study PRJNA611818) | marine sediment metagenome | isolation source: surface marine sediment (1.8m) | place: French Polynesia: Moorea | collected 2018-08
GTACGACCCGAATGGCACTGCCTTAAGGCAAAAACGGTGGTAGGTTGGCAGTGTCGGGGGTGTTTCCAAGAACGTCTGCAGCATAGCCACATGGATGTGGTGTAGTAGGGCAATGAAGGAGCAATTGCCGAGGGATGCTGCAGCCGAGCCCCCAGGGAAGGGTTTACGGGGGGACGCCTAGTTCGTGTCTTGCAAACACCCCCAATACCGACAACCGGCGGCAAAGCCAATGATTTTCTCCCAAGTAAGTACCATTGATGTCAGACTCCAAAAACCACGAAAGGATAATGATGCAATGCCCAGCCACTCTCCTATACTCGCGCTTACGCTCATTGCGTGCGTCGCCTGCAGTACCCCGCGGGACAGCACCGATACTCCGCCGTTGTCGCGAGAAGATCCCGCCATAGTGGAAAAGCGAAAAGAAATACTGCGCAACAGGGCGGTCATGAAAGCGCCGCCAACGCCGGTGTATACGCGGGGAGAAGTGCCGGACGCCATGATGAAGCGGGTGCGCGACGACCTGGCCGAACGCCTGGGCCATGGCAATATCAAGGTATGGAGCGCACAGGCCGTGGTCTGGAACAGCGGCGCCATGGGGTGTCCCCGACCCGGCATGACTTACCCCCAGGTGGTCATGAACGGCTACCACGTCATCTTCACGGCGGACGGCAAGACCTGGGATTACCGCATGAACGAAGGTGGACGATTCGTGCTGTGCGAAAAGCCCGGCAAACTCGAACCGGCGCCACAGCCTATCGAGTAGCCCATTTTGATTGTCAAGCTGCCTCGCTTCACCGCGCGTAGATTTCGGGTAGAAGCCTCGCGCTTCGGTCACGCCGACGAATGCGATAGCGTGTTCGCCAACATTCGTGGCCATTGTCAATGCGACGCCATACCAAAAGTTATAGATTCGGAGGCCATCTCGCTTTTTGGGCGTCGATACCTTAGCCAAAAGCTGTATATTTTGGCAGCAGAGCGTCTGCTAAAGTACCTGCGAATTTTTGTTGTTTGTCTGTTCGGAGGTTGTTATGTCTTTTGGTGAGAATACTTTTAATATCAGTAATTTGGGAGATACAAACACTGCTACTTTTGATACTTCCAATAAGCTAAGCCTCACGACGGGCATGCCTGACGCCCCTAAGGATAAAACGGCCATTGGCCTATTTGAATCAACTTATTCACTGGGGGTATCTGATACCAATGAGACTACCGTGAACTCGCCTTCTCTGGCTTTCGAATGGCCTTCACTTTTCCAAGGCCCAGCGCCACCCTTTGACTTGGATAGCAGCGAAACTCTAGAGCATTTTCAGCTAAGAGATATCGGCAACAATGGCAGTATCGATAAGAAAGATCGAGCTGAAGGAGTGAGTCAATTCAAAGATATTGCAGAAACCAACACACTAGCTTACAACGCTAAACTTTCGCAAGCTATTCTTAATGAGTTAAAAAACAGAGAGATTACTATCGAGGGCGGTGAACGTCCGGTTCAGTTGCTGGTTGTGGGCGGTAATACCGAGTGGGGCCGGGCAACCGAGCAACTATTGGCTCAGATAATTGATGACTACAGCGACGGCGGTGATACAGAGACCTTTGTCGTCAACAATTTGCCGCAAGAGGTATACGGAGAACTATTAAAAGATCCTTCCACATATTCCGCTTCCGTGCTTGAGGATTTAGCATCTCGTGTTGATAAAAAAGGAGACGATTGGGTGACCTCCGATTCATGGACTCGATCGTGGCCTAAGGAAGGAGGATGGGGTGGCTTGAAAAACACGGTCACCATAGACGGTGATTCGGTAAAGAACATGGGAGATCGATTGGCAAACCTCTACGCGGCTGGAGCCAGCAAGATTTATCCGGGAGCGTCTCAGGAAATGCCCACGGATGAAAGCCTTTTCAAATCAGTGGAACAAGCCATAAGCGACGCAAGCAACAATGATAAAAAGACCCTGGTTATCGTAAGCGTTCCCATTCCGAACGCCTACGCGGCTCCCGTTGACGGAGCGAAATTGAATTCCGTCGATGAACAAAGCCCCCTCGGCAAGCGTTTGGCGGAAACGTACGGTAGAGCGAATATGCTATCGATTATCGGCGCTTACGTTGGCCCTCAACCAGGGGGCGACAACAACAGTTTGGAGATTCCTGCAACCGCGGCAGATGCGGTGGTGCCAGTTTTACCCTACAAACAATAACGCGCGTTCATCCATTGGAATAAACGGCTACCGCACCGGCGATCGCAGTTTATTTGCCAACCCGCCTTACGTCACTGCACGCAGATCAGATAAAAAAACGGGGCCCGCAGGCCCCGTTGCTCATTGAGTGAATGATCGACTCACGGCAGCGGTACCGGTGGAACCGCGCCGGGCGCCAACAACAGCAGAGCCTCGGTCTCCTCCGTGGCGCCGCCGTGCGCACCGGCGCCGCGATCGCCATTGGTGAACAGCATCACGCCACTTTCCATGGTGTTGCCGGGGAAGGTGCCAAAATCAAAGACATCGAGCGCGCCGAAGTCTTCCGCCGCGATATCCCCGCTGGGCGCGCCGAAGAAGCGCTCGCCAAGTGGCGTAATGGTGATGCCGTCGATGAAATCACCGGGTCCGCCGTAGTAGAAATCCTGCGCGGTAACGGAAATATCCACATTGGTCGCCAGAATGTCGGCCGCGCTCAGCCCCAACTGCTCGCCGCAGGCATACAGCACCGTGTTACCCGTATTGGTGGCGTGCTCGGCGAAGAACACCGCGGCGGCGGTGCCGGTGGCGTTGTCAATGACCCAGGACAGCTGACGGCCGTCGGTCACATTGCTGAGGGTGACATCGCGATTGAGCAGTACGTAGTCGTCGACGCCATCGCGGTCGATATCGAAGGCCACTTGATGGCTCACCGGCACCAGATGCGTCTGCCGCTCCCAGGTATTGATGGCGAACAGCCACAGGAACTCGGCGGAGCACAAGCCCGGATCCACCGGTATCGTGGTCACGCCCAACGCCCGCAGATCCGGGATGGGCTGCTGGCTGCCGGGTTGACCGCGCGGCATTTCATCGCTCAGGCCGATGATGGAATAGGCATCATTTTGCGCCACACCGGCGCCGTCGTTGAACAGCTCAATGGTGCTGGGGAAGCTCCCTTCCTCAATGGCGCCGCCGAAGACCTTGACGGCCGCCGCCTGTCGCGGAATAACGTGCCAGGGCAGGGCGACCTCTTCACCGCTGCGATCGGTGAGCAGCAGATAGCCGTCAAATTCCGCCGCCGTGAGCGCCGCGGGGTTGCTGCCATCGGCAGCGGAACTCATGGCGTTGCCGGACAGTTTGCTCGGGTCCAGACGGAAGCGCAGCTTGAATTCCCGACTGCCGTGCGGCGGCACGCTTATGCTTCTTCGCGACAGCACCTGCACCGCGCCGGAGGCCTCATCGTCCGCGTAGCGGAAGGTGGGCGTCACCGTGATGCGCTTGCGCTGGTCGGACATATTCTTGATCGTAATCGAATGCCTAACCACGCTCATGTGCGGCACATCCTTAAAGCCGAGGGAAATTGCCGGCTGCTGTTGATCGCTCGAATAGGCATAGAACGTCGCCGCCGCGGAGGCGTCGACCCGCAGCTCGCCGCCGCCGATACGGGTAATCTCCGCCAGCTCGCCGGTGGTGTCGCTGATAATGTCGCGATAGGCGTTGTTCATCAGCAGGGCTTTCAAGACATAGGGCTCACAGCCGCCGGTGGGGTAACCATATTCCAGATAGTCCTGCTCCTTACAGCGTTGCTGCAGCAAGGCGGCGGCGCCCGCCACCATCGGACTCGCGCCGGATGTGCCGCCAAAGGGCGTGCGCCCGGTGCCGGTGGCCACTTGCGCGGATACCGATGCGCCCGGCGCGCCGATTTCGGGCTTGATATGGTTGAAGGACATATCCGGCCCGCGCGCGGTACTGCTCACGGTGGTGCCAATCAGGGCGACGGTGAGGTCGGGGCTGAACTCCACCACCGCATTGCCGGCGCGGAGAATATCGCCGTCGGCCTGGCTAATGTTAAAGCCGGGAATATTCACCGGATCTCCCCCGCCGAAGCCGCCGGCAAAGGGTGCGCCCGGCGCCACCAGCATCACGATGCCCAACACGCCGCCGGCCTGTTCAATATTGCGTATTTTTTGTGTAAAGCTGCAGGCGCCGCGGTCCACGGCGACAAGCCTGCCCGTCAGATCACCGCTAAAGGGCGCGCAACCATTGAGGTTGGTGCCATCGAGATCGCCATACTGCACCGGCCCGGAAATTGGCGCGACAGGCGCGGGCGTCCAGGCGTACTGCACCGCATCGTACAGTCCGGCCGCGGATTCCGGCTCGCTCACCAGCATCAAGTAGCCCAGCGCCGACGGCACCTGGGTTTGCGCCACCGACAGCGCGGTCGGAGCGGAAGACGGGGTTCCGGTGCAATAGGGCAAATCGCCGCAGTTGCCCGCCGATGACACGGTCAACACGCCGAGTTTTGAGGCGTTCTCCACCGCGGCGGACAAATCGTCATCAAAGGCCTGGCCATAAGTGGCGCCCAACGACATGTTGATGATGTCGACGCGGTCGGAAGTGTCGCCGTCGCGATTGGGATCAACCGCGAAGTCCATGCCCAGGATCAGCGAAATACCGTTGCACGAGGAGGTCAGCGAGGCGCAGACCTTGACCGCGACGATGTCCGCCCCGGGCGCCACGCTGTCGACGCCGCCAATAATGGCCGCCACGTTGGTGCCGTGGCCGGCAAACGAGCCCGGCACCAGCGCCAGGTCATCGAGGGGGTCCGGGTCGGGCATGGGCGGATCGGCCGCGCCACCGGGACCAGTGGGCCAGACGTTGCCGAGAAAATCGTAACCGTCGACCACCTTGGCGGTGGGAAAGGTGCCCGGTTCAATGATGGTGCCGTCGTTGGCGGCGTAGTCGGCGGGATCGCCGGAACCGCCCAGGTCGGCGTGAGTGTAGTCGACGCCGCTATCGAGCACCGCCACCTTCACGCCACGGCCGTCGAGGCCGGTGGCCTGCACCGCGGTGGCGCCGACATAGGGCACGGTTTCGGTAAGTTGCGCCCGGTAGTGGCCCACCGGCGCCACTCGCCTTACCGCCGGATCAGCCGCGATGCCCGCCAACGCCTGTGCCGGCACCTCGAGAAAAACCGCATTGAGCACGTGCTGCACGCGACCGATTTCACGAATCGAGGCATGGCTGGACTGGCAGCGCGATACGAAGGCGCTCTGCTCACCTTGCAAGGCCAGCTTGTGCTGCGCCTTGGAGGCGGCGTAACTTCTCGGCAGCGACGCCGTCGCCTCCGAATCCAAATGGACAATGACCATTTGCCGCCCCGTGGCCCCCACCAAGGACGGATCGAGCACGCCCAGGTTGGCGTCGGCGCGGGCATTCTCCACCACCCGAGGCGCGTCCAATTGTAAGGCCTTGAGTTCGGGGCGGATGGCGTCCACGCTCCTGCCGGAGGTGCGATCGGCACCAGCCACCGTTGCCGCGGCCCCCGCTAACGCCAACGCCAGCAGCGGTGGTGACCACCGCCGGCGCCATGTATTTATTTTTTTCATAGGACAAACCTCCCAGGGATATTGTGTTGGGTGAACGGATAAAAAGTCGGCATTTTGTACAAGAAAAAAGCACTCCCTCGCACGCGCATCAGCTGAAGGAAAACGGCCATCGTGCTAAATAGTCTACGCATAAGAGCTAAATAGAATATGGTGATAACCGCAACTCCTTTTAATGCAACTACGCCGCATTTTGGCGCTTAAACAAAGGTAATTGAGAAGAGATAAAAGCCGAAAACAAAATTTCTACATTTTGTTTGCTTGTAGTCAAATAGAACGATTTTTATGACGAAGTCCTCAAATAAATTTGCCAATTTATGGCGCCTTTATCCGCAGTCAACAATTTTGTTTAATGTGCGCCGCGAAGACCTTCCGGCTCGGGACAATGAAGATATTACTTTAGTAATAAATGTTATCGCTATTTCGCACTCTACGATCGAACAAACCGGGCATATGTAAGCCCGCTGGCGTCGTCCGCTTATCAGCCGCGTCCAATGGCAATTTGGTAACGCGAATTTTATTTGTCTACTTTTATCGATGAATGTTTGGTCAAAAAATTGAGTGCACAACGTAGCACGAAAGCGCTCTGTTTTGCTTGAAAAGTTCCGCCAAATCAACGGCCCTCGTTCTTTTGATTACGTGATTCATAATATTCGATCGTTGCCTTCAATGAGTCAATCTCTGGTTGAAGTCTTTCTGTCTCGGTTTTTGCCCAGTGCTTTAGTTTTTTCGGATCAGAAAAAATGCCGCCCCAATATCCACGAAACGACTTCATCTCATCAGAAGATAGATCCTTGAAACGGCCTGACCAAGCCCTACCGAGTTGGTCTGCCGAGAAGTAATCACGGTTCGAGCGGCCCGCCACCATAACGATCACCTTGGGCTGTTTGCCATGAACCTCCTGCGAAACTTGTTGCAGGGTTTGCAGTGCGGCCCATGCGGACCGCCCACTGCTCAACACATCGTCAACGATGACATAGGTTTTGTCCGGATCCGGCACGGCAGTCAGCACCAGACTATCCAACTGTTCTTTCAAACCCCTGGCGCCACCCAGATGCGCCGCCTGCCGCGTCTTGGTATTTATGATCAGATTTGGCTCCACCTGATAATCCCCTTTCCCCAACTGCGATAAAAGATCCTTCACGGCGTTGGTCTTACCTGCCGAGGATGAGGGCACGCCAACAAACACCATATCCTCGCGGTTTGCCGCGTCCACGTCCACGGCGGTTTTAATCTTGTTCACGAAATAGCGCAACGCCTCTTTATACGCTTGCATACCCTGAGTGTCAGTTTTGGGCGGGCGGCCGTCTTTTAATGTCAACACAGTTTGAGTGGCGAAGTCAGCCCCCGCGCGTTCATCATCGCCTGGAAAATAATTGCCCAGCGCGACGATGGGGTGTTCCGCGGTACCCAGTACCTGAATATCTTGAGTGTCAAATATGGTTTCGAGACTATCTTTAGACACAAAATTCGGCTGGAAGCCGCTGCTGAGCGCGCCACCCAGGGGTTTCCCGTCGGGAGAAGCGTCAATCGCATCGAGTAGATCCTTAATTTGCTTGGGCACCTTTTTATAGTAGTTTTGGTGCGCCGGATCGCTGCTGTTTTTAACAGTGTGCAGGGCGCGCAACGCCGATTCACTTAGCGATAGATCGTCATCTGCCGGCTCCGCGACCTCAAGTCTTTGACGCAATGAATTATTCATTTCTGTAAGTTTTTCTGTCTCCACGGACAAAGCGGACATGTCACTACGGGATCCAGTTGCAATCGCCAAAAAATGTCGTGTCGACAGTAATTTGGCTGCGCGCTCCACTATCTCACGCCTTAGACGCAAGGAATCAGTGTTCTCGACATTAACGTTTTCTATTTCGTTCCCCATCTCAATTATTGTCTTGCGGTGTTCTTCAGCTTCAACGGTATCGGAATAGGGTGTCCGGCCTAGATCATTAACTTCCTTGTAAAGCCTCTCGTTCAATTCAATTGTTTTTTCGTTTTCAACAATCCTGGCAGACAAACTCTCCCGGGAATCCTTCAACACACGCAGGTCAATCAGCTTGTCCTGGGTGGTCCCACTCGCCAAAAAGCTGCGCAGCGTTGGGTACTGCTTGGAGCGCGCGCCGCTCGGAAGATTGATACTCTCATTCAACACATCCTCGCGCGCCGCAAATAAACGCTTAACTTTGTCTCCTATCGTGCCGCCCTCAGAGGGCACTGACACTTGAACTGACCGGTCGGGCGCAGCGGCGTTTTCCCGGCTCGGCGTGTCAAAAACATCTTTATCCACGGTCGCGTGATGCCTTTCTACTTTGGTTACCAATTCGCCAATCTTGGCAAGCTTGGCTTTAGTTTTAGTGAGTTGCCTCCTAGCGGTGTCTGCTGACAAAGCGTATTGGATTTTCGGTTGCGAGCCGCCGACAGTGTCGCCACTTGTCCCGCCGGCATCTTTCTTGGACGGCGGCGTGTCATCCAAACGATCGCCAGTATTGTCCCCGGCAATGCCCTCCTGATCCTCGACGATCTGTGCGACAGTGGGGGGTTGTGTGTCCGGGGCCGGCGTGGCGCTCGTCTCCACGTCCCGTCCGTTAATCGTAAAGCTGTCCTCCACCAAGCTGGGGGAAGGGGGGTGTTCGGCACCCACGAGCGGCGATTGTTGCAATGTGCGAGCACCACCACCATTGATGACGTCAATCTTGCCCCGCTGTGCCCCCAGAACAAAACTGTCCTCCACCAGCCCGCCCGCCGATGTCGCCAGCGATTGTTGCCACTGCGCCAGATCGACGCCAAGCATCCCCGCCAGCTTCACCAGCGCCGCGCCGCCCAGGCTGCCTGCCGCCTGCGCGCCGAACTCCATGCCCTTGTCCACCGCCAGCACCTGCGCCGCCTGCACCACCACATCTTCCCCCACCAACCCCAGGATTTCAGTCAACGGCCGGCCTGCCTGCAGCATGGGCCCGTAGGTGTCCTGTATTTTCGGCGCCAACTCGACACTTAAACTGGCCACCAGGGAGGTGATTTCCTTCAGCACCAAGCCACCGCCGAGGGCCTCGGCCGCCTGGTCCGCCCCCAGGCTGGTGAGGCTGCTCGCCACCTGCATCACATCGTCCTGCAAGGGGCCAAATACCTGATCGACGGACTCTTCTCGCCCCAGCGTGCCCAGTATCGCCGGTGCCAGTGCGCGGCTGCCGGCCACCGCCAGCAGGCCGCCCAACACCCCGCCGCCGGTGCCGCCCAGCACCGTGCCCGCCGCCGGTAACATGGCGCTGCCAAGGCTAACCCCGGTGCCGGTGCCGGCACCCGTGGCGAGGCTGATGAAGGCGTCCTGGCTCATATTCAGCGCCAAGGGCACGAGGTCTGTCGTGCGCTGATTGCGGCGGTGGTCGAGGCGATCGGCCGCGGCTTGCTCGGCCAGCCCCTGCACGGTGTCTCGTGGCACCTGGTAGTAGTCGGCGCTGGCGTTCAGCAGCGCCTGACTGGCGTCCCGGTAGCCATCAATCTGCGGCTGTATCTGTCGCCATTGCGCCGGGCTTAGAAGGCGCGGGTCGGCCAGGGCTTGGTCCAGACTGACGCCCGCCGCCCACGGTCTGTTGGCCCTGCTGTTGGACTTTGCCGCTTAAGTCCACCAACTGCTGGTAGGCGTCCTGGCGGGTATCCGGATGATGGTCACCTGTCTGCGTCAGCGCTTGCAGCAGGGGTTGCCGCACCAACTGCGGCAACTGGCCCGCGACTTCGAAATTGCTCTGCCACCGATTCCGTTCAGCCACCTCGCTGGACACCGAGGGCACATAACCGCGTTCCGCAGCGGTGGCGTATTGACGCCCGTCAAGCGCCGCGGTCCAGTGGGATTCGCCCTTTAACGCTTCGCCAAGACGGCCATGATCGTTGAGCTCGTCGAAGGCCTGCTGCAGACCAGCTTCCACCGCCTTGGTGGCCTGACTCGCGTCGTAATCGCGGATCAGTTGGCCCAGGTCATCGGGCAGATGGTCTTGCTTGGCGTTGTTAGTGATTTCAGGCAGATGCCTGTTGAGCAGCAATTGCAATTCTTCACGGGTCTCGGCCGGACGGTAGCCGTTTTCCAAGGCCAGGCGCGATTGCGCCGGCGTCAGCGCGTCGGCCACGTTCAGGGAAGCGACGCCATCGCCGAGGCGTTCCAGCCCCTTCAAGGCCTGCCATTGCTGCTGCAGGTTGGTCCACCATGTCCGACGGCCCTCGCTGTCGATAGGCTGACTCAGCAACTGGTCGAGGCTGTTCACCTTGTTGCCGGAGAAGGTCGCCACACTGGCGTCGAGCACGGCGCGCGCATCGCTCTCGGTTTCGACCTCGACATAGCCGGCGGTGACGGCGGCGTTGCGGCCGGCGCTGTCCGGCGGTAACAAACGCGCCCAGTGAGTGATACTGAACAGCTCGCCCGGCAGGGTCTTGCCCCAGCGTTGTTGCAGCGCCGCCAGTTCGTCGTTCATGTCCGCACTCAGCTCATGGCGGGCGCCGGTGGGCGTTAACGCCGCAAAGGCCGGCAGCGTCGTCGCCTCCTGGGCCTTCAAGTCCGGCTGCAAACGCAGCACATGGGTTTCCAGGTAGCGTTGCAGGTGCTCGGGAGTTTGCGGCGCGGCATGGTCGTTAAGCACGGCCTGGAGCCGGCTGTCGCCATCCAATAACTGGGTCCAATCGGTGATGCCGGCCAGGTGGCCGTGGCTGAGACCTTGGGTCTGCCAGCGCGCCAATTGGGCGTTCAGATGGGTTCTCAGCGCCTGTGTCTCGGCGCTGGCGGGCGTGGCGGCCAGCGCGGTCAAGCTGGTGATTGAGCGGCCTGTCAATAACGAGGATTGCAAATCCAAGACTTGCAGTTCCAGGTTCAGGGCATCGCGCAGGGCCTGGGGTGTCTCATAAGTGGTGGGCACAATGGCCGGCACGCTCAACGAGGGGGTGAACATCGGGACTTCAGGAGAAGGCGTCAGTGAGTTATTGCCCGCGGAGGGGGCGCCATAAAAAGCGCCCGCAAATAGGGACGTCTCACCCCAACGTGCATGACTCTCTCCCTGCGGAGGAAAAGACAGCGAAGCTCCGTCGCCCCATTGTTGCTGCGCGTCTGTCTTTACGTTATTGAAATAGCCGGAAGCCAGCGCCACAGAACGTTCAACGACGCCGTCATCGCCACCTTTGTGCCACCCAACATTGGGTTTATCACCAATACTGACCGCGCCACGCAGGCTTGCACCATCGCTGTATATGTCGTTTGCCACCAGGAGAACTCCGAGATTAACCCACAATTTCCCGCTGATCCTATCGACGCAATACCGCCGTAGCAATATAACAAAAGGCCTAGTGTCGGGAGGTATCGCGGGATACGGCGTGGATAGAGACAGGAAATTTCCGGCCTTATGCCGCGAAAGATTTATCCGTTTTCACTGCCCTGAACCACGGCATCCTGGCGCCGCCAAAGGCCGTTGCGGCTAAGCTGTGACCACCCCCATTTTAGCCAGTCGAGCAAGGCCAAGGCCAACCACAGCGACCAGGCCAGCATCACCAGGCGATAATACAAAAGCGGGGCGCTTACCACCCAGGCGGACGGACTCGGCCCGGCAATCCGATCCTGGTACCACTGGAAAAAGTAGGCGTGCGAGCCGTTGCCGACAATATGCATATCGGGCTTGGCCAACAATCCCATGGGAATGGCCGCCAGCAGCGACACCAAGGCGACCAGCGTCAACATCAGCAAGGCACTCTGCATCAATTTGAAATACGCGGGCGTGACGGCGCCGTTAAAACGACCGCGCAAACCGAGGCAAAACAGCCAGGCGACGATCAGCAGCGGCGTATAGATATTGGTGCTGGCGACGCCGAGGCCAAGCAACAGCCAATGGTGAAAACGCAGCGGCGTGAGATCGCTTTTCGCCAGTAGCGCGGAGGCAAGGGCCACCACCAGGAATACGCCCCACAGCAATACCGCCGGCCCCAGGGGCGGCCCGCCGACAAACAGTGGCCAGCGGTCGCGCGGCAATTCCATTTGCAGGGTGAGATTGGTGGCGTTGTCGCCCAAATCGAGTCTGGGAATTGACGACCGCCATTGCACCCCGCGGTCGCCGCGCCAGCTCAACTGCACCTGCTGGCTTCCCGGGCGCAAGGGAATCTCAATTTTGCCGGCAGTGCGAACCAGCGCCTGCGGCACCCCGTCCACACGCAGTGATTCCAGCGTGGCGTCGGCGGGAAGCACGAGTGGATAATTGCCGCCGCGACTGCTGCGAATGCGCAGATCTAGGTGTGTTTTATTCGCCCGCTGCCCCACATTGTGCCGCAGACTCGCCGCGTCCAATGTCAGGCTGTCACCCGCCACCGCCTGCGGACGCGCGACACTCACCTCGAGCGATTCCCCGGGCCACGGCATCCACACCGGCGCATGCAGATCACCGCCCTCCTGTTTAATCGGCGCAATGCCGGCAAAATCCAGATGCCAGACCGGCGACGCCTGCAGGGACCAAAGCTCCGCCCAGCGATGATGCTGGGGGGCGACAACGTTAACCTTGTCCCGCTGCTCGATGAGCGATTGCCAGCTGACCGTGTGTTGATCGGGAGCGAACACCACCACCACGGCATTTTCCCGGCGCGCCAACTCGGTCATGGGCGCTTCGCCGCTGAGCAGGGGCACGGCGAGCGTAATGGCGCCCTGCGCGGGAGCGACCCTGGTGACGGTGGTGACCATGCGCCACTCGAGTCCCAGATTGAGCTGCCGGCTTACCGTCACAAAGGGCGGCACGGGATCGGGCAACAGGTCATCCTGCGCGACGTTGTCGCGCTGCAAGCGCCGCAACTGCACCGTGCCGGTGGCGACAAAACCGTCGCGCGCGCCGCTCAAGTCCCAACCTTCATGCAGCGCGGAAAAATTATGTATCGGCATGCCGAAACGCAGCTCGATCACCTCTGAGTTGATGGCGCCGTCGAGCACAATGCGGTGTCGACCTCGCGGTAAAAACACAAACAGTTGCCCGACGGCGCCAAATCTGAGCACCGCCGGCTTGCCGGCCACGGTAACGTTTTGCGGCAACCAGCCGGAACGCCAAGCCGGCAGACCGACGGCAACGGCGTCCTGCGCGTCCACCACCATGTTCACCGTCAAACGATTATTTTGCGCGCGCAGGCCGGCCTGCTCCACGGCTGCGCACTGGGGCAGGCATTGCGCCGCGCGCAATAGGCGTTTTTGCAATTCATCCAGTATTGCGCTGTCAATTTCCACCGCGGCGTCAACCACCGCGGGTTGCGCCGCGCCGAGGAGAAAAACGCATGGCAGGGAAGCCGTCGCGGCGGCGGCCTTGAGCTCGGGCATGTTTACCGCGGCGATATCTTTACTGCGGGAAAACAACACCCAGGCCAATAGCAGTGACATCAACACGGCGAGCAAATGCCCCAGACGATTGAGCCAGGGGGGCACCAGATAGAGCCTTAACATTTCGCTCTGCGCCACCGGGCCGTTCCAGGACAGCGCGATGCGGTCCCAGGTCCAGGTGGGCACGCCCGGCCCGGTCTGAATCATCGCGTTGGGATCGTGTTCGGTGCTGACACCGGGTGAGCGGCTTTCCAGTGCATAGCCGCGCTTTTTGTGCAATTTCCCAACCGACTCCCTGACGCGGCCCGGAGCGTCCGCGGTCGCCGCTTGAGCCTCCACGGCGGGCGCCGCCTCGGGCCTGGCAAGGTCAGCCTGTTCAGGCAAGGGCGCCTCGGCCATGAACCCACCATCAAAAGCGAAACCCCCGGTCTGGTGTTTCAATTGCGGATACACCGCCTGACGAACTTGGTCCACGGCAAAGGGCAGCAGGATGAACGCCAGCAGAATGAAAGAAAACAGCTGATAAAAGCTCAACCAGCGTTTCAGTCTTCCCGTCGTGACCCCCAGCAGCGCCAGCACCGCCACCAAGTTCAACCAGATAAACAAGGGCGCACCCGCTCGATGATAAATGAGAAGCAAGGAAAAAAACGCGATGGCGGCGGCCCCTGGACCACAAAGCCGGTACATGGCGACCACGATAATCAATAACAGAAAAATATCCCACAAGCTCCAACGGGCAAGCCAGGAGAAGGCGGCGCTGTCGGCCCCCGAACTGGCCAACAACGACCAGCCGGGCGGCAGATGCAACGTTGCGCCAAGGCGTTCGACGTCGTGCCGCCAGCCGCTCGCCGGCAGCACCCCCGGTCGCTCAAGCCGGGAGACCGCGTTCAACCCTATCGACCCCTGACGCAGCTCGATGCCGCGGGTCAGGCCATCCCGGGATTGGGTAATCAGCTGCGGCGTGCCGTTGAGCACGGCGCTGCCGAGCGCAACATTCGGCTGCACATCCAGGCGCCAGCTCCGCTTGACCTGGCCGCTCAACTTATCGGCCACGGTGAACGCCGCGCCGTCAAAATCCAGAAACAGATCGCGCTGCAGGCGCAGGTCGTCGGCTTCGGGCGTGGGATCGCCGCGGCGCGTCTCATCCAGCCACAACGCCTGCTGCGACTGCAGGCGATAGGCGGGAAAACCTCGCCACTCTTCCGGCATATTGGTCTGGCTCGGATCGATGGCGTCCGCGCCCCGCACCTGCACACTGCGCAGCGAACGGTTCGGCTGCACCGCCCAAATTTCCGCGTCGGGCCAGATCGGCGAGCGTTTTTGGTAGCTCAGCGACGACAGCACGCCCTGGTAGCGGGCCCTCAACTCAATCCGCCAGCGCCCGGGTTTGACCTGCACGCGCACGTTGTTGTTTTCCTCGATGCGCGCCGGCAGCTCGCTGTGAAGGCTTAAGGGGACAAAATTGTCCAATAAAAATTGCCCGGTCAGAATTTCTCTCGCCTCGCCGCTTATGTCCAGTACCATCCGCGTCACCAACTGTGCCGGATTGTCGTCGCGCAGCAGTCGAAACACCTGGATGTTTTCCGTGTTTTCGGCGTGTTCCACGTCCGCGGCGCGGCGCTGGCGCAGCCACAGACGGCCGGCGTCATCTATTTCGGGCCGCGACACCTTGGCGCCATCGAGACTAAGGTCAATCAGGCCGCTATTGGCGGGCAGCGCGATACTGGTCGGTACGCGTTGCCAGTTGATGCGCCCGCCAAGGGTGTACTCGCCGCTGTCCAAATACACTTGCGGGCGCCCTTCCCTGGAGCGCACGGGCATGGCAATGCGTTTACCCTTCACCAGCATGCTTACGTCCACCGGCCAATGCTTGTCTTCACCGGGCAGCGCCAACCAACGCGGCGCGAAGAGGCGAGCGTCAAGGGAAAAACTCAGGCCGCCCCCATCAGCCGCCAGCGTGGTGGATGACACCCAGACACAGTGGTGTTGGGCACGATGGTAAACCAAGGGACACGCCAGGTGATCGTGACCGTCCAGCACCCAGGATCGCCATTCGTCGAGCGCGGGCGGCACATAAATATCTCTTGCCAAAACGTCCGCCGCAACAAATAGGCTAATGGTAAAAACGAAGAGTCGAGTCAACATCGCGGGCCCTCTTGCAAACGAGATTTTTGGCATCCGGCACAGCCTTGGGGGCGCCTCGGACGCGGTCAACTGCGCCACGGGCAGCGCTAAAACCGCCACCAGGGCCACTAGAAAATACAGCAGCGTCGACACCAGCAGGGCCAATATTATCGCCCGCGCTCTTGGGAAAATGCACCACCAACTGACAGTAGCTGAGGGCGGTGATCCCCGCCACCAGGGCGGAGATGAGAAAAGCCAAGGGGGCGAGCAGGCCGGCGCTGGCGGCGACTTTGCCGACCAGGACATAGATGCCGGCACCGAGAATTGTCCCCAGGCCGTAGAAAGTCAACAACCACAGGCCAATCTTGCGCGCCAGTGTTGGTGTGTTTTTACGCATCGGCAAATTGTTCACAATTACCTGTTCGGGTTATGGCGCCGAGGAAACTCAGAATGCGCAACCTCGCAATAAGCTCCCCCAATAATGGGAATTTGCCTACACCTGCGGACAATTCCACGGAGGTCGTTGCGCAGGCGAGTTAGGCCGCGACTTCCGCCTTATTGAGCTCGGCGATTTTTATTTTTGAATACGCAAAAAGCATTGTCATAAATGGACTGATCAAACAAAAGAATGCAAAGGGCGCGTAGGTTAGCGTGGCCACGCCTAACACGCTGGCATGGTAGGCGCCGCAGGTATTCCAAGGCACGAGAACCGAGGTGACGGTGCCGGAGTCCTCAATGGTGCGGCTCAGGTTTTTGGACGCCAAAGCGCGCTTTTGATAGGCTTCGGCGTACATTCGCCCGGGCAACAGCACCGCCAGATACTGATCCGACGCGCTGATATTAAAGAACACACAAGTACCCACCGTGGCGCTGACCAGGCTGCCGGCGCTCTTGACCTTTTCGATCAAGGCGTCGGTGATGGTTTTTAGAAATCCGCTGCTTTCCATAACGCCACCAAATATCATGGCGCTCAAAATCAACCATATGGTGGTCAACATACCGCCCATGCCACCTGAAGTCAGCAGTTCGTCGAGCATTGCATTACCGGTGTGCATGGCAGTATCGCCAAATAGCGTTTGCATGATGCCGACGTAGTACTGATAGCTTTCGGCACCGGACCCCACCCGCCGGACAATATCGGGTTGAAATATAAAGGCGAACACCACGCCCAACAAAACGCCGACAAAGAGTGCCGGCAGTGCGGGAATGCGTTTAACGATCATGAAAATCACCGCCGCCGGCACCAGCAGTAGCCAAGGGGTTATGGTAAAACTCCGGCGTAAACTGACTAAAATATCGTCCACCGAGCTCGCCGCCGATAGATCTTTCGCGCCAAAGCCCAGCAACAAAAACAACACCATGGCAAGCGAGATGCTCGGCACCGTGGTAAAACACATGTAGCGAATGTGAGTGAATAAATCGGTTCCGGTCGACGCCGCAGCGAGATTGGTGGTGTCCGACAGTGGCGACATTTTATCGCCGAAATACGCGCCCGACAGTATCGCCCCGGCGATCATCCCCGGATGTAATCCAAGGACCTTACCGATACCGATTAACGCGATGCCGACAGTGGCCGAGGTGGTCCAGGAACTGCCGGTAAACAGGGACACAAAAATACATATAACACAGGCCGCCAGCAAAAAAATCGCCGGGTTGAGTACGTGCAAGCCGTAATAAATCATAGTGGGAATAATCCCACTGACGAGCCAGGTTCCCGATAGTGCCCCCACCAGCAACAAAATCAAGATGGCCGGGGTCGCAATTTTAACGCTGTTGACAACGCCTTTTTCCAACTCCATCCAGGTACTGCCGAAGACCACGGCCAACGCCGCCGCAAACGCGCCGCACATGATGAGAATAATTTGATTCGATCCACCTATGGCGTCATCCTTAAAAATAAACACATTGACGGACAGCAGTGCAATAAGAACGATGACGGGTAGAAATGCGATAGCAAGGGGTATACGGCGATGTGCACTCATAACGGGGGATCTTTATGGCAAATTGAGAGCGGCGTATTGCGAGCCATTTTACACCGCCGTTTGGCAACGTATTTCGCGAATGCGCATTAGTCAGCGGTTGTATCTAAATGTTACTGGCACGGTGAAAGTAAAGTCCTTACCCGCAATATTGTCCGGAGGCACCGGAAAAGGCTCGGCGCGTTCGATGCCTTTTTTAACCGCCAGATTGAGTGGGTTGTATTTTGAGGTCTCCGTCAGCACAAAATCAATCAGTTGACCGCGGCTGTCAATGGTCACTGAGGCGACCACCGTTCCGTGATGCCCCATGCGTCGCGACACTTTGGGGTATTGCATTTTTTTTTGGCTGTGAACCAGCAATTTATTCGCGTACAGCTGCACCGCCAGTAAATTTTCCGCGGAAAATTCATCCGCCCGCGGCGCGTCCTCTTCAATCTCGATATTTTGTTTACCAGCCATGGCGAGTTGCGCCGGCTTTTGCTCCCTGGCCGCGCTTTTCTGACCCGCGACAAGCGCGCTCTGGCCGGCACCTGCCGCACCCTTGGCGGCCTCGATGTTAGCGATTCTCGCTTTTTCAGCCGCGCGCGCCCGCGCCGCCGCACGCTTTTTCTCAACGTCACGCGCCCGCTGTCGCGCCAACTCCGCTTTTTTTGCCGCTTCCCGCGCAATGCGTTCTTCTTCCGCTAAACGCGCTTCTTCAGCCGCCAGTGCCTGCATGTCGGTTTTCCAACGTTCAATCTGCGCAATTCTGCCGCGGTCGTAAGCGAGGGATGCGAAATCCTGTTGCAGCTGTTCGCTCCGCGCCTGGCCCAATATGCCTGTTTTAAAATCCCGGTTGGGGGGAACGCCGCCGATCCAGGTATTCAACAGCACGTTGAACAGGGTGGGCGACGCCAAGGTGCCGAGTTCAACACCGTTGATCGTCAGGCTAAACCCCCTCGCCGTGTGCGCCAAAACCAGGTGGTCCCCGTTGGTCAGATTTCCCTTAAACCACCCTAAAAAACTCTCCATGGCGTCGGCATTGTCCACCAACACTTGCGGGGCGTTATTAATCGCCGCACTTTTGATGAGCAAATTGCCGAAACGGCGATAGGAGAGCTTGCGCGGCACTATTTTTATTTCCATGCGTTTTGGCACTGAGCGCCTGATGGCGGCCGGATTGTCGGAAGGGGACGTGAGATACAACGCGCCGATGTAAAGGTCTTCATCGAACTCGGAATATTTGGCGAAGCCGTTGGCCACCCATGCTGCCGCGCCGGACACTTGGCAATCACCGGAGAGGGGCGGAAAAAAAAACAAAACAAGCAACAAACGACGCACAAAACACCTCAAAAAACTGCCCAAATGGCTAGCGGGTTGGCGGGATAAACGGGGACTTCCCCTCGACTCGAAAACTCACAATACTATGTCAGGATTGTTGCGCCGACAAGCGTGTGCCCGGACAAGCGCAGCTCGATCGCAGAAAAATACCGGTAAGATCGCCACCGCAATCGCTTTCATTGAATTTTATGCTCACTGACCACATTCTGAGTGAAGACACGCACTCTGACAACCGCCATAGCAATGATGCCGTCCATGAGACTGTTGAACATTTACAAGATCATCAATACGCTCGCAATTCCCGCAATAATCGTGGGTTTTTTGTTCAGGTCCATTACCCAAAAAGGCTACCGCCGGCGACTTCCCGAACGTCTGGGCTTGGTTGAGGCGGCGCCTCCGGGCGGCATTGTTATTCACGGCGCCAGTGTCGGCGAGATCATCGCACTCACGCCCTTTATTCAGAAAGTGAAAGATGCGTGCGGTGACACGCCCATCACCGTGACGACATTTACCCCGACGGGATCTCAACAGGTGGTGAGTCGGTTTGGCGCCGGTGTCAAACACTGCTATCTGCCCATTGATGCGCCAACGACCGTGACGCGCTTTCTGGCCAGATTACAACCCCGCGCCGTGGTGATCATGGAGACGGAACTGTGGCCCACCCTGATCGATCACTGCCATCGGCGCGGTGTTAAAACGCTATTGATCAACGGCCGCATTTCGCAGCGGTCCTACCCCCGCTACAAGAAAATCAAGAATCTGATCGGGCCGGCGCTGGCGCAGCTCGACCGCCTGCTCGCGCAGAGTGAGAGTGACGCGGAAAAGCTTGTTTCCCTGGGTGCCGACCCACGCAAAACGTGCGTCAGCGGCAATTTGAAATACGATTTGTCGCCCACCAAGGAACTCGTGGCCGGCGCTGATGAGATTTCTCCACAATTACGCGAGCGCAATGTCTGGGTGGTCGGCAGCAGCCACGAAGATGAAGAGCAGATAATTCTAGAGGCGTTTCACACCCTGCGCGCATCGATGCCGGAACTTCTATTGGTGATCGCGCCCCGGCACCCGGAACGCGTCGGGCCTCTGCAAGCGCGCGCGCGCGCCCATGGTTGCAACGTCGTTTTGCGCAGCAAAAAAGTGATCCCGACAAGCGAACACGATATTTGGCTAATCGACACCATGGGAGAGCTGCTGGTGTTTTATCAACTCGCCGAGGTGTGCACGGTGGCCGGCAGCCTGGGAAAAACCGGCGGCCACAACCCCATCGAAGCCGCGCTGTTTGCCAAACCCATCGTGGTCGGCCCCCGTATGGAAAATTTTCGGGATATCACGCAACAGCTCGAAAAGGCCGAGGGCGTATTACAAATTGCGGATGCCAGTGGCGACAGTCTGGCCACAGCGGTAAGACAATTGTTTCTGGACCCCGAACGGGCGCGGAAGATGGGCGCCAATGCGGCCTCGGTCCTGCGCGCCAATCAGGGCTCGACGGCAAAATCCCTCGCCGCATTGCAGGAATTACTATTAACCCGGCATTCAAATATGTCGGGTTAGTGGCGGTGCAGGGACGCACCGCCGCGCGTCGGAGACGCGCGCGAACCGGGATGCCGGACCACCCTAAAAACAAGGAATTTCACACAATTTCGCCCGTTTTTAAGGGTGAC
>JAAUXX010000645.1_pt1 | contig 19803 bp, 15 predicted proteins | sample 7278111 | NCBI WGS metagenome assembly JAAUXX01 (sample SAMN14350116, study PRJNA611818) | marine sediment metagenome | isolation source: surface marine sediment (1.8m) | place: French Polynesia: Moorea | collected 2018-08
GCAAAACTATCTTCCTGATAGTTTTGCATGCCGGGTTAATAGTATCGAGCACAACAATACATTCCCGGAGATCGAAGCCAAAGCATTTGCCATGTTCCAGAGTATCAGGGCACCGGGTGGCGCACCTTCTGCCGCCGGGAGCGGCAGCAGAGCGCCCAGGGACGGGTTCACAGCGTGTGCGCCACCCGGTGCCCTGATGCTCGGGGGCTCAATGCCAGCAATGATTCACGTGTTTCATCGCCAACATCATGCCCAGATCTAACGTGACAAAGTAGCACTATTACTCGGCGCCTTTTGGCTTTGTCAGCGTCACTGATGATTCAATTTCGAGAATTATCCCGTTGTCAATTTAGAAAAAGATAAAATCCGCGCGACGACCAGGCAATAAACTTCTCGTAGAACGCTTGCGGGTTTGTCGCTGTAAAAAGGAATGCGAAATTACTGACGTATAATTCATTAATCTTCCAAAAATTTATCTTGTTAATCCGAGTCACAAGCGCCCAGGCGCGCCAGTACCAGCGCGCTCTGCAACCGTTTGGTTTTTTCCCGAATAAATTGACGTGTAATGCAAAATTCAAAAACGCCTACAAATTATCTTCTTTCAAAATTCAATCCATACAAAATTTTTTGTCGCTTCTATTAATCCGGTGTGCATTTATACCGGACCAATAAATACCACTTGTTAAGCTTTGCCGGATGAAAAGGCATTGAGGAACGCACTGGTTTCTTCGTCTAACAAAATGTGCGAGTACGCATCAGCCCCGCGGATGATTTATAAGGCGACAAACCAGTACTTAAAAGACGCGGACTGATACTTTGCACTCAGCGAATCACTCAGTGATTTGGCTGATAGATATTCAGCAAGTCAGTAAGTATTGAAGGAAGCGCTAGCTGGGCCCACGGGCCCCTAGCGACATAATGATTCACGCAAAAATTGGAGACTAGCTTAATGAAAAGCATTTTTTCGCAAAGTGCCTTCGTCACCAGCCTATTAACAGGCGGTGCACTGGCACTGACGCTCGCTGCAACACCGGCCGACGCCGTCGTCAGAAATTCCGAGGCGCAAACGGTCAGCCCACAACTTGGCGATTATTCCCCTTCTAATCGCATTATTGTCAAATTCAGCGCCAGCGCGGCGGAGAGCCAGGTGAGCGCGATGTCGACCGCATCCATGCAAAATCTGCGGCAAGCCGCGGGCCATCAAAAAATGAGCTACCTGCGCCGACTGGCCACCGGCCACCAGCTGTTTACACTGGACGAGGCCATCTCGGTCGGTCGGATGAATAAAATACTCGCCGACCTCGCCAACAGCCCCGGGGTTCAAGAAGCGTATATCGATCGCCGGGTCTATCCCCTGCTGACCCCCAACGATGCGCGCTACAACGAGCAGTGGCATTACTTCGAACCCACTGGAGGCCTCAATCTGCCCAGCGCCTGGGACACCACCAGCGGTAGCGGAGTGGTGGTCGGCGTCATCGACACCGGCTATCGGCCGCACGCCGATTTGGTGGCTAACCTGCTGCCGGGCTACGACATGATTTCCGACCCGCAGGTGGCGCAGGATGGCGGCGGCCGCGATGCCGACGCCAGCGACCCCGGCGACTGGACCAGCCCCGGCGAATGCGGCCCGGCCAGCAACAGCAGCTGGCACGGCACGCACGTGGCCGGCACCATCGCCGCGGCAACCAACAACGGCAGCGGGGTCGCCGGGGTCGCCTTCGGCGCCAAGGTGGTGCCCATTCGCGCGCTCGGCCGCTGTGGCGGATACACCTCTGATATCGCCGATAGCATTATCTGGGGCGCCGGCGGAAGCGTTCCCGGCGTACCGACCAACCCCAACCCGGCGCAGGTCCTAAACCTCAGCCTCGGCGGCGGCGGCGCCTGTAGCTCCAACACCCAGAGCGCCATCAACATCGCCCGCAACCTGGGGGCGACCGTGGTAGTCGCGGCCGGCAACGCCAACACCAACGCCGCCGGTTCCACGCCGGCCAACTGCTCCGGCGTGGTCACGGTCGCCGCCACCAGTCGGTCGGGCGGCAAAGCCTATTACTCGAACTACGGCGGCGTGGTCGACATCGCCGCGCCGGGCGGCCAGATGACCACCGGCACCGAAGACGGCGTGCTGTCGACGCTCAACACCGGCGCTCAGTCACCCGGCGCCGATAGCTACGCCTTTTACCAGGGCACCAGCATGGCGGCACCCCACGTGGCCGGCGTGGCGGCGCTGATGTACGCTGTTAATCCGGCGCTTACGCCAACGCAAGTGGAGACCCTTCTGGAAGACACCGCGCGCGCCTTTCCCGGCACCTGCGGCCAGTGCGGTAGCGGCATCGTCGACGCCGCCGCCGCGGTGGCGGCCGCCGGCGGCGCACCGACCCCGACCCCCACGCCGACCCCCACGCCCACACCAACACCCGACCCCGGTGAATCCGTCCTGCAAAATGGCGTGGCAAAAACCGGCTTGGCCGGCGCCCAGGGCTCGCAGCAAGTGTTCACCATGGAAGTGCCGGCCGGCGCCAGTAATCTGAGCTTCCAGATCTCCGGCGGTTCGGGCGACGCCGACCTGTACGTTCGCTTTGGCGCGCCGCCCACCACCAGCACCTACGATTGCCGACCCTATCGCTGGGGCAATAATGAAACCTGTAACTTTTCCAGCCCGCAGGAAGGCACCTATTACGTCATGATCCGGGCCTACAGCACCTATTCCGGCCTGAGCCTGGTCGGCAGCTTTACCGAGGGCGGCAACGACAGCATCAGCGAAAGCGATCTGGCGGGCGCCACCGGCAGTTGGCAGCACTTCAGTATCGACGTACCCGCGAGCGCCGCGTCCCTGAGCGCTTCGATTAGCGGCGGTAGCGGCGACGCCGACCTGTATGTTCGCTTCGGCTCACAAGCGACCACCTCAACTTACGACTGCCGTCCCTATCTGATCGGTAACAATGAAAGCTGTAACTTCACCAACCCTGCAGCCGGCACCTGGTGGGTGAGCGTGCGGGCGTATAGCAGCTACTCCGGCGTCAATCTCGAGGCGAGTTCGAATTAGTTTTCACGCCGAATTGGCCCATCTTGCGGCGCTTAGGCGCCGCATTTTCTTAGTTTGAACACTCAGCAAGAAAACAGCGTGTTGTTCGCCCGCATTGCCTGATCGACAACGGTTTCAAGCTCAACAAGTGATTTCCCCGCGCGGGCCATGGCCGCGGTGCCGTGTAACAGGGTAATAAAGAACAGGGCCAACGCTTCCGGTTCCGCATCGGCGGCAAGATTGCCCTTGCCGCGCTCCTCGCGAAAAAACGCCGCCAGACAACGCTCGCCGCCATCGCGCGCCTGCGCGATGGCGTGGCGAGCGTGTTGCGGCATGCAATCGCTCGCCGCCTCGCCGACGCACAGGGAAATGTAACAGCCCTTGGGCCGGCCCCGATCACACTGCGCCGCCACCACAGACATCAGGTAAGCTTTCAGACGTTGCTCGAAAGATTGACCCGGCGCCGCCAGAACTCGCGCCGGAGGTTTGGCGTAACGCTCCACATAGCGCTCCGTGGCCTGGATGAAAAGCTGCTCCTTATTGCCGAAAGTCGCGTACAGACTGGGCTTGTTGATGCCCATGCCGGCGGTCAGATCGCTGAGCGACGCCCCCAGGAAGCCCTTTTGCCAAAACACCAGCATGGCGTCTTCCAGTGCCTGATCCCTGTCAAATTCGCGCTGCCGTCCACCCGCCATACATCACCTCAAAATTTTTCGCTATTCAGCTTGACAAATTATACCGATCGGTACAGAATTAGCAACCATACTGATCGGTACATTATGTGAGATGCCCCGATCGGCATTAACCCTAACGACAGAGGAATATCACCATGAGCTTTGACATCCAAAACAAAATCGCTCTTGTCACCGGCGCCAACCGCGGTATCGGCAAGGCCATCACACAATCGTTTCTCGCCCACGGCGCAAGTAAAGTTTACCTGGCGGTGCGCGACCCCGCGTCCGCCCAATCATTGGTTTCCGAGTATGGTGACAAAGTGTCTGTTGTTCAGGTCGACGTCAGTCAGGCCGAATCCATCCGCAACCTTGCCCGGCGGGCGCCGGACGTCGACATCGTGGTCAACAACGCCGGCGTTCTGCAGGCGGCCGACCTACTAAGCGAGGCAGCGGAGGAAGCGCTCGATAAAGAATTCACTGTCAATGTGCTTGGCTTACTGCGCATCGCCCGCGCCTTCGCCCCCATCCTCGAGCAAAACGGCGGCGGCGCCCTCGTGCAACTGAATTCGGTGGCCTCGATCAAGAATTTCAACCCCTTTACCACCTACTCCGCCTCGAAAGCCGCCTCCTACTCCATCACCCAGGGTCTGAAGGCAATGTTGGCGGACAAGAATATCCAGGTGTTGAGCGTGCACCCCGGCCCCATCGCCACCGACATGGCGACACAGGCGGGCTTTACGGAAGCGGAGCCGAGCGCGATTGTGGCCGAGGGCATCGTCGACGCGCTGCGAGCGGGCGATTTCCACCTCTTCCCCGACGCGATGGCGAAGGAATTTGCCGCGGCCTACCAAAGCTACGCCGAAAATATCATTGAGGCGGAAGCAAGCGAAACGTAAACGGGAAGCTCAGGGCTTTTGGCTTGCCAGGGGCAAAAGTCCTTTATCCACGCCAACCTAGGCCATGCCGCCGATTCCCACAGCAATTCCCCCATCGATCCACCTTGAGATACCGCATGAATGCATCATATGTTGCAAAATTTTTCAATAAAACATTATTTGCTTGATTTTTATATGGCGTCCTTTACACTCTGAGCCGCGATTCCAAGAGAATCCGGACCGGCTTGCGCGAATTGGCACATCCTGTCCATTGGGCGGGGCCGGGGCATTGTCCCCCTCCCTTCTGGGTGGTAGTAACAGAACGTAAATTCAATTAAGAGGAGTAAGGTCGATGAATAAACTCATGCAATTTTTCGCGGTTCCGCTGATGTTCGCTGCGGCGGCCACTAACGCGCAATTTGGAGGATCGTTCGGCGTCGATACATTTGAAGAGTCGATACCCCCGATTTCGCAGAACTTTAATCTCGGTGCAACGCTAAATCTTACGGATCAAGCCGGGGAAATCGTGATATCCGAGTGGTCCAACAACACTATTTTGATTACCGCGACCAAGAAAGTCGAAATTTCCAGGTCTATTCCGCCCACGGAACCGCCGCAATTCTATCTGGACCAGTTGGATGTCGAGGTTTCCGGAGATGCGGATGAAGTCAACGTGGTTTCCGTGTTCCCCGCAAGCACGCCGTTGGGGGTCACCGTGTCCATCGACTACGACATCACAATACCGGAGCAGGCGGTGCTGGATATCAACAATACTACCGGCCTGGTCGAAATTAGCGGTATCGCGGGCTCAAAAACCGTCGAGGTCAATATCGGCAATATCAGCGTGACCAACCCGGCGCCCGCGGCAACCGATGTTATCGACCTGAAAGCGTCAACATCCTCCTCGGTTGCGCTGACAATGCCGGCGACCAGCGCGTTTGACGTTAGCGGCGCGATAACGATTGGCGGCATCGTCGTCAACGGCTTCCCGCTAACTGTTGAGCCTTTGGGCTTTCTCGGGGCGCAGGTAAACGGCAGCGTCAATGGCGGTGGCGCCACGGTTAATCTCGAAGCGACCACCGGTCAAATCGAGCTGAACGCCGAATAGCTCGACGTGTAGCAACCTGTATAGAGGGCTGCCCCGGTTCGCAAGGTCGCGGGGCGGCCCTACTTCAGCACTGTCAGTGTTGACGGCGAGCGCATTGGTCGCAATTCCCAGCGTTATTCCCCCCTCCCGCCAAACTTGTTAGAATCACGCGCTGCTTGCAACCGACCCAAGGTGGGCCGATGAAACTGGTATCGTGGAACGTCAACGGCATACGCGCCGCCGTCAAAAAAGACTTTGTGCAATCCCTGGCGGCCATGGACACCGACGTCCTGTGTCTGCAGGAAACCAAGGCGCAGCGGGATCAGGTGATCGAGGCCCTGGTAGAGGTAAAGGATTACTACGTGTACACCAACTCCGCGGTGAAAAAAGGCTACTCGGGCACGGCCTTGTTGTCGAAAGAGGAACCCCTGAATGTCCACACGGATATGGGCATCGAAGAGCACGACCAGGAAGGGCGGGTGATCACCGCGGAATTCAAGGACTATTACCTGGTGACCGTGTATACCCCCAATTCCGGCAGCGAGTTAAAGCGCCTCGACTATCGCCAACAGTGGGACGCGGATTTTCTCGCCTATCTGAAAAGTCTCGAGGCCGGCAAACCCGTGGTCGCCTGCGGCGACTTCAACGTTGCCCATACCCCCATCGATCTGGCGCGGCCAAAACAAAATTACAACAAGAGCGCCGGCTATATGCAGGAAGAGATCGACGGCTTTCAAAACCTGATGAACGCCGGCTTTATCGACGCCTTTCGCCACCTAAAGCCCGAGGAAATCAAATATAGCTGGTGGAGCTACCGCGCCGGCGCGCGGGCGAAAAATATCGGCTGGAGAATCGATTATTTTATCTCCTCGGGGGATCTGGCGGGCAGCATTGGCGCGGCGGATATTTTGAACGAGGTGATGGGCTCGGATCACTGCCCGGTGGTGCTTGAGCTGGATGGGTGAGCGTTCACTTTTGGAAACTCTCCCTGCCTGGCTTAATGTACCACGCAAACCCTAGTGTCCTGAAAATCTTCGGCCATTCGGTATATAGCTTTATCCCATTGGCGCCGCTATGCTGCGTGTTTCTTCCCCATACCGACCGCTTAAGAGAATTCAGATGTTTGACGACGCCGCGCTTGCATTCAACGCTAACAGCCTGTCCGGCAGTACTTTCACATCCATTGACCCCGTCGTAGGGGATGCCGCCAAACCACCCCTGTTCGGCCAGGCAAGCCAACTGTTTGATGATGTCAAACAGCTGGCTTTCCGCCCCGATGGCGAGCCCCCTTTGTCCTTCCGTTCCGCCGGCAATACGGAAGACGCATTGGCGACGGCATTCGCATATGACAACGCGGCCCTAAATCCTATCGGCGATCAGGATTTCTCCACCGAGATCGCCCCCGCACCGCCAAGCGACGCGACCGGCGATGTGGCTTTCGCTTCTATTCTGTTAAGCGGCCCTCTTCTCGTGAAGCTCGCCAGCACGCTGATCGCCGGTGTGGGCATAAGCGCCACCTGGGCGAATATGCCGCAGGACCAAAAGCACCTTATCTCCGATGTGGTTTCGTCCATCGCAACAAAGCTGAATCCCGAGCGCGCGTTCGACGCGATCGTGCAGGCGGCAAGCGCTGGGCACGATGCAACATTGGCCCTGATCGCGCAACACGCCGGCGCCGAGGCCAGCCGCCAAATCGCCGCCCTCGCGCCGCCGCGAGACGGCGCCGTCAACGCCTTCGATGCAAACCTCTCCGCCGAGGCGACGCCACCCGATCAGATCGCGGACCGCAACATTATGCCGATCTGGCAGCAGCTCCAGCAGTGGCTGTTGAAGAGCAGTCTTCCAATGTCCGAGACCGGTGACCCGCCGCCACCGAATAACCGCCCCACGGTGGCGGTGGCCCAGCTCATTCTGAACGGTGCGGGCAGCGGCCTGATGGATTGGGCATTTGCCGACGAGGATGTCTCCTGGGACGAAAAATTGCGTGGAGCGGCAATCAGCGGTGCCGCCGGAGCCTTTTCCGCCTACTTGCCACCGTTTCCAACTTACACCGGCGCCGCCTTAAGCAACGGCATCGCCGCTGGCTTGGAAGAATGGTTGCGCAATCCGGACGAGCCCGAAAAGGCCGGGCGCTCTGCGGTTTTCGGCTCTGTCATCGGCGGCATCAACCACGGTGTCAGCCCGACCATAATCGATTGGTTCGATGATCACCGTCCGGGCGGACCGCGCAGGACGAACACCCCAACAGCCGAGCTATCGGAAGCGGCTGCCGAGCAGCTCGACGACGCCAGTCAGCGCATCCCCAACGAGTTACGGAGGTTCAACCCCGATGAGGAGACGCTAGCCGACTACCTCACCAAAATTTCCCCGACCCGACCCGAACATATTCCACAATTGGACCGCATGGCGGAAGAATTTACCGGTCGTTTATACCTTGAGGGTATGGAGACGAAAGCTCAGCACTTAAGATACATGGACGAACACAACGGCGACATAGACATTGAATTGATCACCGAAATATTGCACAAAGCCGACGCCAACGCGCAAGCAATAGAAGCCCTGAAAATCAGATTTGATTTGGCGGGAAGACCAAAGCTCGGGGAAAACTACGACTTTTTTACTGAAAGTCAACGACAGCAACTCCAATCGATGAGAGATATCCAAGAATTCGTCATCAACAACGGCCACCGCAATTTCCTCAACTACTTTACGCAGCTCGAGAATCCTCAAACGGGGATCAGCTGGAAGAACTGGCGAGTATCACGAGAAGGTATCTCGAAGACAAATTCGATTACGCGATGTTAGCCAGAGATCCGGACGTTGCGGATAGGGCCATGACAGAAATGGTGGTGATTGCAGACAAACTCCCGTCACTCGGGCTTGAGGGAATGTCGCAAAGAGTTAGAGAATTACAGAACTACCTGGCAAACCTGGCCGATGAATGGCGCGGGCAATAACGCAAATTTCACGCGGTAATGGGATCACAGATCCACGCACTCCCTGGCAAGCGCGCAACGGACTTACCCGGTAACCCGCTTGCGCGCATCCACGCAATCCGCCAATTGCTCCAGCAGTAACTCCGTGGCCTCCCACCCCAAACAGGCATCGGTAATACTTTGCCCATAGACCGCGGCCCTGCCACCGACCACACCCTGGCGCCCCTCGCGCAAATGACTTTCGATCATCACCCCGGCAATGGCGCGCTCACCGGCCGCAATTTGCGCCCCCACATCCCGCCCGACGTCGAGCTGGCGGGCAAACTGTTTTTGACTGTTGGCGTGGCTGAAATCGATTATCAGACCGGTGCCGATGTTGTTTTCCCGCAGCCTCTCGCGGCAGGATTCCACGCTGGCGCGATCGTAGTTGGGCACTTTACCGCCGCGCAAAATGACATGGGCGTCGCGGTTGCCGGTGGTTTTGTATATGGCCGTTCGCCCGCGCTGCGTGGGCGATAGAAAAATATGCGGCTCCAGCGCCGATTTGATGGCGTCGAGGGCGATCTTGATATTGCCGTCGGTGCCGTTTTTAAACCCCACCGGGCAAGACAGGCCCGAGGCCAGCTCGCGATGCACCTGGCTCTCGGTGGTGCGCGCGCCGATGGCGCCCCAGCTGATCAGGTCGGCGTAGTACTGCCCGGTGACGATATCGAGAAACTCGGTGGCGGCCGGCAGGCCGGCGCGATTGAGATCCACCAGCAGCGCGCGCGCCAGGCGCAGGCCCTTGTTGATATGAAAGCTTTCATCGAGGTCGGGATCGTTGATCAGGCCCTTCCAGCCGACGGTGGTGCGGGGCTTCTCGAAATAGACCCGCATGAGGATTTCCAGCCGCGCGCGCAAACGCGCGCGCAGCGCCAGCAATTTCTCGCCGTATTCATGCGCGGCGCGCACATCGTGGATGGAGCAGGGCCCGACGATCACCAACAATCTGTCGTCTTTGCCGTGGAGAATGTCGCTGACGCCCGCGCGGGTCGCCAATACCAGCTCCTCGATGGGCGCCGAGGAGGGAAACTGCGCGATAATTTCTTCAGGTGTCGCCACCGGCTCGATACTGACGATTCTTCTATCGGAAGTTTTCGGCATACTCAATGTCCGCAACCTAATTGGCAGTAATGGAAACCCGCCAAGGATACCATTCACGCCGCGCCTTACCCACGCGCGGCAGGCAAAATTTAGTCATCGACAATGTTGACATCCACCCATACCAAGCGGTGATCGGAGCCGGTCTCTCTGGCGCGCACCAGTCGGGACGCTTCGGCGTCGGGCGGCGGCCAGTAAACCCCGCAGTCGCGGACGACGAAGCCCGCGGCCGAGGGCAGCACGTAGTCCACCCGCAATCCCCACTGCATGGTGTGTTCGCCGGCAAAGGCGCTGGCGGGAATATTGTGTCTACCGCCCTCGCTTTGCGGCGCGGCGAATTGGCGCACGCGCGGGTGGTTGAGCAAGCGGTCAATGCCCGCGCGGATGCCGTCCCCTTCCACCGGCGAGGCGTTGAGATCCCCCAGGATGACGAAACGGGCCGCGGGATCGAGGCCGCCTCGGCGCCCCGCGTCGTCGTAGATGTAGTGCGCCCGATGGCTGTCGGCGTCAATGTAATCGCGCCAAAAGCGGATCTCATCGTGATTGCGTTTGCCGTTGCGGTCTTCCTCGCCGTCGAACACCGGCGGCGTCGGGTGGCTGGCCAAAAAGTGCACGCGCTCGCCGTCGATATCGACGGGGATATCCCAATGCGACTTGGACGACAGGCGCAGGCTGGCCCAGGCTTGGGGCGAATAATACGGCTTGCCGCAAGGAAAGGTTGGCTGCAGCGCGCCGGGCATATCGCACCATTTGAAGGTTTGAAAGGTCCGCAGTCGATCGTGGTCAATCGGGTATTGACTCAGCAGGACCATGCCATAATGACCGGGATAGTCGCCGAAACCGTGGGCGTCCTCGGGCAGGGTAATGACGCCGTCGCCATTGAGATCGTGCGGCGTCAGCTCGCCGGTGTTGACCGGCGCGAGAAAACGGTGCGCATAGTGGATGGCCGGGCAGCCATTTTGCGATTGCGACAAATAGCGCTGCTGAAACGCGCCGACGCCTCGCGTCACATCCTCGATGTAGTCGAATTCATTCAACAAAATCACCTGCGGGCGCACCCGCTGAATGATTTCGGCAATATTCTTGATTTGTCGATGATGCCCGGTGGCCAGCGCCGCCATTAAAATGTCCGCGCCGCGTTGTCGCCCCGCGGCGGCCGTCGCGTGGACAGCCTGGTGGAAATAGTTGCGCGACTCCATGCTGACATTGAAGCTCGCGATGCGAAGGGTAGACGCCATGACTTGCTAACCCAGGAACAATTGATACGCCTGGTTATCGGTCTCCTCCCAGTAATTGTATTTCAGCTCATCCAAGAGGGTTTCCAGCGCCCGGCGCTCGTCCGCCGGCACCTGCATGCCCACCAGCACCCGACCGAAGGCGGAACCGTGATTGCGGTAGTGGAACATGGAGATATTCCAGCGGCCGGCGAGCTTGGTGAGAAAATCCAGCAGCGCTCCGGGGCGCTCGGGAAATTCAAAGCGGTAGACAATTTCATCGTCAACGCCGGGAGAATGACCGCCTACCATGTGGCGAATATGGTTTTTCGCCATGCCGTTGTCGGTCATATCCGCCACCGCATAGCCGGCGTGTTCGAGCGCCGCGACGATGTCGTGGCGGTCGTCGCTGCCGGGCGCAATTTGCAGACCGACAAAAATATGGGCGTCGCTGTGGTCGCAATAGCGATAATTAAATTCGGTGATCGCGCGGCGGCCGATGGTTTTGCAGAAGGCAATATAGCTGCCGGGTTTTTCCGGGATCGTCACCGCGAAAATGGCTTCGCGCTGCTCGCCGATTTCCGTGCGCTCGGAGATATAGCGCAGGCGATCAAAATTGGTGTTGGCGCCGCTGTCGATGGCCACCAGCGTCTGCCCGGTAAGTTTATGTTCCACCACATAGTTTTTTAATCCGGCCAGCGACAGCGCCCCCGCCGGCTCGGCGATGGAGCGGGTGTCTTCAAAAATATCCTTGATCGCCGCACACATCTCATCCGTATTGGCAGTAACGCAACCGTCGATTAAATCCTTCATCACGCGAAAGGTCTCTTCACCGATTTGCGCCACCGCGACGCCTTCGGCGAATATGCCCACGTGCGGCAAGGTCACGCGCTGGCGCGCCGCCATGGCGGCCTGTAAACAGGCGGAATCCTCCGCTTCCACCGCGAATACCTTGATCTGCGGCCGCACCATCTTGATGTAGGCGACCATGCCGGCGCACAGGCCGCCGCCGCCCACCGGGATAAACACCGCGTCGATATGTCCGGGATACTGGCGCAGCAGCTCCATGGCCACGGTGCCCTGGCCGGCGATGATGTCGGGGTCGTCGAAGGGCGGGATATAGGTCATGCCCTGCTCGGCGACGAGATTTTTGGCGTACACCGAGGCCTCGTCATAGGTGTCCCCCACCAACACCACTTTTGCCCCGCGCCGGCGCACGGCCTCCACCTTGATCGCGGGCGTGGTGCGGGGCATGACAATGACGGCTTTCACCCCTAAGTGGCTGGCCGCCAGGGCCAGGCCCTGGGCGTGATTACCGGCCGACGCCGCCACCACTCCGGCGGCTTTCTGCGCGGCGCTCAGGCGCAACAACTTGTTATAGGCGCCGCGGACTTTGAAGGAAAACACCGGTTGCAGATCCTCGCGCTTGAGCAGGATGCGATTGCCCATGCGCGCGGAAATCAGCGGCGCCTCGTCGAGCGGCGTTTCCACGGCGAGGTCGTATATGCGGGCATCCAGAATGCGTTTCAGGTAATCTTCGGGCATGGTGTTAAGGGTATCGCGGCAAAAGACCCGAATACTACTAGGCGGACTCCGGCCAAGTCCAGACGAAATCCGCAAGATTGGCCTCGCCGCCAGCACAGCCAAGGGCAACGATGGCGGCGGAACACATAATGGCGCGCGGTTCTCAGTGCCGGGCGCGAATCCCGATTGCGTGATGAAACGCCATAGGCTAACCTATAGCGGCACCGTTAATAGGGCTGTCCAAGGCAACCATGCTCGCACTGGATCCAACAATAACAACGACAGATCCCGAAGATTTAGTCAAGCGCATCGGCCTGCGTGACAAGTCGGCAGAGCAAGCGCTGGTGAAACAATATTGGCGAGGTTTGTTATTCATCCTGCAACAACAAACCCAGGACGCGCATTTGGCCGCAGACCTGGCCCAGGACGCCTTTATTATCGTTATCGACAAAGCGCGCAAAGGCGAGATTCATTCGCCGGCACAACTCCCCGCCTTTATTCGCCAAGTGGGCCTCAACCTGGTGATCGCCAATTACCGCAAGGAGCAACGCCGCAACACCCATGCCGATGACGAGACGCTGTCGTATATTGCCGATGAGAAAAATGATGTACTGGCCGCGGTGACATCCGCGCGCCTGGCGGACATCGTAGCGCAAGTGATCGCCGAGCTGCCCACCGAGCGCGACCGCAAAATACTGCACCACTATTTTATTGCCGACAAAGAAAAGTCGGCCATTTGCCAGCAGCTGCAACTGGATGCCGCGCATTTTGATCGCGTTCTGTTTCGCGCCAGGGCGCGTCTTAAGCAACTGTTGGCCGCCAAGTTGAAAATCGATACCGCTTCCGTCAGCCTTGCGCACCTCCTGTCGCTCGGCATGTTTCTTATTTCGTGCACTGACATGGCCGGTGCGGATCACCGCCAACATGTGCAGAAGATTGCAGTGAGAGAAAAGGCTGACACCCATCACCTAACAGATAACATGCTGCCAAGACGCCGTAGCGTCTCAGCCTCGCCGTCGTCGACCGCCACCACACCCACCGCAGGTTGCTAGGAGCCATGGAAAGTCGAGAGCTGGAGGAAACCATTAGACAATACCTGCGAGGTGAACTGTCGGCGCCGGACCGCGAGGCTTTTGAAGAGGCATTTATCGGGCGACCGGAGATTGTCGAGAAACTGGAACTCAATAGCCTTTTTAGCAAATATGCCCCGCAGGCCCTGGGCAAAAAAAAGGCGTCAGGGGTTAAGTTTCGCTGGCTTATCGAATCGCCACTGGGCGCCAGCTTGAGCACATTGACGGCCTGCCTGGTGATTGGCGCGGTCATGGTTTTTCAGGTCGAGCGGGTGCGTGACACGCCGCGCGCATCCGCCGGCGTATTTAGTGAACGCAGCCAGATCATCGCCCTGAAGGCGCTGCGCGGCGCCGACAACGAGGTGGTGTACAACAGCGATATCGACCGGGTCGTCTTTAAAGCCAGGCTCGGCGCCGGGGCGATGACCGATAGCGGCCGGCTTGCCGTCGTGGTTGCGGATAGGTCAAATCAAAAAACCGTCGCCGTATTTGAGGATGTGGCAACGCTTGATCATTTGTCGCATCGCGAGATCGTATTCAGCTTGCCGATGCGACTGCTGAGTGGCGCAAGTTATAAAGTCGTCGTCGTGGATGAAGATAAACACACTGTCGAGGAATTTTCCCTGAGCGTCGACGCACCCTGACGCGTTCAGCGTTTCCCGTGGGAAAAACCAGAGTTTTTCCGACCATTGACATAAACCCGAAAAACGTATTCAAAGCATTCCACACCGAGGTAACACGGACAACGGAGGACAGTTGCGATGTTTGGAACACAAGGCGAGAGCGGCTTTGGCCGCATGTTTCCCCATATTGCCGGGGCGCTTTACACCCCGGATCAGATGCGTGAACTAGGCTACGCCATGACCCTGGGCAGCCACATCAAGGTCGACAGCTCGCTGGCGGCGGTGTACACCTACCTGGGGCAGTTTATCGACCATGATATTACCAACACCCTTGGCGGCGACAGGCCGTCCGACGGCGCAGCCGACAGCCGCCCGCCCGTCCAGACGGCGACGCCGGCGCTCGACCTGTCTTCCGTGTACGGCGCGGGTTTCCATGATCCGCGGGCGGCGGTGGTCAGAAGCAGCGGCAAAATGCGCCTGGGGGCCTGCTGCGACGACCTGGGCCAGGCGACGCGACGCCTGGCGGATCTGCCGCGCGAACACAACGCCATGGCGATCATCCCCGATGGTCGCAACGACAACAATTTATTTGTGGCGCAAATGCACGTGATGTTTTTACAGCTACATAACTATTTTGTCGACCAGATGACAATCAAGCGGCCGGAACTGCGTTACCGCATGGCGAGAGCCAATGTCATCCATCACTACCACGACCTGATCGTGCACGATTTGTTACCGAAAATTTTGCATGACGAGGTCTACGCAAAGTACTTCGATTGCCCATCGGGGGACAATACTATTGCGTTCACTCCGCCCACCGCCAGCATTCCCCTGGAGTTTAGCGGCGCGGCTTTTCGCTTTGGTCATTCGATCATTCGCGACAGTTACGAGATCGGACGTGGCGTTCCAACGGTCAATATCAATCGCGCATTCGCCCTGACGGGCCGCAACGGAATGGACGGTCACGACCGCCTGCCGGAGCGCTTCGTGGTCGACTGGAAACATTTCAGCGCCAACAACCGGGCGAAAAAGATTTCCACACCGATCAAGTTGCAAATTCCCGGCTTTTCCGGTTACGAGAAATTTATTACCGTGCGCAATCTCCTTCGCGGAAGCGCATTTGCCCTGCCCTGCGCTCAAGACATATGTCAGTTCCTCATTAACGATGGTTATATCTCCAAGAAGGATGAACTGGACGAGCGTCAACTCAACCCCCAGATTTGGCCAAATGAGCCGCCAGGAATCTTGGATAACTGCGGCGCCAAGAGCTACCTGCTCAGGTTCACCCCCCTGTGGTACTACCTACTTATGGAAGCCCGGGCCAGAAATCACTGCCGCGGCAACAACGAGTGCAAGCTTGGCGTGGTCGGCAGCCATATCGTCGCCGCCACGTTCAAATATCTTACGCGCTTGCCGAACCACTATTCCCGTCCCAACGATACGCGCTGGCATCTGCGGCTCAAGGGGCAGGGAGAAGGCGCCAGGGCGACGATAAGGGACCTTATCAATTCCGTTCAATCTTGAGCAAATGAGGAGAACAATCGATGAATAGGCCAACCCCTTCCAATAGTGCAATGAGCGGTCAATGGACGGCCCTCAGCGAAAGGGAATACCGCAATATCGACCCGAGGCGCGGCGATCTCAAATGGGATTATTTTCCCAAAACCGGCGCCACCATAAGGGTAAGCCCAGTTGGCAAAGGGAGTCCGGGGAGAACACGCGAGTACCGCTTTGAACTTATCGGCGACGAATCCCTATACCCCAAGGGCAAGTTGTTTTACTCGCAAACGACAATGAAGGAAAGCGCCCCCGGCTCGAATATTTATGTTGGTTGTGTCGAACAGATGGATGGCTATGAAACGCTGCACGAAATCTGCTATTTGACAGCGCAAGACGAGAAATTAATTATGGCGCATGAGCTAATTTGGGAAAACGATGAGCTGGCGGACGGACGATTGGCCACGGTGAAGATCTTACTCGACGAAAACATCGTGTCCGCCAGAAAGTGGGACTGTGAAAATTAAGGTTGACATCACACTACTTGTCAATGCGCGGCCAGGCCAATTCAACGACACATTGTCATCGCTTGTTCATCGGTATCTGCCTCCTATCGCTGGGCGTGGAGGCCATGTGCCAATGCGCTCGATCGCTGGGCGACAAAGCGCTTTTTCAGCAATTTGCGCCGGGTAAAAACCAACCGCAATCTTATCTTGTCATCGAGCAGGCCGACGCCGATGTCTTGGTCGTGGTCATCACCAGCGAGACGTCCTTTGCCGTTGACTCGCCGGCGCCGCGCAATATTGCGGAAATTATCAGTCTGTCGCCACAGGTTTACGGCGCCAGCCCGCAACAGGTTTGTCTCTATGCCTCAACGCCGCCCACCGTGGCCGCCGGCGGCGATCACGGCGGCTGGCTGCGGCGAGTGGCGGGTGACGCGTTGGAGAGCGAGGCGGCGCAGACCATTACCCGAGCGAGCATCCTCTGGCGCGGCGCCACCCAGGTGAAAAAAGAACGCGCCATCGACCTCTACGAGAGCACCCTGGCGCAGGTAAGTCAACGCGATTCGCCGCTCCACACGCCACTGATTTTTTATACGCTACTGGCAAATCTCACCCTTAACCGCCTGAGCCGCGTGATGGCCGGCGTAAACCACCAATCGCAGCGGCTGTTAAAACAGCCTCAACACCGCTATATCGCCAAATGGATAAAGGCGCAGGCGACCCTGGATATCTCCAAGCCAAAGGCGGCCATCCCCGACTTTCTCGAGGCCATCGCCATCGCGGAGGCGCTCAACGCCCGCGCGGCGAATCACCGACTGAATATTGTGGAAATGAAAAATGCGCTCGGCGAGGCGTATTTGTCCGCGGGCCTGCTGGACGCGGGAGAAAAATACATACTCGAGGCGAACAGTGCGCCGGTGCAAGACAATCTACTGCGGAGCAAACTGGTGGATCACACCGCCTACCTGTACCTGGAAAAGGCGCGCAGGAGCCAGGGCGAGAACTACCATCGCCTGCAGGCCAAGGGGCTGCAAGCCGAATACGAAGCACTGCACTACGCGGTATTGGCCGACGATGTACTGCAGAGAATCGAAATCCACAACAACATCGCTTCATTTCATCAACGCCGCTTTGCGCTGGCAAGCGCGTTGCGAAACTATCAGATCACCGTGCACCTGTTGAAAGCTCTGGGCGATGCCGCGCAGCACGTATATCCCTTGCGAAACACCGGGCATATCTACCTGGAGCTGGGGCGCGCCCGCGCCGCCATTACGGTATTGCAGAAATACCTGCAGGTGCTGGATGCCTCAAACCTGGCTGAACGCGCCGAGGCGCTATGCTCCATCGCCGACGCCCACCGCTACCTGAATCACCACCGGCGCGGGTTCGAAGGGCACGCCCGCTGTCTGAACCTGATTGCCGGTGAAATCGCGGATGGCGGCGAAACCCGTGGCAAATATCTCAATGTCTACATTAAGGCCTTGCTCGGGCTTATCGACTACTTTACCGAGGAGGACGACCTGGTCGCCGCGGATTTTTACGTCACTAAAGTTGCGGCAATACTGCCGCGGCTCACCGACAAGCGTCTGACGGCCAAGGCCCACGTCAGCATCGCCCGCTACCATCTGCGCGATGCGCGGCCGGATCGCGCCGCAGCCGCCGTCGAGCGGGCCTTGGCGGCGAGCGACTATTCGATCAATCCGGCCGCGCAAGTGGAAGCGCTCATGGTGGGCAAGGAGATCATGCTGGCGCGCGGCCGGCGCGCGGAGGCGATCGCCTATATGGAACGCGCCATCACCGCCTCGGAGTCGGTGCTGGCGCATCTCGATCCGATCGAGCTGGGACCCGCCTGGAGCAACCGTATTCATCGCGTCTACACGGAGCTGATCGATATCAAACTGACGCAAATCGCGGAAAACGCGCCCGCCGACAAGGACAACATTGCCGCAATCTTTGCAATCGTAGAACGCTCCCGCGCCGCCAACGTGCGCCGCTTGATCCAAGCGGATTTTTTTCAGCGCAGCGATACGCTGCCCGAGGATCTAAGCAGAATACGAAAATTATCCAATGACTTGGCGCAAGAGGTCGATACCACACAGATTGGTTATGATTTGATTGCGGAAAAATCCACGCTCCGGCTGGCCAAGGGCGCGCATCTCTCGCGCGAGGAACTCAAGCACTTCAAACGCAAGCAAACGTCCCACAAAACGCCGCAGGCCGCCCGCCCACCCCCTCTGACACTGAGCGCCATGCGAGAAAAAATGGACGCGGAAACGCTGGCGCTGGTGTTTCAGGTATCCGACGATAATGTTCACGCCTTGCTGATCGGCAAGGCCGAACAACGGCTCATTGCTCTGGGAAGCGCGGCAAGCCTGCAACAGGAGGTTCACGCCCTGCTGGGCGCGATGAAAAACGGCGCCGCGTCCGGCCGCGCGTTGCGGCGCGCCGTAGGGCAGCTTTCCTCGCGCTTGATTCTCCCCCTGGCGAAACATATCGGCGGCAAAAAACTCGTGTTGATGCCGCACAAATTTCTCAATTACCTGCCTTTTTCGATGCTATCGCTAAGCGCTGACCACTATAAACCTCTGGCAAGTCAAAACGCCATCTTCACCACGCCTTCTCTTAGCACCTTATACGGGCAAATCAGCACGCGCCCCCCGCCCGACGCGAAAACAATTGCCGTCATGGCCAATCCCGTGTTTAACCAGCGCCAATTTTCCGCGCGCAAAGTGACAAAGACCTTTAGAAAATGGTCGAACACATTGGAACCCCTGCCCCATTCCGCGCGCGAAGCCCGCCATCTGCAAAGCCTGTTCGGCGAGCGCAACGCGCTGGTGTTTACCGAGCGCGACGCCACTTACCGCAATCTTTTCCGCCGCGATGTCAGGCAGGCCAATATACTGCACCTGGCGACCCACGGATATTTCAGCGACGCCAACCCGGAAAATGTCGGCTTTATTCTATCGGCCTTTGACCGCGACGGCGCACCGCAGCAGGGATTCGTCACGCTGACCGATATCTTCTCGCATACCTTCGACAACCAGCTGGTGGTGATCAGCGGCTGCGAGACCGCGATGGGACAAAGCCTGAATGGCGAGGGCCTGCAGGGCCTGGCCAGGGCGTTTATCGCCAGGGGAGCAAAAAACGTGATCGCCACCCTGTGGCCGGTGGCGGACGACGCCGCCGCCGAATTTATGAAGGTGTTCTACTTCGAACTCAAACAGGGCGTCGGTATTGCGGAATCCCTGCGCCGCACCCAGGCGGCGCTGTACAACAGTGAGGCCTACTCACACCCATTTTATTGGGCGCCCTATGTGCATTACACGGTTGGCCTCGATCAGGTCCGCCTCCGCTTCTATTAACCTGGAAATTCAATAGGTCGTCCTGACCTATTGAACTGTCACCCTTAAAAACGGGCGAAATTGTGTGAAATTCCTTGTTTTTAGGGTGGTCCGGCATCCCGGTTCGCGTGCGTCCCTGCACCGCCATTAACCCGACGTATTTGAATGCCGGGTTAATAGTACTCCTTCAACATGATATTGACGGGTTCAGCGCTTGCCTGGTGCGCATGATGTTGGCGATGAAACACGTGAATCATGGCTGGCATTGAGCCCCCGAGCATCAGGGCAGCGGGTGGC
>JAAUXX010002874.1_pt1 | contig 19747 bp, 16 predicted proteins | sample 7278111 | NCBI WGS metagenome assembly JAAUXX01 (sample SAMN14350116, study PRJNA611818) | marine sediment metagenome | isolation source: surface marine sediment (1.8m) | place: French Polynesia: Moorea | collected 2018-08
GCACATGAGTCAGATCATCGACTCGAAAACTCTGGATCATCGGCACATTTACCTCCTTACCAATCATAGAGTTCATCTACTCGCAACGACCGAGGAACCCTGCTCGCTACTCAACCCCGGAAAGAAAACAGACGCACCTGATCGGCGACAGTTTGGCCAGTTTTGCTCGGACGACTTTCCTAGCATTGTGGGCTTCATGAATCGGAGCGAGAGTTGCCCAATCGCGAGCGTAGTGCGCGTTGAGTCTGAAGAAGATGCGGAGGTGGTCGCTCGCTCCCAGCGTCTCGACTACACCAGCGACTTTGCCAACCGCTATGTCGCTGCATGGAATGCAGGCTCGCCTGCGGAGGTAGCCAGCTTCTTCGCCGAAGGTGGGTCCTACTACGCAAACGGTCGAAAACGAGCTAGCGGTCGCCGTCGAATCTCAGCGGAAGTCGAGACAATCATGTCCGCCATCGCCGACTTAACTCTCCAATTTGTAAGGCTCGTGGAGTTGGACCACAACGACTACGAGTTCCATTGGCATCTGGCTGGTAGATCTAGAGATGGTGCCGGCAACCCAATCGATCTACGAGGAGCCGAGCATTGGACGATCGACGGTGATGGCCTTATTGCACGGTCCGTGAGGAACTACGACGAAGAGGAATACGACCGGCAGGTATACGCGGGCTTCGATGACTGAACGCGCGTCGCTCGACGAGGTCAAAACGCGGGCCCTCGAAACGGCGTATCGATTCGATGCCTACCAGTCCTACGGCGGTTCACTCGGCGGCGCGGTGCTCGCATTGAATCGGCGCTGCCCCGGCTGGGAGCGCGATGAACTCGAACCCTGGCTCGACAAGGCGCTTGCCGTGCAGCGAGATGCAAGACCGTGGCTCGAGGAACACGAAGCCGAGCTACGCAGGGCATCTGACGAAGACCGGCCCTACGACTTCGCCTGGTTCCGGGAGACGCACCCGGGCTGGCCGGACGACGCGATCGACAATCTGCTCGGCCTCAATTTCCTGTATTTCTTCCTCAAGTAATCGCCCGTCGAGCAGCACTCGGTTCGAAGCACGAGTCCGTCATGAACTTCGCGCCGGACGAGCGGTCGCCGCTTACGCACGAAGAGATTTGACGATTCGGCCGCCGCCTTCGAACGCGCGCGTGACGTCGCCGCCCTGGAAGGCGCAAGGGCGCTCGTGCTGAAGTCGTCGCTGGCTTATGGCCGCATGCTGGCCGCGCGCGGCATGCGCAGCCGCGCACAGACCGTGCTCGAAGAGGCGTGTGCGGCGATGAACGATCTGCCCGAGTACGCCGAACTGCGCGAAGCGCGGGAGTTTCTTGCGCACCTCGCCTAGTCGATTCCCCGAAAGGTGTCAGACCCCTTGTAAGCCCGGAATCTTGCGCAAGGCACTGTCGCGGCAACTGATTTCGGCGCTTCGCCGCACAACAAGGGGTCTGACACCTTTTGGGGCGCCAAAATTGACACGAGACCGCACCCTTCCGTAGCGTAGCCGTCCGCATCGGGGGGTGTATGTCGGCCAACAACCTAATCATGACGCTCGCGAGCTGCACCTTTTTCATGGGGCTTGTCGCGTGGGTTTCGTATCTCAAGACGCGCGGCGAAGTCGACACGAAGGATGGTTACTTCCTTGCGGGTCGCGGACTCACGGGCGTGTTCATTGCAGGCTCGATGCTACTGACGAACCTCTCGGCCGAGCAGCTCATCGGCCTCAACGGCTCCGCATACCGATTCAACCTGTCGAGCATGGCCTGGGAAGTCACGGCCGCGTTCGCCACGATCGCGATGGCGCTGATCTTCCTGCCTCGCTACCTCGCGGGTGCGTTCACGACGCTACCCGAGTTTCTCGCGAGCCGCTTCGACGACGGTGTCCGGCGCATGTCGGTCCTCTTGTTCATGGTCGGCTACGGCCTCGTCACGATTCCGTCGGTGCTCTACTCTGGCTCGATTGCCGTGCTGCTCTTGTTTGACGTGCCGACGCTGCTCAACGTCACGTACTCACAGGGGCTCGTCATTACGATCGTCGCCATCGGCACGATCGGTTCGATCTATGCGATCTTCGGCGGACTCAAGGCCGTGGCTGTTTCGGACACGCTGAACGGTGTTGGCCTGCTGATTATCGGCATCCTCGTTCCGACCCTTGGCCTCGTCGTGCTCGGCGACGGCAGTTTCCTGAACGGCATTTCGGTCCTTACGAGCGAGCACACCGAGAAGCTCAACGCGATCGGCGGACCGAGCGATCCCACGCCGTTCGGCACGATCTTCACGGGGATGATCTTCGCGAACCTGTTTTACTGGTGTACGAACCAGTACGTCATCCAGCGCACGCTCGGCGCGGAGAACCTCGCCGAAGGCCAGAAGGGCGTCCTGTTCTCGGGCTTCTTCAAGATCATGGTGCCGTTCATGATGATGATCCCGGGCATCATCGCGTTTCACCTCTACGGCGAGGGCCTCGGCTCGATGGACCAGGCCTACCCGCGCCTGATTCGCGACGTGCTGCCCGCCTACATGTCCGGCTTCTTCCTCGCCGTGCTGCTCGGCGCCGTCTTCAGTTCATTCAACTCGCTCTTGAACAGCGCCGCGACGCTGTTCACGCTCGACGTCTACGCCCCGATGAAGAAGGGCGGCATGGGCGACGCCGAGATGGTCCGCGTCGCGAAGTTCGCGTCGATCGTCATTGCGCTGTTCTCCTTCGTCGTCGCACCGCTATTGCAGTACGCGCCGGAGGGACTCTGGCAGATCATTCGAATCTTCACGGGTTTCTACAACATTCCGGTCGTCGTCATCGTCATCGTCGGGCTGTTCACGAAGCGCGTACCGGCAATCGGCGCGAAGATCGTGATCGTCTTCCACGTCGTCACCTATGGCCTCGCGCAGTTCGTGTTCGACGAGCAAATCACGATCCACTTCCTGCATCTCTACGCGATCCTGTTTGCGATCGAAGTCGGCATCATGCTGATCGCGGGACAGCTCTCACCGCGCTCCGAGGCGTGGACCTACGAGAACAAACACATCGTCGATCTGACGCCCTGGCATTTCGCCGTGCCGATGGCGTTTACGCTGTTCTCGGCCGTCGTCTTCCTGTACCTCCTGTTCTCGAAGGTCGGCCTCGTCGGCGGTGTCGGCGAACTGTTCTGGACGATCCTGGGCGCCATCGTCGTCATCAACGTCGTGTTCTGGTGGCGCTACCTGCATACGCACAAGCGGCTCAATCACGCGGGCTAACGCACGCAACGGCCGGAGGTGTCAGACCCCTTTTACTCAAAAGGGGTCTGACACCTTTTTTGCGTAAGTCCTTGATACTGTTGCAACGCAACAAAATACAAACGTTTGCATTCCTCGGTGCCGAGGAGTAGAAAGAGTCAAAACACCGGCCGGGGGGCATCGCGGTGTTGCTTCCGACTCAGACGCTCCGTCGTCGCGCCCCGGTCTGCCCACTCGTGCAACAGGAGCGAAACATGCGTCTCAAAAGGGGGATGACGCTTGCGGTCTTCATCGCAGGCGCTATGCAGTTCGGGCTAATGGGCGACGCCGTCGCGCAGGCCCTCATCGAAGAAATCACCGTGACCGCGCAGAAGCGCGAAGAAAACGTCCAGGACGTGCCCATCGCCATCTCGGTGCTCGGCTCCGAGCAGATCGGTACGGCCTTCGCGAACAACATCGAGGAACTGCAGGCGCTCGTGCCGTCTGTCAGCTTCCGGACCGGTAACACGACGCGCAACAGCGCACTGACGATTCGCGGCATCGGCACGATCTCCTTCTCCGTCGCCGCAGAGCCCAGCGTATCGACCGTCGTCGACAACGTCGTGCTCGGCCGTTCGGGACAGGCCTTCGCCGACCTGTACGACCTCGAACGCATCGAGGTATTGCGCGGCCCGCAGGGTACGCTGTTCGGCAAGAACGCATCGGCCGGCGTCGTCAACATCACGACACGACGCCCGGGCAACGAACTGAACGGCTACGTCAGCGCGCGCTACTACGAAGACAACGAGTACCAGCTCCGCGCACGCATTGCGGGCCCGTTGAACGACTCGCTCCGCGGCAGCCTGACGGCCGTCCAGAGCGAATTCGACGGCTACGCCTTCAACGTGTTCAACAACGAGACCGTGCAGGGCTACGACCGCCAGGGCGTTCGCGGCATGCTCGAGTACGACGTGTCCGACACGATCCAGGCGCTCTTCATTGCCGAGACCTACAGCGCCGACAATGACTGCTGCGCGGACTTCGAGGCGCGGCCGAGCGGCCGCAACCCGGACTCGGAGGCAGCGCCGTCCGGCACGGGTCTCGATCTCGGCCAGCGCCGGGTCGACCACGACTTCGAAACGCGCACGCTCGACGATCACACGGCGTTCTCGGTTCAGATCACGGCCGACATCGGCGCCTACACGCTGACGTCTATCACGTCGCAGCGGAGCTGGGACAACACCGAGTTCCGCGAAGGCGACTTCACGTCGATTGCCGGTGACAGCGACCAGCCTGTCTTCGGTGTACCGTTCCAGCTCCACGACATCGGCCCGCAGGAGTGGCGCCAGTTCTCGCAGGAACTGCGCCTTGCCTCGCCCACCGACGGTGCGTTCTCCTGGCAGGCCGGTTTCTTCTACTGGAACCAGGAATCGCAGCGTAACTTCACGCGCGACGCGAGCTGCCAGAACAACAACGGCCAGCTCAACGCCGCGATTCGCAACCACATTGAGTTCACGCTGGACCAGGGCGACCCGACCGAGCAGGAGGTCGCCGACTTCATCGCCGCCAACGGCATCACCTGTAATGCCAATGACATCGTAGCGGCAACGGGTTTCATGGAGACGCAGTTCGAAAACTACGCCGTCTTCGGCGACGGCAGTTTCCAGGTGAGCGACAACTTCCGCATCTTCGCGGGTCTCCGCTACACGGCAGACGACGTCAGCTACAGCCACAACCGTCGTAACTTCGACGAGTTCGGCCGTCGCGGCGTCGGCGTTCGCCCACGCTTCGGCGAACGCGACCGCGACACGGGCGCCGTCAACAACCAGTCCGACACGAACTTCTCGGGCTCGACGGACCAGACCAACGTGTCGGGCCGAATCGGCGCACAGTTCAACATCGCCGATGCGCACATGATCTACGGCTCGTTCGCAACGGGTTACAAGGGCCCGGCGTTCAACGTGTTCTACAACATGGATCCGGACGACATTAACCCGATCTCCGAAGAGACGTCGGACGCGTTCGAAATCGGCTACAAGTTCACGGCCGACTGGGGCCTGATCAGCGTCGCGGCCTACATGATGGAGATCGAGGACTTCCAGGCGAACGACTTTGACGCATCGGACGGTACGACGATTACGGGCTTCACGAACGGCGGTGACGTCGAGACCTCGGGTTTCGAACTCGACTTTCTCATTGCGCCGACGGACAACCTGACGCTCAGCGGCGGTTTCGCCGTGTCCGATGCCGAGGCGAAAGCGACGGGCGACCCGCTGCCGTTCGCGCCGGATACGAAAGCATCGCTCGGCGGCGACTGGCGCGTACCGCTCGCGGACGGATCGAATCTGCGCTTTGCCGCTCAGTTCGTTTACACGGACTCATTGCTGTCGGGCAACATTGGCCAGACGGAGACCACGAATCCCGAGGTCCTGCTACCCGACTACACGATCCTGAACGCAAGCGCTGCATGGGCGTCGGAGGACGATCGCCTTGTCGTGACGCTGATCGGCAAGAACCTGACCGACGAGTCGTTTGCAACGACGTACTCGGGTGACGGGTTCCGCTACCAGATCCCGCGCGGCGCAGAGAGCTACTGGGGTATTGACCTCACCGTCAACTTCTAGGCAAGGGCACACCGGCGGCCCGCGGGCCGCCGGTGGACTCGCGCACAACGAGCCGGGGCGGCGGGACCTGGGCTTCTCCAGGTTCCTGGCCGTGCCCGAGCGAATACAGGTAACGAACGCTTTGCTGGCCCAGCTCATACATTGGCCAGGCAACGGTGGTCAGCGGCGGGTCGATACAGCCCGCCAGCTGAATGTCATCGTGACCGGCTATCGACACGTCCTCGGGAACGCGCACACCGCGATCGCGAAGCCCATGGATGAGGCCAATAGCGTTGACGTCGTTCCAGGCAAACACAGCGGTCGGCGGATCGTCGAGCGCGAGCAGCTCCGCAGCGATAGCCTGGCTGCTCTCGAGGCTGCCGTCGAAGGCGAAGATCAGGTCCGGGTCGTAGTCGATCCCCCGGTCCTCGAGCACCTGGCGATAGGCGAACATTTTCGGCTCACGCCAGGGCCCGGCCGGGCCTCTCACGAAGCCGATACGCTCGTGACCGAGCTCGATCAGGTGCCGCATGATCATGAGACTGCCGCCGAGCGTATCGCAGTTGACGTGGTGCTGTGCCTCGTCGCGATTGACGTGCACGACAGGCACATCGGCCCCGAGATCGTCGTAGTAGCCCTGCGGACTGCGCGCCATCGGCACGAGCAGACCGTCGACCTTGAGTTCGAGGAACAGCTGCACGGCCTCTCGCTCGGCGGCCTCGACGCCGCGAGTGTCGTGAAACAGAAGCCTGAGATCATGCTTCGCCGCCTCGTCCTCGATGCCCTTGCCGAGCTCGGCGAAGAACGGGTTGGTCATGTCGGGAATGACCACGCCGATCAGGCCGCTTTTCCGATTGACGAGCATGCGCGCCGCCCGGTTCGGCACGTAACCGAGTTCGTTCGCGATGCTGGCGATGCGTTCCCGCGTCGCAGGCTTCACGCGCGGACTGCCCTGCAGCGCGCGCGTGACGGTCGACGGATCGACATTCGCCGCCCGGGCAATGTCCTTGATCGTCGCGCGCCTGCGTTGAAAACCGGGTTCACTCATGCCGCACATGCCGTTGCGATGCGAGGCAATCAGCTTACAAGATTAAGCGCGCGCAAAGAAACGCGTGCAGAGCAAGCTCATGAACAGTAACGACAAACCGCGGCTGCGTTTCTTCGAAAACAGCCCGAGCCAGCGGCACATCCAGCCGAGTGACCAGTACATCTATGCACACGAGGAGCCCTCGTACGCCCTGGGCGTCATTGGCACGGGCACGATCGGCCAGGAGCACATGCGCGTTGCGACGATGCTCGGGCGCGCCCGGGTACACGGTGTGTACGATTCGCAAGCAGAGAGCCTCGACGTCGCCATTGGCGGATTCGAGGCCTATGCCGGCAAGGCACCTGTTCGCTACGACAGCCTCGAGGCTGCCTGCAACGACCCGGAAACCGATGCGCTCTTCGTCTGCACGCCCAACTACACGCACATCGACGTGTTCGAAGTCGCGGCGAAGAGCGGCAAGGCGATATTCCTCGAGAAGCCCATGGCAACGACAATCGACGACGCCAAACGCATTGTCGAAGTCGCGAACGACTATGCGTCCTTCGTGCAGGTCGGGCTCCAGTACCGCTACAAGGCGCCCTACGTCGAGGCTCGACACGAAGTGCTCGAGCGCCATTCGTTGGGTGACGTGCGCATGATCTCGATGAGCGAGTATCGCCCACCCTTCCTCGATAAGGTCGGGCAATGGAACAAGTTTGCGCGCTACAGCGGCGGTACGCTGGTCGAGAAGTGCTGCCACTACTTCGACCTGCTGAACCTGTTCGCGGGCGCGCGACCCGAGCGCGTTTTTGCGAGCGGCGGCCAGGCCGTCAACTTCCGCGACTTCGTGAAAGACGGCAAGAACGCCGATATCGACGACCACGCCTTCGTAATCGTCGACTACAATAATGGCGTTCGCGCGAGTTTCACGCTCAATATGTTCGCGCCGCATTTTTACGAGGAGCTCGTGGTCTCGGGCGTCGGTGGGCGACTCGTCGCAAGCGAGTCCTTCAACTTTTACGAAGACGAGATCGCGCGTTCGAGCGTCGCCATCGAGCACGGAGAATCGGCTGCGACGCGCCGGATCGATCTGGCGTACGCAAAAGACATCGACCAGAGCGGGCATCACGGCGCAACCTTCTACGAGCATGTAGCCTTCATGGATCACCTCGACGGCAAGTCGACGGATGCCGCAACGCCCCTGCAAGGTCTATGGTCTATCGTCGTTGCGGCCGCTGCGCAGGAGTCGGTCGACTCCGGGCAGGCGATCCGGATAGACGACCTTATCGGGCGGCATTCGCTCGATACAGTCCTTTAGAACCAACAAGAGGAACATCACGATGAGCACAGTCGCCGTTGGCGATGCACAAATGCCGGCCGTTGGCCTGGGCTTGTGGAAAATTGACCGTCCCGCGGCGGCGGACGCCGTCAAGAGCGCGATCGAGGTGGGTTACCGCCACCTCGATGCGGCGGCCGACTACGGCAACGAAAAGGAAACGGGGGAAGGCATCAGGGCGGCGATCTCGGCGGGCGACGTCACGCGCGAAGATCTCTGGGTCACGTCCAAACTCTGGAACACCTATCACCGAAAGGAGCACGTGCGGCCGGCCTGCGAGAAAAGCCTCGATGACCTCGGGCTCAACTACCTCGACCTGTACCTCGTGCATTTCCCGATTTCGCTCCGCTACGTACCGATCGAGGAGCGCTATCCACCCGAGTGGTTCTACGACCCGAACGCGGCGAATCCCGTCATGGAAATCGACCCGGTACCGCTGTACGAAACCTGGGCCGGTATGGAAGCGCTCGTGCGCGACGGCCTCGTCAAGCATATTGGCGTTTGCAACTACACCTCGGGTCTGTTGATCGACCTGATGGCGTACTCCGAGATCAAGCCGGCGATGCTGCAGATCGAGTCCCACCCGTTCCTTACCCAGGAACCGCTCATTCGTCTGGCGAAAGACTTCGGCATCGCCGTCACGGCGTTCTCGCCGCTGGGTGCGCTGTCCTACGTCGAGCTCGACATGGCGACGAATGCCGATACCGTGCTGACCGCGGCTCCCGTCGTTGCGGCGGCCGAGCGCGTGGGCCGAACGCCGGCGCAGGTCGTGTTGCGCTGGGGCGTGCAGCGCGGTACGTCGATCATTCCGAAGACGACGCGGCCCGAGCGTCTCAAGGAGAACCTCGCGCTCGACGACTTCGAACTGACGGCCGACGAGATGACCGCGATCGCCGCGCTGAACCAGAACCGCCGCTTCAATGATCCCCGCGTGTTCTGCGAGGCCGCGTTCGGCAAGTTCTATCCAATCTACGACTAGCAGGACCTCAAGAACATGAGCATTCAAACCGAGCAACTCGGCGTCAACGGCCAGCAGTTCTACCCGGACCCCTTCCCGCTCGTAATCGGTCGCAGCAGCGGCGGCGAGACGATGGACGAAGTCATCGACTGGCTCGGCGAGACAGGCCCGTCCCATCTCGAGGCTCTCGCAACGCACGGAGCCGTGCTGTTTCGAGGCTTCCCGGTCGCCGACGCAAACGACTTCGATGCGTTCATTCGTGCATTCGGTCTCGACAGCTTCACGTACGAGGAATCGCTGTCGAACGCCGTGCGCGTCAACAAGACCGACCTTGTCTTTACGGCAAACGAGGCTCCGCCCGACGTCTCGATCTACCTGCATCACGAGATGGCGCAGACGCCGCTGTTTCCAGCGCGCCTGTTTTTTTGCTGCACACAGGCGCCGGCTGCGCATGGCGAAACGCCGATTTGTCGGTCGGACATTACGCTCATCGAGCTCGAACGCGTGGATCCGGGATTCGTAGCGCGCTGCGCCGATCTTGGCGTCAAATATTCGAACACGATGCCCGCCAAAGACGACCTGGACTCCGGACAGGGGCGTAGCTGGCGGAGCACGCTCGGCGCACGAACGCGAGAGGATGCCGAAACGCGGCTTGGCAGTCTCGGGTACAGCTTCGAATGGCTCGAGGACGGCAGCCTGCGCGCGACGACGCCACGGCTGCCGGCTATTCGGACGCTCGTCGACGGTCGGCGCGTCTTCTTTAACCAGCTCATCGCGGCGTTTCGCGGCTGGAAGGACGCGCGGAACGATCCGCAAAAATCGATTCGCTTTGGCGACGACTCGGCGATCTCGGTCGACAGCATGCAGCACGCGATCGATATCTCGGATCGACTGTCCTTCGACCTGGCGTGGCAGGCGGGCGACGTCGCGCTGATCGACAATTTCCTCGTGATGCACGGGCGCCGGCCTTTCGAGGGCAAGCGTACGGTGCTGGCATCGCTCGTGGCCGACGACGGAACGCGGCTGGCCGCCTGATACCTGCCCGTCGGTTTCCTGAGAGGGCGCGGCGCCCGATAATGGGGAATGGCTATCTTCGCTTACTCGGAAAAGAAACTGGCCAGGGACCTGGCGAAGGCGGCAAGCAAGCTGGAACCTGACCTCGAGTCCGACTACAACGCCGAGCGGCGTTCGCTCTACCTGTATCGCGCCAGCGAGCCCGACGCGCCGCCTTATGCAATCTTCCTCGGCAACCTGTTTCTCAAGGTCAAGAGCCGGTCGCGCGGAGAGCGCCGCGCGATACTCGAGGACTTCGTCCTGCAGATGCTCAATCCGCCCGAGCTCTCGAAAGACGAGATGCTTGCATCACTCGCGCTCCGGGCCCGCACGCATTTCGAGGTCAACCTGCGGCGGCGATTGATCGAACTGCAACACGGCGAGCCGCCCGATTTCGTCATGGGCGTGAGCGGCGACCTCATCTATGAAATCGTGTCCGACCGCGACGAGGTCGTGCGTTCGATCACGCACGAAGACCTGGCAGAGCTCGAGACGACGGCCGACGAGGCGCTCAAGATCGCGCGTGCCCGGCTCGCCGGCGCAACAGACGAGTACCAATGGCAGCAGGTCGCCGAGAACGTCTGGCGATCTGCTTACGACGATGACTACGACTTCGCCCGCCTCCTTGCCGACCCGGGCGCCACGCGCTGGCCATTCGACGGCAGGCCGATCATCCTCGCGCCGTCGCACTCGGTTTGCCTGACGACGGACCGGACCGACCCTGAGACCCTGAATACGATGATCGATATCGGCTGCGACGCTGCAGCAGAGCATCGCGGCCTGTCGCAGCGACTGTGGACGCTCGGCGACGACTGCATCGTTGCCTGGATGACGACTGAACACGACCCTGCACACCCGGTCCGCCTGATTCGGGACCTGGCCGAGTTGATGAATCAGTACAACGATCAGAAAGGCTACCTGACCGAGCTCCTGGACAGACGCAACGAAGACGCCTACGTGGCCGAGTTCTCCGCGTACGAGAAGGACGGCGCCTATGTTTCGTACGTGACGTACACGATCAACCTGCCGACCTACCTCGCAGAGGCCGATCACGTTGCAATTGTCGGTGGCCTCGACGACGGCAAGCCGGACGTCCTCGGATACGTATTGTGGCGCGAGTTCGAGGAAGCTCTCGGCCCCGGCGCACTCGAGGCGATGCCGGATCTATCGCCGAAGCGCTTCCAGCTCACAGAGCCCCTAAGTAACGAGCAGGTAACCCGGCTGAAGGCCCGCGTACGGTCGCTCTGATTCCCGGCCGATCGAGGCTGCCGGCGACGCCGATCACTTTCGATAGTACGTCCGGCCGCCCGTGTAGCGTCGCATCAGGTACTCCTCGACATGCTTGCGTTCTGCGGCAGGCACATCCATCTCGTCGAGCATGCGACGCGCTCGCGCAGGATCCCGGTTCGCAAGGTTGTAGACGAGCGCCATTCTTGCCTGGTAGCGCTGCGCTTCGTCTTCGATGCTGTCGAGCAAGCCGATATGCTCGGGCGTCGGATCAGCCGTGGCGCTCACGAAACTCGATATCGCCTGGCCGCGGCTCTGACCGGGCGGGAGATTTCTGAGCCAGCGCAAGGCCGCCGCCGAATCCGTTCTCGCCCAGGCCTGGGCAATCTGTGCGGTCGCCGTGAGCCGCTGGGCCTCGTGGGTGATTTGATCCGCCAGCGCCACCGCTCCGCGCGGGTCCGAGAACGACATCTGCGTGAGGAGCGACATGTACGCCCGGTCGCGGGCGGCATCGTCTGTGATCTGATTAGCGAGCTGCCTCGCAGCTACCGGATCGCGCTGCACGACGCCCTCGATGACTGAAGCCTGCAGCTGCGGGTAGTCTTTCTCGCCAGCGAACTGGCGAATAAAGTTCTGAGCGTCGGCGGCGGACTGAGTCGCCAGGTGCCCCGCGATCTGGTGGCGCACCCCGATCTTTGAACCTTCGCTAAGACGCGGCAGCAGTCGAATCGCTGCGTCCGTGTTGGTCTGCACGAGCGTCCAGATCGTATTGTCGAGCAGCGTCGTCACCGTGTCCTCGCTCTGTCCCAATATCCAGTTGACCGCGCCATCTGCGTCTTTCTGCATCCATGCCGACGCCAGCTGCGTTTGTGCCTGCTTCCTCTGCTGTGGGTCGTTGATCAGCTCGAGGTACTGTACGGCGGCCGCCGGATCGCTTTGAGCAATCACCGACACGACGCCCGTGACCATGTCTGCCGTGCGTGGACCGGCAATGTTCTGCGCCTCGGCGAGCGCACGCTCGGGATCGGTCTGCGCCAGCGCGTTGATGATCATGAGTTCGAGCTGCTCCCTGTGCCTCGCGTTCGTCGCGTTGTCGCGTGCCCATTCCAGGGCTTTGTCAGGGTCGTCCTTGGCCATCGCGACAACGATGAGTGTCGCCGCGGATGCGCGATCGTTTGGCGCGGAAAGGCTCGCGAAGAACTCCTGTGCCGCATCGGGGTCGGAAGCGGCCAGTGCCGAGAGCGCGCGGTGAACCTCGCCGCTCTGCGAGAAACTTTTGCCCTCCGCCTGCAGTCGCGCGAGCGCTGCCTTCGGGTCGTTCTGCGCCGAGGTTTGCCGGATGTGTCCGAGGTAGGTTTCGCGCAGGACCGCGCTGTCGAAGAGATGCGCATACCCAAGCGCCGCCTGTGCGTTATCCAGCGCAAGGTAGTAGGCCAGCCACCATGTCATCTGGCGCTGGGTATCGACTGGTCGCAGCTCGTTGATGTAGGCAATTGCTTCGGCCGGCGAGCGATCGGCTATCGCGTAAAGGTAGCGGCCGCGCGTGTTGCGATTGGGTTCAACGCCGAGCTCGGCCTCGATGCGGTCGGTCGTTTCGTTGCCCATGAAGCCGAAAGCGGCGTAAAGGCTCTGCGCCGCGAAGGACCGGCGGCTTCCGTTCAGCGAGGCGGCCATGTCGAGTGCGCCGTCGAGATCGTTACGGCCCCAGGCCACCCAGATTCCGCGCTCGATCTCCTTGACGCTGACGAAGTATCCGCTCCGGGCCAGCGCCAGCGCTGAAGGCGCGTCGAGCTCGGTCAGCCTGAAGAACAGGACGTTGAGCGCCGCCTTGCGATCCATGTCGTCGGCGATGCGATTGGCGTCGAAGATCAGAGCCTGTAATGCGTCCGCATTCGAGCGGCCCGCAAGTGCATAGAGCGCTTCCTGCCGGGCGAACTCGGTCGGCAGCGCATAGACCTCTTCGATTGTCGCGAGGTTGCGATAGTGGTCGTCGCGGTGCTGCTCGGCAGCGGTCTCCGACATCTTCTCGACGACTACGATGTCGCGCACGACGGCGGCCGGGCTGCCTGGCTGTGTCACGGACGACGGCTTTGCCCACCAGGTCATGGCTGCGCCGACTAGGATGCCGGCGAGGAGTGCGAGTCCGGGTTTGAGCATTGCCGACTCCCTGGAAGCTGGGGTTGATCAGTGTACCGCAGGCCTCGCGCGAAACTGTGGCGCCGCGCTGACCAATAATGGCCAGCTTAAGACCCTTGACCGGATGGATCAGAATCGCCTGTATCAGTCGCGTGCCGCACCCGTAATCCAATCGTAAGGCTGCCGTAAGGTTCCCCGCATACGGACGGTTCAGGATAGTCGTGGAAAAAAAGACGGCGTCGAGCCGCGATAAAAGAATCCAGGGAGACCCCGAGAGTGCATTACACACTTACTGCGATCGTCTGCGGCCTCGTACTCCTCATCGCGAGCTTCCCGGCACGAGCCATCATGGAGCTCGTCGAAGTCGTCGTACTCAAAGACGGGGGCACGACCGAGCTCATCATTTCGGGGTTCAACCTCGATCGGGCTCGTAAACCGAAAGTAATGCTGGACGGCACTCCGCTCCCCATCAGCACCGCGAGCGACACGGTTATCGTTGTGAGGCTGGACGAAGAGCCGCCGACCGGGACCTACGAGCTCGAGGTACGGGCGGGCCTGATGGGGTCGAGACGCGACGTGATTGAGGTCAGGCTGGGTGAGACAAGTTCATGTGGCACACGTGAACCCGAATCCGCACCCGCGATTCAGGCGTCGGCCCGCCGCGCAGCTTGAGAGCTGGTCTGGACCCCGCCCGCCGGCGGGATCCCTCCGGTGGTCCGTCAGCGAATAGCGGTCAGGCCGCCTTCAATACATCCTCTGCCGACAGGTAGGTATAGCCGAGATCGTGCGCCACGGCTTCGTGGTTCACATGGCCGGCGTGCACATTGAGCCCATTGGCAAGATGCGGGTCGCGAATCAGCGCGTCGCGCCAGCCCAGGTTGGCCAGCGATTTCACGAACGGCAGCGTCGCGTTCGTCAGCGCAAACGTGCTCGTCCGCGGGACCGCGCCCGGCATGTTCGTGACGCAGTAGTGCACGACATCGTCGACAACGTAGGTCGGTTCGGCGTGTGTCGTCGGCCGGCTCGTTTCGAAGCAACCGCCCTGGTCGATCGAGATGTCGACCATTACCGAACCGGCACGCATGTTCCTGACATCCTCGGCCGTGACGAGCTTCGGCGCGGCGGCGCCCGTGACGAGGACGGCGCCGACGACGAGGTCGGCTTCGGCCGTGTAGTCCTGGATCGCGTGGCGCGTCGAATAGATCGTATGCACGCGTCCGCCCCAGACATTTTCGAGCTCACGCAGGCGCGGGATCGACAGATCGAGGATCGTTACCTCCGCGCCGAGACCGACAGCCATGTCGGCTGCGTTCGCGCCCGCCACGCCACCGCCGACGACAAGGACTTTCGCCGGTGCAACGCCCGCGACGCCGCCGAGCAGGATTCCGCTGCCGCCGTTGGCTTTTTGCAGTGCATAGGCCCCGGCCTGGATAGACAGACGTCCGGCAACTTCCGACATTGGGGTCAGGAGCGGCAACGACCCGTCATCGGCCGTCACCGTTTCATAGGCTATCGCCGTCGTACCCGATTCGACGAGCGCCCGCGTCTGGTCCGGATCCGCCGCGAGGTGCAAGTAGGTGAAGAGAACCTGATTTTCGCGAAGCATTTCGCACTCGACGGGCTGCGGCTCCTTGACCTTGACGATCATGTCCGCCGTGTCGAAGACCTCCTTCGCCGTGCCAAGAACGGTTGCACCGGCGGCCTCGTAGTCGGCGTCGCTCATGCCAATGCCGGCACCCGCGTTCGTTTCGACGAAAACCTCGTGACCGTCGACAACGAGCTCGTGCACGCCGGACGGCCGCATGCCGACGCGGAACTCCAGCGTCTTGATTTCTTTAGGTACCCCGATTCGCATCGCTCTTCCCCTCTTCTGTTGGCGGGTAATTGGTTACTAGTGAAAGCATACGCCTCTCCTACCCGCAGATTCTGTGCGTTTATGTGACAGGCCAGCCCTTCTGTGGCAGATTCTGTCGCCAAGCACTAATTCCTGGAAGATTTCTGCCGTGGAACTCGATCGATACGACAAATCCATCCTCACGGCGCTGCAGGCCGACGGCCGCATGAGTAACGTGCAGCTTGCCCAGCGCGTCAACCTGTCCGAATCGGCTTGCTTGAGGCGCGTTCGCACGCTGGAAGAGGCCGGCATGATCGACCGTTACGTCGCGCTCGTGAACCAGGCCAGGGCCGGCGTTCCGGGCAACGTGTTCGTGTTCATTGCGCTGCAGCGCGAAGTCGAGAGTGAACTAGCAGCCTTCGAGGCCGCAATACGGGATATCCCCGAAGTCATGGAATGCTTCCTGATGACGGGCGAATTCGACTACCTGTTGCGCGTCGTCGTTGCCGACATGGCCGACTTCGAGCGGCTGCATCGCGACTCGCTGACACGCCTTCCGGGCGTCGCGCGCGTGAACTCGAGCGTCGCGATTCGGACTGTGCAGAAGAAGACGGAGCTGCCTTTGTAGTTACGCCTGGTTGGCAGGGACTACACCTCGCCGAGCAGCCGAGGCGTCGCGCGTTCGAACGCTGCCTGCATGTGCTCGCGAAAGCGTCGGTGCCGCGCGGCGTCCCTGAGGTCCGGGTGCCAGAGCATCCAGATATCGTAGTTGTCGTAGGGCTCCGAACCCGGGATTCGCACAACGCCGGGCAGCGTATCGCCAATGAAGCACGGAATCGTAATCATGCCGAGGCCCGCCCTGACGCCGGCAATCTGTGCAACGCCGTTGTTGAAGCTGCCGTACGCCGGTACGTCTGGAAACGGCGATACCTGCACCCACTCGGGATGGAGCTCCTGTTCATCCCAGCCGATCCAACGAGCCGTCGTGTCCTTCGCCCACGGGTCGTGCTTCTCCAGGTAGGCCTCACTCGCGTAGTAGCAGTTCCTGCCCGTTATGAGTTTACGACCGACGAGATCGTCCGGCGGCGGGCGATTGTTCTGCAGGAATCGAAGCGCAAGGTCGGCCTCGCGACGTGCAAGGTCGAACAGGTCATAGGACAGCAGGATGCTCAAATCGATTTCGCGGTAGCGCTCGGCGAACGTCACGATATCGGGCATCAACAGGTACTCGACGAGCACGTCGCTCGTTGTGAGACGAATCTGCCCCGACAGGCTTCTATCGCTGCCTTCGAGCTGCCGCTCGGCCGTTAGCAGGGCATCCTCGGCCGCGAGCGCCGAAGTCAGCAGGGTTTCGCCGGCTGCCGTCGGACGGTAGCCCTTGAAGTCGCGGTCGAACAGGCGCGTGCCAAGCCGCGCTTCGAGCCGCTCGACCCGACGGACAATGGTCGAATGGCTGATGCCGAGCGCCGTTGCAGCGCTTCGCGCCGAGCCGCCGCGTACGAGCTCGAGAAACAGCCGGATGTCGTCCCAATCAGCGGTCGATTTTCGCACCGTTTTGTCGCTTTTTTGACTGTAGCGGGTCAAAAAGTATCCACCTACAGTCAGGCCTCGTCAATTGATCACACCAAGCAACGACTAAGGAGACAGCAATGACGACCGTTATCGTTTCGAAGAACTTCGATCTGCCCAGTGACGCGCTTTGGGCCGCCTGGGCTGATTTCGGCAACGTGTACACCTGGCACCCCTTCGTCGAGAAGTCCCGTCTCGTCGACGGCACGGATGGCAAGATCCGCGTCGGTACGCGCCGCCAGTGCGACCTCGTCGACGGCAAGAACTGGGTACGCGAGGAAATCGTCGCTATGGACGAGGGCCGCCAGCTGAAGATCGACTTGTACGACGGCACTATGCCGATCAAGGCGGCGCTGGCGACCATTACGATTGCGCCGCTGTCTGAGAGCCGCACCCGCGTGGACGTCCGTATGGACTTTCAGCCAAAGTTTGGCGTTCTGGGCAGGCTAATGGCACCGCTAATGAAGCGCCAGTTCACCCACATGTTCACCGAATTGCTGGCCGCCAATGGCAAGCACGTCAAGACGCTTCTCGAGCGGAAAACACCCGCGCCGACGGCGAGCAATATCGACAATGCTCCGCTGCTGGCGAGTCATTGAAGCGTCACTGGCCGCTACAGATTGTTTCCGGTACGGTTATGAGCCTTCGCAACGAGGCCCGCCTCATGGTGTCACGGCTGAAGCCGCTTAACCCGACGAACAGCCTGGTTGATCGTTTCCTCGCGGTGCGCGGCGTAAGCGAGAACCTCGTGTCGCCGCTGTGCCCGGAGGATACGGTCGTGCAGTCGATGCCGGACGTAAGCCCGAGCAAGTGGCACCTCGCGCATATCACCTGGTTCTTCGAAGAGTTCGTGCTGTCGCACTTCGACGCCGACTACAAGCGCTTCAACGAAAAGTACGACTATCTTTTCAATTCCTACTACTACTCGGTCGGTAGCATGCACGCGAGGCCGCGTCGCGGACTCCTGACGCGGCCGACACTGGAAGAAGTAATGCGCTATCGCGAGGCTGTCGACGCAGCGGTCGTTGAACTGATCGGCCGGCTCGGTGACAACGCCGAACTCGCGACCCGTGTCGAGTTGGGTCTCAACCACGAGCAGCAGCACCAGGAACTGTTCCTGACCGACATCAAGCACGTGCTGTTCCAGAACCCTATGAAGCCGGCATACGATCCGGATCTTCCGATCCCCGGCGCGGTCGCACAGTCAGGGCTTCAGTTCTTAAGGGGTGCATCAGGCATTTGCAAAGTGGGGTTCGAGGGCGAGACCTTTTGCTTCGACAACGAAACGCCGCGACACGATGCGCTCCTCCACCCGCATCGCATCGGCTCACGTCTCGTGACCAACCGCGAGTATCGCGAGTTCATCGACGCGGGCGGCTATGCGAATTCCGCGCTGTGGCTGTCGGACGGCTGGACCACCGTTCAAGGCAAGAACTGGCAGGGTCCGCTTTACTGGTCAGATGATCGAGAGCATGAATTCACGCTCGGTGGCGAAAGGCCGATCGATCCTGACGCGCCGGTATCGCACGTTAGTTACTACGAAGCCGACGCGTTCGCGCGCTGGGCCGGTGCACGGCTACCCACCGAGTTCGAGTGGGAAGCCGCCGCGAGCGAGGTGCCCGTCGAGGGCAACCTTTACGATTCCGGCAATCTTCACCCGGCACCCTCATCCGGCTCGCAGTTCTTCGGTGACGTCTGGGAATGGACGTCATCGTCGTACGCGCCGTATCCCGGCTTCAAGCCGCTCGACGGTTCGCTCGGCGAGTACAACGGCAAGTTCATGTGCAACCAGATGAGCGTGCGCGGCGGCTCGGCCGTGACCTCAGCCGACCACGTGCGCGCTACCTACCGAAGCTTTTTCTACCCTCAGCAGCGCTGGCAAATGCTTGGCCTGCGCCTGGCTAAAGACGGAGACTGAACCATGGGCTCGAGATCGACGAGTCTCGCGGTAAGCGAGCAGTCGGCTGACGCTTCTGACGATCTTCTCGAGATTGTCGATGGCTTGCGGCGGGACGAGAAAATGATCTCGCCGAAGTACTTTTATGACGAGCGCGGCTCGCAGCTCTTCGACGAGATTACGCGCCTGCCCGAGTACTACCCGACCGAGACCGAGCTCGGCATCATGCGCGACAACATTGACGAGATCGCCGACCTCGTCGGTGAGCAGGCGAGTCTCATCGAGTTCGGCTCTGGATCGAGCACGAAGATCCGCATTCTCCTCGATCACCTGAAGTCGCTGGCGGTCTACGTGCCGGTCGACATTTCGGAGGAGCACCTCGTCGCCGCGGCGGAGAACCTCAAGGCCGACTACCCGGACCTCGAGATCCTGCCCGTTGTCGCGGACTTCATGCAGCCCTTCGATCTTCCAGAACCGTCGATCATGCCCGTCAAGAACGTCGTGTACTTCCCGGGCTCGACGATCGGCAATTTTACGCAGGAAGCCGCGCTCGACCTGCTGCGTGTCATGCATCATGAGGCCAAGGAAGGCGGCGCGTTGCTAATTGGCGTCGACTTGCAGAAGGATCCCGCGATCCTAGAAGCGGCCTATAACGACGCAGACGGCGTTACGGCCGAGTTCAACCTCAACATGCTGCGACACATTAATCGCGAACACGGTGCAAACTTCGATCTCGACGCCTTCGAGCACCGTGCCGAATACAACGAGGTCGAGGGGCGTATCGAACTCAGGCTCGATTCATCGACAGACCAGTCGATCGAGATCGGCGGCGAGACGATCGAGATCGCGGCGGGCGAAGCGATCCTGACCGAATACTCACACAAGTACACGCTCGAGGGTTTCGCGGCGATGGCAGGAGA
>JAAUXX010002836.1_pt1 | contig 19717 bp, 15 predicted proteins | sample 7278111 | NCBI WGS metagenome assembly JAAUXX01 (sample SAMN14350116, study PRJNA611818) | marine sediment metagenome | isolation source: surface marine sediment (1.8m) | place: French Polynesia: Moorea | collected 2018-08
CTTTCAGCATCAGAAACACGTAGTGCATTTTCCATGAGCCTTTGATTCAACATACTAGCAACTTGCTTGAGTCGTTCAAAAGATGGAAGTGGTGGATCTTCTGCATACAGTGGATTTATATTTTGGAGTATTGAAAGCCATTGGTACAGAACATATGCACGAATTTGCAGATTAGTTGATCCAAGAGTTGCTTTAGCCAACATATCAAGTTCACCTTCTGGACCCACTAACTGCAGCATGATTTCTTCATCAAGTAAGTTTGCCAACTTGCTGTTTGATACAGGATTATCTGCAAGAGATCGGGCTTTGTTTGGTGTCTGTCTCTATGCAGCCACGCGGATTAATGAAGCTTGTACTCTACTGCGGGGGGATGTGATTGGAGTTAAGGGGGTTAGAGATGTCCTGGTTATTCGCATCCACAACACCAAGGGTAAGCAATCAACTAGGGAGATTCAGGTGCATCCCCAACTCAAAGAGTATTTAGAGGAGCATCATCGGACGGATAAATGGCATACTCGCCCCTATCTTTTTCCAGGTAGGCACGGTCAGGGGTATATTCATAAAGGTAGTGCTGATACAATTTTGAGGAATGCTTGTAAGAAACTAGAGTTAGAAGAGTTAGAAGGGGTTAGTACCCATAGCTTTAGGCGTACGGCACTGACTCGGATGAGTGATGCTGGTGTACCACTAAGACATATCCAAGCTAGATCAGGGCATAAAACTTTAGCTGCTCTAGAAAGATATCTGGGGGTGACGGAACAACAGAAAGAGAGTGCGATCTCTACTTTAGATTTTTAAGATGAGGTATCAATGTCCGAAGAAATTAAAGCAAGTAGATCAAATCAAAATGATTTAGTGATTTCAATCTCATTTTCAATAGTATTAGCCTGTTTGTTCTTTTCTATTTTGTTTGGGTTTAAAGATAAAATTATCCGAAATGCTCACTATATTGAATTAGTTGAAACTCCTATTTCTGGTGATATAATTCCTGTCGGATCGCCTAATATTAAAAAATATTATATTAAACTTTGTGGCGTTTCAGGCTTATTGACTAACAAAGGTTATGAGCTAAAGATTCTCGAAGAACCTGAAGCAATCAATTATCTGAATGAAATCTTTAAAAAAGGCGAAAACCAATTAAAAGTAATTCATGTTAGAAGAAAAATTGGAGAAGCAAGCTATCTTGTTTACACTAGCGATAAATCAACAGGAGAATTGATAAATGTTAATCATGAAATGATTAAATTTTTAGAAAAAAAATATAAAAGTCAAGTAAGCAAAAATAAAGATTATAGACCTCCTTATAGTTTAGGTATGGTTTGTACCCAATTTATATAAAGATAGGAAATAATATCTAAATTATAAACCAAATAAATAGGAGTAAAGTCGATGACCTGGATAAGTGAAGAAACTACCGAAGAATTGCAAAAATATTTACAAGCTCAATCTTCCAAGGTGAAGAGAGCAAATGAATTGAATAAAAAAATTTCAGATGATATTGCCGAAAACAAAAGAGCTTTATTTGCCGAAGATGATCAACTCAAAAAAATTCTAGAGAAGCCTAAGATCCATTATGGTGATTTGTTGGTCGGAGGTATAGTTATAAGCTTTTTTAGTTTGCTCATTTTTCAGGACATACATATCAAAAAAGAGAGACATTTACGATATTTAGAATGTTCATCTTCCGACCCAGAAGATTGTGAAATTTTAAGGCAAGTGCCTAGAGCAATTGGCGGAGGATTTTATGGCACAGAGTCTCATAACTAACTTATCCCTGGGTAGTAGTGCGAAGGCGCGATCTTTTCTTTCGTTCACGCTATAGATTTTAAGGCTGACCGAATAGATAGCGAAAGAAAAGATTACACTACGTCGCACCATCGCACTTCTTAAAAATTTACAAGCCATTAGACTTGGACTCAATCTCAGTAGCTGCTGAGTTTAATTCTTGCTGTAGTTGCTCTACAGTCGGTAAACTATCCTGTAGCTGCTCTGGAAGCTCTTCTACACTGTGAGTAGAAACCCCAATCGGCGTATTAATACCCCGTAAAGCATATTCAACGATGGTGTTTGACTTGGATTTACACAACACCATACCAATGGTAGGCTGGTCGTCTGGATGTCTGAGTAAATCATCTACCGCATTGACGTAGAAATTAACCTGTCCTGAAAAGGCTGGTTCAAATTTGCCCATCTTTAAGTCAATCACGATAAAACACCGTAGCTTGAGATGATAAAACAGGAGGTCAATTCTAAATTCTTGTCCTGCTACTTCCAACACATATTGACTACCCACAAAGGAAAAACCTACTCCCAACTCCAGAAGGAAATCTCGCATATGAGCAATCAAAGCTCGTTCTAAATCTCGTTCGACAGCTTCTTGACCAAGGCTAAGAAAGTCAAAGTTATAGGGTGACTTGAGAATCTGTTGTGCCAACTCTGACTGTGGTTTGGGAAGGGCTTTGTCAAAGTTGGTAATCGCTTTACCTTGTCTAGAATAGAGTTGACTTTCTATCTGATCTTCTAAAACTGCACGACTCCAGCCATTTTCAATAGTCTGTTGAATGTACCAAAGGCGTTCATGATCGTCTTTGACCTTATCAAGTAGAACACAATTATGAAACCAGGGAATTTGTGCAGCAGCTTGCTGCACAATTTGTTCGTCAGGATAAGCCTTGGCAAAAGCCCGCATATACTTGAGGTTTCGAGGAGAAAAACCCTTCATTTCTGGGAATTCCACTTTTAAGTCTTTTGCCAACTTCTCAATAACTTTTGCTCCCCATCCCTCTTGTTCCTGTCGGTTGAGAATATCCCGACCAATTTGCCAATACAGCAAGACCAACTCTTTATTGACAGCAAGAGCAGCCCGAACCTGAGAAGTACGAATACGCTCTTTCAAAGCTTGTAGAAATTCATCATAGTTATCGGGTAGGGATAGAGGTTTTTTGGGCATGAATTATCGACACTCACTTAACAAATAAAAACTCGTTAAACACAACATTCTTTCAATGGTTTTAAGCGCTCGCTTTCTCTAATAATTCAGTCATGACAATATAGTCCCAAAAGTTCTAGTTTCTATCATAGTGTTTAGCTCTTTGGGGTACTCATCAAAACTTATGATGAGAGAATATACTATTTTGGGACTTGGTGCTGATTAATAATACTTATGATCTATACTTAGCAAATATTTCGGCGATTTCCGCTCCTCCCGTTCACGGAATTATGGGAATTAGAAAAATGATCTCGTCTAACCCCATTATGAAGCAGCTGAGCTCGTACCTTGCTAATAGGCGGAAATAGGTTGAACCAGTATGAGCTTGAGGCGCCGATTCAGTTTCTATGGTAATAGCCATTTTTGGGATTTGCTCATTATTCCGATGCACTCTCGGCACAGCAATTGTTTTCAATACTTCTCCTCGCTCATTGACCTGAAAAACTTCCGTCAAAATGGCTCCTTTGCTATCTGTGGTGAACGGGGCTTCTTTGCCAACGACAGTCCATAAAGCATAAACCTTTCCCTGGGGCAGTGGCGACAAGTTACTCACTGTCAAGGTGGCATCTAGTTGATGGGGATTTACTATCAACTTAGCTTCAGCATTGGTTGCTGAATCAGTACCTCTCAAAGCTATGAAACATATACAGAGTCTAGTTTAGCTTGGTTGTCCCCCCGTCAGGACATTTGTTCCCCTCCCTATTCCTTCTTAACTTCCTTTATAATATCTAATTTTCCATGTATTACTTGGTTGAAGTCTCTAGAATTTATGCACTGATAACGCGTTATATATTGCGTTTGATTACTTATTGATTACTTTCGCCAACAGTATCCCAATCGTTGCCATACCCCGGACAGGTTAGCCGATAAGGTTTATCTTCCAGGGATTGCTGCCATTCCTCATGCGTCAAGTTGCGTCCTGCAGTTCTGCAAGCGAGTGTGACTAAATCCTCCAATTTTATACGCCAAAGCCGTACAGTGTAGTCTGTACTACCGGTAGCCAACCAATGTTCATCCGCACTGATAGATAATGCTAAAACAGCAGCTTCATGTCCGCTAAGCACAATTGGTCCGGATGCAGTGTTACTCATGCGCCAGATTCGGATAGTGCCATCCGCTCCACCTGCTATTAGTAAGTGACCACTCGGGCTGAATGCTAAAGCTGAAATGGCGGACTTGTGCCCACGCAGGACAATCGACTCACTCGCTAGAGTGCTCAACTCCCATATCCTGACTGTGCCATCCTCATTTCCCTTTGCAAACCACTGGCTATTAGGGCTAAATGCTCCAACTTTCTTGTTAGGGCTGACACCCCCAGAACCTTTTGTGCTCGTCTGTAAAATTATAGGAGCTGCCTTTGGATTGTTCATGTTCCACAGTGTTGCAGCTCCCCATCCCCATACAGCGGCCCATTCACTATTAGGGCTGAAGATCCCACCCTCAATATATGTATCATGTCCTTTCAGTAAAATTGATTCTTCCTGGTTTTGTAGGCTCCAAAGACGGGATTTGCGGTATTCACCTGCAGCGAGCAACCAGCGGCCATTCGCACTGAAAGAAAGACCAGTAACTCTTGAGTCCTGACCAGGTAATGTTTTCGCCTCAGCTGTTGGATCCGCAAGATCCAATAGCTTGACGGTGCGATCATTACCGCCCGTGGCCAGCCAGCGGCTATCAGGGCTGAAGGCCACTGCCAGAATACTCTCGTGGTGGTACTGCCGAACAATTGGAGGTGCCATCGGTCGATCCATGTTCCACAGCCGGAGACTACGAAGACCACCCCCAGCAACTAGCCAGCGTCCATCAGAACTAAAGGCCAGATCCAAGACAGCAGCTTCTTCAATTTCCTGTGGAATGGAAATTTCCTCTATCGAATCGTCTATCCGCAATAGTTTGACCTGCCCGTCCCAACCACCTGTCGCTAACCATCTTGCACTGGGACTGAAAGCTACAGAATCAACATTCTTTGTGTGCCCTGGCACAACTTTTCGTGCCGGTGTTGGGTTTCTCAAATCCCATAACCGCGCAGTATTATCTGCACTGCCTGTAATCAGCGAACGCTCATCAGCGCTAAAAGCCAGCGCGTGAATGGATGATTCATGCCCACGCAATACGACTGGCTCCTTTGCCAGGTTCCTGATATCTACGAGTCGTGCAATGCCGTCATTACTGGCCGCAGCTAACCAGTTTCCACTAGGGCTGAAGGCTAGGGCTTTAACCCTATTCCCGAGTCCAGTTAGAACCTCTGGCTCGGCTCTTACATTGGTCAGATTCCACAACCGGGTAGCGCTAAAACCCCCTGCCGCCAGCCATCGTCCGTCAGGGCTGAAGGCCAAAGTCTGAATATTTCTTACAGATCCAGGTAGGAGAATCGATTCAGCCTTCGGATTCTTCATGTCCCAGAGTCTGACATTGTCACCTATGCCAGCAGCCATCCATCGCTCATCAGGACTGAAAAGGATATTCAAGCCAAAAAGTACATCTAGACCCCTCTCCGCAACGAGCTTGATTTTTTTTGGGTTAGTCATATTCCAGATTTTCACCCCAGGTCTAACTTCTAAGTGTGTGTGCCCGGTGGCTAACCACTTCCCACCAGGACTGAAGGCAGCAACAGAAATGAACTCACTCAGAACTTCGATCTCAGAGGTCGTTCCATTTAAATCCCACAATTGCACAGTGCCATACGGGAGGAATTTATTACTTGTTGTTGCCACCGCTAGCCAGCGGCTGTCAGGTCCGAAGGTTAAAGTCAAAACATTCCTGAAACGCGGGTGCAGAACCACAGGCTCGGCTGATAGCTCTTTTATGTTCCACAATCGAACCGTTTGGTCTTCGCTCCCAGTGGCTAGCCAACGCCCGTCAGGACTAAAGACCACAGCGGATACTTTTCCTTGATGCCCAGATAGAAGTAGTGACGGGCCTACCGGTTCGTTCAGGTTCCATAACCTGACGGTACCATCTGTGCTTCCTGTTACTAGCCAATGTCCATCAGGGCTAAAGGCCACAGCCACAACGTCGTTCTCATGTGCATGTAGAGGTATCCCACCTACATCGGCAAGTAGTTGGTGTAATGATTGCTCGGCAGCCGTAACCCCCTTTTTGCCTGTTTCATGTGCAATGGAATTGGCTTCTGCCGCCAGAAGTAAACTTCGCTGTGGCCAAGAGTCTAGGTCACTCACTGCTTGAGCGGCCAATTGGCGGGATAGAGCAACTTGCCCTTGTTTCTTGGCTTCATTGGCATTCCAAAAAGCAAACCCAGACAGAGCTATTAATAATGCCACCCCGCTCCACCTGACAATTTTTCCCTTTATTTCTGCCCACTTAGACGCTCTAAAAAAGTCTATTTGTAGCAGCGTCATATCGCTGCCAGCCCTTTGGTAGTAACTTTGCAGAAAATCGAGATCTGGAGTACGCCAGAGACTGCCTTCAGAACGTTTATTGGCCTCCCAAGTTAAAGCAGCTTGTTCCAAACGACGCTTTAGAGGAATATCTTCGCCACTTTGACGCAACCAGCTGGACAACTTTGACCAAGTCAATAAAGCTTGATGAGTCACTTGAACTCCAGTTTCTAAAGGAAAAAGCCTCATCAAAGGGATACGATTTACAGAAAACTTTTCAATAACATCCTTAACCTGTTGTATCTCATTGAGATGACTAGTTAAATTCTCAATTTCAGTTGTTCGCAATTTATACTCTCCACCATCAAGTTCTACTAATCCCAGAAAAACTTGACGGGCAATTTTTTGTTTTTCAGAACTAAGACTATCGTAGACTTGTTGAGCTTCTCTTGCTAAAACCCCACCAATTCCTCCTTCAAGTGCCTCAGAAGGTTCAATCTCTTTGTTCAAAGCCTGTTGGACATACTGAAGAAATGCCTCTATCATCTCTCTGCTTTCTTCAGTTTCTTTAAGCAATTGATTGAGGACTCTCGCCCTTTCATAAGCTTGCTCGAAATCTGATTCTTTATCTAATCCTTCCCAAATATATCTTAGAAGCTCTGGTAACTCCTTATCCCATCCTTCTGTCCCTCTAAGTAGCAGTTCTTTCGTTAAAGACTTTTCACAAGCTTGTAAAAACTCAATCTGTAAATTAGTCATCGGGACGCGCTGATAAAACTGTCTCAACAAATCGAGCTCTGGAGACCGCCAGAGACTTCCTTCAGGATGACCGTTTTTATCCCAGTGACGAGCTACATCTTCTAAACGCCGCTGAAAGCGAATATCATCGCGGCTGCCGTTTAACCATTCTTTTAACTGGTTCCAGTGCTCAAATAATGCTTCGTGAGTCACTTCTGCCGTCTCGGTTTCATCCCTCCCAGATACGGTAATCAGACGGGCATTAACCGAAGCAAACTTAGCAATTACTTTTTTGACCTGTTCCGGCTTTTCTCTATGGGAGACTAAACTTTCAATTTTAGTGCGGCGGCGGGTATCCTGCGCCCCTTCCCCTAGTTGCACTAATCCCAAAAACACTCTTCTGGAGATTGCCTTTTCTTCTTCGGTAAGACTATCAAAAATCCTTTGCGCTTCCCCTGCTAAAGCTCCCCCTACTCCCCCTATTTTCTCCAGGGTTATTGCTGGTTCAATCCCTTTTCTAATTCCTTCCCAAATCTGGCTCAGGGCAAACTGTAGTAGAGGTAATGCACCTTCCCTTCCTTCTGTTTCTCCAACGAGTCTTTGAACCGTATCTTTAGGAAGCTGATGTCCTGCTAGTTCTGCGGGTCGAGCGATCACCCTTTCCAGCTCGTCCTTACTCATGGCAGGAACAATAACGCCTTGTTTGGCAATAGCCTGGTTAAGTTTGGAATGCTTCTGGGTCTCTCCTAAAAAGTCACTGCGTAGGGTGAGAATGACTGAAACTTGTCCGTTGCGTTCTCCAGCCGCATGGAGCAGATTACTAAGGAATGCTTCGCGCTCTTCAATAAATACTTTTCTTTTTTCTTGTGTTTCCTGGTCTTGACCTTTTGGTTCATAGCCATAAATTTCCTCAAACTGATCTACTAGTAAAATCAGTGGCGATAGAGTAATGTCTGGTAGTAAATCGGCAATGCGTCGCAGTCCATCATATTCCCCTGCTTCGTTTCTTAGTTTTAACTCTTTAGTAAATTCGCGGGTTTTCTCTACAGGGGCAATGTCATTTGTAGCTATCTTTGCTAAAACTCCAGCTAATGCTTCTGCTGGGTGGGTTTCTGGAGTAAAAATGGCTACCCTCGCCCTTTTTTGCCCTGGCAATGGCCTTCGCGCCAGTTCGGGAATCAACCCAGCACGAGCTAGGGAAGATTTGCCGCACCCCGATGGTCCCAGTATTAGCAGCAAGCGCAGAGATTCCTCTTTTTCGTGGAGTTGTCGAAATATTTCCCAGAGTTTGTCGATTTGTGCTTCTCTGCCAAAATAGTGATCGCTATCTTCTTCATCAAAGTAAAGCAGACCTTTGTAGGGATTAGGACCGATTGGGGCAGTTACAACCTTTTCTTCTTCAACTTCCTGACGAATGCGACTGGTTTGGATGATAACGATGTTGCCATCTCCTGCGAGAATAGCATTGCCGCTCGCATCTCTTTGGACTACGACTTTTTTTGAACGTGCTGCCCCCCGATCGAGCCAACCTGTCCTTGAACGTCAACGTTGCCTATCGCGGTAGCACTATCAGCAGCTTTAACGTCCCCGACCATGATATTTTTTTGACTGCCACCAGTAATTTCTTGATTAATTTGTTGGGCAATATTTTTAATCTCTTGGGCAAATTGGGGGTCTTTGAGCATTGCTACCTGTAGAAAAGGCACCAACTGCTGTTCCAAGATTTCCTGAGATTTTTGTTTCTCAACTTGAGCTATGGCAGCTTTAGCAGTAGAGTCTTCCTGAAGCTTTCCCCGAATTTTCTGCCAGAGTTGTCGGCTTTTGTCTAGTGTTGCTTCTGCCAACTTACCTGCACCAGCTTGAATTACTCCATCAAAAGCTAATTTAGCTATTGCTGCTGCTGTCAATACCTCAACCGTCATTGCCACCCTCACTAGATCTAGACGCCTACTCAATCATAATTTAATTTGAAACTAGCTAGGTAATCTTCTTCCTAAACGCTTATCTAACAAGACTTGGAAGGTTTCTCTGAAATCTTTGCACAATAAGGATTTTAGAGATCGAACATAGGTACTGTTTTAACGAAACTACGTTGTTTTAGTAGTGCTTAAAAATGCTAACCTTCCAAGTTGTGTATCTAGCCTGTTATATTCCACCTAATCCGTATAACGGGGAATTGACCTGATTTATTCCTCGGTTAGTGCAATTGGCGATCTTTTCTTTCGTTCACGCTTTTAATCTTAAGGTTTCCCGAATAGATAGCGAAAAGAAAAGATTTCACTGCGTCGCACAATCGCACTTGTTTGATTTAATCTATCTAATGTTAAGGAAATTCTGAAAGTTATAAATAACTGACTTAAACTCTTCTATCGAGGTGTTATCCTGGCATTCAAGACAGGGAAACACCGAGTGCGATCCATCCATGAGCAAAGCAATCGCCATTTTCAATCAAGCTGGAGGAGTAGGCAAAACCACTCTTACCCAAAATCTCGGCTACCATTTAGCTAAGCGAGGACATTCTGTGTTGCTGGTAGACCTCGATCCTCAAGCTTCTTTAACTACCTTTATGGGTATCGATACCGAAAGTTTAGATAAAACTCCTTTTGATGCCCTGATTAATGAAGAACCTTTGTTTGTCCTCAAAGATATTCAGGGGATAGATATTGCTCCCACTAATATCACTCTCAGCGTGGCAGAGATTCAATTAGTTAATCTTGACTTTCGAGAAGTTCGACTCAAAGAAGCTCTTGACCCGATTCGAGACGACTATGATTTTATTCTAATTGACTGTCCTCCTAGTTTGGGGTTACTCAGCTACACTAGCTTAGTAGCTGCTACTCACGTACTCGTTCCCATCGAAACTCATTTTAAAGCCTTTCAAGGTACTAATTTATTGCTGCAAACCATTGCTAAAGTCAGAAAACGAGGCAACCGAAAATTACAACTAGCAGGTTTTGTTCCCTCGCGCTATGCTGTCAGCAACTCTCAAGATAAGCGCACTCTCAAAGCAATTTTTGAACAGTTTGGCACAGTTGCTCCCGTTTATGAGCCGATTCCGCGAACCACAGCTTTTGCTGATGCTTCGGAACAGCAATTGCCTTTAGCCGTCTATGACCCCAAACATTCAGTCTTAAAAATCTTAGATAAATTAGCTACTCAGATGGAGAAATTATGATAGTCAACAGTTAAGAGTAAAACTAAATTAGCAGTTAATATTAATCAGTTGACTGCGTTGTCAAGTTGAGTAATTCAAGACCTCATGAATAATCAAAAAAACAAGTTACCAATAACGTTATTGGTAACTTGGAAACCAAGAAAAGACAAAGGATTTTCGAGAGCTTCTGACTTAATCTGAATTCTCTTGTTACCAATTATCTACTCCTATTGAAATCTTTGAATTCTTAGATAACTATTTACTGTTCATTGATAAATGATATGCCTCGTCCCAAAAACACTACTCGTAAAAGTGACCGCCCCTACAATGCCCAAGCTAATCTCAACGTTTTATTTGGTGATGATGAACCATCAAATAGCCCTCAAACTATCGATATTGAATCTATTTCTCTTCCTGACTCTCAACCCCGCCGCTATTTTGACCCTCAAAAGTTAGAACAGCTAACCCAATCGGTCAAAGCTCACGGCATCTTAGAAAATCTGCTCGTCAGACCTTTAAAGGGAAAAGAAGGGTTCTATGAGTTAGTAGCAGGAGAAAGACGTTACCGTGCAGCTCAGACAGCTGGGCTAGCTGAAGTTCCCGTTACCATTCGTGAATTATCTGATGAAGAGGCTCTGGCCATCGCTTTAGTAGAGAACTTACAGCGAGAAGACCTCAATCCTGTAGAAGAGACAGAAGGTATTATTACCCTGCTGGGAATTCAATTAAAAGAATCGTCATCTGCTATAATTTCATTTCTTCACAGGATGGATAACGAACAAAAAAAGAAAGTTACCAATAACGTTATTGGTAAAGTCGAAAAACAAAAAATTGAGTTGATATTTGAAAGTCTGGGACAAAATTGGCAGTCCTTCGTTAACAATCGTTTGCCCTTGTTAAATTTACCAGATGAAATTTTAGAAGTTTTACGTCAAGGAAAAATCGAATATACCAAAGCTAGAGCAATTGCTAAAATTAAAGACGAGCAACAGAGAAAGAATTTCTTAAAAGAAGCTGTTACCAAAAATCTTTCTCTGGTTCAGATCAAAGAAAAGATCAAGGCAACTAAGAGTGATGAAGAAGCCCTCTCACCTTCCACTCAATTGAAAACAATAACCCGTCGCCTCAATCACTCGAAGCTGTGGTCAAAGAACCCCAAGAAATGGAAGCAGGTTCAGAATTTGTTGCAGAAGATAGAAACTTTGTTAGAAGAAACCTAAAATTGTTTCCGAGAAAGATAAAAATTGGTAAGCTGATTTTCATTCTTTTGAGATAGGAAACGACAGCTATGTACCAATTGGAAAAATGGCAATACTCAAGCTGGCAAAAAAATACCCGCTTCTACTCACTCGAATTATGCCAAGACTTATTTGGTAATTGGATTATTAAACGTACTTGGGGCAGTGCCGTAAAACTAGATTATGGTCGCTCAAACTCCACTGTTTGTCCTGACTACCAAACGGGATTACTTTGGTATGAAAAACAACTGTCTCGTCGTCTGAAGCGAGGCTATGAAATAGTAGACACTTATGATTGACCACGATCGCTTATTTAAAGAACTAATCTCTACCTTTTTCATCGAGTTTATCGAATTATTTTTCCCTGACCTATTAACATACCTCGAACCCAATTCAGTAACCTTTCTCGATAAAGAAGTGTTCACTGATGTTACCGCAGGAGAACGATATGAAACAGATTTGTTGGTACAAGCACAATTTCAAGGTCAGTCCTCTTATTTCTTGATTCACATTGAGAATCAAGCCAAATCTCAAACCCACTTCAATAAGCGGATGTTTCGTTATTTTGCTCGACTGCATGAGAAATATGACCTACCCATCTATCCAATAGTTATCTTTTCTTACGACCAACCCCAAAAAGCAGCCGATAGTATTTACCAGCTTGAGTTCCCAGATTTTAGAGTATTAAAATTTAACTATCGAGTAGTACAACTCAATCGCCTTAATTGGCGAGATTTTTTAAACCAACGGAATCCAGTTGCTTCGGCGTTAATGGCTAAAATGCAGATAGCGACTGAAGACCGTCCCAAGGTCAAAGCCGAATGTCTACGGTTGTTAGTTACCTTAAGATTAGACCCAGCCAAGATGCAGTTGATTTCGGGTTTCATCGATAGTTACCTTAACTTGAATGAATCGGAAGAACAAGTGTTTCAATCAGAACTAGGTACAATTGAATCAGAAGAGAGGAAATTCGTCATGCAAATAGTAACCAGTTGGATGAGAATAGGGATTCAGCAGGGACAAGCATCAATGGTAATGCGTTTACTCAAACATAAGTTTGGGGAAATTAACTCTGATATTGAAGCACAAATTCAAAAGCTCTCTAGCCCTCAATTAGAAGATTTAAGCGAAGCTCTATTAGATTTTGAGAAAGTAGAAGATTTAACTACTTGGTTGAGTAATTTGTTATCTTCTAGCTAGGAAGCCCAACTCCCAAGTTGCGGGGTTATCGGTATTAGGATTGTAAAGAGTATAAGTGAAGTTAATGTCAAGAAATACGATCGAATTGATCGTTTAAGATTCAATCCTGATTATCTTTGAAAGAAGAAGTATTGGGACAATATCCAGAAATATTCTCGATCTCATGACTTTTGAGATGAATATCCAGACAGTTTCCGTCTAATAAATAGTTAGACCGCACAATTGAATGAGCTCAAATCTTCATATTTACTATGTTGCGAACAGGAGAGAGCGAAGATATAGCAAATTCACTACAAAACAAAATGGAGTGAATCATGATGGAATTGAACGTTAGCTTCCGAAATATTCGACAGCAAATCTCGATGGCTATCGATAATCTGGAGTCACAGAACAACTTGATTCGGACGATTCGACGCCTTCACGCGCTATGTGACGCCAAGCAGTCTCTTAGCCAATAATTACGAGAATAGCAATTATAAGACAGCCAAGGAGATACAATGTCCGCTAACCTAAATACTTTTGCGGAGAAACAGGCATCCAAAGCAGCAAATACTCCAGCCTTTTCTGGCTTCAGTTTAGCCAACGGCAAGCATAAAATTGAGCAGATGCTGTCGTTCATCCGCCAATCCGGCTTCTTCTTCCAATACACCCAGCATGACATCAGTCACATTAACGCAATGCTGTCGTCCCTGGACGAATTAGTTCCGCCCAACACACTCGAGAGAATGACCCCGGCAGATTGGTTGCTCGTGGTCCTTGCGATCTACTTTCATGACCTTGGAATGTTGGTCACAAATGACGAGTTCAAGCAACGCTATTCTTCGGATTTTCCGAGATATAAAGAAAAAGAACTATTGCGTGGTGCCGATGGAGAAGAGTATGTGGCCAAAATTGAAACGCTGCCGAAAGATGAAGCTGAGCGATTCTTGTATGAAGAGTTTGTACGTCACAATCATGCACGCCGTGTTGCTGCGTGGGTGCAAGGCAAAACGAGGACTTCAATGGGCGCTGCCAACCAAGTCGTCCAGGAGGTTGACTCCATACTGAAGGATTTGCCTCGGCAATTCCGTCTAGATCTCGCTTTAGTTTGCGAGAGCCATCACCTTGATGACCTTGACCGTCTCGACAAATACTGCGTCTGGCGGCCTTATGGCAATAGTGATGACGAAGCCGCCAATGTTCATTATGCGGCCCTATTACTTCGTGCAGCAGACCTACTCCACATCACCAGTGACCGTACTCCGTCTACCATCTTTCGGCTTATCGCTCCTACCGATCCACTAAGCCAGCGCGAATGGGCGAAACAGATGGGAGTAACAAGGGTAAGAGCTGAAATCAAACTGAACAAAGACAACACACCAGTGCAGAACGCAAAGCCTAACACGATCGAGGTTTACGGGCACTTTCAGGATCCCAACGGCTTCTTTGGTCTGACATCGTTTCTTTCATACGCAGAAACACAACTGCAACGAGCGTATGACTGGTCAAAGATTGCCATGCGTGGAGGATCCACCTATGAGTTTCCTTGGCGATATATTGATATGTCGAATATCCAAGTTGAAGGCTTTTTACCAGTCAAGTGCAATTTTGAGATTGATCAAAAAAAGGTACTAGAACTACTAACGGGACATGCTCTTTACAATGATGCAAATGTAGTTATACGAGAGCTAGTACAAAATGCATTGGACGCGGTGCGTCTCCAGGCTCTTATTGACGACGAAGACGACACTACTGGCTTCGTGCGTGTCCATTGGGATTCCTCGAGCCGCTGTCTGACTGTCGAAGACAATGGCACTGGCATGACGCAAACAATAATTGAAAAACATCTACTTAAAATTGGAGCATCTCGTTACAAAACAGACAAGTTTCTGAAACAATATCCTTCCTTTTCGTCAATCAGCCGCTTTGGAATTGGTATTCTCTCTACATTTATGGTTGCAGACAGAGTAGAGATAACCACGTGCCACCCTGATGAGGAAAAAGCAAGTCAGCTGATGTTACGTTCCGTACATGGACACTTTCTGGTAAAACTTTTGGACAAAGAATCAGACCCCAATGTGGTGCCGTTGATACCTCACGGTACGCGTTTCAGGATTTGGATACGTGAAAAAGCTGAACTTGACGACATCGACCAGGTAGTACGCTATTGGATTGTCTTTCCACGTTGCCTCGTAACAACACAGACAGATGACGGGCCAATAAATAAAATTGGCTACAACTCGCCGCTTGCTGTACTTGAGCAAGCCCTGAAACCTGATGAGAACCTTAACTACAATAACCATAGCGGTAAAAGCGACGACCAGTTGGTTGAGCAACGAAAGGAAAAGGAATTCGTCTTGGTCGGCAAGCTGGTAAGATTGGTCGAAGACAAAATGGGCACCGTCACCTTAGCCTATTGTGTTTATAGGGATGAATTGTTCGATGACTGGCACTTTTTAGATTACGACAACTCCCTGTTGGAAGGTTTGAGGGAGCGAATATACGTTGACCAATTCCTGGGCACGTGTATCGAGGGAGTACGGGTCGAAGAGGGAACTCCTGGTTTTCGTGGAAATGGCATTATGGCTATCGCGAATGTTTGCGGACTAGATGCTCCGAAAACAAATGTGGCACGCTCTGGAATCGAGGAATCAGGACAGCGCACGCGCATGCTAGAGGAAATCTATGAATTGTATTGTAGGCACATTCAGTCCGAATTCACTGAATTAACCCAGAACCGTGGAAAGACGGTAGAATGGGCCGTCGGAGAGTCTCGCTTCCTCCTGAGGCCGCTCATGACGAATGAATTCACTCGGGGACGGATATATGGCATAATGCGTCAGGAATCATCGAACCCCGAGAGTGATCCTCTCATGCAAGCAGCATCCAAGCTACCACTATTAATGGTAGAGCGTGATAATAAGAGACAAGTACAATCGATCAATCAGCTCCGCGAGGAGCCCTTCTTTTGGACAATTCACGCAATGCTAACATGGCATGCAGAGTTGCTGCTTAAAGAAACGAGCAGTCAACTGACGCTTTCAGGGCTTTTAAGTGCACTTGGCGTAACTTCTGAGGACACAGTACAGTATCCTGCACTTCCCAACTACGAGATGACCATCAAACATCCTGTCTTGAATTCTGTCTTTAGAAATCGTGAAATCGATGCACTCATGGCTAACGACGATCTAAGACTAGTTGATGTGCGATGGACCGAACGTGACCCATCCAAGCCAAGGTGGCAGCCAGTCATAGATGAATCTGTGGTAGCTTTGGCGCGCCAGCGGGCATGGAAACAGCGAAGCAAGAGCTTACCTGGAGACACCTGGAATTTTGACTCGATATATGAAAGCATACCTAGAAACACCTGGGATACTGCCTCGATATATGAAGAAGGATATGAAGAAGGTTGGGAAACTCGTGAATTTGATGTGAGCTCAAACCAGTGTATTGTTCCCATACTCGACGTTGAGTGTTACGGTTTAGACTCATACACAGGCGTCCGAATTGGGCAAGATATCTACTTATTGCCGGGTACGCCCCTTGCAAATTACCTTGCGAGGTTGCTGGGGGCTGATTCTGACGATGAAGAGGTTAGAGCAGAGGTTAGAGTATTGTTGAACCGAACGATACGGTACATGCAAGAGAGCTCAACAACGCTGTTCCGAGATGTAACAGCTAAATCTTACGTAAGTAATGCAGTTATGAAACCACTTATTAACACTTTCCCTGATAAGAAGGAGCAGATACTCAAGTTATTACGTCCAAAAGATTTAGAGGACATTATTTATTCGTGGGAATGGAAGTTATTCCATCCCTATGCATGGAGAAGAGAGGATGATTTTCAAAACGTTTAACAGGTCAGCAAATTCCACGAATCGTATTGTTAACGAATGCGTGCTTCCCCACACGACGAATTCGGGCACTCTCGAATCAATAATGCGCCCCGCGCAATCATGTCGAGTTTGCTGTGCTACAGATTAGGAGAGTGATGAAATGAAAGCTGTTTGGTCGTACTGGAGCAAGCCATTTCGTGAACAGCGCGGCTCTCCATGGGCGAGTTCCACGCATCACCTACTTTCGTGGGTTCTGTCTGTGAAAGTGGCGCGTCCACACTTTGAGACAACGGTGCTTATCACCGATAACGCGGGAGCCCGTATGCTCGTCGATGGACTTGGGCTCACGTTCGATCACGTTTCTACGGAGCTAGAGTCCCTCTATAATTTAGATGCCCGTTGGTGGGTGCTAGGTAAATTACTTGCCTACAGCATGCAGGTCGAACCTTTCGTCCACATCGACAACGACGTTTATCTTTGGAAGCCTTTGCCGCGTTACATCTTAGATGCAGATATTCTCGGGCAAAACCTAGAGCACTTCAAGTTTGACAGAGACTCTTGGTACAGGCCCCAGCGCCTGAATCAGTTTATTCGAAGAGCGAACGGGTGGGTTCCAAAAGAATGGGCGTGGTATGTGGCTCAACGAGGGCAAACCGCTGTCTGTTGTGGGATTTTCGGTGGCAGAAAAACTACGTTTGTGCGGCAATATGCGGATAGCGCTCTCGCATTCGCTACGCATCCACGGAACGCGTCGGCGTGGAGCGAACTGCGTGATTTAGGCGACCACTGCGTGCTCTTGGAGCAGTATTTCCTCAATGCGATGCTGACGTATCACAATCGACACGCGTCGAAGAACATGCGAGTTGAACTCCGTTGCCTTTTCGACTCGGTATCGGACAAAGGTATCGGGCCGGCGCATGTCAATTTTATGGGGGCTTTTTCGGATTTTGCCTGCGTAGGATATACCCATTTAATGGGCTCGCTTAAGAAGAATTCAAGAACCGTTGCCCAACTGGCTGAAATCGTGCGCCACAATTACCCCGAGTACTTCGAGCGCTGTGTGAGATACGAGGCGAGTCAGGTGATCCCCTAACCAGGGCCCCCGCATCTTATCGCTGTAAAGCATGCAATAAATATCCAACCTACATTCAGCAGATTGGTTGTAGCGTTATCTCTCGAAGTAACGGTATTAGCAATCAAGGTAACAATCTAAACATAACTGATATTGTCCAAGAGTTTTACAGACATATAAATATATTCTTCAAGAAATTTCTGAAAGAAGATTTCAGCTTTGAACTGAGGATGTCCCTTAAGGCTATAATTATGCTTAGTGGCCTTTGAGTAGCAATTGATACTGCTGATTAACTTAACATTGAAGCTTGGAATGCGATAGATACGTTAGACTCTCAACGATTTTATTGACTTTGAGTTCTCTTTTGTAACGTTTGTCAGCAGTATCAGCAATTGTACCGATTCTTACGCTAAGGCTGAAACTCTTGCCCTGTAACCGTTTCATCAACTCTTTTTTTGATACAATCTCGTGTATCATTTAAACTTTAAGTTAATTGGTACAGCGATCAATAACGAGATTTCAATGGTTTCAGGGGTTGAATTTTCAATAGGTTTAATTGGTACAGTTCTTAGCGTAACTTTCTGCACGGTTGCTGATACTGTTGATTAACTTAATATTGAAGCTTAGAATGCTGTAAATACGTTAGACCCCCAAAAGAGGTGATTGGCTTTGACCTTTCTTTTATGAAGTTCGTCAACAGTATCGGTTGCTACTCACACCCCTTAGTCTACAAAGTGCTTATTATGTCAACAGGTAGTCAACCATCTGGACCAAACTCAAGCTCAAGTGAGAGTAGCCCCGATCCAATTCAGGACTTTTATCTGGAAAGATATAAGTATATTCTTTCGGAGATACGCTCTCTTAATGAGAACGTCCATAAATATCTAACTGTATTTCAAACCTTGGCTACTGCAATATCAACAGCAGGAGTCGCGGTTTTCGTCGGGCAAAAACAACTGAACCTAACACCTGAGATTGCTAAGATAGCTATTCAAGGTTTGCTTGGTTTGCTGATTATTTTGACTTTGTATATTGTTGTCTCGATCATTGCAGGAATATTTGCCTGGTTTGATTACCGCAAAGAGGAAGTTGGCCTTTTAACTGAGATCTTTGGTTCAAGAAACTTCCGTAAGCCACCGAAGCTAGGAAACTTATTTTACTGGCAGGAAACTTACATTATTCTCTTCATTGTCTTGGCTGTGACTGCTATTACTTTTTATGTGCAGGCAAACATTATTCCCCTCATTAAGTAGTAAATCCTTTTATGCGTCTTATGAGAGAAGGGATCGATTACATCGGCGTTGGTGTTGGAGCAGTCATTACCAACGATTCAGGTCTACTGTTTCTTGCCAAGCGTGGGTCTGCGGCAAGAAATGAGCAGGGAAAATGGGAGTTTCCTGGTGGTGGTGTAAACTTTGACGAAACACTCATCGAAGCAATAAAACGTGAGATATTTGAGGAATATGGAATGGAGATAGAGATTTATGATTTGTTGGGAGTTTTTGATCACATTCTTCCTACTGAAAAAGAACATTGGGTTTCTGTCACCTATTTAGCTTCACATCTTAAAGGTGAAGCTAAAATTTATGAGCCAGAGAAGTGTGAGGCTATAGGATGGTTTTCTACAGAAGACTTACCAACCCCACTTTCGAAGATTACTGAGTTAAATCTAAATGCATATCTTGCTTCTTGCTAATCGGTCGTTTGAATCTCTTCGCCCTGAAGGGGCGGAGATTCTAGCTATTAGGACCAGATTTAGCGAAGCTGCTATCAGGGGCAATAAGCGAAAATTTGGCAGTTTTCAGTGGTTGAGACAGTAAAAATCGTTCTCAACCAAGAATTGCTATAATCCTCATATCATATATCATTCAGCAATTTAGTTGCTTCGATGAAAATTCCTAATTTTGCAGGAACTACCTAGAAGCTGCAATATTTACCAAGGTGCGATCACTCGATTTGGGCAATTTGAAACCTATGCACAGCAAGCGTTTTAAGCTAGATTGCCCCTGGTGACAGCTTCGCTAAATCTGGTCCTATTAGCTCTTAGTTATTAGCTCTTAGCTCTTGGTTTATCGGTCTGACCAATAACTGAAGCTAAAAGCTAAAGGCTAAAAGCTAAAAGCTAAAGGGATGCCCTAAAGGGCAGGGCTTGAACCCATGCTCACAAGGGTCA
>JAAUXX010031803.1_pt1 | contig 19644 bp, 14 predicted proteins | sample 7278111 | NCBI WGS metagenome assembly JAAUXX01 (sample SAMN14350116, study PRJNA611818) | marine sediment metagenome | isolation source: surface marine sediment (1.8m) | place: French Polynesia: Moorea | collected 2018-08
AAATCGACGACGCTATGTCGTTGATTTCGCGAGAAAATAAAATCGCAATTTTATTTTCGACCACCAGAATAAGCGCAGGATGCGCGTTTCTGGATGGAAACTAACTAGGGCGATAACGTGAAATGGCATAAAGAAACGCTACGCGCGCTTATACGCGATATCGCTCTGGCGCGCTTGAGACAGTTGCGGCCGTCGGAGCGCATCCCCCTCGACAGCCTCGGCGAGGACATGTTGGACCCGCACCACTACCCCAACCTGGACTCACTGGAAGTTTTCCAGGTCGCCGGCGATGTCGCCACATTTTTTACGCTACACAACACGGCGAGTGAATCCAAACTCCTGACCAAGCTCAACATCGAGCATTGGTGCGAGGTGATCATGGCGTCGAGAACACGCGACGACGCCGGCCTTACCTTCCATACGTCGGGCAGTTGCGGCCAACCCAAGGCGGTTACTCACCCGCTAGCATCCCTGGAGCGGGAAAGCGCACACTGGGCGCACATATTTAGCGGCCATGACGCCATCAGCGGCAACATACCCCGGCACCATATCTACGGTTTCCTGTTCAGTGTTTTATTGCCGCGCCGCCTCAATCTGACCTACCGGGAACGACGATCGGAGCTTCCCCAGTCGACCTTTGTCGACAATTCGCCAAAGCATCTGCTCATCACGTTGCCGCACCATCTGAAATTGTTTCTGGACAGCGGGCAAACGGCCAGCCAAGGGCTGACGGCGGTCACCTCCACCGCGCCCCTCCCGACGGCGTGGGCCCGTCTGGCGCTGGCTCGCAATGTCGACCGACTGATGCATATCTACGGGTCGACGGAAACCCGGGGACTGGCCGTGCGGCGCAACGCCGAGGACTATTTTGAGTTGCTGCCCTTCATCGAAAAAGACCATGCGGGCACGCTTGTGTACCGCGCCCCCGGTGGCGATAAACACAGGCTCGACGTGCAAGACCAATTGCGCTTTATCGATGACCGACGCCTGCGAATAGGCCGGCGCCAAGACCAGGCGGTGCAAGTGGGCGGCTACAACGTGAGCCTGGGACAGGTGGGACAAAAAATAAAAGCCTGCCCGCTGGTGGGGGAGATCGCGATCAGAACCTATGACAGCCCCCTGGGTGTGCGCTTAAAAGCATTTGTTGTGCCGACGCTCGAACGTTACGACCAAGACCAACTGCGCGATCAATTGGCGGCCTATATCCGCGCGCATCTGCCCACCGAGGAGCGCCCCACGGCCATTACCCTGGGCGCCCGGCTGCCGCGCAATGCCCACGGCAAGCTGGCCGACTGGCCGCCGCTAAAACCTTAGCTCCGCTTGTAAGCCCTGCCCCATTGCGCGCAATTCCTCCGCCTCGATAGCGTCTACAACGGTGGCGACCGCGGCATCGAAAGACGGCTCAATAACGCTCAGCGAGTACAGCTCGCCACCACCATCCGGGGCCAACAACGCCGCTACATCCTCGACGAGTTTCACCCCCGATGAGGACAAGACCTGGCGCCACGCCAGACGCCGTTGCGCGCAGCGCAACAGCGCCGCCTGCACTGCAAAAATGACGCTGACCGCGAGGTGGCGCCGCCAAATCTCGATCGCATTTCTGGTCTGCCAGGCGGCGGCAAAGCCCTGGCTGTTGATATTTTGATTGAATTGCTCGGCATGGACGGGGAACCGGACCGCCAGCGGACTGGCCAACTGTTCGAGTACCGGCAACAGCGAGTTGCCCAACAGTTGCAGCGGCTTCAAGCCCACCCCCGCGGCGCCCGGATCCGCCAGCGACGCCGGCAGCCCGCCGCTGAAGTGCGGCTCCACCAGCAGGGCAATCTGCGCCTCGCTGTGCTTGGCCAGAAGGGCAATATTGACGCGCAGTTGATCCATGGCCATCGACATATGCTGACCGAGAAAATTGCCACAGTGGAACACGCATCCGCTCGCAGGATCGATCAGGGGATTGTCCGTCGCGGCGTTCATCTCGATCGTCACCTGATTGGCGATTAGCCCGAGACTCTCCACAATCGGTCCCAGAAATTGCGGCATGCAGCGAATGGAGTAGCGATCCTGCGCCAGGGCGCCAGTGGCAGATTCCCCCTCCAACGCCACCGCGGCGCGCACGAGAGAGGCGCCGAGCAGATGTTCCCGCAGTTGCGCCGCCACCCAAAGCTGACCCGGGTGCGGCTTGGCCAGATGCACAAACGCATCAAAGGCCCGTACATCGACGTGCAGCACTTGCGCGATCAGCGCGTTGACACACAGGTGCAGATTGAACATGCCGCGCGACATCAGTACGTTGCGCGCCGCCAAGGCCGTCAGCATCGACGTGCCGTTGATCAAGGCTAGGCCCTCCTTGGCCGCCAGCGCTATGGGAGCGAGCTGCAATTTTTCCAACACCGCGGGCGCCGGTTGATACTCGCCCTGGTGGCGCAGGTAAAACGCGTCACTGATTCCCAGGGCCGCGCCGGCGATGGCGGACAAGGGAATCAGGTCGCCGCTGGCGCCAATGGAGCCGAATTCCTTAACCCTGGGCGTCGCGTTGTGATTAATCAGATCGAGATAGCGTTGAATGAGCACTTCCCTGACACCGGATAAACCCCGCAACAACGAATTCACCCGCAAAATCATCGCGACGGTGACATCCTCGGGCGGCAATTCCCGCCCCGCGCCGGCCTGGTGGGCGGCGATCAAATGCGCCTGCAGCGCCGGCAGGTCTTCGACCTTGACGGAGCGGTCGGCGAGCCCGCCAAATAGCGTATTGACGCCGTAGACAATACCGCCACCGTCGAGCACGCGTGCGAGCGCCTCGCGGCTTGCGCCCAAGTGCGCCAGACAATCCGCATCGGCGCGAACCCGCGCCTCCCCCGGCGGGGTCGACAGATAGTCGCACAAGCCGGATAAACTCAAGGAGGCACCGTCGAGGCAGAGCGTGAGGGCAGGATGCCGGCGCGTTTTAACGGCGCTATTGATCATGGGCGAATACTGTGTATGCGGCCGGGTCATCCACCATTTGCGCTGGCCATTTTGTCGATGGGAATAACGAGTTTCCGTCCAGAAACGCGCATCCTGCGCTTATTCCGGGGGGTCGAAATCAATGGCTTAGTCGGCTTTGTCTGGATTAAAGCCGACTAAGCCATTGATTTCGAGCATCACATCCATGTGATGCCATTAATGCCCGTTTTAAGACGGACATTAACTAAAGCGTAGATCACGCGTGACGTTCTGCCACGCGTAACTTGCGCTAATGGAAGGATGCCGGCCAATCCTCGAGACGGGAAAATTCGGCTATCGGCAATATTGCCCCCACGCGACCGGTGGCGGGGTGCTCGCGGTCGCCGCCAAACGGCGATACTGTGTCGGCGACTAACGTGGCCAAGGTATGGCAGCGAAAAGTGAATGTGATGCCGTTAGTGCCCGCTTCTGGACGGACACTAATCAATATCCCGATTGTCGATCGGCATAGCGCCCAAACCTACGCCGACTTCTGGCCTTAAGGCACCCGCCAAGGTAGACTATTGGGTTGTCCAAAATGGCGGCATCACATCCATCCCATGAGCGACCGGCAAATCATCAAACCCAGCAAGACCAAGGCGGAAATACGCCGGGAATTGGCGCGCGAGGTCGATCAGTTTCTCAACTCGGGCGGCAAAGTCAAAAACATCCCCAACGGCGTCAGTGGCAACCACGACAACACCAACCTGTTCGGCCAATCGACAAATTTCGAGCCTAGGCGCCAACGAACCCCGGTGACGGAGGTGGTCAATCGCCTCGAAGCCCGCAAAAAAACCAAGGCGGCCCCGATTAAGCACCGCGCCGGGCCAAGGAAAAAGTTACTGACGGATGATTTTGGCGAGCCCATCCGCTGGGTGTGGGAAGAAAAATAAAGGCATGTTTTAGGGCCTGCCCGCGTGCGATGAGGCTATCAAAACCTCATCGACAATACGCCTGAACGCGGCGTAACTTGTCAACGCTTACTCACAGCCTCGCCACTCTCCGCGCCGTAGTTGACCACCGCCAAGTAGCCCATCGGCACCGGTCGACCGTCGACGAAGCCGGGGATAAAACGAGATTTTTTCAGGGCGTTTTTAACGATATTGGCGTCGCGTTTATAGGCGCGTTCAACATCGATGGTTCTCACCACGTCGGTTTTTCCGTTTTCATCCACCGTGGTGGCAACGCGGGAGAGTGGGCCCTCGCCCAAAAACACCTCACCGTTAACCCAGCTGTCTTCGTTATAACGCTCATACCAGTCCGACACATCCAAGCGCTCCTGCGGGGCGATGTAATCGCGGCCATAGCGCTCCTGCATTGACCCCAGGTTCGGAATCAGCAGCGCGGCGAGTTGGTCCGTGGCTTGGTTGAAGCCAATGCGGTAGGACATTCTGACGGGAACTTTTTCCCCGTCGACTTCGGCGGGACGGAAGCGCATGGCGGCAAGCGCCTGCTCTGTGAGCGAGACCAGTTCGCTGTTGCGCCCCTTGTCATAGCAATTGGTGCGGCCGGCAAGGCCCGCGATATCGATTTCCGACTGGCAATACAGAACCGCGCTACCGCCCGCGATATCCACCCTCTTCGCCTCGCGTATCTGCGCCACCAACTGATCTGCGGAAAAGCCAAACATGGCTGACTTGTAAACCTGATCCGCCCAAGCCGCCGGCGCAATGAACACGAGTGCAAGGGTAAGACTTATGATTTTTGGTAATGTTATCTTCATAACCCTTCTCCTAATGACGTTGTGCTGTGACGCCAAAAAGCGCTTTTAACACCTGAACCCTCTAGAAAATTGATACTTATCAGTTATAAGAATAGCAGACCTTTACCAAACTAATGTTACAAAATTATGAATTTTTTGGCGCGAAAGTACAAAAAATGGCTGAAAATAGCTAAAAATAGTGATTAACGGAGCAAAAACATTATTCACTGATCAAAAAACGCTACAAGTGTGTATATGATAGGCAAACAACAGAAAAGCAAAAATAGTTAAAAGTTATATAAAAAGCGCGCCAATCAAACGAAATGGGCGTGACTGGCATGATTATTTTTAATTGCAATTCGAAATATGCGCGCCATCCGAAATGCAGGCGTCATGTAGGCGGCTAGATGATGCCGTGAGATAAGGCGACGAGATAGCTGACGAGGGTCAACAGGCCGAGAACGGCGATGATAACGGCGAGTAATTTAAGCGGCTTGAAAGACTCCCGCTCAACCGAATTGACGTTGCTCGAGATAAATTCGTCAACTTTTTTTTGGTCTTCCGGGTAAAGTTCAGGCAACGAGGGCACCGTGGGGCTTTGTAATTGGCCCACGCACAATATCACAAAAGCCCACGTAGCGCGCGAGCAGCGCGCTGGTGTCGAGACCTGACGAATGACGCCCGCGCCCGGTCACATTATCGAGCTGACACCGCAACGCGCGCGGCCTTGGGCTCACAAGCTCAGAACTGCTCATCGCCCAGCGCCATGATGGGGCCGGCGCCAGCGGCGATGCGCGCCTTGAGCGTGAGCACCTGCGGCAGCAATCTGCCGCAGTAGAATTTAGCGGTGGCGATTTTCGCCTGTGCGAAGCTATCGCCTTGCTCACGTCGCAGCGCGGCGACGGCCATCATCGCCCACATATAGGCATAGGCGACGTAGCCAAACAGGTCGAGATAATCGACCGCGGCGCCGCCGGGGGCATTGGCGTCTGTCTGCGCCTGCCGCAATACCTCATCTGTGACGCTCTGCAGAACACCCAACGCGTTTTTCAGCGCATCGCAAAAATACTCGCTGCCGGCGACGCCTTCGGCCCGGGTTAAAAACGCTTGCACATCCTCAATAAACAAGGTCAGGTACTCGCCGCCGGTGGCCACCGTTTTGCGGCCGATAAGGTCCATCGCCTGAATGCCGTTAGTGCCCTCATAGATTTGCGTGATGCGAATATCGCGCACATGCTGCTCCTGTCCCCATTCGCGCACATAGCCATGGCCACCCAACACCTGCTGGCCGTGGATAGCGGTTTGCAGGGCGACATCCGTCATGAATGCCTTGGATACCGGCGTCAGCAGCGCGGTGAGCTTTTGCGCCTTGGCCTTCTGCTCGGGATCGGCGCCGTATTTCGCCAGGTCCAGCCAGCGGGCGAGATAGAGATAAAATGCCCGACTGCCCTCGTTACAGGCTTTCATGGTCATCAGCATTCTTCTAACGTCGGCGTGCACCAACAAATTGTCGGCCGCCTTGTCGGGATATTTAACCCCCTCGGCGCTGCGCCCCTGCAGGCGTTCTTTGGCATAGGCGAGCGCCGTCTGATAAGACGCTTCGGCCACGGCCACCCCCTGCACCCCCACGGCCAGGCGCTCGTAATTCATCATGGTGAACATGCAAGACAGCCCCTTGTTAGGCGCGCCTATCAACCACCCGCGGGCGTCATCGAAGTTCATCACGCAGGTGGACGACCCCTTGATGCCCATTTTCTTTTCGATGGAACCACAGTGAACGGCGTTCCTCTCACCGGTGCCGCCGTTGTCGTCGGGCAAAAATTTGGGCACGAGAAACATTGAGATACCGCGCGAACCGGGCGGGGCGTCCGGCAGTTTCGCCAACACCAGATGGACGATATTGGCGGCCATATCGTGCTCACCCCAGGTGATGAAAATCTTAGTGCCGGTCACCCGGTAGCTGCCATCCGCCTGCGGCGTCGCTTTGCTGCGAATCATACCGAGATCGGTGCCGCAGTGGGGCTCGGTCAGGTCCATGGCCCCGGCCCATTCCCCGCTGTACATTTTCGGCAGGTAGGCGCACTTGATATCTTCACTGGCATGCGCCTCGATCGCCAGCGCCGCACCGGCGGTGAGCATAGGCGCCAAGCCGAAGGCAATGTTGGCGCCCTGTACCATTTCCTCGACCGCCGAGGCCAAGGACTTGGGCATGCCCATGGCCTCGTATTCCGGGTTTCCGACCAATGAGCTCCAGCCCCCCTCACAATATTTCTCATACGCCTCTTTGAAGCCGGGGGGCGCCGACACCTCGCCGTCAACCCAGCGCGCACCGTGCTCGTCGGCCTCACGGTTCAAGGGTGCGAGAACCTGCTCGCTAAGCTTGGCGGCTTCTTCCAAAATCGCGTCCGCGGTCGCCATGTCGAGCTCCGCGGCGATATCCAGATCTCGCCACAGCGCTTCGGCCTCGAATACCTCGCGCAGGCAAAAGCGAATATCCTGTAACGGGGCTTTGTAATCGCTCATCTTGGTTCCTCACCCTTTTTGACTTAAAGACCCATTAAACAGGCCTTTGGATTTTAAAACAAGCGTTTGAAATGCTGTGTTCACCCTTTTTACCAGTTTAGCTCGGTACGCACAACCAGCACTCCTTCAACTTGATAATGATTTTCATTTGTACTAAGTTAATCGCCCCAAAAGGGACATGCAGCGGCCCCCGTTACACGTTCACGGCGAGTAATTCTTATTTTTAATTTTCACTGAATGACAACACTATGCTAAGACACTTATTTGTATTTGCCACCGCGTTACTCGGCACCGATCTGCCCTTGGCCGACAAACCCGAGATCAATGTATACTCCGCGCGCAAGGAAGCCTTGATCAAGCCCTTGCTCGATCGTTTCGGCGCTGCCAGGCAAATCGACATCAACCTGGTGACGGGCAAAGGCGACGCACTGCTGACCCGCCTACAGGCAGAAGGGCCGAACTCGCCCGCGGATATGCTGATTACCACCGACGTCGGCCGCCTGCAACGCGCCAAGGACGCCGGTGTGCTGCGGGCCTTCAGCCGACCCGCATTGCTGGCGAACATCCCCGCGCAATACCGCGACTCCGATGGGTATTGGTATGGCTTGTCACTGCGCTCACGAGTCATTGTGTACGCGCCGGACAGAGTCGAGGCGGACGCGCTCGATTCTTATGAGGGCCTGGCCGACGATGCCTGGAAGGGGCGAATTTGTGTTCGCTCATCCGCCAATATCTACAATCAAAGCCTGGTGGCCGGCATGATCTCCCACCACGGTGTGCAGCACACCGACACCTGGTTGCGGGCCTTTGTCGGCAATTTTGCCCGCCCTCCGCGCGGTGGCGATCGCGATCAAATCAAAGCCGTCGCCAGTGGTCGGTGCGACCTCGCCGTGGTCAATTCCTACTACCTCGGCGCGATGCTGAACTCAAACAACGACAGGGAAAAAGCCCTGGCGCAACAGGTGCGCTTGTTTTGGCCCAATCAAAACGGTCGCGGCGCCCACATGAATGTCAGCGGTATCGGCATTACCCAAGATGCGCCAAATAGAGACCTTGCCATCCAACTTGTGGAGTTCCTGGTCTCCGACGAAGCCCAAGCCTGGTATGCGAAGGTGAACCACGAATACCCCGTCAAGGTCGGCGTACCCATCGGCGAGACGCTGGCGGCTTGGGGCCCGTTTAAGGCCGACAATCTGGCAGTGGAAAAGCTCGGCCAGCTCAACAAAGCGGCCGTCAAGGCCATGGATCGGGCCGCTTGGGACTAGCCGCCCACCGGCATCCGCGACCAACATGGGCAGGCTGGCGCTGGAATCGCTGGCTTTCTCTCTTGCTGCTCGCCACCCTGATACTGTGCGCGCCGCTGGCCGTGATCGTGACCAGCGTTGTGCCCCCATACGCCGACATTTGGCCGCACTTATTAGATACTGTCATTCCCGACTATATCGTCAATTCGTTAATACTGGCGTTGGGCGTTGGTGTCGGCACGTTTGTGCTCGGGGCGAGCACGGCATGGCTCACCGCCATGTGCCAGTTTCGCGGGAGCGACACCATGGTCTGGGCCCTGCTGTTGCCCATGGCCATGCCCGCCTACATCATTGCCTACACTTACACCGGCATGCTCGATTTCGCCGGGCCGGTGCAATCGTTGCTGCGCGCGAGTTTTGCCTGGCGTTATGGCGATTACTGGTTTCCGGAAATCCGCTCCCTGGGCGGCGCCATCTGCATGCTTTCCCTGGTGCTCTACCCCTACGTTTACCTACTGGTGCGCGCCTCCCTGCTGGAACAATCGCGCGCCGTTTCGGAAGTGAGCCGCTCGCTGGGGCACGGCCCCTGGCGCACCGTGTTTTTCGCCGCCCTGCCCCTGGCGCGGCCGGCGATCGTCGCCGGAGTGACTCTGGCGCTGATGGAAACCCTGGCGGACTACGGCACCGTGCAGTATTTTGGCGTCAGCACCTTCACCACCGGCATATTTCGCACCTGGTTCGGCATGGGTGAGCCGCGGGCCGCCGCCCAGCTGGCCTCGATGTTATTGGTGTTTGTCGTCAGCTTGATCACGATTGAGCGTCTATCCCGTCGGCGCATGCGCTTTCACCACACCAGCGCCCGACCACACCCGCCCGAGCGAATTGCGCTCAAGGGAAGACGGGCGCTATTGGCATTGCTCTGTTGTATGGGGCCGGTGATATTCGGCTTTGTGCTGCCGGCAACCCAGCTTGTCCTGTGGCTAGGGCAGACCTGGCGACCGCTGATCAGCGCTGATTTTTTGCAGCTGGTGCTCAACTCCTTTACCCTCGCGGCCCTCGCGGCCGCGTGCTGTTTGGTAATGGCCGTGATTATCTGTTTTGGCCAGCGCATCGCGCCCCGCCACCCGGCCGCCGCAACGCTGGCGCGCACGGCCACTTTGGGATACGCCGTGCCGGGCACGGTGATCGCGGTGGGGGTGTTGATTCCCCTCGCGGCATTCGACAACCACCTGGATGCCTGGCTGCGCGAGCGCTTCAACGCCTCCTCCGGCCTGCTGCTCAGCGGCAGCCTGTTTGCCGTGGTGTTCGCCTACACGGTGCGCTTCGTATCCGTGGCGGTACAAACCGTGGAGGCCGGCTACAGCAAAATACCCCGCGCCCTCGACGACTCCGCGCGCACACTGGGGCGGCCGCCGGTGATTTTACTTGCCCGGCTGCACATGCCATTATTGCGCACCAGTCTAGTGGCCGCCGTGCTGCTAGTGTTTGTGGATGTCTTAAAAGAACTGCCGACCACCTTGATTTTGCGCCCCTTTAATTTCAATACCCTCGCCGTACGCGCCTATGAGTTGGCCGCCGATGAGCGCCTGGCCGACGCCGCCGGCCCCGCCCTGGCCATGGTGGTGGTGGGTTTGCTGCCGGTGATTTACCTCGCCCGGGCAATGGGGCGAATGCACCGCGATGCAACTTACGCTCGATAACATCGAAGTTCGGTACGGCGACTACATCGCCGTGAACGCGCTATCCCTAGCTCTGCAAAAAGGCGAAATTGCCTGCCTGGTCGGCCCCTCCGGCTGCGGCAAAACCACCCTGCAACGCGCAATCGCGGGGTTTGAATCGCTCAGCGCCGGGAGCATTGAACTGGCGGGCCGAAAAGTCAGTCACCGCAGGTTTTCCATCGCCCCCGAGCGGCGCAAGGTGGGCATGGTGTTCCAGGACTTTGCTCTCTTTCCCCATCTAACGGTTGCCCAGAATATTCGCTTTGGCTTGGCAAGCCTGCCGCAAACCCGGCAGCGGCAGCGGGTGAAGGACATGCTCGCCCTCATCGATTTGTCCGCCTTGGCCGAGCGCTATCCCCATGAGCTGTCCGGCGGCCAGCAGCAGCGGGTGGCATTGGCCAGGGCCATGGCCCCGGAGCCGGACATCCTGTTGTTGGACGAAGCCTTTTCCAGTCTCGACGCCGGTTTGCGCGAGAGCCTCGCCGGGGAAGTCCGCTCGCTGCTGAAAAACCGCGGCACCACCGCCATCCTCGCCACCCACCACCAGCACGAAGCCTTCGCCATCGCCGACGTCATCGGCATCATGCGGCACGGCAAATTACTGCAGTGGGATTCTCCCTACCAGATTTACCATCGCCCCAATCATCGTTTCGTGGCGCAGTTTATTGGCGAAGGCGTCTTAATACCGGCCCAAGTGGATGACCGGGGCGCCTTGATAAGCGGCCTGGGAGTATTGGAAAAGCACACGCAACGGCAGCGTGGAGGCGGCTATAGCGTGCTGGTGCGGCCCGACGATATCAACTACCACCCGGGCAGTCCCACTCACTACGAGATCGTCGACAAATTGTTTCGCGGTGCTGAAAACCTTTATACGCTCAAGCTGGCGGATGGGCACGTGGTATTGTGCGAAACCCCTAGCCACGTGAATCTCAGTATCGGGGAGCAGCTGCCGATTGCCACCGATTTTCGGCATCTGGTGGTGTTTGAGGCCTAGCGCGCTGGACGACAATGCCAAAACGAAAATTGCGCCGCGCAGTGGAGTAAACGCACGACTGCAGCCAGCGATCCCAGCAGGCCAGGCAGGTGCCGAAGTTTTTATCGCGATGCTCGGGGCGGGCGCTGTGGTGGATTTGATGCTGCGCCGGGCTGATAAACCAGCGCTCCAGGGCGCCAAAGCCCAGCCAAATATGAGAGTGGCGCAAATTGGCGCCCATCAGGTTAAATAGAAAACCCAGCGCATCCACCCCCACTATCTGCCAGCCACCGAGCCTGCTGCCAAACAGATAAACACAACAACCGCTCACCACGCCGAATACCACCGTGCCGCGCAGAAAATAGAGCAGCATCTCCACCGGGTGCACCCGATGCACGGTCAGCGGTGTCAGCACCGTGGCGCTATGGTGCACGCGATGAAAGCGCCACAGCAACGGGATTTTATGCAGGGCCAGGTGGAGGCCAAAACGGCTGAGATCTTCGGCGATAAAAAACGCCAGAGTGTACAGCGTCAGGATGCTCCACAGGGGCAACGCAAGCTCGGGGCCATTGCCAAAATTGGCCTGCAAAAAGCGCGCGACGACAATGGTGGCCCACAAGTGGGAACCGAACAGGGGAACCAACACGGCCACGCGCAATACGCTATTCAGGCAAAGGTAGGCGACATCGGTGGCCGTGGAGCGGTTAAACCAATACGCCGGGGAGAAAAATGCGCGCCGCAGATCGCGCAGCGAGACTTTTCGCTTGCGCAGGTAAATAGCCAAGATCGCCATCAATACCGAGGACAGCAAAAACCCCCAATACAATCGGCGAGCGGGGTCTAAGATATACAATAAGGGCGCTTGTGCGCCTTCCAACACCGCGTCAAATAGCGCTGAACTCTGGGCGGCAATGGTGTCCACAGGCCTAGAACCTATATTCCACGCCCGCTTTGAGGGTTGTGGGTTGGTTCGGGCGCGCGCCGAAGGGGCGGCGCGAGACGATTTCCTGCGCGTCGGTGATATTTTCGCCGATCAGTTTCAAGGTCAATGCTTCATGGGGTGAATAGCTCAACGCGAGGTCCAGCGTCGTCAGCGCCGCGGTGAAGTCCCCCTCCACGTAATCCCCGGCACCCGCGGTTTCGCGCATTTTTCCGATATACTTCAGCGCTAAACCGGCCGACCAGGAATCGCTTTGCAAGGCGATCTCGGCGCGCCCCTGGTGCTCGGGCAAATAGGGAAACTCATCGCCCGCATCGACTTCACCCCACTGATTAAAGTCGGAAATAAAACTCTCGGTAAACTCGCTTTGACTGTAGGTGTAGACCAGGAAAATCGGCACCCGCAGACCACTTTCCAATTGCCACTGGTAGTCGGCCGTCACTTCGACGCCATAGACTTCCGCGGCGCCGCTGTTGAACTCCTCGCCGGCGCAGACCTCCGACGCCCGACAGCGCCCCAGCAAGCTGTCGACGTCACTGAAAAAGCCAATCACCTCCATCGATGCGGTTTGCGTCCGGTAGCGCACACCGGCTTCGTAATTAATGCTCTCCTCGGGGTCGGTGTCGATGCGCGCAGACGCTGCCTTGGAAGAAAACCCTTTGTTGACACCCGCCAACACGCCAAACCGCTCGGAAACTTCATAGAATACGCCGGCACCGGGGATCACCACAGACTGTGAATCACTCTGCCCTCTTTCTCTACCGGGCGCGCGTTCACTGAATTTCGAGTCGATGGCTTCAAAACGCACACCCAGGTCAAAGCGCCATTTTTCAACGCTGATCTGATCGCTCGCATACGCCGCCCAGGCGTCGCTTTCCCCCTCGTTCAGGGCCTTTTTGGGGCGACTTTCATCACCGTCGAACACCAACCGACGATCTTGCATCAAATACCCGCGCGGGCTGTGATCGCGTTCCACACGGTCGTGATGAAAGCGCAGTCCCACGTCCCAGTCGTGCGTCCACCGGCCCAAGGTATTTTGCCACGACAGACCGGTCTTAACCCCATAGGCATCGAAGGCGCGGTCGTTATTGGTGATATCGATGCGCTCGGCGCTGAGCACATCACTATTGCGCTCACCGCGCAACAGCGCGAGCTGACTGGCAAAAAAACCGGGGTTGGCGAGCACGTCATAGATGTCCGTGCGCGGCTCCAGACCGCCACCCATGGCTTCGCCGTCGATAATGCCGTCGACTTTATTCCAGGCGCGCTCAAATTCGTGGTAGTACGCGCGCGTGGTCACTTTAAAGGCGTTAAAATCCGCGCTGTGGATAAGGTGCGCCTGGCGATGCTCGGATTCGAAGCGATCGAGCTGACTCGCCACATAACGGCGATTGGGGTTTTGGGCTAAGTCCTCGTCGGTCAAGCCCAGGTAGGTTTCATCGGCATCCTCCTCCGCATAACCCAATTTGAGTTCCAATTCCTGGTACACCTTGGCCCGGTCGATGCGCCACAGGAACTTGGCATTGATATCGTTGCGCACAAAGCCCGTATCGCCACCGCCGTCGAGTTCCTTGAAGCCGTCGGAACCGTAGCGCAGCGCATCCAACCAAAAGCCGAAATTTTGCGTGTTTTTGCCGTAGAAACCGCGATAGCGTTGGAAGCCATCGGTTCCCGCGGCAGCCTCGAGCTCGCCAGCGCTGTCGGCGGGAAGTTTGCGCGTCACAAAATTGATGGCGCCACCGACCGTGTGCGGCCCGTGCCGGATCGAGGCCGGCCCCTTGAACACTTCCAGAGCCTGCATGCGGGTGACATTGGGCACATAGTACGCCGCCGGCGCCGAATAGGGCGCGGGACCGATCAAGATGCCATCTTCCATGATGGTGATTTTGGTACTGCGATCACTGCTGGTGCCGCGCAGATTAATGTTCGGCCGTAAACCAAATCCGTCTTCCTGGCGGACATAGACGCCGGGAACCCGGCTGAGCAGGGCGTTGATATCGGTGGTGACAAAGTTGGCGATCGCCTCCTCATCCACCAGGGTGGCGGAGCCGGACAGGGTGGCGATCTCACCGGCGCCACCGGTGACGAAAACCTCCTCGTATATGCCCGTGCGCTCGCTCGCGGCGGTGTCGGTCTGGGCATCACTCAACAGGCTTGAACACCCCAAGGCGCATAGCGTTGCGGCGCGTAACAAATCTCTCAATGGCATGGTTAACTGTTTTCGTTCAATACACATCACGCCGCAGCGCGGCCGAATTCAGGGCATGGCTCAGTCGGTATCGCCTTGCACGCGGTCGGGCAGATCCACCCCAACGATGGTGACAAAATCCGTGCGCAGGCGATCGGTAATGCGCTTCAGGTAACCATGCAATGCGCACACATCAACACTGGGCGAATTGGCGGGATTGGCATTGCTGTTTTCGCATTCCGCCGACGCATCTGCATCCACGATGGCCTGAGCCAGAGCCGCCAGGTCGTCACCCTCCTCAATCAGGGAGGTCGTCAACGCGATGGCGGCATTGGCGTCATCGAGAAAGGCGGTATTGACCGAGGCCATGTCGGCGTCGCCGACAATATCGTCAAAACTCACCCCGTCCCCACCGGTATAGAGCGACACAAAAGCCTGCAGATTTGCCCGAATATTCTCCAGGCCATGTCCGCTGAAGGGCGATTCTACCGCCTCCGGGCAGGCTTGCGCGGCGCATTCGTCGTCCTTTAAGCCCGTGGCCACGCCCAATTTGGCGTCCTTAGTGTCTTTTTCGATATAGAACAGCGCGTCCGAGAGGGATGCGAGCACCAGCTCGCGGGTCGCCTCATCGCTGCTGATAAAGATGGAACGGTAATCACCGCCGGTGGCCAGCCACGCCGCTTCAATGGCGGCGCCGGCCTGCAGCACGTCGTCGATGACCAGCTGCGCATACCCGCAGCGCGCCTGCTTGCGCGCCAGTTCGGGGCGGGCGTCCCAGGGGTCGGTCTGGGGATTGGACGCGGTGCAGGTGTGGGTCAAGGCGTCCTCGAACAAGAGGTATTCCAACGCGTCGAGGCCGCGGGAGTTGAAGTCGCGGGTGGCGATATCGAAACCGACTTCCTCGGCCAGCACCACCGCGCGATCCGTGCGACAGCTGTCGAAAGGCCGGGTATCGTAGGCGTAAATTTGATTGCGCAGTAAAGCGGCTTCATCCGCCGCCGGCCCCAAGGTGTGCAGTTCCGCCCGTTGCCACAGCAACATCAGCTCGCGCCAGGCGGCGCGCGCCGCGTCCAATCGCTGCGCCTCGTCGGCGGTGCCGATGGCGCTGCAATATTCCCCCAGTGGGCTTGCAGGCGCGGCCAGCGCTTCCGCCGCGGTTTTGAACGCGCTGTAGTTCGGCACAATGATAGTGTCGGCAAGATGGGTAAACATGGCGGTAAAGTCGAACTCGTCACCCTGCTGCCCACCGCCATTGCCCGGATCATCGCCCGGATCCGGCGCGCCGCCGCCGCTATCCGAAGAGCCGCCGCCCCCACAGGCGGACAACAACACCGCTATCAACCCCACTAACGCCAAGCGCCAAACGCACCTCATCCAATACATCATTATGCCAACCCCACGTGTACAAAATAGAAAAATCCGACGTGCCCTCAGGCGCCTCGGATTTCGTTAATCCCGATTTGATCATCACCCGCTACCAATTTTTAGCGTTGTCTCCATCAAAGCCATAGGCATCCTCCAAAATCTCGCGCGCAAATAGCAGACTGGATTGATACCCCAGTGACCCGCCCGGGTAGGGGTTACCCAGCTGCGTGCCATCGGCGAGAACCGGCGCATCTCCCATTAACCACAGAACGGTTTTTAAGTCATCCACCGTCGCATCGGACGCGGCGTCGCGAAACGGCGAGTTCGGATTAAACTGCAAGCCGAGGGCGAAGCCCTTCATCTCCGACCAGTGCTTGGCCAGGTCGGTATAGTGTTCGAGATCGACAAACCGGCCTTCGCTGTAGCGCTCCATGTCCGCCAGTACATCATTGATATAGTGAACCACGGTGGCGGCAATGCACTTTTCCCAGGTCACCGAGGCCGTGACGATTTCCGCGTTCAGCGCGGTCAGTTGATCGTCGCTCAGCCCGCCCGCGTCGCCGGCATCCTGCAGGATCTGCCGGCCGGCGACGAAGGCGTCAAAGGCGTCTTCAGTAAGCGTGGTGGCCACGGTGGCGCCCACATCGCGCTTGGCGCAGTTGGTGGAGTTGCCCAGCATCACTTCGCTGCGGACGCTGATGTAGCCGTCGCCGTTGGTGTCGTTGTAGCCGTTTTTGAAGGCGTCGCGCCCCTCTCTAGCGCGCGCTTCCAGATCGGTGTATTGGGCGGCATTGCGGGCGGCGCCATAGTAACCAAAGGCCTCATCCCAATCGTGCTGGCCGGCGGTGTAGTTGCTGTCGCCTTCCAGCGCCAACGCCGCTGCCGCGCCGAAATTGGTTTGCAGATAATCGGCCGTGCCCTGGGAAAACGTCACCGCGCCGAGCAGGAACTTTTGCACCAGCTGACGAAAATCGTGGCCCAGGCCGTTAACGGTGGGGCTGGGAATCACGCTGGCGTCGTTCTCCAGCGTGGCGATGGTGCTGGGACTGTCGGCGACGGCCTCGGCGGCAAGCAAGCCGAAATAGAACTGCACCAGATCGTCCGGCGTGCGCACCAGCGGATCGGCGTCGAGCCCCAGTTCCCAGCCAAAGAACTCGCCGCGCTCGCCATCAGCACAGGCAATTGAGGCGCCGCCGTCCACCAGGATGTGCGAGCACCTGTCATTGCCGGCGATCTTGTCCACCAGATTTTTGCCGCTGGAGATGGAGCCCAGGGTCAGGACACTGGGATCGGTGGGATCGGTCACCAAGGTGACATCGGCGGTCCCGTCGCCATCCAAATCACCCCCATCTTTGAGCGTATAACCAATCGCCTCGCCGTCGAGAATATTGTCGGTGTCGGTGGCCTCTTCGCGATTGCGGTAATAGAGATTGAGTTCTTCATCGATTACCTGCTGGGCGGTGCGGGTGTCGCCGCGCGAGAGCGCCAGCATCGAGGCGACCAAATCCTCGATCAACATATGGCGTGCGGTTTGACCGGTGTAGGCGACCGTCGAATCGCCGACGCCATCGACAAAGGCGTAGCTGAGTTCGCAGGCATCGCCCACATCATCGGCGTCGGAATCCCGCTGATCCTGGTTGGCGTCGTTCAGGCAATTATCGCTGTTGTTTCCCACGCCATCGCCATCGCTATCCACCGATTCGCTGGCATCGTTGGGAAACGCGTCGGCGGTGTCGACCACGCCGTCGCCGTCGGAATCCACCGGATCACTGTCGTTGTCATCACCGCCGCAAGCGGTGAACGCCATCGCCGCCATGGCGCAAAATAGCACCAAAAAGAACCTTCTTACTACTATCACCCCAATACCCCCCATCTACACCCAAAATCTACACCCAAAATCTACAAACGACACGTCGATCACAAGGTGCAACGATAAAGGCAAATGATACACAAATAATAATTATAATCAATTACGTTTGCGTTAGCGTTATTAAGTTTGTGGCTGGGTTCATTAGTGGTTTCCCGAGGCCACGAATCCGGGGATAATTGCGTATTGCCAATGCCATCGAGAGATCACCCCACCGCATGAGTACCGAAAACCAAGAGTTGCGCAAAGCCGGGCTGAAGGTCACGCTGCCACGCGTCAAGATTCTGCAGATACTGGAGCAATCCGAGCAGCGTCACTTGAGCGCCGAGGACGTCTACGCCGCGCTGCGGGAGGCGGGGGATGAAGTGGGCATTGCCACGGTGTACCGGGTGCTGACCCAGTTCGAATCCGCCGGACTGGTCATGCGGCACAACTTTGACGGCGGCCATTCCGTATTCGAATTGGATCGTGGCGATCACCACGACCATATGGTGTGCGTCGACACCGGCAGGGTGATCGAATTTCACAACCCTCAGATCGAACGCTTGCAGGAAAAAATTGCCAAGGAACACGGCTTTACGCTTACCGGACACAGCCTGGTGCTCTATGTCAAGCCGTCGGCATAGGTTCCGGTAACGCCGGGCGGCAAACCCACTTGCCCGCCAAGGGTTGCGGGTGTCATCGCCGTGCCGCAATTTCACTTCTAAAGACCACCCACCTGAATATGACTATTACTTAGTGCATACCACTTAAGTGAGAATTGTTTCGACATGAGAACGAGCTTAAAATTAATAATGATTATCATTTACAAATGAGAATGCTCTTTCATCTCGGAACTAATCAAATGCCCATCCAACCGCTACTTTTCCAGGAGACTGCACTCATCCAGAACGATGAACCGCCGAGTTTCCTAATTTCCGATAAACCGAATATTGATCAGGCCGGCAGTTTGTTTACAGCGATCGTGAAAAATACTGACGCACCAACGCACACCTTCGACGAAGCTGTCACTTTTTCCCCTTCCGTATTCATCGCCAATACTTCCGTTCATCCGAAGTCCGGTGTCAGAATCGCCACTGAACGCTGGCTGCAGGAGTACACCTCGGCACTGGAAGTATTCAAGCCGAATAACGGCTTGAGTATCGGAGAGCGTGTCGGAAAGTTTATGGAAAATACCGGCGCGGTGGGCGTGCTGGCACACAACCCCGCCTTTATGTTGGATCAGTTTGCCGAATCAGTCACTATTCACCACGAACCGTTTACTGAAGCCTTGGATGAATTAATTAGTTGGGACGGGATAAGGCATCCGCGCAGGAGTGTCGGCGAAGTCGTGGACCGGTTCAAGGATTTATACAAGCGATTGGATAATTTGCCGTTGCCACCGGCGGGCAGGGCAATGGCGCGCGCGGCGACGTACTTGCAGGGGATAGATCTGGTGGCCGATACTTTGGCGGTAGGCGGCAGTGTGGGACAGTTCGGAATAATCTGGGCGGAATATATCGCCCAGGAAAACTTTGGCATTGTTTCAGGCGACGGTTTGACCGGCGGCGATGTTTGGGAAGCGCTCGTTGAGGCAGGAGAGGATGTTGCCGGAATTCTTGCCTCGGCGAAAATCGCCGCCAAGGCGTCACCCTATATCTTTCACTCCATGGCGCCCGCGCTGGTGCCGATTGTGACCAAGGGCGTGGCGGCGGCCACCGGCGGGGCGATAACCCTGGCCGGCGGTCCGGTGCTGACGATCGCCGTTGGCATTGTCGCGTTGATGGCGGTCAACGGGACGGTGGATTTTGGCATTACCACCGCCAGCAACTATATCCAAGACCATTGGATCAATGGCGACGGGCCGCCCGAGCAGCTCAGCAGGATAAAAGAAGACGTCGAAAACTTGCATGCCCAACTCTCCGGCAAAAGCGGCCAGATAACATTCGATATGTTTGGCCATGAGGTTGCGCTTGAAAAGTCAGCTGTTGAAAAGTTACTGGGTGACCTGCAAGCGCGTTTGAGCGGGGTAGACTATTAACCTGGAAATTAAATAGGTCGTCCTGACCTATTGAATTGTCACCCTTAAAACCGGGCGAAATTGTGTGAAATTCCTTGTTTTTAGGGTGGTCCGGCATCCCGGTTCGCGCGCGTCTCCGACTC
>JAAUXX010009276.1_pt1 | contig 19631 bp, 17 predicted proteins | sample 7278111 | NCBI WGS metagenome assembly JAAUXX01 (sample SAMN14350116, study PRJNA611818) | marine sediment metagenome | isolation source: surface marine sediment (1.8m) | place: French Polynesia: Moorea | collected 2018-08
CTCGATTCTGCGGAAAAATTTCTCACTCGTCTGACTATTTCCTCGCTCAGACTATTAAACATCATTGCTGAGGATTTAGAGGTACCGATACAGGAATTAACCCATCAACAAATTATTGCTTGGTTTGAAAAAGATGGTAAAATTCGCCGTGAACAGGGAAAAGATGCGGCAACACTTAAATGGTAACTCCCTACTTTTTGCCAGAACAAAACTAAGGAATAAGGAAACTGCTAAATTGATCCTAATCACGAGTTTCCCCATTCCCGAGCGCTAAACTCAACTGTTGCTTTTTACGCGATCGCTATTTAATAGTATTACCTATAAATTATGAACGATGTTCAGTAGTGAGAATCCAACAAAGGGTAGGAGACATTAGGATACTGAAAACAGTTACCATGCCAATTACCCAGAAAATATCACTATTCACTATATACATAATTAATCAACCTCTTATTCGCTTATTTGTAACGTATTTTGAGGTGCGTTCCTTCAGGACTATTCCTTACTTCCGTCTCTGGGAAATGAGATGAACGAAAACGCCTATCTTTCTATATGCATATCATAGCACAACAAAAGTAGCTAATTATACAAAAAATCAGAGTTTCTTAAACTCTAATCTATAGGAAGCTCAATGGTGAAGGTTGTGATATTGTCTCGACTTTCCAATTGAATCTCTGCTGCTAGAAGTTCCACCAGTTTTTTAACCAGAGCAAGTCCAATCCCTGAGCCGCCAAATTGCCACGGATCGTGAGAGGGAATCCGATAAAATTTATCGAAGATTAATTCTTGTTGTGGTGGTGCAATCTCAATTCCCGAATTGCTGACACTTAAAAAGACTGTTCCTTCTTTTACCCAAGTAATAACCGAAATTTGTCCCTGAGCGGGAGTGTATTTACAGGCATTTGTCAGCAGTTCATTGATAACTCTTTCTAAGAGTGAAGCATCTGAATTAATTAAAGGTATGGCTGAGGGAAAAGAAATAATCAACTGTTGTTGTTGATTAAGAGCCTGCTCCCTAAAGGATTCTACTAACTTAGGAATTAATGAGGTTAGGTCGATCCATTCCCGAATTAAAGTTGCACTCTCAGCATCGATGTAACATAGGGTGAGTAAGTCATTAACTAATTTGTTTTGTTTGTTACAAGAATTTTTAAAAATCTGAAAGACTCGCTGGAAATTTTGCGATTTAAGTCCTTGTATACCTTGGGTTTGAACTAGTTTCTCTAAGGTTTGAGATGCCAGTAAAATACTACTCATGGGAGTACGAAGTTCGTGGGAAATAGTTTTCAGAAAATTATCTTTGAGATTATTGAGTTTCCCGAGTTATGCTACCTGAGATTGAGCATTTTCATAAAGTCGAGCCTGACGAATCGCAATGGCACATTGATTAGCTACCTGCTCCACTAAACGAACCTCTAATTCGTCAAACATTTCTTCTGGTGGTCTTAATAACCATAGATTACCTAAAATCCCCCTATTGTCAAAAATCGGACAAACTAGTCTCGTGCAGTGAAGGTTTTGGGGACTTAATTCTGGAACCTTTTCGACGAATTGTAGAGACTGTTTTTGTAAGAGTTGTTGATAAAGTTCTGGGAAATCAGCCACCCTTCTAGTTGTTCCCTGGCAAGATAGGGAATTTAAACTGCATTCATAGGCGATTGTGGCAATTGTTTGTTGATGATCGTAGAGTTCGATTTTACAACGATCAATTTTTAAAACCTCTCTGACTTCTTGGGTTACTGTCTCTAGGATTTGAGTTTCATCTAAGGTATCTCGTATTTTTTCAGTAATACTTCTGATCAAGGATTCAAATTTAAAGGAGCGCTTTAATTTTGCAGTACGTTTTCGGACTTTGAGTTCAAGATAGTCGTTAAGACTTTGCACTTTTTGATAAAGCTCTGCCTGTTGAACCGCAATGCCGACTTGAGTAGTTAGTTGCTTGAGTAGTTCGACTTCTGATAAATTCCATTTTCGAGGAGATTGACAATGTTGAGCTATTAACAGTCCCCAAAGTTCATTCTCAGCTATGATTGGCAGCACAAGATTCGCTTTAACCTGGAAACTAGCCAGCATCTCGATATGACAAGGAGTTAAATTACTATTGAAAATATCTGCTACTGCTTGTACTCTTCCTTGTTTATATTTTTGAATATGGCTTTGGGTAAAACAAGGATCTTGAATTCTTGAGCCAATAACTGCTTTCCAAGAATTGTCTACTGACTCAACAACAATCAGTCCACTCCAATCTGGCTCAAAACGATAAACTAGGACTCGATCTGTTTCGAGGAACTTTCTAACTTCTTTCACTGTTTGCTGAAGAATCAGATCTAACTCTAAAGACTGACGGATGCGTAAAGCAATAGCAGCTACGAGTTTGTCTCCTTTTGCTTGCCAGGAATGAGTTTTGATTGATGAATCAGATTTTGACAAGAGATGATCTTGGTTGAAAAAACTAGACTCGCTTTAAATAATTTAATATTTTTTTAGGTTTTTGTTGGTTTATTTTTACAAAATTTTAAATTAATTAACTTTTGTTTTGATTTTGATCCTCGCCAAAAATAAATAAAAGATTAACTAAGTATTTGTACCCAATATCTTCTGTTACATTTGTTAAGCAATGTTAAGAACAGTTTGTCATTGAGAGATTAGCTATAGCTAGAGGAATGAATAAGGAGAAGTTGTTGAGACAATATGCCCAGGGACAAAGAGACTTTAAGTTGGCTAATCTTTCTCAACTAGGGTTACAAGCTGTTAATTTATCGGAAATAGATTTGAGTCAAGCGAATTTGACTGAGGTTAACTTTACAGGGGCAAATTTAGCTAAGGCAATTTTCTATCGAGCTGCCATTGAATTAGGAAATTTTAGCCAAGCCGATTTAAGGGAAACAAATTTTAGAGAGGCGAACCTGAGCCAATCACTTTTTTATAAAGCTTCTTTGTTCAAATCTCAACTACAGAAAGCAAATCTCACTCAAGCTATTGTCACCAGAGCTTTTTTACCAGAGGTAAAATTAAATCAAGCTGTTTTGAGAGCGGCTAATCTCCAACAAGCCAATTTAACTAATGCTGATTTGAGGGGGGCAGACTTAAGAGATGCCAACTTGGAAGCAGCATTTTTGGTAGGAGCGAATTTGTTGGAAGCTGCTTTAGAAGGTGCGAATTTAGATAGAGCGATACTTACTAATGCAATTATGCCTGATGGAACTATTTATGAACTACGCTAATTCGCTTCGCTGAGATTAGCGTTTCCAAATAACTAATTTCACAAATGTAACGTTTCTGACGCTTCGCACGGTAAACTTACCTTTTCGAGTCCCGAAAGCTCTACTGGATAGAGGTTCGACCATCCACATCTGACGACGCTAGTTCCTAACGCCGTGGCTAAATATTTGGTTTTAGCCAGAAATATCTAAGGGGACGTTACCTCATATTAGATACCGATTCTGGTTTCGGGATACTGCCGTTAGCTGTATCGATTGAGGGTGGACTATTGCCGACCAGTTGCCTGGTTGCTTTTGTGCTACGGGTAGTCGTCTCTACGGCAAGCGGGTTTACTACATTTATGTCTCGCAAGAGAATTATACCATGTTTGGCGATTCCTCATACATCTCGCTAGCTCGATGCAAGTCGTCATCGCCGTGCTATCCTTCCCTAGTCCGCTACGCTGAGACTAGGGACTGTCGCACTTACGTTCAACAGGAGTGAAACACTGAGTGATATTTTGAACAGTTTACTATTGAGAAATCGTACAAAATCGTATTAAGTAGAAAGACCCGAAGTCCACGCCTGTCTCAAGCATCCCGTATTGCTGCTACCGTCAGGTCCTGACAAGGTTTGGGCGTTAAAACTGCGTGGGTCCGAGTCAATTAATAAGATAACATAATTGTGGTGATTGTTACAAAATTTGATAAATTCTAATTAAGGGTTAAAAACTTTTCCAAAGCGGTAACCATTTCTGGGGGCCAACGGCGAATACTGGCAACCCAATCTAGATTTTGATAGCGAGGATCTAAACCGACTGCTGCAACCCAATTACTTTCAGCTTCTCCTGGTTGACCTTCGACCCAGAGGATCGCCGTCAGAGCAGCGCGAACATCGGCAAAGGTGGGATATTTCCGAACTAAATTTCTGACTTGGCGTAATGCTTCTTGACGATCGCCGATTTGGTAAGTTACTAGGGCGCTATTGGCACGAGCCACGGCAAAGTTCGCAGCGATCGCAGAAGCCTGTTCATAATCGGCTAAGGCGGCACGCCATTGATGTTGTCCAGCTTGGGCATTTCCCCGATTATTATAAGCAACGGGATCTTGAGGATTAATTGCTAATACTCGATTGTAATCGGCGATCGCATGTTGCCAGTCTTGTTTCAATTCGTAGGCAATGCCGCGATTGAGATAGGGATCGGGATAGCGATCGGTAATTGTGATCGCATGATCGAAGTCAGCGATCGCGGCATCTAATTTGTCTTGAATGACCCGCACATTGCCTCGGTTACTCCATACCGCAGGATTACGGGGAAAATCTTGGATTAATTCTGTCCAATAAATTTCTGCTTGGGCAAAATCACCTTGACTGGTGGCTTGAAAAGCTTTTTTGGCGATCGCTTCTCCTACTTCTAGTTGTTGTTGGCTAATATGAACTCTGTCTGTTTGAGCAAGCACTGTCGTATTGATTCCCCACAGTGAGAACAAACCGATCGACAAAAGACATATTAACCAACGGCGCATTAGACTATCTCCCAAAGTACAAATACTTATTAGTGTATGCTATTGGTCTGAATTTTTTGGCACGAAATTGAGAGATACGCCATTAATACAATAACGTTGACCCGTAGGAGCCGGACCATCATTAAAGACATGTCCTAGATGTCCCCCACAACGACTACAATGTACTTCGGTTCTGACCATGAACAAAGAACGATCTGTAGTAGTCGCGATCGCATTTTCTATGGGTTGATAGAAACTAGGCCATCCTGTGCCACTATTGAACTTAGTTTCTGAGGTAAACAAAGTTTGTCCACAACCAGAACATTCATATTTACCCTCATCATAGAGTTTGTCTAAAGGACTAGTCCCTGCTCTTTCTGTACCATGTTTGCGTAGGACACGGAACTGTTCTGGAGAGAGAGTTTCTTTCCATTGCTGTTCGGTTTTTTGAACTTTGTATTCGTTGGAAGAGATTGCCATCGGAAGATATAAAGATTTTTTAAATTTGCGTTACTTCTAGATTATGGCAAGATTCTGAAAAATTAATCAACCAGGCAATATCGCAATTCTCATAGCATTAACTGTAGTAACAAAGAGCCGACTCCCCCAAGAAACTTACCGACATTAGCCACACCTTGTTCTCTTTTTTTGATATCTGCCTCTATTTGGTGAGCTAACTGTATATTATCCAAGAATTGCTGGGAACTTTCCCGTCCTAGTTCGTTTTCTTGCTCTTCAAATAGTTTGACGGCGATTTCGGTATTTTTGACAGCTTGGGCATGATCGTCATTTTTATAGTAAACAACTCCTAACCCCAGATAGGCAGGGGCAAATTCAGAATCGAGATTAATGGCACGGTGATAGTGAGCGATCGCTGCTCGATAATTACCGCGATCGCCTTCTCTGACTCCCCAACGATGGAATTGTTCTGGGGTTGCGGCTTCGAGGGAAATGCCTTTGACTCCATCTAGATTAGCAGTATCGAGATCGACTCCGTCTAACTGTGTATTTAACAAATAAGCATTCCTCAAATCAGTCCCCGTTAAAATGGCATCTGTTAAAGTTGCTCCGCTGAGATTAGCGCCATACAAAGATGCTCCCGTGAGATTAGCTCCCGTGAGATTAGCTCCCGTAAGATTAGCCTGGGAGAGATTGGCATTAACCAAATTAGCACCAGTTAAATCTGCGCCCACCAAATCCGCCATTACTAAGCCTGAACTACTGAGATCGCATTGATGGCATTGTTTACTTGCCAATAATTTATTGAGATGGCTGAGATTTTCTGCTTGCAGAGGAAGGGAGATTGCGATCGCACTAATTAAGGTTAAAGTTCCGAAGATAGTAGGGTTCATAGGGCTCAATCTAGGCTAGGAGAAGATTACGCTATTCTAACTTTGGTCAAGATGAACGTCACGACTTGCGCACGCCTTCCCTAAGAGAAATTATATAGCTAACGGCTCATGGCTCATAGAGTTAAAGATTAAAATCGGGTAAAACAACCCAGGGATCAGGGAAAAGTACCACTATTATGGTTCTGATTGCCATCCCATTGATAAACCTTAACCTCCTGATTACTATTTTTTTACTTTCGTCAAATAGACTAGTACATGAGTTATTCCATGTTGAATCAATCTTTTTAATTATGTTGTTGACTGATAGGCTGACACCGAGTATTGATCGAGAAAAGGAAGAAGAGCTATTACTAGAATTTTATGAAAAAGGGGAAGAAATTTCGCTTTTAAATACTGGTATTTGGCAAGTTTATCGAGGTGTCGTGCAATTAAGTAAGATTGATGTTGCAGGCAAAGAAATAATCTTTGGTTGGGCAACTTCTAATCATGCTTTTGACAATGGTAATGATAGTTATATTGTTTATCGTGCCCAAGCTTTATCTGATGTTTATATCAGATGTTTGACTCCTCAATATCTCAAAATATATCCTCAGGTTATTACAGAACTCATTGCCAAACTAAGTTATCGCTTACTCAAAACTGAACAACTTTTAACCATTACTGCCATCAAGCGAGTCGAGGAACGTTTGTGGGAATTATTAGTAATGCTCAAAGAAGAAATGGGACAGCCTGTAGTTGAAGGTACTCGTCTGAAAGTACGTTTTACCCATCAAAATTTAGCCAATGTTATTGGTGCTACCAGGGTCACTGTAACGAGAATTTTAGGTGAATTTCAAACTAAAAAATGGATTGAATTTGATAGCGATCGCCATATTATTATTAAGCAGAAATAGTTCCATGCTTATTCAGTTTTAAATAGGATATCAATAAGCCAAAAATTCCTATCCCAGCAAAATATTTAATAGCATCAGGAATCGCTGGATTAGGGGAGAAAAAGCCCTCAATAATCCCGGCAATAATTAGCATCGGTACAATCCCAAACAGTAATTTTGCAGCTTGCGCAGCATTCTTTTTTACGGCATCTCGGCGACGATAATTACCAGGAAAAACCATCGCTTTACCAATAAGTAAACCCGCACCGCCAGCCAAGTAAATTGCTGGTAATTCTAAGGCTCCGTGGGGAAAAACAAACGCCCAAAAGGGATAACCTAAATTATTTTGAGTTACCAAAGCTCCTACTGAACCCAAGAATAAACCATTAGATGCCATGATGAAGATTGTGTAAATTCCTGCGGTAGCTCCGCCACCAATTGCTTTAAAAGCAACAGACAAATTATTGGTCATAATACCACTAGAAGCTAGAGGCTTATATCCGACAATCGAACCCATCCATAATTCTCCTCGATCTCTGACGGTTTCAATCAGAGATTCTGGTACCGTCAAATCTAGAAAGACAGGATCTTGCCAAACGTACCACCAAGCAATCAAGGCGGGGAGCAAAAAAATTCCAGTTGCGATCGCAATATAGACTGCGCTATCCCTAACTACTTGAGGAAAACCCCAGAGATAAAATTCTTTAACCGCTTGCCATTCATGACGGCGCGAACCTTGATAAATTTGATTGTATCCCCGAGCAGTTAGTCTTTGTAAATCGCCAATGAGAGTTTTTCCTACTTTCTTGGTTTGAGCTCTAGCTAAATCGGCTGAAATCGAACGATACAGACTAGCCAATTGCTTGATTTGCTCAGCTGATAGAGATTTTAAACCTTTAGTTTCTGCTTGTCGCAGCAGATTGTCTAGGGTTTGCCAATTAATTTCTCGGCGAGCAATCCAACGTTGAATATTCATAAAAATTTGCAGATCTTGCGGTTGGTTACTTCTAGAATAATAGCGTTCTAGAACAATGGTAATTTACGCAACTATCTAGGGAAATCTAGGATGAATATAGCAGTTCTCATACTGGTGAGGTACAAAACTTTTAGCTTTGAGGCAGAAGGCAGAAGGCAGGAGGCAGATGTTAGGTGTACCTCATGAATACGAGAAACGCTATAGATGACTATTGGCAGTTAATTGCTTTAACTAGAGAGGAGATTTCCAAAAAATGAAACCTTTAACAGCAGGAAATGTGATCAGTGCAGGTTTGCGGATCTATCGCGATCGCTTTTTTGATTATTTTAAGCTAGCATTTACCGGTTATTTATGGATCTTAGTTCCGATTTATGGCTGGGCAAAATATTCTGCTATGATGGGTTTAATTTCACGCCTAGCCTTTGGGGAAGTTACCGAAAAGCCAGAATCCATCAAAGATGCCCGACGTTTTGTTAAACCCAGGATGTGGAGCTTTTTTGGTGCGGGAATTTTAGTTGCTTTAATAATCTTTTTCGCCATGATTGCCTTGGGAATGATTTGGGGTATGGCGATCACAATATTCGGCACTGCTGTCGGACAAAATCCTAGTGCAGCATCAATTCTGATTGTTATTTTATTGGTTTTAGGTGGACTACTCCTATTTATATTTTCCTTAACATGGTTAATTTCTCGTCTGCTAATGGTGGAACTACCTTTAGCAATAGAAGAAAATGTCAATGCTACTGATGCTATTAGTCGTAGTTGGCAATTAACCAAAGGCTCTATTTTTCGTTTACAATTAATTATTCTTCTGGCTTTTTTTATTAGTTGTCCTATTTCAATTGCCATTCAACTAGCTAGTGGTATTGTTCAGCTAGTATTAGGAGCAATTTTAGCTTCTAGTCCTGAATTATTTGGTTTCTTCTTGGTGTTATTCACTTTAGTCATAAGTTTTGCAGGAGGAGCTTTGCTTATTCCTTTCTGGCAATCTATTAAAGCCGTAATTTATTATGATTTGCGAGTGCGTAGAGAAGGTTTGGGCTTGAATTTAGAAAAAAATTAAGAGCTGTTAGCTGTTGGGGAACAAAAACAGAGAAGTTTAATCAAACTTATTTTCTGGTCAAGGAAACAGCCATTCGTCTAATTAGTTAGTAAATAGCTTTTTCAATGATTTCTTCCGTAACTTTATCAGTAATAATTACTTTGCCAATTTTAGTAGGAAGTACAAATCTAACTTTTCCTGCTTTAACCTTTTTATCACTTTGTAAGGTTGATAAAATATCATTTAAATCTAACTTACTAGGAATTTCTGTTGGTAATTGGGTTTTCTTAATTAAAGCATCTTGACGTTGGGCTTCTTTTGCCGTCCATAATCCCATCTTCACCGCAATTTTTCCCGCAGCAACCATTCCAATAGCGACGGCTTCTCCATGAACAAATTCCTGATAATTAGTTAAACTTTCTACTGCATGACCAATCGTGTGACCATAATTTAAAATAGCTCTAATTCCCGATTCTTTTTCGTCTTGACTGACAACATCTGCTTTAGCTTGGCAAGAACGGATTAAAATTGTTGATAATAATTCCCGCTCCATAGTTTGGAAGCTATCTATATTTGATGCTTGTTCTAATTTAGTAAATAAATCCTCATCCCAGATAATACCGTATTTGATGACTTCTGCCATTCCCGCACGAAATTCTCGTTCAGGAAGAGTATTTAAGACATCAGGATCGATAAGAACTAACTTCGGTTGATAAAAGGCACCAATCAGATTTTTACCCCGAGGATGATTGACTCCTGTTTTCCCTCCCACAGAAGCATCTACCATCGCCAGTAAAGATGTTGGTACTTGGACGAAGTTTACCCCCCGTAACCAAGTTGCAGCAGCAAAACCTGTCATATCTCCAATGACACCCCCGCCTAATGCTATTAAAGTGGAGGAACGTTCCAAACGATTAGCTAAAGCCGTATCGTAAATTTTCTCGATCGACTGAAGATGTTTATAGGTTTCTCCTGCGGGAATTAGATGCGTACAGACTTCAAACCCCGCAGCTTCTAGAGATTTGATGCAAGTATCGCCATAATAGTTAAAGATCTCTGGATTTGAGATTAATAATCCTTTTTTCCCAAGATTTAGCCGTTGCATTTGGCTACCCAGTTGCGATAGGTTACCAGATGCGATCGCAATTTCATAGGAATTTTGGGGTAGATTTACGGTCAAACTGGGCATACGGGCTAAATTTGGAAGTAAGTTAGTACAGATTATTATTGTATAGTCTAAGTTTGTTATTTTTTGCTTTAGTAATAAATAGAAAAAATAAGAATAGTTATTAAAATCTAAACTTTTCTCTTTAAAGTCCCCTGCTAATCTATACTATTGTGTTACGGGATTTGGGAGCAGAGCTAGAGATAATGGAGTTAAGTTAATAGTCCAGCAATCCCAACGACCTAAGCTCAGTTAATTCGTTAGACATGAGAGTTTAACTTAAATTGGAGATTCATAATATGGCTAGGAAAACTAATAATATGACTAGAAAAAATCGTAAGGCTCCTGCTAAAAATACTGATATTCTTGATAAGAAACAAGTGGGAATATCCTTAACCCATGATGCCGTAATTAATATTGAAAAAATGGCTAAGGGTACAGGCTTATCTAGATCTAAATTAATTGAAGGTTTAGTTACAGGCGCGATCGCGATTTCCAGTCAAAATGCAGAGAAAACTATTACTATCGAAGCTGAGACTGAAGCTAATAAGGAAACTAAAGATATCAAGGTAATTGAAGGGTTTGTTGAAACTCAAGCTGTTGTTTCTCAAGCAGAAAAGTCTGAGGAGAAAGTTGCGGTTAAGACAGATATAGAATCGGATTCAATAATTCAAGAATTAGAAAATAAACTAGTGGAACAAATTGCTAGTTATCAGGATTTACACGAAAGTTCTGAAGCTCAAGCAGCTAAAATTAAAAAACTGGAAGCTCAACTGAAAAAGCAGGAGAAAGCGGCTTCGCAAAAAGCAACTCAAGATGATTCGCTGACTGCAAAAATTGCAGAACAAGATACAGTCATTAATCAGTTGCAAGAACAGTTGGCACAATATAAAGAAGGTACCGAAGCTGACAATTCTCTTCAGGAACAATTAGCAGTTAAAGAAACAGAAATTAGTAATTTACAACAGAAACTAAAAGACAAGAATAATCAAGTTAAACAATTAACTAATAACCGTGATAGTCTCCAACAGCAACTAGGAGATCGAGACAAACAAGTTCAAACACTAACTAGTAACCGTGACAATTTGCAAGGGCAGTTACAAGAGAAAGAAGAACAAATTAACAATATCAATCAGCAACTGTCTCAACAAACAAAGGCTAACAATTCTCTTCAAGCAGAATTAGATGTCAAATCAGGAGAAATTGGTGATTTACAGCAGCAACTAGGAGATAAGGATAGTCAACTTCAAGAACTAACTAATAACCGTGACAATTTACAAGGGCAGTTACAAGAGAAAGAAGAACAAATTAACAATATCAATCAGCAACTGTCTCAACAAACAGCAGCCAACAATTCTCTCCAAGAAGAATTAGGCATTAAATCAGGAGAAATTGGTGATTTACAACAGCAACTAGGAGATCAAGACAAACAAGTTCAAGAACTAACTAGTAACCGTGACAATTTGCAAGGGCAGTTACAAGAGAAAGAAGAACAAATTAACAATATCAATCAGCAACTGTCTCAACAAACAGAGGCTAACAATTCTCTACAAAAACAACTAGATGAGCAACAAAGTGAAATTGAAAAACTAGAAGAGATAACAACTAATCTCAACCAAGAAATCAGCGATCGCAGACAAGAGACTGCTGACTTACAACAACAAATATCGCAACAAAAAACTCAGGGACAAACATTAGAAAAACAAGTAAGCGATCGCGATAAACATATTACCAATCTCCAACAAGAATTAACCCAAGAAAAAACCACATTACAACAAGTTACAACCGATAACCAAAACCTACAACAGGAAATTACTAAACTGCAACAACAATTATCTGAGCAACAATCAAGTTATGCATCCTTACAAGAAAGCTCATCAGAACAAGAAAATTCTGTCAACAGTTTACAAACTCAGCTAGATGAACAATTGTCTTTAGTGGAACAACAAAGTAATAGGAATAAAACCAAAACCAACATCATCATATTACTCGCCGTAATATCTGTTGTCTTGTCCGTAATACTTGCTCAAGGTTACTTTACTGGTGTTTCTTAAATCGATATTAGAGTTATCACAAATCTGGCACTTGCGATCGCGATGTATTCTCTTTTTAAAATACTCTTTATCTCCAGCATTTTGCTTTTGATGTCTAAGAATGCTCAGGCAGAATTTGCCCGACTTCAGGATGACCAAATCGAACCATGTTCCTTTCAGCTTTTTGAAGCAAGAAACATCGAACATCAATGTCTCATCATAACGGATGAGGCTAGTCCCTTAGAATTCTGGAAAAATCGACTATCTTTTCATTTTGGGAAAATTTCTGAGCAAGATTTTATCGCTTTAAAAAACACCTACAGCGGATGGAGTAGCTCGCAAACTTCTGTTGACTATGACAAAAATAAATCCTACCAACTGATAGATTTTTTGCCGCCATTAATCCAAGCTCTTAATGGTCATCGATTTATCCCTGAAGAAACAACACTTAAAAGTCAAGATTGGGATTTGGTAGCGCATTTATCTTCTTCCCAAAATGAATTAAAAAAATATTTATACATCAATTGTTGGGGACTTATCTATGAAGTTTTGCGAGCAGCTAAACATTCTCAGGCTGAACCTACCATTTTTATGGCTCAAGCTTCAGTAATGCTCTCTCAACTTCGTAAAAATTCAGACCTACTCCTGAGTTTGCCAGAACCTTCTGAATTTCCTATTCCCAAAGCCTCAAGTAAACCAGGAGATATTATTTTGGTCATGCATCAGAGTTTAGCTGGTTACGAATATCTCGATCATATCGCGATCGCGATCGATGATGGCATCTATTTTGAAAAAGCAGGGACAGGCGAAGATGTTCCCATTCGGATCATTGATGAAGAAACATTGGTTAAGATTTGGCCACCTGGCGTATTTCGCTATGAATTGCGCCGACTTCATCAGGATGCCGTACTACCCCATCCTCAAGAAATTTTTAGTCTCAAGGCATCAGAGATTAAGGACCAATTTTTTCCGCTTACTGAAGTCCCTTTAAATATGAGTAAGGATACCAGCATTACATGGGATGTAGAGAGTAAAAGTCTCTCATCAATTTTTTGGTTTCACATGATTGATCTGGCACCATTGTCGAGGGATGAGACAGAGAAAGCTAGACTAACAGACAAGCTATATCAACCCCTTTTAATAGATAACTAATTTTTTCTGAGAACCAATAATAACCAAAAAATCACTAAAATTCCCGAAGATTGAGGCGAGGTTAGATCGGTGAACAATCTCTACAAAAAAGGCTTATGGTTGGAATATTTTACTGTTGGCTACAATGTTCTCGAAGCGCTCCTGTCTCTTTTCTTTGGCAGCATTGGCAATAGCATTGCCTTAATTGGTTTTGGACTCGATAGCATTGTCGAATCGCTGTCAGGACTAGTATTGATTTGGCGGTTACAACAACATCCCTATCTTGACCAAGAAGCAGAGGCGAAAATTGAACGCCAAGCGACGAAATTAGTTGCTATTACTTTTGGGGTTTTGGGAACTTATGTCTTATGGGAATCAGGAACAAAACTATTTGCTCAGGAAATCTCGCAGCCTTCAATCGCTGGCATTTTGATTTCGATCGCGTCTCTAATTATTATGCCTCTTCTAGCTTGGCAGAAATATCAAACGGGTCAAGCTCTCGACAGTCAAGCCCTAATTGCCGATTCTAAAGAAACTCTAGTTTGCTCTTGGCTTTCCCTCGCTTTATTGATCGGTTTGAGCTGTAACTATTGGTTCGGATTTTGGCAAGCCGATCCTCTCGTAGGATTGATTATTGTGATTTTCCTGTTTAGAGAAGGCTGGGAAACTTGGGTAGAAGCTGATGAGTAGGAATTAGTTAGTTAGTTAGTATAGGGAGCATTATGATTGACGTACAACCTTCACTAGAATTTATTCCCCCAGCCTTTAATCCCCTCGTCTGGCAAGGATCGCGATCGCTGTTACCATTATGGTTGCGCTATAGTCAGGGAATTACTGAAGTTAGGATAGATAATGCTGCGGAATTGATCGAGCTGTATCATCAGTTTCACCAGGGAAAAACACGCTTTCTGTTGGCATTTCGTCATCCTTCTACTGTCGATCCACCCTGTATCAGTCAGCTATTGTGGAATTTATTACCCAAAATCGCTAAACAATCAGGAAAACCCCTAGAATTTCCCGTTCATACCCATTTTATCTACGATCGCGGAATACCGCTTTGGGCAGGAAAACAAGTAGGATGGTTAATCTCCAAGTTGGGAGGAACACCAATTCGCCGAGGAACTTTAGATCGTCAAGGATTGCGATCGATTCGAGACTTATTTGTCAGGGGCAAGTTTCCCCTAGCAGCAGCGCCAGAAGGTGCCACCAATGGTCACAATGAAATTATAAGTGCCTTGGAACCTGGGATTGCTCAATTTGGTTTTTGGTGTCGGGAAGATTTACAAAAAGCTCAGATTACCGCTGAAGTTGCGATCGCGCCTTTAGGTATTAGGTATCATTTTTTTGCAGCACCTTGGCAATCTTTAGAGCAATTGTTAGCTCAACTGGAAGTTGATAGCGGTTTAAGGAATCAACCGACAACTAGCATGGGATTGCTTAATGGAGTTGACCTGACACCAGAACAAGAGAAAATATTTTATCAACGACTTTATCAATTGGCGGAACATTTACTGTCATTGATGGAAAACTTTTACAGTAAGTATTATCAGCAAACTATTCCTACAGAAAATACTGACTTACCATCCCGTCTCCAAGCTTTATTAAATGCGGCTCTCAGCGTTGCCGAACAAGCTTTTAGTGTCAAGCCTAAAGGAAATCTCAGCGATCGCTGTAGGCGAGTGGAACAAGCTGGTTGGAATCGCATCTATCGCCAAGATATATCAGAATCAGAGACTCTCGCCCCAGCAGCTAAGGGTTTAGCGAATTTAGTGGCATCGGAAGCTGAGTTACGCCTCTGGCATATGCGCCTAGTGGAAAATTTTGTAAGTGTCACGGGACGATATGTTGCGGAAAAACCTACCGTAGAACGTTTTGCCGATACGATTCTCTTGATTTGGAAAATGCTCGCTCGTCTCAAGGGACAATCGAATGTGAAGCCACCATTTTTAGGCAAGAAATGGGCGCAGTTTACGGTACAATCACCTATTTTGATTTCTAATTATTGGGATGATTACAAGTCTAATCGTCGTCAAGCTGTGGCTACTTTAACCCAGGATTTGCAAAGTTCTTTAGAGCAGGCGATCTCTTTAAAGGTCTGAATTCTGCTGTAAGGGCGAACGGCCGTTCGCCCCTACTCACGTTTTATAACTCCTCTCGAAGAACCCGACGCAGATCACTTTCAGTCAGTGGTTTTTCGGCTGGATTTTTGAGATAAGCTTTCAAAGCTTCATTAATCAAGGTCTGATAACCAAGACCAGCAACTTCTGCACGTTCGCGGAAACTTGCTAAAATTTCATCATCTAAATAAATGGTGATGCGTGTTTTTCCCTTTGATGGAATTATTGCCCCACGCTTCCCTTGTGAAAAATCATATTCATCCCTCATAAGCTTTTACCTCCTTGGCTTGTGCTTTTTGAGGATCATATTTGAAAGTCATACATACATAATATGCACAAGAATTTAATTTTATCGAATTCACGCTGCTAAAGTAGAAAAAACGAGGTGGCACAGCAGTTATGAGCAGAGGTAAAAGACGAGGCGGTTATCTTGCTACAGCAGAGGGAGCGAAGAAACTCAAAGAAGCAAAGCGTGTTAGAAAATATACTTATGAAAAAATTGCCCAAGAAGCGAACGAAACAATAGATAAAGTCAAACGATTATTCAATCCTCAGTGGGGTAATGGTCAATACAAAATTGGGGAAGAAGCAGTTGATGCTATTTGTACAGTTTTGGATTTACAGCCAGAGAATATTGTTGCTGATTGGTATGCAGTGGAAATTTCGACTTCTGACTCAGGTATTCAAGATGTGACAGAAAAAGAGCAAAGCAATCTTGATAAGCCTTACAATAAAGCACTACAAAAAATTGAACAGGCAGCTAGAGATGGAGCAGAAGAACTTGACCTTTCTGGCATGAAATTAACAGAATTACCACCAGCGATTGCAAAGTTATCTAGGCTGAAGACGCTTATTTTAGGCAAATGGGATGAGCGCAAATTTGAATGGATCGGGAATTCCCTGAGCAATCTGCCGCCAGAAATCGGACAACTTACCAATCTTACACATCTTTACCTCAGCTCAAATTCCCTGAGCAATCTGCCGCCAGAAATCGGACAACTCTCCAACCTTAAACATCTTTACCTCCGCTCAAATTCCCTGAGCAATCTGCCACCAGAAATCGGACAACTTACCAACCTTTCAGAACTTGACCTCAGCTCAAATTCCCTGAGCAATCTGCCACCAGAAATCGGACAACTTACCAACCTTTCAGAACTTGACCTCCGCTCAAATTCCCTGAGCAATCTGCCGCCAGAAATCGGACAACTCTCCAACCTTTCAGAACTTGACCTCCGCTCAAATTCCCTGAGCAATCTGCCGCCAGAAATAGTCCAACTCACCAACCTTACACATCTTTACCTCAGCTCAAATTCCCTGAACAATCTGCCGCCAGAAATCGGACAACTCACCAACCTTACACATCTTTACCTCAGCTCAAATTCCCTGAACAATCTGCCGCCAGAAATCGGACAACTCACTAACCTTACACATCTTTACCTCAGCTCAAATTCCCTGAGCAATCTGCCGCCAGAAATCGGACAACTCTCCAACCTTTCAGAACTTTACCTCCGCTCAAATTCCCTGAGCAATCTGCCGCCAGAAATCGGACAACTCACCAACCTTTCAGTACTTTACCTCCGCGAAAATTCCCTGAGCAGTCTGCCGCCAGAAATCGGACAACTCACCAACCTTTCACGTCTTGACCTCCGCGAAAATTCCTTACCTAGTCCACCGGAAATTTTAAAGAAATGGTACGAACCAGCTACGATTATCGATTACTATCTATCGCTACAGGTTGACCAGAAAAAACCTCTCCATGAAGCCAAAATGCTTTTGGTAGGACAAGGAAGCGTGGGAAAAACCTCCCTGGTAAATCGATTAATCAAAAATTATTTTAATCCTAAGGAAAATAAAACTGATGGTATCAATATCCAACCCTGGCAAATAGAAATAGATAATCGTGAGATTCAACTGAATGTCTGGGATTTTGGTGGACAAGAAATTATGCATGCTACTCATCAGTTTTTCCTGACAAAGCGTAGTCTATATTTATTAGTTCTAGATGCCAGACTTGGAGAGGAAGACAACCGCATCGAATATTGGCTCAAGATTATTAAAAGTTTTGGTCAGGATTCCCCAATTATTGTAGTTGGCAATAAAATTGACCAACATCCTTTAGACATTGATAAAACAGGGTTACAAAAAAAATACCCTAACATTAAAGTCTTTGTTGAAACTTCCTGCGACAGTGGTAAAGGAATTGAAGAACTTAAAGCAACTATTGCCCAAGAAATTAACCAACTTGAACATATTGACGATCAACTACCTTTAACTTGGTTCACGGTAAAAAAAGAATTAGAAGCAATTGATCGAGATTTCATTCCCTATAATGACTACGAAACTCTATGCAAAAAAGAAGGAGTTACTGAAAAAGATAATCAAAAGACTTTGGTTAAATTTCTTCATGACTTAGGCATTGTCCTCAATTTTTGTGATGATCCGAGATTAGAAGATACCCATGTACTCAATCCTGAATGGGTAACTAACGGAGTCTACAAAATTCTCAATGATCGTCAATTAATTTTAGATCATAAAGGTATTCTCGCAAGATCAATGCTAGAAAGAATTCTAGAACAAGAGCGCTATACCACCAGTAAGCATCTATTTATTATTGATATGATGCGCAAGTTTGAACTGTGTTTTGATGTCGAAGCTGATAAAAAGTTCTTAATTCCTGATATCTTACCCAAAGAAGAACCCTACACTGGCGAATGGGATAATACTCTAGCTTTTGAATATCATTATCCAGTATTACCGAGTAGCATTATTTCTCGCTTCATTGTCCGTATGAATCATTGGATATCTCAAGAAACTTACTGGCGTAGTGGGGTAGTTTTAGCAAAAGAAGGAAATAAAGCTCTAGTTAAAGCTGACAGAGAAGACAAAAAAATTATGATTCGTGTCAAAGGGACAGAAAACACTAGACGTAATCTCTTGACTGCTATTCGTTCCCAGTTTGACTATATTCATAAAACCATTCCTGGTATTATCCCAGAAGAAAAAGTTCCATTAATCGATCATCCCGAAATTATTTTAGATTATCAAGAATTACTTGGCTTAGAAGCAATGGGAGAAACCAGCATCGCTATTGGTAAACTGAAACAAAGAATTCCTTTAAAACAATTACTCGATGGCATTGAAGCTCAACAATATCGCCGCCAAAAAGATGAGAGTATAACCTCAGAGCTTTATCCAGATAGAAATAAAATATTAAAACCAAAAGAAGTAAACAAAGAAATTTTCATTTCCTACTCTTGGCGTGAAGAAAGTAAAAAAATTGCTGATGAATTAGATGCGGCTTTCCAAGCTAAAGGAATTACGATTACGCGAGATCTGCGGGATGTAAAATACAAAGATCGGATTAAAGCCTTTATGGAAAATCTCGGTCGCGGCAAATGCGTAATTGTCATAATTAGCAAGACATATTTGGAATCTGAAAATTGTATGTTTGAGTTGTTGCAAATAGCTAAACATGGCGAATTCTATAATCGCATTTTTCCTATTGTTTTACCTGATGCCAAAATATATAAATCAATAGATCGCATTAAATATGTTCGATATTGGGAACAAGAAATTCAAGAATTAGATCAAGAAATGAAAACTGTTTTCTCTGCTAATTTACAAGGATTCCGAGAAGATATCGATCTCTATACAGAAATACGAAATAACTTACCTCAATTAACCAATATTCTCAAAGATATTAATGCTCTAACTGCCAAAATTCACAGTGAATCTGAATTTACAGAATTGATCGAGGCTGTACAATTAAGACTAATGGAATAATCGAATTTTCTCACACAGTTTTATCTATTCTCTTAATTTGGATAATAATTACTCTTCATTATAAATTTCCGCTGATTAAGCACTGTGGTTTAGACTAAAAAAAATGTTGTCAGTAAAAATACAAAAATCTCAAGAATTGAGTAAAAACTGAAAACTAAAGAAATCTTGAAGCTGTCATACTAGGCATCCTATTCAAGGTAATATACTAAAGCCTCAATATACAACGAATTTTCTCTTATTCTCGATTAAGTACTTCAGTATAATTAATTACCCAATTTTATTCTCTTTGATCCTTATAGGAGAAGGATTATTGTTTTGAAAATGTGTAATTGATTTTCTGTGCTTACCTAGAGTCTAGCAGTTGAAAGCCATCAGGCTTTAGCCGATGGATGAAAACAAGTTAAAGATTTTAATTTTTTGTATCTTGAAATACTGTATAATATCTCAAGCTAAA
>JAAUXX010035684.1_pt1 | contig 19614 bp, 16 predicted proteins | sample 7278111 | NCBI WGS metagenome assembly JAAUXX01 (sample SAMN14350116, study PRJNA611818) | marine sediment metagenome | isolation source: surface marine sediment (1.8m) | place: French Polynesia: Moorea | collected 2018-08
CCTTGGGCGCTCTACTGCCGCTCCCGGCGGCAGTAGAGCGCCCAAGGACGGGTTCACAGCGTGTGCGCCACCCGGCGCCCGGATGCTCGGGGGCGCAATGCCAGCAATAATTCACGCGTTTCATCGCCAACATCATGCGCAGATATAGCGTGACAAAATAGAAGTAGTCCGTAAGTGATAGTTTTTCTATAAGACAGATCTGATAGCCTATTGGCCATAGCGCTTTTAATTTACCCATGCGTGGAGCTTTTCGTTGTTTAGTTTCGAGTCAGTGACGGCCGCCCTCAGTGGCGCCGAGACCACTCCCGGGGATTCGGCCTCCGACCAGAGAAACGCCGTGGCTATGGATTTTCCCGGTCTGCTCGCGAATATCGCCGATCAACCCACCCCCGAATCTCCGGAAATCGACCTGGATTTACTCCTCGACATCGAGCTTGGAGAGATTCTGAGCGCGGAGATTGATACCGATGAGAATATTCGCGGCGACGGTCTTAGGTTTCTCTTCTCATTTGGATCTTTTGACAAGACTGGCGGGCCGGTCACCGTCCACGTCGACCCCACAACGAACGATACCGTCGATGTCTCGCTCGAAAACCAGTACTACGATGACGTTCCCGTGCAAAATTTGCCGCTCGATCTACAGCTATCTCTTCAGAGTGGTGTACGTAAAACTGTCGAGTCTTACCGCAACCGCGCAAACGACACGCGGACGACGCTCAATGTTCCCGTTAGCCAAAATCCCAACAACAACACCCCAGACCCGCTGTTTGGACTCCCCGCTCATTTCGACATCGATAACCTGAGAACGCCAAGCACACACGAGCCCAAAGCGGTGGCGGAACGGGTAATAGTGCCGCAACACTCGCGCCTGGTCGCCGCCGTCAGGGAAGCCCTCGGATTGACGCCCGACGACGAGGTCAATAGCGCGCTGTATATCAATCACTTAGCGAAACCGATTTCTGGCGGCCTGGCTGAAAGCCCACTGGGTGTGTTTATAGAGGGTAACGCCATCGTGAACTTCTCCGAGATTGAGTGGGCGGCGAAGTTAAATTCTGATGGGTCTGAAAACACCCCCTCAACGCTAATGAGAAGCTTGCTTGAAGAAGTCGCCAGCAACGAGCTATGGCACGCCAATTTTCAGGCCCAGTTCTCATCCGACGAGCATCGCGTCAATTTTTTACAACAAACAGTGGACCAAGACCCCGAGCTGGCAAAGATTCTCCAGAGCCGGGGCCTGCCCCGCACGGGGGTTTACGACGGCTATGATATCGACGACGCCGGTTCGGACAGAACCTCCTACGGCGCGCTCAGCAAGTTGATACCACCATCTGCAGAAGATGCCGCCAGTCAATTGGACGACGAGGAAATCGAAGGCATACGCGCGCGGCTGATGATTAACCACTCCCGAACCCCGAACACGGGCTACGATGAGATTGGCATCGATCTCACCCGCTTGAGTTTTGAAAACTTTTTTGTCCACAATGCGGCGCAACTGGACGACGAGACCTTTGCCGCCGTCGGCATCACGGAAGCCCAATTCGAGGCGGGCAAAGCGAACTGGCAGGGTTTAGTGCGTGACAAGCTCCGCGCCGTTGAACCCCATCATCCGCAGGTCTTGTTGCACTACGCGCAGTATCTGGAAAACACCTTCGCCGACCTGACGGACGCGATTCTGGAGCACCTGCGCAACACGGGCACCATAAAAACGCGCGGCGACTAGAACTCCTTCAACATAATATTGAAGGAGTACTAAACCTCGGAACAAACGCGCCGGCAATTCCCACCGTCCACGACTATACATCAATTGCATAAGATGTAATCCTTGGCGTCGATAAAAAACCGGGAGCGCCCGATGGCGACACTCACCTTTTACGGCGCAACCGAGAGCGTTACCGGCTCCGCCTACCTGCTCAAAACCCAAAGCGCATGCGTGCTGCTGGACTGCGGCCTGTTCCAGGGCGCGTGGGAAGAACAACAGGCCAACCGCGCGCCCTTCCCCTTCGACGCCCGCGCGCTGGATGCGGTGGTGATATCGCACGCCCATCTGGATCACGCCGGACGTTTGCCCAAGCTGGTGGCCGACGGCTATGGCGGTCCGATATTTATGACCCGCCCGACCAGCGAACTCCTGGAAATCATGCTCAAAGACGCCGCCTTTCTAGAGTTGCGCGACGTCGAGTGGGAAAACAGACGCCGCCAGCGCGCCGGCAAGAAGGAAATCGCCCCCTTGTACACCCTCGACGATGTCGAGCACGCCCTGCGCCGCTTTCGGGGCCGGCGCTACGGGCAGCGCCATCGCATCGCGGAAGGCATCGAGATCTGCTTGCGCGATGCCGGCCACATTCTCGGGTCGGCCATTGTGGAAGTATTCGTCAATGAAGGCGGCGGCGAGAAAACGCTGGTGTTCACCGGCGATCTCGGCAATAGCGGCGCTGCACTGCTGCGCGACCCCGAGACGCTGGCGCACGCCGACGTGGTGTTGTTGGAATCCACCTACGGCGACCGCGACCACCGCCCCATGGACGAGACGATCGCAGAGTTCGGCGATATTCTGCAGCGGGCGGCAGCGGGCGGCGGCAACGTTCTGATCCCCGCCTTCGCCGTCGGCCGCACGCAGGAAATCATTTTTCGCCTGGGCGAGTTTTACCAGCAGGGCAAACTCGCCCACCAGGCGGTATACCTCGACAGCCCCATGGCCATTGCCGCCACCGAGGTCTACCACCGCTACCAGAATGTCTTCAATCGCGAAGACAGCATCGCCATGCGCCAGACCCGCGCCGGCAGTCTGCACACTTATTTGCCGATTCTGCATTATTCGCGCAGCACGGAAGAGTCCATGGCCCTCAATCGCATTAGATCAGGCGCCATCATTCTGGCCGGCAGCGGCATGTGCAGCGGTGGCCGCATACGCCACCACCTGAAACACAATCTCTGGCGCCGCAATGCGCACGTGATCATCGTCGGCTTCCAGGCCAGGGGCACCCCCGGCCGGGCGCTGGTGGACGGCGCCGCCACCGTCCGCATGGCCGGCGAGGAAATCGCCGTCAACGCCAGGGTTCACACCCTGGGCGGCTTCTCGGCCCACGCCAGCCAGTCGCAGTTGCTGGCATGGACCGGACACTTTGCCCATCCGCGGCCGCAAATTTTTCTGGTCCACGGCGAAGCGGAAGCCAAAGCCGCGCTGCGCGAGCGGCTCTCGCGGCAAGGCTGGTCGGCGACCATCGCCGACACCGGACAGTGTATTTCCTTTTAAACACTGATTCTGAGGTAAGCACCAATGAGCAAGACAGAACTTCCCGGGGAGGTATTTCCCAGCGCCGAGGAGGATGTCGGCGCGGCCAAGCGCGGGCCGACGACGCCGCAGACCGAGTCGGCATCCTACCGCCTGGCCTACACCGACGATCAATTCCTGCTGCGGGACGAGCTGCGGCCGGTGCGGCTGCAGCTGGAGGTGCTCAAGCCCGAACTCTTGCAGCAGGAACAGGGTATTCGCTCGACGGTGGTGATTTTTGGCAGCACGCGCATTCCCGACCCACCGTCGGCCGAGCGCCGCCTGCGCGAAGCCGAGGCCCTGGCGGCCGCCAAGCCCGAGGATGAACGCTTAACACGCGAGTTGGCCATCGCCCGCCGTATCGTCGCCAAATCTCACTATTACGAGGAAGCCCGAACGCTGGGACACATCATCACCACGCAATCGCAGCAACGCGAGAGTATCGAATTGGTGGTGATTACCGGCGGCGGTCCGGGCCTGATGGAGGCGGCCAACCGCGGCGCGCACGAGGCCGGCGGTAAAAGCATCGGCCTGAACATCGTCCTGCCCGGCGAGCAGTGCCCCAACCCCTATATTACGCCCGAACTCAGTTTTCAATTCCATTATTTCGCCATGCGCAAAATGCATTTTCTGATGCGCGCGCGGGCGCTGGTGGCCTTTCCCGGCGGCTTCGGGACGCTCGATGAAGTGTTCGAAACACTGACCTTGATCCAGACCAAAAAAGTCAAACCCGTGCCCGTGCTGTTGTTTGGCAAAGCCTACTGGCAGCGTATTATCAATTTCGAGGCGCTGGTCGAGGAGGGAACGATAGCGCCCGAGGATCTGGAACTTTTTCAGTTTGTCGAAACGGCGCAACAGGCCTGGAATGTGATAGAGATTTTTTATTCGACGCATCAAGAAAAAACGAAAAATTAGCAGGATGCCGGGTTAAAAATTTATCCCGAGCGCAATGCCCTGCTCTTCATTATTGCCGTATAGCCAGGCGTCAAACTGGAAGAGCCCGACGCCTAAAAAGGCGTCCCAGTTCTCGCCTTCGTCGGCGTTGTTTATGCCCGCCCCCACCATGGTGCTGAAATTACGGCTGGTTCGTAAGGCCAAGCCCCGGTACTTGAGCAACAGTTTGTCGTAGTTGCTCAACAGCGCCTGATGCTTGGCCAGCGAGTCGACAAATTTATCGTTGAGTTGTTCGTGACTTTTGGCCAGCGCCAAAAGCTGCGTTTGCAAGATCCTTATTTCGTCGAGCGCCCACTGGTATTCATTGATCAAGGCGGTATTTTTTGCCAGCTGGTCACCACCCGCTGCCAGCTGATCCTGACAGACATTAAAAGCCCTTTTTTGCCGCTCAAGCAAACCGGCAAAAAAATCCCTGCGGTAAAAATCGACGCTTTCACCGTCCACTTCAATGGTGTAAACGCGTTCGAGTTCGTCACTGTCGACCACCCGACAGGAAGATTGCGCGTTGCTCACGGCGCAGGCGAGCGCGCCAAGTAAAATGACAATTAATTTCCGGTACATAAACGACATCCGCCTTTACCCTGCTTGGCTTGAGCAGTTATTGAGTGGTTAAAATTTCATTCTGTAGTTGTTTATTGCGGTTAAAGAAACGTTCAAGTTCCTCCATTTCATCCAGCACTGTTTGCACTTCCTCTCTCGCCTTTGCCATATCACCGGCGACTTGTGCATTTTCCGCTCTGGTCGCATCGCCGCGCCGATTCAAGTCTTGCAGTTTCACATCCAGTTCAGCAATAGTTTGCTCCAGTTCCTGTCTCCTCGTCTGTAACTGCGCCGCCTCTTGCTCCAGCTCGCGGTTGGCCTTGGCAAGCGACTCCACCCGAGCCAGCAGCGATTTGCGCTCCGCATCGTATTGTTTCATCAGACGCTTATTACTCACGCGCAGATAGGTTTCGTAACCCAGAATGGCGAAACCGGCGGTCCAAAAAAACCATTTCGCCCGTCCGGGTAGGAGATTTCCCGCAATCACGAGCAACACGGCGGCGACCACCAAGCCACCAAAATCTTTGACAAAAATTGCCAGATCGAAAGCATTCATGATGTTACCTGCGAACGATTTTTGCGCGCCCGCTCCAGCGCGGTAATAATTTTGTGCAACGGCCCACTGCCCAAACCAATGGCGATGCCCGTTGCCGGAATTGCCATCCATTGCAGCCAAGCGTATTTTTCAATAATGGAATCCAGCTTGTTTTCATTCGGATGCAGGGACATGACCAGGGCGAACAGATCAATATCGAACACAAAGGCAAGTAAAATACCGAGCGCAATGGCAATCAGTTTATAGAAAGCGCTGACACAGGTGGTCCGCACGGCATCCGCCGAAATGGCAATAACCTTGCCCTGCCCACTATCTTGGTAGACAAAATAGCGGGATAAAAAGAGTTGCACCAGGGTAAAATTATTGCTACGGATATTGTTTAACTGCGCATCGGCGTTGGCGCGAATTTTTAATGCCCGCCGATTCCATTTTTCATGCGTGTTGTTTTTGGCTTCGTAGTATTTTTCCCAGGCGCGAACGATTTCCATGACCCGCTCGACGGCCAGTGAAAGAAACAGCGCAAACGCCAGTAACACCACCGATGTCTCAATCATTTGACGACTCCATCAGCGTAAATGTAGGGCTGTTGTTTGATCTTCTCTATCTGGTCGAGGGCATGGGCGTCATTGGCCCACGCGCGATCATAATGCACCACCAGCCGCTGCAGTTCGGCGTGCGGGAAATTGCAACCCGGACACACCGTATGCCCCGACTTGGCTTGCGAGTGGGGCAATATATGATGATCAAAATCCAGTGCGATGGCAGAGTAAAGCCGCGCCCACAGGGCAATCAGGCGTGCTCCCGCGTCCAACTGCGCCGCGGTGGGGCGCTGATTGCCGTAGCGGCCGTCGGCATTGGCGTAAGCGTCCTCCGATGCGGTGTGGAAGTTGCCCTGAAAGGCCACACCCAGGCTGCGCAAATTCACGCCCTTGGCATGGTTGCCGTAGCGATCCCAGCGACAAAAGTGTTTCAATTCGCCATCCGGCATCACCACGCAGTGATAACCGGTCAACCAGCCCTTTTTCACTGTAATTTCTTCGACAATATGCGCAAAGCTGGCGTTGCTCGAGGCCGCGGTGTGGTGGTAGACAATTAAGTCCGGCGCCACCGTGCGCAGGTGCCTGTGTTCCAGTTTTCCCGCGTCCACGCCGCCCTGGTAGTGAAAGGGTAGCCAAAGCTGCGGCGCGGCCTCGGTGGCTTCCACCAGCGCACTGGCCAGAATTTGATTGCTCAGCGCCTTGCCGGCCACCGGCGTGGTTGGCGTCGCCGATGTTGTGGCTGTCGCCTCGGCGGCGGGCACTTTACGCTCGGTAATAAAGCGGATGATGACGTGGATGGGCTGGCTACCGCCGCCAATCACCAAACCGGTTACGATCACGTCGAGAAAATCCATCAGATTGACGTACGCTGATGGACCGGTATTGATAAATACCGCCATCAGGCGCAGACCCAAAAGTTGCGCGAACACAATGCCCAGCGCTGCCGCCGAGAGCTGCAGGAAGAGTTTTTTCGCGGTGTCAGTTTGCGAGTAAGGCGTCGCCGCAATCACCGGTAACGCCGGCGGGGCAAAGGTTTCTTCCGGCTCGTTGGCGGGATCTTCGCTGTCGGTCTGCGCGGTGGCTAGCGGCGAGGCAGTGTTAGCGGATGTCGCTGGAATCGGCGACGCGGAGGGTTTCTTAGTTCGCCGGGCGATAGCCTGGTCGACTTCCCGCCGCAAGTTGTTGACGCGGTCGAGGCGATTTTTCGCCCCATGGTCACTGCCACTGGTGCCGTAACCCCGATCGACGATGACCTTTAGATATTCCAGACAGCGCTCTACGCCCAGCGCGCCGCCGGCGGCGATCGTTAACGCGGTCACAATGGGTTCTGCGTCGTGAAACAGCATCCGTACCCCCTGTTATTCTTGTTGTAATGAATTCTTGTTGTAATGATTTTTATTGCAATGTCCGAACACAACCACCTCGATCTAAACAAAACTGCTGCCATTAATCCAGCGCCAACGCCTATCTAGGCGCCATTTTTTGTTCCCAATATTGCGCATTGGACATAGCCATTGAAAGGGCCAAGCCATCACCACAGCGGACAATTTTGATGTTGCTCAAGCGCACGCGCTTTTCAACTAGACAAAAAACTGCCAATTGGGCATCACCACCACGGCGCAAAAAATACTCACACCACCGCTCGCCGCGTGCCACTGGCTGGCCGCCAACGCGCCAGGCCGCGCCGCGTTTTTTGTTCCCCCCGGCACCATGGAAGATTTAGCGACGATCGCGACTGCCGTGGAAGGCGACATTCCGGCGGCGGTGGTGGTCGGCGATTTGTCTCGCGACTGGACCTACGGCAAATTAAACCGTGCCTTTCGCCTATTGATGGCAGAACCAAAACCGGTCTTAGTGGCGCTCGGCATGACCCGCTACTGGCGCACCCCCGACGGCCTGAGTCTCGACGTCGGCCCCTTCGTCAAAGCCCTTGAGTACGCCGCCGATTGCCAAGCGGTGGTGCTTGGCAAGCCCGCCGCGGAATTTTATGCCACCGCCCTCGGCCAGCTGGGCTGCGCCGCGGCTGACACTATTATGATCGGCGACGATATTGTCGGCGACATCCAAGGGGCGCAGCGCGCGGGTATTCAGGGAGTGCTTGTGTGCACCGGTAAGTTTCGCCCACAAGATTTACAGCGGGATATACAGCCACAGGCCGTCTTGCCTTCCATCGCCGATTTGCCGGCGTGGTTGACTGATCAAGCCGAGCGCTAGCCCGATGAGATGGTGGTTTGCCGCCGCGGCGTTTTCTCGGTTATTTACCACTACTATTTAGTATTAGATCGTATCCGTCAAACGGACGGTGGGGGAATCGCCCACGATTCCCAAGATCATCCTTTGCCGTCGTAGAGGCGTCGGTGAAGCCAATACTGAACACAAAATTACCATGGTATTTGTCTGCTGCCACCTGCTCTATCTGTCTTACAGCGGGCATAGAAAAATCTATATCGACTTCCTGTTCGGCATAAGAAAAGCCTGCGGTTACGCGCTTTTCTTCAGGCACTGTGAAAGGCAGGTTGCCATCATCGAAGCGCAGTTTTAGCGGCGGCAAAATAGCTTCAGCGGAGGCATGCGAGATGCCGATCAGCGCAACACCCACGCTGTCAATATTTTTCTGCTTGTTTTGTTCAATATTGTTAATGATAGTGGCGGACATATGATCGTCACGATCATTGGAATCAGTTTTTGAGGGAGACAGACCGGGCGGCACGAAGCGGCCAAAACCGTCATCAAAATTGACAAGGGCGCTGACGCCTAGCCAATTTAAGGCAATCTGCGGATTATCGCCGGCAAAGTTCCTTAGCTGAATAATCGGCTCTGCAATCGCAGCATCAAATTCGCGCCTGATGCGAGTCGTTGTCCATAAATTTTCATCACTTAGCGCCTCACCGATAAGTTGCATCGCGGGCGGTGACGCCTCGATATAAAAATCAATGTTGCGCTCACCTTTTGCAACCAGTGTATCGAGGACCATACGCAATTCCTCCGCAACCGGACTGGGATGAGATTCACCCAACACAAACAGTTCGGCGCCCCTGTCATAAGCTGCCGACACCGCTTCCCCGACAATTTGTGGACTCACCAGGTACGCGGCACTGACTTCGCTGCGGTCAATATAGTCATTGTTATTGCTATCTTTCACGCTGGAAAGCTCCATATGCAGAGCCTCATTACCGGGCTGTGCGAGAGCCTGCTGGTCGATATGCAGTTTTTCCGTGAGCGATGCCAACGACCGCCACGCGAACTCCGTAAAAGGTGCGTCTCGATCCCCGCCGACAATATTGACCATGCCCGCATTCTGATCGTACTTCAAGGACACAGGCTGTTCAGTTCGCAATGTAACATCGATACCACCAAACGTCACGAGATCAACCAGTCCCGCGCTCCCCCGCGCTGATAGGGCATCCAACAATAGGTTTTCCGTGATAGAGGTAAAATACAGCGGCGAAGGCTGGATAACCCCACCACTGTCAATCTGATTTTGATGGATAGGGCCAGCGTTCACTAACCTTGCGGCAGCTACCGGTTGAGGAGATTGCGTGGCAGGAGCGCCGGGCGAAGCCGCTTCCAAGGCCCGGGTTGAGTCCTGCCAACGGCCAATGGCCGAATTCTCCGGCATACTGTCCATCGACTGGAAAGTGCTCGACGAAAAGTTCCCGAGTTCGGAATCCGCACCCAAAACGCTGTTTAAGTGAATATCTGACATATTGGTACTCCTGGGCAACCGCATCGGCACTCCCGCCGCCATGAATCCAATGTTGTGCCACCAAGACACGTTACACTTATTGGTTGAATTCTAGCGGTACGAGGACATGTTGCATATTTAGCTTAAGTAGTAGTTTTTTTTGCATTCACCGATTAAGCAGAATGTTGTGTATTGTGACGACGATAACAACATATGGATTCAGCCACGCTCGCTCCGCAATGAATTTTATTGCGAGATACTCAGCAGAAAACCGTCTTACCTTCGATCACCAATTTGCCGGCGTGGTTGGCCGGCAAAGCCGCGCGCTAATCGGAAATTTCCAGTGACTTCTCACGCTCTTCGACGACAAGCAAATCCTCCAAAAAGAAGGCCGCAAGTTCCGCTCGGCTCGCCAGCCCGGCCTTGGCGTAAAGCGAGGCCGCCTGCTGGCGCACGGTGTTGGCGCTGGTGCCGCGCAGCAGGGCAATTTCCTTGATACTCAGGCCCTTCAAGAGCAGGATCGCGATGTCTTTTTCCGCCTCCGACAGGTGCCACTGGGCCAATTGCCGCGTGATCAACTGGCTGAAGCCGCGGATGACGTCGGCGGCCTTTTCCTGCCAGGCCTGGGCGTCCCGATGTTGCCTGACCACTTCCCGGGTCAGTAACACATTGGCTTTTTTCAGCGAGCGCGGCAGGTAGCGCCAGAGATAGGCGAGCAGAGCGAGCATCGCCGCCATGTACAGGATATCGCCAAGAATCATGATCACACTTTGATTCTGACCAAAGTCCTCCACCACGTCGGCCAGCGTCACCAGCAGCACGGCAATAATACCCAAACCTATCCACAAGCGTTCATTGAGACTTATTTTATACAGCCCCATCGATTGGCTATATGTGAGATGCTTTGACTCTACGTTATTGATTTTCATAACTTTTTTCAATCGAACATATGTACTATTGGGTTGCTCGCAGACTCATTATACGGTGTCGGGAACAACATCACCGCAAGGAGTTTGGCATGGCCACCCGAATGAAAGAGACCCTCGGCACACTTTTTCTTTTCTTTGTCAGCGTCGCCGCGTGCACGGCCGAAGCGCCGTCGTCGCTCAGCCACAATCCCTTCGGCCCCTGGTATCTGGCGAACGCCAATCGAGGCTGGTATTTCGATCTGCAGGTGGGCGTCGAATCCGAGCCGACCTACGCCGGCTCGGACGACAACGAGTCGGAGTTGGACGGCAACCTTCGCGCTCTCTACCGCTCGGACGCCGGCCATCGCTATTTTTTGTCCCTCGGTGAGTTCGGCGCGCTGATGCGGCTTTCCGATCGCACGGTGCTGGGCATGGTGTTCGAATACGAAGAAGCGCGCACCGCCGAGGAGGATCCGATCTTCGAATTCTTCGAGGACGTCGATGCCACGGTCGAGGGTCAGCTATCACTTTTCCACCGCTGGGGCGGCACTTACGGCAGCGTCGTGCTGCAGCCGGATATACTCGACCGCGGCAAGGGTTTTGTCTGGTTTATCGGCGTAGGCAAAGACTGGCTAGTGGGCAATAGTTGGTTGCTGAGCACCACGTTCGACATCAGCGGCGCCGACAGCGAACATATGCAGACCGAATTCGGCGTGTCCGAACAGGCGGCGCAGCGCGCAGGCCTAAGGCCCTTCACGATTTCCGGCGGCATCAAATCGGCAAGCGCCGCTATGGCCCTGCACTACCTCTTGTCGCCGCGCCTGAGCCTGGTTTCCCAACTGGAGGTGGAATCTTACCTGGGAGATACCAAAGACAGTCCGCTGATCAAAGACGAGGGTAGTGCGCAAACCTATGAAGTTGGTGTGGCGGTGCATTTTCAATTTTAATTGTTTGCGCAAAGCGAATGCTCTTTACGCGGTGAATTTCGGAGTGGGAGCTTTGTTCTTTCTCACAACGGTATTAAGTTTTGGATTTAGATGACCAACACATTCGTTGACCAATATTGCCGCTCTCTATTATGCTCCACCACCATAAAGCCACAATAATCGCCGGCCATTCGCAATGAACAGGAAAATTTATTCACCTCACGATAAATTTTTTCGTTCGGCAATGGCGCACAAGCAGGTCGCAATCGATTTTTTCCAGCACCACTTACCCGAAAAAGTGCGCCGGGCACTGAACATGGAGACGCTGCGCCTAACCCAGCAAAGTTATATCGACAACGATTTGCGCGAGAGCGTCAGCGATTTGGTGTTCAGCTGTGAATTAACGGATAAACCGGCCTATTTGACACTGTTGGTCGAACACCAATCATCGCCCGACAAAATGCTGGCTTTTCGGACCCATCACTACCTGTTTGGCATGTTACACAGCTGTAGCAAGCAGCAGCCGAAACAACTGCTACCAGCGGTTTATACGCTGGTGTTTTATCACGGCGAGACAACGCCATACCCCTATTCTTTACATCTATGGGATTGCTTCGATGATCCGCTCGGGTTGATGCGGGAAGTCTTGTATCAACCGGTAACATTGATCGATGTCAATCAGCTCACCGATGAGGCCCTGCAGCAACAGCGATGGGTGGGCCCCATGGCGCGGGCCTTAAAGCATATTCGCGAGCGGGATATGGCCACCTACGCGCTGGACATACTGGGCTCCCTACCTTGGCCTCTGGAAGAGGCTCACGCTGTTGAACTGCTGCAATTATTGCTACACTACCTGCTAAATGTAGGTAATATAGAAGACGTCAATGCTTTTATCGACGCTGGCACGCAACGTTTACCGGGGCCGGTCAGGAGTGAACTTATGACATTTGCAGAGAAATTGGAAGAACAGGGTATCCAGAAAGGTATCCAGAAAGGTATCCAGAAAGGTATCCAGAAAGGTATTCAGAGAGGTATTCAGAAAGCGACTGAAGACATTGTATTGAATATGCTGCACGAAGGGGCAGATCTTGGATTTATCGCGAAAGTGACGCACTGGTCGGTCGCGGATATCGAGCGGTTAAGAGCTTCAACAGACGACAATACCTGAGATATTATAATGTGGACGCAGGCATACTACGGGCGATGGTTGCAGAGCATAAAATCGCACCAAGCCACTGATTTTCGAAGGGCGGCATGCAGAAATATCAGGGAGATAGTTTTGCATGCCGGGTTAGGGCCTGTTGACACTAATAGAAAAACGCCAGATAGAAAAAATTCGCCACCAGCATCAAAGTCATGCCATCAATAATGCTGCTGTGAACACCGTCGGTGAGTTGCTGCAGAATCCTCTTGCCAAGCATGTTGCCCGGCACACAGGCTAGGCCGGCGATAACGCCCAACAGTAGCAGGGGCAGGGTGACAAGTTCCGTCGCACCAAAAACCGCCAGTTTGATCGTATTCATCACCAACGTAATAGTGGCCAGGGTGCCGACAAAGGTGAGGCGATTCATACCGGTGCCCAAAAGAAAGGGCGCGAGGAAAAATCCCGGTCCGACCACGTTGCCCGCCAACATCCCCCAGATGGCACTGGCGACCGCCAACAGGCGCGGGCCGGTATTGATGGAATGGCGCTTCGCCCAGCGTTTAATGGGCATCGAAAGGCTTAAAAACGCGGCAAAAACCAAAGCCACCACGGAAGACGGCAAGTAACCGAAGACCACCGCGCCGAGCACAATCGTGGGACTGCCAAAAGTCAGGACGCGGCGCACCAAGGCCCAGTCGGTATTCCGTTTAAACAGCAGGCCACGGCTTAGATGACTGAATATCAGCGCGCACGTGGTCACCGGAATGGCCACCTTAATGCCCAAAAAGTGGGAGAGAATCGCGGCCATAATGACACCGCCCGCCATACCGGTGGCGCCGTGAATCACGCTGGTCGCAAAGGCGACCACGATCACCAACATCAATTCACCGATTTGCACGCCCGGCACAACCTCGCCGCCAGCGGCTCCCAGGACAAACTGGGCAACGCTATCCATTGGCGCCCTGTTTGTCCATGGCGCTAACCGAACGATAAAACCCGCCGGTGCTCATGCTTGTTGCCATTGCCGATTGCTAAAAGTTGTAAACCAGACCGAACTGCGCCGTTGTCGGTTGGTAATCGAGATCGCGAAAAAACGCCTCGGCCCCACTCTCACGCTGCAATTCGATGCCGTTGATTGAACCATAACGCCATTCACCACTCAGCGACCACTGATCATTCAAGGGATAAGCAACACCGGCAAACAGCTGATAACCCGTATCGCCATCACCGGAGTATGACCGCTCGACACCGCCGCGTTCAAGATCGATGTCAATCTCCTGCACCCAGCTTAGGCCGACACCGAGATAGGGCTGCCAGCGTCCCCCCACGTCAAAGAGATAGAAGCCGTTGAAAAAGGGACGGCAGGAATGTCACTTACTTAAGAGAAAATCGTTGGCTTTGCCACCGGTCGGCAGCACTGGGGGTATTTCCAAGACACGCCGTGAACCCCTCCCTGGGGGCTCCGCTGCAGCATCCATGCTGCAGACGGTCTTGGAAACACCCCCAGCACTGCCAACCTACCACCGCTTTTGCACTTAAGTAAGTGCCATTCGGGACGGCAGGTTTTTTTGGAACTGGCGGACGGCGAATCGATCTCGGTCAGTCGCAGCAATGTCAGAATGGTGCAGGATAAACTGCGGGGGCGCTATCGATAAATTGACTCAAAACCGGCTTTTGGCCTCGAAGTTAATCTGGAAATCATCCACTTCACTGTCTTCATTATCAATGGGAAAGGCGAAATCCAGGTGCAGGACGACATTCTTGCCGGAGCGAGTGGGACTGAAGCGCAAACCGAAACCGACGTTTTTCAGCATACCGCCGTTGCTGCCGTTGTCGCGGTCATCAAACCAGGCGCGGCCGGCGTCGGCGAATACCGCCGCGCCAACATCGAATAGCTCCATCACCTCTGTTTGCAAATAGAAGCGCTGCTCCAAAGTCAGCATATAGCTGCGATCCCCGCTCTGGTAGCGCGAGGGATAGCCGCGCAGGCCGTTATCACCGCCGAGCAGTAGTTGCTTATCAGCGAACAGACGATGCGCCCTGGTGAGCCGCAGACGGGCAAACAGCTGCTGCCGGTCGAGCACGCTGTTGTGGTAGCGCAGCTCGAAGCGGGAGACAAAATTCTGCAACCCCCCATCGCCGTCGACTCCGGATAGAGACGCGTTGAGGGACAGCAAGTGCGCCAGATCGAGCTGCAATACCTTGGATAAAAAGCCCTCGAACAACAGGCCCTCGTCGTCGGCTTCAAACTCTCGCGACGAATAGCCCAGGCGCACGAACGCATCGAGCCCGAAATTGATGTCTTCAGTGCGATTGATCAAGTCGAAATTGCGGGCTTCGGCGTATTGGTCCTCGATCAGATGCCAGGCGATCCAGGGAAAGCGATAGTTTCTATCGGCGGGAAAAGCCTCGTCCGCACGGGTGTCGGGGGTGGGCGCAAACTCGTCCTCGGCGCGAGTATAACCCAGCAACAGGCGCTGGCTGCGGCCGCGGATTTGGCCGGGCGAGAACCCGGCAAACAGGCTGACCTGCTTTTCCCGGTGCTGAAATTCCTGGAACCGTCGATTGCGCATATACAGGCTGTCGGTGCGCTCGTCAACAACGTGGCTAAGGCCGGCGGCGCGGCGCGAGTCAAGGGAATAAAAGGGACGCTGAAAGGACACCGTATGCGATTCCCCGTCGTCGTTGTCGGTGTAACCCAAGCGCAGCGTGTTGCGCGAGCCGAACAGGTTGGGGTCGAAGTAGTCGAAGGAATAACCTTCGCGGTCGGGGTCGCTCTTGCGCACGATCACCAGCTGTTTGCCGAGGCCGAGAAAATTGCTGTCGCGAAAGCCGACGCGGCTGCGCGTATCGCCGCCGGTCTGGGAGATATTAATATCCGGCAACAAGGTCCAAAGATCCCGCACCCGCACCTGGAGACGGACCCGCCCCGCACAGACCGAATCCACGCTGATGTCGGCGTCGTACAGGTAGCTGAGAGAACGCAGCACGCGCTCGGACTCGGCGATTTTGGCGAGATCGAAAACCTCGCCCTCACGCACCAGCAACTGCTGGCGTATCGCGCTCGGCCGGGTGCGCCGGTGCAGCGCGTTGACCCAGGGCGCAATCCACAGGGTATCGGCCCGAGGGAAGATATCGTCGACGCGAATCGCTATCGAGTCGATAACAAAGGCCTGCGCTTGCCAGCGCCGCCGATCATCCGCGTTGAAGGGAGGCTGCAGCGGCTCCTCATTACACATGGGCCGCGCTTCGCTTTCGTCGTTATCGCCCGCCACTGCCAGGGGGACATGACACCAAGGGATGAACAGCATGACGAAAAACCACCGCTTCAATCCGCGCCTATCCACAGCCTGCCCGCAAAATGTTGTGCCATAAAACGAAAAAAAACTCCGCGCCTAAACAGCGTCATGGCGTGGCAGTCTAATCGAAGGTCGTAATAAAGAACAGTTTCGGCCGCTGGGGAGTGCGGACCGAGGCAATGCGATAGACATGGCCTGCTAGTGGTCTTTCAAGATGATATTGACGTGATTTCCCGACTCGCAAGCATGCAGCGCGGAGAAAATACGCTACGATAAAAGTAATGGGGGTCTAGCCCCATTTCAAAGCGGCCGGTACGAATGCGCTTGGTTTTCGCCTGGGAGAGTTATTGTTGAACGACTCTGCGAATCGTGAATTGGCCTCGATAAACGAAGAGATAAATCAATACCGCTCAGTTCTCGAGCAGTGTATAGATGCCGTTGTCACCATCGACCAGAATAATACGGTGACATTTTTCAATGGCGCCGCGGAAGCGCTGTGGGGTTATGCGCGCGAGGAAGTCCTCGGCCACAACGTCAACCTGTTGGTGCCGGCGGCAATCAGAACCCAACACGACGACTTTGTCGACGACAACCGCCGCACGGGCGTCAACAAAATTGTCGGCACCAGCCGCGAGGTGCTGATCGAGCGCAAAGACGGATCAAACTTCTGGGGCAGTATGTCCCTCTCCCGCGTTGACGCCGGAGAGGAAATTCACTACACCGCGTTCGTGCGCGACATCACGCAAGAAAAAGCCCAACGGGAAACATTTGAAAACCTGTCAACCGTGGCGAACAACACCGACAATTCCGTCGTCGTCACCGACAGGTTCGGCTGTATCGAATACGTCAACCCCGGATTCACCAAGCTCACCGGCTACACTATCGAGCACAGTCGCGGCAAAAAACCCGGCGACCTCTTGCAGGGTGAACACACCTGTCGGGAAACCGTCAAACGAATTCGCCAAAGACTCGACGCCGGCAAGCCATTTTACGACGAGATCCTCAACTACGACCGCGACGGCTCGAGCTACTGGATTTCCCTGGCGATCAACCCCGTGTTCGACGATCACGGCGCACTGAAATGCTTTGTCTCCATCCAGTCCGATATTACGGCCACCAAAACACGCGCGCTTGAATACCACTACCGCATGGCGGCAATCGATCGCGCCAACGCCGTGGTGGAGTTGGATTTAACAGGCAAAATCATCGCGGCGAACGACAACTACCTCGCCATTCTCGACACACCTCGAGACCAACTGCTGCACAGGCACCTCGACGAAATGCTGCACCCCGACTACGTGGGCTGCGACGAGCATCGGCGGCTATGGCGAAAGTTGCGGTGCGGGGATTTTGTCAGCGGCGAATTCCAGTACCGCACGGACAGCGGCGCAACGCGCTGGATAAACGGCGCCTTTAATCCAATTTTCAACACCCGGGGTGACATCACCAAAATTGTCATGCACGGCGATGATGCAACAGCGCGCAAAGCTGTCGCCGCCGAGCTGGACATTGCGCGGCAACGCGCGGAGGCCTCCGTGCGCGCCAAGGCGGCGTTTTTGGCGAGCATGAGCCACGAGATAAGAACGCCCATGAACGGTGTCCTGGGCATGCTGAGTTTGCTCAAACTTGATCAACTCGATGAAAAGCAAAGGCACTATGTCGATTTAGCCTCCTCGAGCGCCGAGTCGCTGCTGAGTTTGCTCGACGATATTCTCGATTTTTCCAAAATCGAAGCCGGCAAGATCGAGTTGGAAACGCTGACCTTCGAACCGCGCGCGCTGCTGGGCGACGTGATGGCATCCATCGCCTTGAAAGCACAGGAAAAGGGCCTGGAAATCCTGCTCGATGCCACCGCGATACCCAATCGGATGATTGAGGCGGACCCCAGCCGCCTGCGTCAGATATTGACCAACCTGGTGGGCAACGCCATCAAATTTACCACGCGCGGCGAGATTCGCCTGACGGCCTCCCTCGATCTCGACCACTGCCGACTTCACTGCGCCGTTACCGACACGGGGATCGGCATTCCCCGCGACAAACTGCCGGATCTGTTTGCCTCCTTTACCCAGGTCGACGCGTCGACCACCCGCAAATATGGCGGCACCGGCCTCGGTCTGGCGATCTCCCATCAGCTCTGCCGGCTAATGGGCGGACATGGGATACGCGTTGCCAGCGAAGTCGGGCGCGGCAGTGAGTTTTCATTCAGCATACCGGTGATCTTGTGTGAGCACGGCAGCCCGGTGCTGCCAACTATCGATATCCATGGCACACGCATTCTCGTGGTCGACGAAAACGAGACCAACCGCATGATTTTGCGCACGCAGCTGCAGGGTTGGGGCGGCATCGTGGAAACCTGCGATGACGGCGCCGCGGCCCTGGCGTTAATCGAAAAAAGCCCCGCGCCGCCCTTCGATGTCGTCATACTGGATACGGATATGCCGACCTTGAACGGTATGGAAGTGGCGGCAAGAATTCGCGCCAATAAGGCATTGGATGCCATGCATTTGATGGTGATGACCACGGTAGGCGAGATTGGCGATGCCAAAAGCTACGCAGACCGGGGTTTTGCCGCCTACTTTACCAAACCCGTCACCATCGGCGACCTGCACAAGGCGCTGTCGGTGCTGGTCGACCGGGGCGAAGCGCTCGAACGCAGTCGGCCCTTGCTTACCCGGCACCACGTGCGGGAAATGACAAGCGCGCAGGACAATCGACACGAGGGCCTCGCCGCGCGCATCCTCTTGGTGGAAGACAACGCCATCAACCAAAAAGTTGTTGCCACCCTACTTGAGGATTCGGGACACGCGATTGCGATCGCCACCAACGGGGTGGAAGCTTTGGCGCGCCTAAAACAGGCCGACAAACCTTTCGACATCGTACTGATGGATTGCCAGATGCCGGAAATGGACGGGTACACCGCCACTAGAAACATTCGCCAAGGCGAGGGCGGCAGCGGCAACCGCGACATCCCCATTATTGCCTTGACGGCGAACGCGATGAAGGGAGACCGGGAACTATGCCTGGCGGCCGGCATGAACGACTACCTGACCAAGCCCATAGACTTTGTCAAGCTGGAAGCCGCCATCGAGTATTGGTTAATGCAACGCGACGGGCTATCACCCGCGACCGCCCCGGCCGCGCGGGCAACCGACAGCGAAACCGCCAACGACCAGGCAGTCAATGGCATTTGGGACGGCGAGGCACTGCTGCGGCGCGTACGTGGCAAACCCGAACGAGTAACCCACTTCTTGGCGACATTTTTGCAAGACTCGACGCAGCTGCACACCCAACTGCACCAGGCTGTCGCCAGTTTTGACAGGGCGGAAATCGGGCGCCACGCCCACGCATTTAAAGGCATTGCCGCCAACCTCGCGGCGGGCAGATTGGCCGAACTCGCCGCCGCGCTCGATAAAAGTGCGCGCGAACAACAACGCGAGCAGATTGATCTGCTGTGGCGCGAATTTGATCAGAGCTATCACGAACTGCTGGATGTCTTTCGACAGACGCTCGCAGCGCGGGATGGATAATGAGTTCTACTTTATCACGTTAGATCTGCGCATGATGTTGGCGATGCAACACGTGAATCATTGCTGGCATTGAGCCCCCGAGCATCCGGGCACCGGGTGGCGCACACGCTGTGAACCCATCCCTGGGCGCTCTACTGCCGCTCCCGGCGGCAGAAGGTGCGCCACCCGGTGCCCTGATGCTCTGGAACATGGCAAATGCTTTGGCTTCGATCTCCGAGAATGTATGGTTGTGTTGTGCTCGATACCGCGTGACAAAGTAGAGTTA
>JAAUXX010028460.1_pt1 | contig 19484 bp, 19 predicted proteins | sample 7278111 | NCBI WGS metagenome assembly JAAUXX01 (sample SAMN14350116, study PRJNA611818) | marine sediment metagenome | isolation source: surface marine sediment (1.8m) | place: French Polynesia: Moorea | collected 2018-08
CGGCGTTGCGCCTCTTGACAAGGGAGCCCACCCTTGCCGGCGAGACGCGCCTTGCCAGAACCGCTGACACACTCACTGAACCCGTCAATATTAGGTTGAAGGAGTACTAGGGGCGCAGCGATTGCTTGACCTGGCCCATGACATCGTCGCTGGTGTTACCGGGGCGGCGCCGGTAAAGTATCCTGCCGCCTTCGCCGATGACGAATACCCCCGGTGTGCCGCGCACCCCATACTTACGGGCGATCGTCTCGGCGCGGACTGCCAATGGAATGTCTATATGATTCCTCTTCATATACTCCAGTGGATCATTGTCTTCCCAGATATTAAGGGCAATAAATGTGACCTTCTGGTCGGCGAGCTGCTTATACAGGGCGTTAATCTTTGGCAGCAACTCGCGGCAATTGCGACACCATGTTGCCCAGAATATCGTCACTACCTTGTGACCCCTGGCGATTTCATCACTCAGCGCAATTCGACGGCCATTGGCGGTCTCCACCACCCAGTCGGCGGCGACCTCGGAATTGTCCGCGCAGGCGTTTTGCGAGCTGCAGAAAAGGATACCGCAGGCCGTGTACAATAATAGAAAGCGAAGCCTAAACAACATGGAAGTAGCGCCATCCCCGTCATTTAACTTTTGTTAAACGAAAAGTAAACAGTGCGATTTTTACTTTTCTCGCACAATCAAAGGCTTAGCAGCCTTCGATTGTGCCGAAACCTCCATGTATCGGGGCAGGCTGACGAAAAACAGCGTTTTTCAACAGGCCATAGAGTGATATAGATAGATTGTAGCGGTATAGGTTCCCCGAGGTCTCGAAGCCCAGATATTGCCGAATAGCCATGCTATCTGTTTACCTATACTTTTTTAACATATCAAATTGGGCGCTTTTCCTTACGGGAGAAATGTATTCTACGTATTGACAGGCTGCCGAAAAACAAAGTTTTTCAACAGCCTGTGAGCCTGGTTAGTTAACCTATGCGTTGCTTATATGAGTTTCATGAATATTGCATAACAAATATCGTCAATACTGCGCATGCGGCTGAGGTTGAAACCGTGCTGTCACAGGGGGGCGCAAGTGAAAAATGCGATTTTGTTTGCGATGGAAGATTACAGAGGTATGGTCGAAGTATTGAGGCTGCTTGTTCACATGTTCCCCTCCGCGCCTTTATCAAAGCTGCCAGCTTTGAAAAGCTCAAGCGGCAGTCTGAGCAGTGGATTATCTATTCGGATTCGGAAGTGGAGAAGAGAGCGTTACTCTCCAGCAAGCAGACAAAAAGTTGAGGCTCTCGCCCGGCTCGGGTATCGCCAGGGTATTGGACCCGCGGGTTGACGCGCAGTCAGCGCGCTCACCAGTTGTTCAGTGTGCAAACCGCTCTCGGGGCTCAATCGCGTGGCCATGCCAGTCGCTCAAAACGCCATGGTGACACAAAAAGCCGAGTGAAAGCTCGCAAACTTTTCCCGCTGCTTGATTTTTAGCCAGCAGGTTCGCGGTCGCTGAGAGCGTTGATATTGAGGGCGTTGGTTGATGCGCAATGACCCTTTTGATATAACACCGCCCCATTAAGTAAGCAACGGCAACCTATGACCGGCAATCTATGACAACCACTATTTCTCCCCCCGACGCCGACGAGCAAATTCCCCTCAGGCAATTCACAGAAAAAGCCTATCTTGATTACTCGATGTACGTGATCTTAGATCGTGCTCTGCCCAACGTGGGTGATGGCTTGAAACCTGTGCAGCGAAGAATCATCTATGCGATGAGTGAGCTTGGTCTGAAGGCCGCTGCCAAGTATAAAAAATCCGCTCGTACCGTGGGGGATGTGATCGGTAAATATCATCCGCACGGCGACAGTGCCGCCTACGAAGCGATGGTGTTGATGGCGCAGCCTTTTTCCTATCGCTATCCGCTGATTGACGGCCAGGGCAACTGGGGCTCGCAGGACGATCCCAAGTCGTTTGCCGCCATGCGCTATACCGAAGCGCGCCTGAGCCCCTTCACCGAATTGTTACTAAGCGAATTGGGACAGGGCACGGTGGAGTGGCAGCTCAATTTTGACGGCACACTTGAAGAACCGAAGGTGCTGCCCGCTCGGGTGCCTACCGTGCTGCTCAATGGCACCACCGGCATTGCGGTGGGCATGGCGACGGATGTTCCGCCACACAACCTGCGGGAAGTTGTCGATGCGACGATCCATTTGCTCGATAACCCCAGGGCTACGGTGGAGGACTTGTGTGAGATCATCCAGGGGCCGGATATGGCTACCGAGGCCGAAATTATTACGCCGCGGGAGGAATTGCTGCAGTTGTATAAAACCGGTCGAGGTTCCATGAAGATGCGCGCTGTATGGACGCATGAGGAGGGTGATATCATCATCACCGCCCTACCTCATCAGGTGAGTGGCGCCAAAATTCTGGAGCAAATTGCCGCCCAGATAACCGCCAAAAAGCTGCCGATGGTGGCTGACCTGCGCGATGAGTCCGATCACGAAAATCCCACCCGCCTGGTCATTGTGCCGCGTTCAAACCGCGTCGATATCGAGGCCTTGATGGGGCATTTGTTTGCCACCTCGGATCTGGAAAAAAATTATCGTGTAAATTTAAACATGATTGGCATCGACGGCAAACCCGGTGTCAAGTCGCTCGACAAAATTCTTACCGAGTGGTTGAGTTTTCGCATGGTGACGGTGCGCCGCCGTTTGCAACATCGTCTCGAGTGGGTAGTGGATCGCTTGCACGTGCTCGACGGCCAAATGATCGCCTTTCTCAACCTGGACGAAGTCATTCATATTATTCGCACCGAGGATCAACCAAAACAAAAGCTCATGGAGCGTTTTGATCTTAGCGAGCGGCAGACCAATTTTATTCTGGACACCCGCCTGCGCCAGCTGGCCCGTCTCGAAGAGGTGAGAATCAAAGATGAACAAAAGAAGCTAACTGCGGAAAAAAAAGAGCTGGAAAATACCTTGGATTCGGCCCGCCGCCTAAAAACACTCATCAAGAAAGAATTGTTGGGTGTGGTTGAAGAATTTGGCGATGCGCGTCGATCCCCCATTGTCGTCCGCGCCGAGTCCCAGGCCTTTAGTGAGAAAGAGCTATTGAGTGTGGATCCGGTGACCGTTGTGCTGTCCGAAAAAGGCTGGATTCGCGCGGCCAAGGGACACGACATTGACCCCCAGTCGCTCAATTATAAATCGGGCGATAAATTTCGCTTTGCCGCCAAGGGCAAGAGTAACCAAAATGCGATTTTGCTGGACTCCACCGGCCGCAGTTATGCCGTCCCGGCTCATACTCTGCCGTCGGCCAGGGGCCAGGGCGAACCGGCAACTGGTCGCCTTAGCCCCCCCAGTGGCGCCAGCTTTGAAGGACTGCTGATGGGGGAAGACGACAGCCGGGTGCTGCTGGCGTCAGATGCCGGCTACGGTTTTGTGGCCAAGATGTCCGATCTGTTTACGAAAAACAAAGCGGGCAAATCCCTGTTGAACCTGCCCGCGGGCAGCCGGGTATTGAATCCCGTGCTGATCGAAGATATCGCCGCCTCTTGGTTGGTGGCGGTAAGCAATGAGGGGCGGATGTTGGTGTTCCCAGTGGCAGAGTTGCCAGAACTGGCGCGCGGAAAGGGCAATAAAATCATCAATATTCCCGCCGCTCGGGTTCAGGCGCGAGAAGAATTCGTGGTTGCCGTCAGCGTTGTTGTAGAGCCGCAAATCTTGAAAGTTGTCTCTGGCAAGCGCTATTTGTCGCTCAAATTCAGAGACTTGGAACACTACATCGGCGAACGTGGGCGGCGGGGCAACAAATTGCCGCGCGGCTTCCAAAAGGTCGACCTGGTCGAGATTATGTCATAAAACCTTAGTGGTATTGACTTGTAGGAGTTTCTTAAACGGCCGTTTTAGCTATTTTCATCCAGAAACGCGCATCCTGCGCTTTTTCTGGGAGGCGAAATCAATGTCTTATCTCTAGGGACGGAGTGTACGTCGAGGCCTTGCCTGGAGCAAAGCCGACTAAGCCGCTGATTTCGGGCATCAGATCCCTGTGATGCCGTTAGTGCCCGTTTCTGGGTGGGCACTAACAGCCGATTAAACTACTTGAATCGTCTAATTTTAGGTGACAGAATAAATCGTAGGGTGCATGTATTTCCCGATAGTTTTTCGTGATTCACACAACACGTGAGCGGTTAGAGGTTATGACTGGCTACAGACGGTATGGCAGAACGTTAATGAAGTGTGCAGTGAAGCTTGAGCACGATCGCATTGGAGAAATTGTTGCCGAGACCCGCGATGTCTCTGCGGCGGGTATGTTTGTGATCTGCCGAGACCTGGTCGATAAGCTCGCTGTGGGCGACGCGATGAAAGCGCAGGTTTGTTCCGACGAGCGCTGTTATATCTCTTCGCAATTGACCGTGGTCAGGCTCACTGAAGACGGCGCCGGTTTTGCCTATGAGTAGTGTTTTACGCGCTGGCGATAATCCTCGTCAGCGGGTGCCAAGTTGTTGTCCTTCCTCTGTCGTCTCCAGCCCGTTAACGGCAATCATCGCTTTTATTTCCCGGACATATTCCGCGCCGCGTTCAGAGTAGTTCAACAGGCCATTGGCGAGCAGGCTGCCACTGGGATGAATTTTGGCGGCGCTGGCTTGCGCCCTGATTGTGCGCAGTTCTGCGTATGCCCTGTGCGTATTGATATTGTGCAGGTAGGCTTTTACCGAATCCGCCGGCGAGGAGAACAGCCTCACTTCATGCACGGCATCTGCACGGCGGTTGTGTGGAACTAGGCCACAGCCCCGCGTAAAACACCATTGTCCGAAATAGTTGTGGCCGTCGATGGCAAAACGCGACGTGCCCCACGCCGATTCATTGGCGGCCTGCGCCAGCGCCAGCGATCGCGGGACCGCGTCGACGCGAATCAGTAATTCGTCCAGTTGTCGGTTTTTGTCTTCCACGACACTCACACCGTAGCTAGTGCTGAGGGTCTCGATCATCTCGGTTTCGTCAGCGCCTAACGCGTCGCTCTGAATAAGTTTGGCGCGCGTTGCCAGTAAACGCCGACGTTGGGCGAGAATTTTGTTGTTTTCGTCATCGATTATCCCACTGAAGTAGGAAAAAAATGCCGCTTTTCTCGCCTGCGTGGGGGAAATTTCTGCGAATTCAGGGGGCGGCGGATAGGTAATGGGGGCGGCCAGAGGCGATGGCTTGGCGGAGAGTGAAGCAAGATGGCTCAGGTGTAGAGCAAGCCCGAGCAAAAACAATAAATAGCTATTTAGAAAAATTGCCCCTACGATTTTCATGCACAAAATTTTCGCTTCTCGCTAAAGCTGCAATTTTTTTTTCAGAGATTGCAGGTGCGCCAGATTGGTGCGCTTGTCCGACGGCTGTTCCGCTGTCTGCGGCAGCGCGGTTTTTCTTGGCGTGGCGAGCGTCGCGCCCTGCAGCACCTGTTGGCAAATCTTGTCGTAGGCTCGTTTAAACACCGGATAGGCGATTTCCTCACTGTTACTTTGCAGGAAATACCAGTCGCATTGTTTGCCGGCGTAGTAGACGGCGGGGTGACTCCAGGCGCAGTCCGCCTTGGGGGACGGCGCGCGGCAGGCTTCGATATAGGCGCTGTGGGCATCGACCAGTCCAGGGTTGCCCTGCTCTTCGCAGTGGCGAATCATGGTGCGCAGCGTGGGTAGGAATTCGCTGGTTTCAATCACCGACTTTGCCGCCTGTAAAATTGTCTCCGGGGAAAAGCGCAGCAGCGGCTCTAGCCACAGCCGTTTGGTCACCGAAAGCTCCTGTTCATCCGGCAGCGCTCTGTAGTACTGATTGTGATAGTTGCGGCGAAAGATGGCGAAGATTTGATTGATTGCGTTGATATGCGCTTCTTTTGCCGCCTGGCTAGTCTGCCCAGCTGGTGTCGTTAAGTTCTTCTTCAAGGCTGATTTCTCGTGTTGAACGCAAGTCACTTGCTTGTCCGTTACTTGACGATAATTGATGTCTCATCGCCCAGCTTCGTTTAACATGTTGCAAAAAACGGGTGCTCCAGGAACGGTGAACGTCATTGCGCTCCTTCCAATAAAGTACAAATTCGGGGATAAGTTCACGCGCAAATGCGGCGTCGATGTTGGCGAGCGTCAGGATATCGTAAACCTGTGCAGCGGGTTGCCAGTCGTCCGCGATGGTCTGCGGCTCCGCAGCATTGTCGAGCGCGTGCTGGTAGCGGTGCCATTGCAGGCGCACATGCTTGATAAAAAGACTGTTCCAGGTATTGCTGGTCACGCCCTTTTCCTGCCAATAGATAATAAATTCGGGGATGGCGTCTTCGATGAATGACATGGGAATTGCCGACTTGCCGTGCATGACGTCAATGGCGTCCGCCGACGGCCGCCATTGGCCAAAAATCTGAAATTCCCTGCTGGAAACATTTTTCCTCGCCTCCAAATCGGCCCAGCGCGCCTGCACGTGCTGTATAAACTTGCTGTCCCAGGACAGGTGCCTTTCGCCGCTGGCCTGCCAGTAGACGATGAATTCACGCACCTGGTCGAGCATGAACTGTTGTGGGACTCCGCTTTGTTGCAAGCTCTCCAGGCTGGGCGCCATCGGCGACCAGTCAGAGGGAATGGGCTGTGCCCGGTTTCTTCTGTGCTCCCGCGCTTCGAAAGTCCGCCAGCGCCGGAGGGTGTGACTGATAAATTTTTGCCCCCAGGAGCGATGCGCCTCGTTGCGCTCGCGCCAGTAAGTGACAAATTCCGGAATTTGTTGCCGCGCGAACTCTGCCGGAATACTCAGTTGTGCCAGTTGTTCCAGAGTAGTTTGGTCCGGTTGCCAGTTGGCGGCGATAAAATTCTTCCCGCCCGGTCCTGGCGCCGTGCGTAAAGTTGTTTGCGGACGGGCGTGTGGCTCCTGAACAGCGGAATATTGCTCGTTGAAGGCGAATTTGAGTTCTTCGTTTTCCAGCAGTGGCGCCGAAGCTAGCAGAATGATGCCTTTTTCCCGCAGGCTGGTGCACACCCTGTGCAAATCGCGTCGATCCCAGAATGGCAGGGCCTCTCGCAGGGCCGCAAGCGACAGCAGGTACCACTGGTAGCCGCTGCTGTTGACGCCCTCGGCATGGAGCACCAGATCAGATAGCGCCGACAACATAACGGACTCGTCCAGGCCTACGGTGGCGGCGAGTGATGGATAGACGAGAATGGGGCTTTCAGGGATAAGGGAACTCTTCATGGCTGGCGGGCACTGTAGCATGAATTCCGCGCGCAGGCGATGCGGGGCAGGCGCATTGCCGGGGTATTCGACAAGGGCGCACAATCCGCGTAAATTTGCCCGCGTATAGTCCTGAATCCGCGGCCTCGGCGCGGTGCTCAAGTTACGGCTTCAGGTAAGTGTTAACAGGTCCTGGGTCCACCCGCATGTTTGCTCCCGATACGACGTTTGAACAGGCAGTTATTTTTTCCCGTTTTGATGCTGTCCACCCGCTGGCGACGTGCGCGCATGCAATCCTGCTGGAGGAGCAGCGCTGGAAGAGTGCCGAACACTACGCGCACGCGATGGTGGCCGGCACTCGCGAGTTGGCGGAGAGAATACGCAATGCCCCGACGGCGCTGGCGGCGTATAAGCTCCACAAACCTTGGTACCGCAAGAAAAAACGCGGTTGGAAGAGCCGGCGCCGGTTCTATATGACGCGCGCGCTGTATACCCAGGTGCAGATGTATCCGCGAGTGCGCGAGTTTTTGTTGAACACCGGGGAGCGCTTGCTTGTGGAAAGCTCACTCTATGACCATTATTGGGGCATTGGCCGTGATCTGCGCGGTGATAACATGACGGGGAGGATATGGATGGATATCAGACAGAAATTGCGCGCTGATGCGCAAGCGGAGGGGTAGTCAGTTGGCAAAGGTGAAGACGGCCTACGTGTGTCGGGAGTGTGGGGCAGACTTCAGCAAGTGGCAGGGACAGTGCGGCGCCTGCGGCGCCTGGAACACGCTGCAGGAGGTGCGCTTGGCGGACGCGACGTTCAAGGGTTACGCCGGCGGTGAACAAAGTAAGATTACGCCCTTGGCGGCCATCGATCTGGCCGAATTACCGCGATTTTCTTCTTCGATGGCGGAGTTCGACCGCGTCCTCGGTGGCGGCTTCGTGCCCGGCTCGGTGGTATTGATCGGCGGCCACCCCGGGGCCGGTAAATCCACGCTGCTGCTGCAGACGCTCTGTCAGTTGGCCGAGAGCCGCGAGGCCCTGTATGTCACGGGGGAGGAATCGCTGCAACAGGTGGCGATGCGGGCGCAGCGGCTGAGTCTGCCCACCGCTAAGTTGCAAATGCTGTCGGCGACCGATATAGAACAGGTGGTTGCTGGCGCGAGCGGGTTCGGGCCCGCGGTAATGGTGGTGGATTCGATCCAGGTTATGCATCACCGCGACATTTCGTCGGCGCCGGGCAGTGTATCGCAGGTGCGGGAGTGCGCCGCGTACCTGACGCGCTACGCCAAGCGTTCTGGGCTGGTGCTGATTCTGGTGGGCCATGTCACTAAAGATGGCACCTTGGCCGGGCCAAAGGTCCTGGAGCACATGATCGATTGCTCGATTATGCTCGAGGGATCGCACGATTCCCGTTTTCGGACCTTGCGCGGCAACAAAAATCGTTTTGGCGCGGTCAACGAACTCGGCGTCTTCGCCATGACCGAACAAGGGCTGAAGGAAGTTTCCAACCCCTCGGCGATCTTCCTTCAGCGTTCGTCGGAGATCGCCAGCGGTTCCGTGGTGATGGTGGTGTGGGAGGGAACTCGTCCGCTGCTGGTGGAGATCCAGGCACTGGTCGATAGCTCGAGTCTGGGCAACCCGCGGCGGGTGGCGGTCGGGCTCGAACACAATCGTCTTGCCATGCTGTTGGCGGTGCTGCATCGACACGGCGGAGTCATGGTGGCGGATCAGGATGTCTTCGTCAACGTGGTTGGTGGAGTAAAAATCGTCGAGACCAGTGCCGATTTGGCGCTTTTGCTTGCGCTCGCGTCCAGCTTTCGGGACGCCGCCCTGCCGCGCGACCTGATCGCCTTTGGTGAAGTGGGTTTGGCTGGTGAAATCCGGCCGGTGCCGAGTGGGCAGGAACGTCTGCGCGAGGCGGCAAAACACGGATTTCGGCGTGCTATCGTGCCGTGCGGCAATGTGCCCAAGGGGGGCGTCGAGGGCCTGCACATTATCGGGGTAAAAAAATTGCGCGAGGCCCTAGAAGCTATCTAGACCGCCGAGCAGTCCTAAGGGTGCGGATCCGCCCTCAGATTCTCTGATCAGGGCGGCTAGCGCTATTTCGCTTTCATCGTCAATCGCTGCGCAGTCGAGGCCAATATAGTGATCGTTCATATGCACGATCTGGCCTACCAGTTCAAAACTGCCGTCGTCGCCATCGATCTGTAGCGTGATGTCCTGGCCCGTGCTGAGCCGATGCTCATCAATCACCGCGATCAGGGCGCCCTTGCTGGATATATTCAGCAGGTGGGTGGGATAGGCGCGCTCGGCGGTGTTTAAGGTGGCATGCGCCCGGTGGGGGATGCGCGCGTATTCGCGGCGCTCGTATCTGGTTGTCATTGTTCTATTCCCTCGCTTTTTCGCTTCAATCCCGGATCAGCAGTTCATCCAAAACCCGTTCACTTGCGCGCGGGTCCTCAAGATTCAACTCAATGAGGCGGCGTAGGTGGGTTATGCTCTCCATACCGATGCTTTCGCAGTGAAAACCGAGTAGCTTGTCGCTGCTGTGCGCGAGGCGCGCAGTCATGACGATAGTGAGATCGCCCGCCAACGCTACCTTTAAGGTGAGCGTTTGGTCAGTCTTGAGGCTGTACTGGCCGGGGGTCTCTACCAGCGCACCTTTTAAAGAGATGTCGAGTAGGTGCACCGCGTAGCGATTGTCATTCTGTTCGATAACGGCGTCGCCATCAAACTCAATGCGGGTATAGCGGCGTCTCTCTTCTGCTTCCGCCATGGTGGAAATCCTAAAGATTAAATTTTTGTCGTCGCATAGAACCTTGCCAGTTTTCAGTTTAGCCGTTCCGAGCGCGGCTCTCCACGCATCGAGAGAACTTTTTGTTCACTTTGCCCATATTACGCAATTATCGGTTGTCCTCACTATCGGGAACGAAATGCTCTATCGAAGATAAGTCGCCGTCGCCGTCGCGACCGGGGAGACGCCGGAAATTTGATGGCGATGCTTGCGAGAGTTTTTGATGTTGAATAGGATGCTCGTCTCAATCAGCATTAAGAAGCCCTGAGCAGAGGGATTTGTCATTTTTGATTACCGACACTCGCATTACCATTGAGACCCCTGAAGGGGCGGATTTACCTCTGGACCCCGCTGGGTTCGCCGTCCGCATTGGCGCTCTGCTTATCGATGCACTGATCAAGTTGCTACTTTTCGTCGCCGCGGCGTATGCCCTGATGTTTATGGGACGCTCGGGGTTTGGCTTATTCCTTATTTTTTATTTCTTGGTGGAATGGTTTTACCCTGTTGTTTTCGAAATCTGGCGCAACGGCCAGACTCCCGGCAAATCGAGCATGGGGATTGCCGTGGTCAATGACGATGGCACGCCCGTCACCTTTGCCGGCTCGCTGATTCGCAATCTGCTGCGAGTGGTGGATTTTCTGCCCGTCGCTTACGTCGCCGGCCTGATCGCCTGCGTCATTAATGGCAAATTTAAACGCATTGGCGATTTGGCCGCCGGTACCATGGTGATATACCAGCACGAGAAAACTCACTTGCCGCGGCTCGATGTCAAAGGGAAGCGTTCCATCCCGGCCGACTTCAGCACGGATGAGCAACGCGCCCTGTTGCATTTCGCCGAGCGCTCGACCCAGCTGTCGAGAGAGAGGCAGGTGGAGTTGGCAAATATCCTGGCGCCTGTTTTAGGTGGCAATGACCTAGTTGACACCATAAAAAAAATGGCCAATAGCATGCTGAGTGGGCGATGAAGCAGGGACAGTTTGAACACTTATATGGTGATACCTGGCGTCAATTCGAGGCGATGTTGGCAAAACTTGAAGATAAAAAGGCCTATCCGCAACTGGACCATGCCGAGCGCTTTGCGCCACTCTACCGCAAAGTGTGCCATTTCCATGCGCTGGCGAAAGAGCGCAATTACAGCAGTTTTTTAGTGGATCAGCTGGGGGAGCTTGTCGTTCGCGGGCACCAGCATCTCTATCGGCGCAAATATCATCTATCCAGCCGCTTCATTCGCTTTTTTGTCGTCCATTTTCCTCGCTTGCTGCGGGCGGAACAAAAATACTTCTGGCTGGCGACGGCCTTGCTATACCTGCCTGCTGTCGCGTTTGCCGCCGCCGTGGTCGTTTTGCCCGAACTGGTGTACACCGTAGTCTCCCCTGAGCAGACGCGGCATTTTGAAGAGATGTACAATCCCGCCAACCGCGTATTGGGCAGCGCGCGTGACGCGCAGACCAACTGGTACATGTTCGGTTACTATATCAATAACAATATTGGTGTGGCTTTTCGTACCTTCGCCTCGGGCCTGCTGTGGGGCGTCGGATCGATGTTTTTTCTTTTCTATAACGGCTTGTTATTCGGTGCGGTGGCCGGGCACCTGCTCAACGTGGGCTACGCTGAGACGTTTTTCACCTTTGTTATTGCCCATGGAAGCTTCGAGCTTACCGCCATTGCCATTTCCGGGGCGGCCGGGCTGAAACTGGGGATGAGTTTGCTGTATCCGGGTAATACGACGCGCCTGGAATCCCTCAAGAACGCCGCGCACATCGCCATTCAATTGGTTTACGGGGTTATCGCCATGTTGCTGATTGCCGCTTTTATCGAGGCTTTCTGGTCGTCGAACAACATTTTTGATGCTTGGCAAAAATACCTCGTCGGCGCCGTTTTGTGGGCAGTGGTGGCGTGCTATCTGCTGTTCAGTGGCCGCAGTGTTGGTCGGCCTGTCCCTACCTCGGTGTTGTGATGGAGCTCGATAAACTCACCGTCGAAATACGACCGCGTCGTCCCTGGGAGGCGGTGGATCTCGGGATATTAATGGGCAAGCGCTGGTGGGCGCAGCTGCTGCAGCTGTGGATTATCGTGACGCTGCCATTGTTTACAGCGCTCTGTTTTCTGCCCCCGCAATGGCTGTTTTGGCAGCCTTTGGTTCTCTGGTGGCTCAAACCTCTGTTTGAGCGCCCCTTGCTGTTTGTTTTGAGCCAAACCGTATTCGGTCATTTTCCCTCCAACCTCGATGCGGTGAAGTCTTTTCCGCGTCTGGCGCTAAGACAGTTATTGCCCTCACTGACGTGGCGCCGCCTAAGCCCGACCCGCTCTCTGGACTTGCCGGTCTTGCAGCTGGAAGGCCTCGGCGGCGGTAAACGCTCGCAACGCTTGTCCGTCCTGCATCGCGAGGGCACGTCACCCGCCTCCGCCCTGACCATTTTTGGCGTTCATATCGAGGGGTTTTTTGCGCTCGCAATTGTCAGTTTAGTTCTTATTTTTGTTCCGCGGGAAGTTCATATCCCCTGGGATAAACTGTATGTCGCAAAACAATCGCCGGTGATGGTGCTTAGCGTTAACTTTTTTATGTACCTGTCCGCCGCGATTGTGGCTCCCTTTTACGTCGCCACCGGTTTTGCCCTTTACTTGAATCGGCGCGTCCGCCTTGAAGCTTGGGACATAGAAATCGCCTTTAAGCGCATGCTCAATAAACGCGCCGGTCGTGTTGCGCATTCGCGCGGCGCCCGCAATGCAGTGGGCAAGATCATCGCCAGCCTATTGTTGGCGGCAATACTGCCGCTGTTGACTGGTTATGCGCCAGAGGCCGGCGAGATTGCGACCGGTAAACACACGGCGGCGCAGTCTGTGGATATGGAATCGGCCAAAATCCTTATCGAGCAAGTTAAAAAACACGAGCAATTCAACCAGCGTGATATGCGCCGGTATCCAGATTTGCCTTGGCGCGATCAACACAACAATGACACGGATACAGAAGGAGATCGCTGGCACGCGAGCCTGAGGGCTTTCTTTGCCGCCGTAATGAATGCCGGTGAATGGACTCTGTGGACGCTGGTACTGGGGTTTATTGCCTTTTTGGTGGCGAAATACAGTGGCTGGTTGCGCGAGTTTGCCGAGTTTGCGGGCGTCGAGCTCGATCGTCCGCAGCCGGCGATACTATTTGGCCTGGAGGTAACGCGGGAATCCCTACCTGGCAATATCAGCCAGGCGGCGGCTGGGCTTTGGCGCCGCGACGAAAAAAGGCGGGCGCTGGCCCTGCTCTATCGCGCCTGTTTGTGCCAGCTTATCGAGCGCGGTGTCGAACTTCGCGATGGTGACACCGAGGGGGTGTGTTTGGCCAAGGCAAAAAACCTCACGCCGGTTCTGCCCGCCGGCGGGGCCGACTATTTTGCGTCGTTGACGCTTCTATGGCAGCGTTTTGCCTACGGCCATGTCGAGCCCGGACGAGACGAGGCCCTGTTGCTCTGTCAGCGCTGGAATCAAGTCTGGCTGCAAGGTGAACATCATGTTGCCGAGCACTAGTCATCAACAGCAGCTCATTGTTATTGGGTTCGTTGGCGTTATTGTCGCGGCGCTGTTGTACGTTTACTTTTATCTGCTCGAGTGGAAGGAGGAGGAAATCAACCTCGGCTACAGTGTGGAGGCGCAGCGCAATAGCATGTTGGCGGCGCAGCTGTTTCTTGCTCGGCAGGATGTTGCCAATGAGCGCGTCATAAATTTTACCTTGTTGGACAACGTGTACCCCGACCCGCAATCTGCCGACAAAGTGGTTGCCGGCGAGCTGGGCGAGCTGGATACCCTGGTGTTGTTAAACGCGCGCGGCACCATCCACGGCAGGCGATTTGCCAACCTATGGCGCTGGCTGGAGGGTGGCGGCACGCTGATTACTACCATTGAAAATCCCTACATTGGCAGTTTGCGGCGGGAAGATGAGCTGTTTCAGGAATTGGGAGTCGCACTTGAGCAAGATGACCGTGCGCCGGACTTTTCGCTCACCAGTATCGTTGATGAGATGGAAAAATTATCAGGAAAAAAAGATGGCGCGGACGCCGGGCGGGGAGAGGCGGAAGATGGCCAGCAAGAGAAACCCCCGTCAACTTTTATGTTCAGCGATGCTTTTGCCTGTCGCGAAAAAAATTTTGTCGAAGTCGTGTTGCCGGCCGACGTCTCGGCCCTGAAAGTTGACTTCGGGCACGGTGATTTTTTCAGCTACGACCACTATTTTCCGGAGTGGCTGGTCACTGAGGAGCGCGACGGTGGCGCACGTACCCTGGCTGCGGCTTTTCCTATAGGCGCCGGCAGGGTCGTCATCCTGCGCTCGGCGGTAATGTGGCACAACCCCTTTATTCAGTGCCATGATCACGCGTATTTTTTATGGTCGCTGATTAACCGCCGAGGAAAGGTCTGGTTTTTGGAAAATCGCGATGCACCCTCCCTATTTTCCCTATTGCTGCGCCATTTGCCCTATGTGTTCGTTGCCTTGTGTTTGAGTCTTGTGCTCACGGTGTGGTCGGCCTTGACCCGCTTTGGACCGGTATTTGGTTTGGCGGAGATCTCGCGCCGGAGCTTTGCTGAACACATCAGGGCGAGCGCGACCTTCCTGTGGCAGAACAGCCGGTATCAGCTATTGGTTGGTGATTTGAGAATCGCCATAGAGCAGCGCTTAGCGGATAAGGCCAGAGGTTATGAGAAAAAGTCGGAAGACGAGAAACTGCAATATATTGTTAAATTCACATCGGTCGAAGCCGAGGTGGCGCGGATCGCGCTGTTTAAGGCGGACATCGCCACCATAAATGAATTTGTACAGATTGTCAGAACCCTGAAAGAAATAAAGGACAACCTATGAGCGAACAAAGCGGCCTCGAGTCCGGCTTGCAACAGGCATCCGCGTTGATTTCGGCGATCCAGGGCGAAATCAACAAAGTGCTGATCGGGCAGGAAACTGTTGTCGAGCAGGTGTTGGTGGCGCTGATTGGCCGCGGCCATGTGCTTATAGAGGGGGTGCCGGGCCTGGGCAAGACACTTCTCGTGCGCGCTCTGTCAAAGTGTTTTGGCGGCCAGTTTGCCCGCGTGCAGTTTACGCCCGACCTGATGCCAAGCGATGTTACCGGGCACGCGATGTTTAACATGGCAAAGCAAAATTTTGAGATTCGCAAGGGGCCGGTATTTACTAACCTGTTATTGGCTGACGAGATCAACCGCGCGCCGGCGAAGACCCAGGCCGCGCTGCTGGAAGTCATGCAGGAATCGCAGATCACCATCGAAGGCGAGGCTTACAAAACCGATGATCCCTTCATGGTGTTGGCTACGCAGAACCCGGTGGAACAGGAAGGCACCTACCCCTTGCCTGAGGCGGAGCTGGATAGGTTCATGCTGAAAATTCACATTGATTATCCCCAGGTAGGCGATGAACTCGCAATTTTGCGCGCAATCGGCGAGGGGAGGTCGCCCAGTGGTTTTGATTTATCTTCCGTGCGCACGCTACTGCAAGCTTCCCACTTGCTGAGCCTGCAAAAAATTGCGCAGAAAATTACCGTCGACGAAGAGGTTCTGAATTACATGGTGGCGTTGGTGCGGGCAACGCGTGAATGGAACGGGCTGGCGCGTGGCGCTGGGCCGCGTGCTTCCATAGCCCTGCTCACCGCGGCCAGAGCGCTTTCGCTAGTGCGCAACAATGGCTATGTTACGCCTGACGATGTGCGCGAGGTATTTTTGCCCGCCCTGCGTCACAGAATTCTGCTGGCGGCAGAGTTGGAAATAGAAGGCGTCTCCAGCGACGATGTTTTGCGGGATATTCTGCAAGATATCGAAGCGCCGAGAAAATAGCCAATGAAGCGTTTATGGACGCACAAAATTGCCCCCTCGAGCGTCACCGCGGCGCTGCTCGCCGGCTATGTCGCCGTATTCGTCGCCCTGGCGACGGCGTTCGGCCTGTTGGGCGACCAAGCCGCGGTCGCTCGCATCGGCCAAATCAGCCTTGCCGCGCTATTGGTGGGTTGCGGACTTTTTATTCTCGACGCATTACTCATTCGCGGTCGGCCAGAAGTTGAAGTCGATCGCCGCTGTGCTCGCAGTATCGCTGTCGATCGTTGGACTGAGGTGCAGCTGACGGTGCATCATCACTTCACCTCGCCGGCGGTGGTCACTCTGTTCGATGACCTGTCGGCAGGGGGCGAATTCGAAAATTTGCCCGTGCAAGTTTCTCTGCAGCCGGGGAAAAAATCCTCGGTTTTCTATCGTTTGAAGGTCAGCGTGCGCGGCCCCTTTGCCATCGGACGGTGTCATGTGCGCGTGCCCAGTCCCCTGCGCTTGTGGAAGCGTCAATATCATTCGGGCAACGCAATGCATATTAAGGTTTACCCCGATTTTTCCGCGATTTCCGCTTTCACAATTCTTGCGACTGACCATCACGAGAGCCAGATTGGTATCAAACGCAAACCGCGTCGCGGTGAAGGTCTGGAATTTATGCAGCTGCGCGATTACCGCAGTGGCGACTCACTGCGGCAGGTAGATTGGAAAGCGACCTCGCGCCGCAATCAGCTGATCTCCAGGGAATATCAGGACGAGCGTGACCAACAGATCGTGTTGCTTATCGATAGCGGCCGGCGCATGCGCTCGAAAGACGATACCTTGAGCCATTTCGACCACTCCCTGAACGCCATGTTGTTGGTGAGCTACATTGCCTTGCGGCAGGGCGACAGCGTGAGCGTTATGAGCTTCGGTCAATCGCACCGCTGGGTGGCGCCGCAAAAGGGCGTGGGCGCGATGAAGATCATTCTCAACGGCATGTATGATCTGCAGGCCGGCAATTATGCGCCGGACTATGTCGCCGCCGCGGAAAAATTATCCCTCTTGCAACGCAAGCGCTCGATGGTTATTTTGGTTACCAACTCGCGAGATGAGGAAATCGACGAGTTACTCATGGCCGCCAATCTCATCCGCCGACGGCATGTTTTGCTGCTGGCCAACATACGCGAAGAGATTGTCGAGCAGTTGGCTGACAATGCCATCAACGACCTCGACGACGCGCTTGTATATGCCGGCTTGCATCAGTATTTGAAACGCCGGGCTGAAGTGCAGCAAAGAATTACCGCAACTGGGGTATTTGCCATCGATTGCATCGCCCGACAGCTTGCCGTGCGGGTCGCCAACAGCTATTTGGAAATAAAGCGTGCTGGGGTTCTTTAGTGCTAACAGGCCCTAGTTCGGACTTCTGTCGGCCGAATGAAATTTTGCTCTCAGTGCCCGTTCTACCAAAGGTGGAACGAACTGTGAGACATCGCCGCCGAGGGAGGCGATTTCTCTCACTAGTGTTGACGAGATATACGACAGATGTTCCGCCGGCGTCAGGAATAGACTCTCCATCGAGGGGGCCAGGATGCGATTCATATTGGCCAGTTGAAATTCGTATTCGAAATCCGAAACGGCCCGCAAACCTCGTACCACACCGTGAGCCCCCTTCTTTTCCACCAGGTCTTTGAGCAAACAGTCGAAGCCGCAGACATCGATGTTGTCGAAATCCTTAAGCAGTTGCCTGGCGAGCCCGACCCGCTCTTGCAAGGTAAACAGCGGGGATTTCTTTTTGCTTGCCGCCACCGCGACAACGACATTGTCGAACAAATTGGCTGCGCGGTGAACTAAATCGATGTGGCCGTTGGTGATAGGATCAAAGGTTCCCGGGTAAACAACTTTTTTCTTCGACATCATATGCGTGGCCCGCCATGGTTCAGCAAGGTTGATTTTAGCCTGGATTATCTCGATTTGTCTTGTAAAGCGCCGCGCCGATTTGCCCGCAAGACGCTGTTTTTACCAACGACCAGGTACCTGGAACGGCCAGCGGGGTCTGTACGGGAGACTCAAGGTAAATCAGCCCGCCCGCGGGCAGATAGAGGTGGCTGGTGATATGCTCGACCGCCGGTTGCCAGAGGTTTTGCCTAAAGGGCGGGTCAACAAACACCAAATCAAAGGGATCCTGGCTGTGCCACTGCATAAAATCCGCGCAAGCCACTCGCGCCTCAGCGTCGAGAATTGCTATGTTCCTGTCCAATTGTCTCGCCGTTGTCTTATCCTGTTCGACAAATAGGGTGGTGTTTGCGCCCCGACTCAAGGCTTCGAAACCCAGCGCTCCGGTGCCGGCAAAGGCGTCCAGGCAGCGGGCACCGGAGATGTAGGGCGCTAGCCAGTTGAACAGGGTCTCGCGCATTCTGTCGCCCGTCGGGCGCAGCCCCTGTCGCTCGCCCACGCTCAGCTTGCGGCCACGCCAGTGGCCGCCGATGATGCGAATTTTCGACTCTCGCCGCCCAATTGGATTTTTCTTTCTAGAAGGCAAAATTATTGATCCCGATTTTGCTAGAATTATCCCTTCGATTTTAACGCAGGTTTGGCAATAGACGTCACTATGTTTTTTCGGCGGAAAAAGAATCAGCAAGATAGCCTCAATGAGCAACCCGGGAGTCCGGCGCCGGTGGAGCCTGCCTTGGGGGCGCTGGCCCGCATTCGCCGCGGTCTGGCGCGCACCAGTCAGCAGTTGGGCTCGGGGCTGGGGGCATTGTTGCTCGGTAGGAAAGCCATCGACGAGACGTTGCTCGAGGAGATCGAGACTCGGTTACTGATGGCGGATGTCGGCATGGAGGCGAGCGAAGAAATTATCGGTGAATTGACCGCCGGTCTGGCGCGCAAGCAACTGGCGGATTCCGAGGCCTTATTCGTGCAGCTCAAGTCACTGATGCAGAGTATGCTGCAGCGCGTGCAGGCGCCGTTGGCGGTTGATGAGTCCAAAAAGCCCTTTGTGATTCTCGTGGTCGGCGTCAACGGGGTGGGCAAAACCACCACCATTGGCAAGTTGGCGAAACGGTTTCAGAACCAGGGAAAATCCGTGCTGCTGGCCGCCGGTGATACTTTTCGCGCCGCCGCCGTTGAGCAGCTGCAGGTATGGGGCGAGCGCAACAAGGTGCCGGTGGTGGCTCAGCAGTCCGGCGCCGATAGCGCCTCGGTGATTTTCGATGCGATTCAGTCCGCGCAGGCCAAAGCGATCGATATCGTTATCGCTGATACCGCCGGGCGCTTGCACAATAAGAGCAATCTCATGGAGGAACTGGCCAAGGTGAGGCGGGTGATGGGCAAACTTGACGCCACCGCGCCGCATGAGGTGCTCTTGGTGCTGGATGCCGGCACCGGCCAGAACGCCCTGAGCCAAGCGGAGGTGTTTAAGGACAGTGCCGGTGTGAGCGGCTTGGCCCTCACCAAGCTCGACGGCACGGCCAAGGGCGGGATTATCTTCGCGCTCAGCAAGAAATACGCAATCCCGGTGCGTTTCATCGGGGTGGGTGAAAGCATTGACGACCTGCAACCTTTTGACGCAGAAAAATTTACTCAAGCCTTGTTTGACTGAATATGGCAATATCATCTTGAAAGGCCACTAGTACTCCTTCAACATAATATTGACGGGTTCAGCGCTTGCCTGGTGCTTCTCAGCAAGGCGCAGTGCGAAGGGAAGGGTGGTTCCCTTTGCAAGCGCTGCAACGCC
>JAAUXX010019594.1_pt1 | contig 19310 bp, 14 predicted proteins | sample 7278111 | NCBI WGS metagenome assembly JAAUXX01 (sample SAMN14350116, study PRJNA611818) | marine sediment metagenome | isolation source: surface marine sediment (1.8m) | place: French Polynesia: Moorea | collected 2018-08
CGCAGGATGTGTGCACCTGGTCCTTGCCTTCCAACGGCTTCGCCGCGACGGCGCGGTTCCAGGGGAGGCGGCGCGGTTCGCCCGGCAGCAAGTGATGCTGCCAATGACGATTGCAAACGGCACGACGATCCTCGGGTTCCTTGCCCTGTTGTTGAGTCCGTCACCGCCGCTTCGCGTTGTCGGCTACACGGTCGCGGCCGGAATCACCGTCTCGTGGGTCGCCTGCGTTGTTCTGCTGCCCGGCCTGCTGACGCGCTTCGACCCAAGGGTTTCGCGGGCGCAAAGTCTTTCGGTTCTGCTCAAAGGGCTCGCAGCGTCCGCCGTCAGGCGTCGACGCAGCGTCCTTGTCGCGACGCTTGGACTGGCCGTCGTCTCGTCGGTGCTTGTATCGAGGAACAGCGTCAGCGACAGCGTCCTCGACTATTTCCCATCGAGCCACCCGTTCTCGGCTGCAACGCATAAAACCGAGAAACAGCTCGCCGGCGTCAACGAGGTAATCTACTCGATCAACGCCGGTTCGGCGGAGGCACTGCTCGATGCAACGACGATTCGCGCTATCGACGGATTCGTGGACTGGCTGCGTGAACAGCCCGAAGTGCGCCGCGTGTCCTCGCTGCTCGACACTGACCTCATCCGAAGCGCGATCGAGAGCGATCGGCTGCAAGAGCGACTCGACGTCTTCGCCCGTCGAGGCGTGTCGGGGATCGAACTGCGAGAGCTGACGCGGGATCGTTCAGGGATTCTTGTCTCGGTATACGTCGATCGTCTCGACTCCCGCGGCATCGTCGACCTCGATGATCGCATCCGCGACGCGGCGATAAGGCTTCTCCCGCAGTTCGATATTTCAAGCGGCGGTGCGAGCCTGATCTTCGCGCGGCTGGGTGAAAACAACATTCGAAGTATGTTGCTCGCGTTGTCGCTCGGCCTGCTCCTGGCTGCCGTCCTGTTCGGCCTGATCCTGCGCTCGCTGACCGTGGCCGTTGTCGGGCTCGCCTGTAATGTCTTGCCCGTCCTGGCGGTCTACGGATTATGGGCCGTATTTGACGGCACGATTAGCCTGGGTGCAGCGACGGTTATGGGCATGATTCTGGGAATAGTGATTGACGATACGGTCTACCTGCTAACGGCCTGGTGGAGGGAGCGTCGTTACGCCGATGCCGCTGTTCGGGCAGTCGCCGACGTCGGTCCTGCACTTGTCACAACGACGATTGTGCTGGCAGCTGGCCTTGCGGCTGGTCTCTTGTCGGACTTTATGCCCGTCTGGAGCATGAGCGCACTGTCGGTCGGCATCATCGTGGCGGCCCTGATCATTGACCTCGTGGCGCTGCCGGCCATGCTGCAGCTGGTGAAAGACCGTGCGTAGTTTGCTGCGAGCCGCCCCCGACTGGGTAACGCCGTGGACCGGCGACCTCAAACGTCATGGCCCTCGCATGCGCGACCGTGAGCTCGAGGCGGCAGCGCGCCTCGTGACGATCCTCCTGTGCGGCGAACAATCGGCCATACAGGTGTTCGCTGCCGAGGCGAAGCGGCACGGAGAACGCCGCCATGCGGTCCGGGATCTGCTGACAATTGAACAGGACGAGTACCGGCACGAAAAGGCACTGCTCGATCTCGATGCGTTCCTGCCGATGATGCCCGCTCAGCATCGCATCAAGCGCACCGCGCAACGCTTCTTTGCGAGCCTTGGGCGTGTCGACGAAATCGGTCTTCGTTTCGCACAGATCGGCCAGCTTGATACGGCCGTATGCAAAATCATGTATCACGTCGAGCGAGGCTCGATGCATCGTGACGCGGCGCTGCGCCGCGTTGCGTCGAACATCAAGACAGACGAAGCGCGGCACGTTGCCGTATCGCGCGAATACGCCAGGGGCCTTGGCATCGATCTTCGGGCCACGCGAGACAGGGTCGAGTACGTGAACGACCAGCTTGTCGACGTACTGTCACTTGCCGCTGATTCGTTCGAGGTCCTCGGCGTCGACAGCGATCGACTGTTCGCGCACATTCGGGGGACTGGCGGCGTATGAACGTTCGTTTCTCCAGTGCTGTGCTGTCTGTTCGGGGCACGGGTAGCGCGTTGCCGGGCCCGCTCGTCGACAACGACGCATTGCTCGCTTCGCTCGCGCGCCAGACCGATGAGCGGCATGCAAGAACGGCTCGCAAGATCGCGAAACGCCTCGGCATTCGTTCGCGGCACGTGTCGCGGGATCTCGACAAGGCCGTATCGGGCACGATCGGCCGTTACGATGCGCCGACGCTGTGCGCAACGGCACTCAGCGAAGCCAATGCGTCGACGATGAGTTTCCTGATAGGCCATACGGCGACGCCGCATACCCAGCTCCCGTCGAATACGGCGTGGGTCGCTGAGGCGCTGCGGTACGGCGGGCCGTACACCGAGCTTCGCCAGGCCTGCACCGGTTTCGCGGCTGCGCTTCAGTCGGCGGCCGCCATGATCGTGGAGAACGGCGACGAGATCGTCGGCATTGTCGGCAGCGAAACCGGCTCACCGTTCTTCGATATCTCAGAGGACTTCCTCGATCTCGATCAGCTCATCAACTATGTGCAGATGGGTGACGGCGCCGGCGCAATTGTGCTCGGCAGGTACGAAGGAGCCGGCAGCCGAATTGTCGATGCCTACTACGGGCAGATCGGTATCGACCGGTCGCCGGGCATCGGCATTGCAGGTGGCGGCTCCGCGTCGCCGGCGTGCCCCAGGGGCCTGCCTTTCTTCTTCCACGACTCGCGAGCCGTCCGCAAACATGGCGAAGATCTCGTGCTCGCGGGTTTCGAGGCAATTCAGTCGCGCGGCTATTCACTCGATGACTTCGACTGGGTGCTTCCTCACCAGGCGAACGGGAATATCGACGAACTGTTCAGGGATCGGTTCCCGACGTATCAAGGCCAGGTGTTTGTCACGGCCGATCGGCTCGGCAACCTGGGCTCGGCCGCCATCTGGGTCGGCCTCGACGAATTGCGTCGCTCAGGTCGGCTCGAGTCGGGGCAAAAGGTGCTCGTGCTCGGGGCCGAGGCGAGCAAGTATATGTTTGGGGGTTTTGTCTACGAGCACTAGCATTCGGCTCTTACGTGCGCTGACGACCGCTTCTTAGTCATCGAGCAGGGCAATTCGACTGATCGGGTCGAGGTTGAGTTCGGGGCTCAGTTCTTGCCAGGACAGGACGGTGACATGTGGAAGTCGCCGCTCGATCACGCTCCAGATTGACGGCTTGATGGTCTCGGACGTCATGATCAACGGCCGGCTACTGTCGCTAACCGATTCCAGGATCGCTTCGAGCACATCGGCTTCGATGTCGTCAATTCCCTTATCGTAGACGGTACGCTCGAGGTCGAGGTCGAGCAGGTAGATTGCCATGTGCAAGTTGGCACTGTAGTCGCCCATACCTTTGGGCCTGGCGTACTGACTGGTGATTTCCCGCTTTAAAGAAGACCGAATCAGGCGCGTCCAATCGCCGATCGACATCGGACTGTCAGCGCTTTTGTTTATCGCCATTTCGGCATTGGAGCCGAATACGATGAAAGACCGGTCATCGGCTTGCTGCGCTCTGGGTGGTTTGGTGAACGTGTCGAATATTCTGTCGACGCTGACGAGTCGTACGCCCTCCCGGACCAGGGACCGCAGCACCTCGTAGACAACGTCGAGTCCAGGGTGGGCTGCGACTTGCCGATACACGTAAGGCCACTGGCGCTGGACAGGCAGCACAAGCTGATTGAATGCGCCCCTCGTGAACAGTGCGACGCGGTCATTAAGCATCGCCGCCTCGACGTCGCGAACCAGTTGGCCAACGGAGTCGGCAGAGCTCTCTGATTTCGGAAGCCGGACATCATTGATGCGCACCTGGTACTCGCCGGACGCCAGACGGCTGTCAGAGTCGATTTCAGGTGCTTTGCACGGAATGCCCGTCTCCTCGAAGAATTTCTTCTGGATTGCCACGAGCTCTTCCTGATCCAGTCTTTGCTCTTGTTCTTTGGTCCACTCGTCTCGCCATCTTCGATTCAGGCAGAGCTTCACGGAAGGCATGTAGTCTGCCTCTAACGACTCTGTCGATATGTTGGATAGCGCGCGGTCACGTTGAACCCGGAGTTCCTCCGGCGAGGACGCAGACTCGCCTTTGATCAGAAGTTCACGGTTTCGATAGATCTCAAGACAAATCCGATCGAAAATTCGTCGAGGATCAAAGGCGGCAGTGAGGTCCTGCCTTGCATCGGTGCCGTTGACCCACAGGCCCAGGGACTCGGCGTCGCCGGTCGTAACGTTGATACCGACCCTGACATCGGGGGCAAACCCAAGGTCCGTCAGGAGACCCGACACATAGTTCTGGACCCCGATACTTATCGACTTCTCCAGGACGTCCTGCGGCGTCGCGTCGCTCGCCGGTAGGGTCAGGTCTATATGCGCGGTCATATCTCGATTTCCCGTCCGAGTTCGTCCATATGCTCGGGAAAGGCTTCGCGTTCGCTTAGCACCCAAAGATGCGGAAACTCGAGCTCCACGAGCTTCTTCACCCAGAGTCGATGTTCCGGTCTTGCCACGATCACGGGGTTCGGCGCACCCGGTTGAATGTTGGATACCGCATCCCTCACCGACGTCAGGATGTCCTGCGCAATCGCGGGTTCAATTGCCAGAACCTTGCCCGAACCGTTTGCAAGTCCCTCACTGATCGCCTTGGTGAAGCTTGGACCCAATGGCCAGAATTGCCGGGCATTCTGGTTCACATACTTGTTCCGTCGCCGGATATCAGGATGTGTACGAATAGCTTCTGCAAGTTCAGTTAATCCTGCATGCTGTTTTTCTCTCTCGACTTCGAAAACCTCGACGAGCTGGTTAAGGTCGTTGATGGGAATTTCCTCTGCGGCGAATGCGCGAAGTACGTTCGTGAGGTCGGAGAGTTGACCGTTTGCCTCGAGCGCGCGCCGTTTGTTGGCCAGTCCACCGAAGTCGAGTAGCTCGACGGTGTCGTCGACCCTCAGCAGTTCATCTGCGTTAGCCCGCATGACGGCAGCGGTGTGCAGTACGATGAAGCCGAAAGCATCCCAGCTGAAGCCGAACTGGTCGAGATCGCTCTTGCGTTCCTGGTAGACGTGTTCTTCGACAAACGCGCAGTCACGTCCATTCGCAGGATTGAGCGCGTGAACCGACTCGATGCCGAGAGCATCGAGGTCTTCTGTAAGCGCGTTAATGAGCCGCTGGTCCTTTCGAACCTTGTTCGTCACCAGTTCGATTCCGTGAAGGTCGATGAAGTAGCGGTCATCCTCGATATTCGCATCCAGTTCTACAACGGGGCGAGGAAACAGGACACCGAGTTCCCAGTAGAGTCCCCAGTGAAGGTCATCAAGCATTTTGCCCGTGCCACCTTCACCGGACCTGTGGTTTATCATCCAGGTACGCAGGTCGCTGTTGACCCTGATCCGCACCGGTGGTTTGAGGTCAAGAAAGGTGGCGCCTGCCTCGCCCCAGTCACCTCGCGCTTCGGTTCTGGTCTGAAGCCTGGCATGGTCTGCAAGCAAGGCCCGGAGTGGCAATTCGCTGTTGGGGCGACCGCGATACTGGTCGAATTCGGAAACATGTTCGATGGCCTGCGCGACGACCGCAATATCGTCGGACGGCGTCAGCAACTGGGCCAATCGAAAGCGAAGCTCCGTCCTGCGCTCGGTCGTCTGCTCTACGCCCAGCGCCTTGCGAATGTCCTCCGCCCTTTCAAAGGACTCGGCTGCCTTACGGTACAGCGCATCTGCATGGCGTTGCCTGACCAGTTCCGCATTGTCTCCCGGCAGCATTTCTTCGCTCAGTCTGCCGAGGATCTCAATCTCCTCGTCCAGAGAGAAGCCGTACCGGTCCAGGTGCCTGAACTTGACGATGATGTCGGGGTTTCGGTCCGTGGCGGCTTCTATCAGTCTCCGTTTGGCTGACTTGTCGTCGGTACCTTGTAAGTTGATGTCCAGCAATGCAGACAGAACGTTTTCATCGGCCGGCCAGAACCGGTCACGAACGAGTGATAAGAGCAGAATGGCCTTATCGCGCTGATCTGTCTTATCGTAAATGTAGCGAAGCGCCCAGAAATACACGGCGTTTGCGTGCGTAACGGTGAACTCGCGCTCCCAAACCATGTATTTTCGGAGGTTTCGATCGGCAACCGCAGCCCAGTTGAACTGTTCGCCCTGCCAAAGCCAGTCATGAGGTATCAACAGCTTGAGTTTTTGCTCGGCAATCGTACGGTAGTGGTCTGCGGACTCGCGGTATTCGCGATAGATAGTCTCGTCCGCCCGTATCTTTGATCGTAGCTGGGCGATTTCGTCCTTGAGGTCTGAGATTCCCTGGCGGTATTCGTCGCTGTCCGCATAATTCCTGGGAGTTTCGGGCGCCAGTGTCGCCCGTTCCTTGTGGGGGCGAGCGTGGTCACGCCCGACGTACACACCGTACTGGTGCGATAATGCGTCGCCCGTCGGTCTTGCCTCGCCAGCGATTCCGGACATGGTTGACGTCCAGACCGGACGCCTTGCTTCCCTTTCCTCCAGTTCTTTTTCCTTGTCCGCCAGCTCGTCCCGGTTGCGCTTATTGGATTCACGCTCCTGCTCGGCCCGCCAGGCGGCGTCGGCATACCGGTACACCAGGTGCAGGTGCGCATCGGACCAGTTTTGCTCGAGTTCGATGGCCTTCTCGAGTCGAGCTCTGGACTCATTCGCGTCCGACGTTGTCTGGCTTATCCAGAAATGCGGCAGAGCGAACGCAGGATTGCGGCGGGAGGCGGTCCGGAGCTTGCGAATGGCCGCCGCACGCAGCGTCGCCTTGTCGGCATCGAAGGACTCGGATGCGCCGTGAAGCGCACGGCCGAGGTCGTAGAGTACGAACGCATGGACGGAATTCCGAAGTCGCTTCTCCTCGGCCGTTGACGTTTCGTCGGAACTTCGCCTTTGGCGCTTGAGCTCGGTTACGAACCCTTGGTAGTACTCTTTGTAACGCTCAAGCTTCGCAGGCGTCATCCCTTCGTAAAAGTAGGATAAGTAGTCCGGTCCAGAGACCATGCTGGAGACAGCGGCGACGTAGGCTCGATAGGCTTCCTCGATCCGACCCTGCTCTGCGTAGATTCGAGCCAGCCCGAATTGCAGTTCCGATATGAAAGCGTCTTTCTGAATCTCGCGATATCGAATACCTTGCGCGAAGTGCTCTTCTGCAAGCTGCAGATTCCCAACCAGCCAGCAAACATGTCCGGAGTTTGCCCAGCCGCCGAGGTTTCCTGGGTTTATCGTCGTGACTTTCTTGTACTCGTCCAATACGAGTGCAGCACCGAATACCTCGAACGTGTCCCTCGAACGCCAGAGCATCTCCGTCTGGAACGCGAGGCCAAACTGTGCGAGTTCGAATCTCGGATCGAGGTCCACCGCCTCTCGGAGGATCGATAGCTTCGTTCGGATCTCCGGGGCTATCTGTGCGTTTGCATAAGTGTAGATGTGATCTTCGGACGCACGCTTGGGATCTCTGCTACGCGCTGCTTCGAGCCACTCTGTCGCCCGTTTTCGATCGCCAACGTTGCTGCAACACATTGCCCGCACGGTAAGGCAGCGAAACAAGGAGTCTTCGCGGTCGCGGACGTCGTTGCTGAGTCCGCGAAGGAGTTCGTAGGCAAAGTCAACGTAACGCAGGGGTTCGAACCTCGGTATCTGCGAACGATCGCCGACGAGATTGACAAGACCCAGCCGTATATTCTGCATCAGCGCGTACCCGATCATGGCCCGGGCAAGCAAGACGTCGATTTCCGCGACGCTCGGCCGATAGCTAGCCTCGATGCGCCGTAGTGTCCTCCGGAACGCCGAAATTCGTTCGCGCAGCGTGAAGAAGAATCGCCCTAGCGCGCCTTCAGGAAAGGGGCGAAGCGATACTTCCAACATACGTGCGGCGATACCGTACAGCTCGGCGGCGCGATCATATGCGTGAAGGGTATTCGACTGCGCGTAGTCGTCGGCTTCGTGAAGCAAAGCAATTACTCGCAGTTTGCGCGTGGGCAGCAGATCGATCTTGCGTTGCACGTCCTCCTGCAGTCGCCGATACACCTCCGAGACTACGCTGTGATACACGCGTTCCAGGAGGTCGTCGTAGGTTTCCCTAGTGCTCTCGAAATCCGCGCCAAGCGGCACCGGTGGTGGCGTTGGTGCGAGGACTTCCGGGCTTCCTTCGGGTCCAATGCGGATCTTCGCGGCGACTTCAACGCAATTGTTGCACTCATCAGAGGTGCGAACGATGTAGGCGCCGTGGATGTGAATGTGTGCGTCCGCCGGCGCCTCGGTCGAGTTATTGCCCGCCGATGTCGGGCCGGCGTCAAGAAAGCCGAAGCGCTGAACGCGCTCGTTCAGGAGTCGCTGCAGGTCCTGAGGTAGCCAGTGCATGGTCTCACCGACTCCGGACACTTTGCCACCAGTATTGTTTGAGCCGACGGCTGCAAACTTGCCGACGCTGCAGGTGTAACGGAAAGGTCGCTTGCTCGCCTTGAGCCAATACGTTGACCAGGTGATGAGCAGCAGCGCGAGAATGATCGAGAGCGTTGCGGCAACCAAGCCTCCGGCAACCCACGGTCGTTCCTTCCACAACTCTTCGATGGAGAGAATGCCGAGGCTATTGATTTCGGCCGCAATCTGAATGGTGCTGCCGAGGAGCAGCAGCGCCCAGCCAAAGCCGCCGATCCGGCGGCGTTTGCGAAGCTGTTCTTCGACGCCGGATATCTTTTCCAGCGTCTCCGACGACGGCAGGATGTCAGAGATTTTCTGCATGGCCGCCCTAGCGTATCCCTATTTGCGCCTCAGTTTGCCCGCCCCGGGTGAATGCTCGAAATCCAGCCCTGCACGTGCGGAGATCTTCTTATTGCTTGTACTGACGGAACTCGTATTTGATGCCTATGTTCGCCGAGAGTCGCTCGCCCAACGCCTGTTGGTCCAGAAACTCCGGTTTGTTCGAGTAGATCAGCGTGATCGGAACGGAAAGGCCTCGAAATTGCTTCGTCCACGTGGCCGATGCAACGCTACGGCTGTTGCGCATGGGGTCGTCGCTCAGGTCTTCGTACTTGTACGCAAGATCGAAACGCGTATCCCGCATAGCGCCATCGCCGTTGAACCTCAGGCCGAAGGCAAGTGCGACGACAATCTTGTCCGACCCGGCCTGCGAGTAGCTAACCATCGGATCCGGGATAGTGACGTTGTAGTCATCGATCTTGCCCCAGTCGACCGACAGAGACAGGCGCGGTGCGAGCTTCGAAATCTCGCTCTGCTTACCCACATAGTCTCGGAAGCGCTCCAGGCACTGCGTGTTGTTCCAGTTTGCGCCACATTCGCTGGCGTACTTCCGGGAGAAGCTCCACAGGTTGGCACCGAGCGGAAACTCGAACGTCACGGTAGCCATTTGCTCGTCCGGTCCGATGAGGTCGTCGCGCTCGCGGGCGGTGTAGCTAAATGTCAGCTGCGGTTGATTGTCGACGAGCTGCCGGAAATCGAGAACACGGTAGGACGCGAGACTTGCGTTCAGCGCCGCATCGTAGTTCGCCGTGGCGCGCGCCGCCTCTTCCGTTTTCGCAATCAGTGTCAGCCTGGCCTGGGCAATTTCTTCGGCGGTCAGGCTCGAGCCGTCGAGCCAATCGCCAACTATCGCTCTTGTTCCGGGCATCCCCGGGTTTCGACCCAGTTCTTCCCGAACGGACCGTTGGATATCGGGAATCTTTGTGCCCAGGTCGCCGGGAGAGACGCCTGACGTTGCCGCCGTGAACAATGCATCGAAGCGATCCCGATGCTGGCGGAACGTACGCCCGAATACCTTGTTGGTCAGGTTGTACGATACCGAGATTCGAAGATCGTCACCGAGGTCTGACTGGTTATTGAAGGCGGTCCGCAGAGCATCCCGATTGGCCTCCGGCGTCGCATTGAGCAGGGGCTCGAAGAGATCGCGCTTTCTCGCAAAGATCGCCTGTAGCTTGATCGCATTCTCGCCATCCGAGCCGAAGAACGGCAGGTTCAGATCGAATGCGAGGTCCTGGTCGCTCGAGCTTGACGTGGAGTTGTCGCCCCCGACATTGCCGCCGAAGCCTGTGAACATCATGAGCGGCAGAAAGTTTGTTACGGATGAGGCCGTGTCGCCGCCCAGCAGGCCGGAACCCGTGACGAGTTCGAGGACGTCGTTGACCGTATCACGCTCGGCAGTGGCCTGTCGCTCGGCGCGCGCGGCATTGAGCTGTGCGTTCGGATCGGGAAGGTACTTCTGCCAGCAGGTTTCTATGGAGTCAGTCAGGTTGCATTGGTTTTGACCGCTGGCATTGCCCGCAGCACTCAGGGCGGCGATCCCTATCCAGGTCAAAGCAAGGTACTTGCGCGTAAGCATGCAACGACTCCTAGGCGTTCTGATTGACGAAACTGAGCGTTGCGCGCAGAGGATCATCGCCCGCCTTACCTTGCACGTCATAGGCATACTCGGTGTCGCCATTCGACTCCGGGATGATTTCACCATTCGGCCCAACAAGCTGTGCGCGGATAGTGACGATCTGGTTGCCGGAACTCTGAAAGATAACGGCCGGGCGAACTGTATACGAGAGATTGTTCTCTATGATTTGCTCGGCTGGTCCCGGAACGAGATCGTCGTGCAGAAGTTGTTTCGTCGTCTGGTCCGATACGAGGATTCGTGCCCGGGCGGAGACGTCATCGACCTGACCGGTCACCCAGAGCTTTATTTTGGACCCGTTCGGAACGGACCACCAGATTGCCAGGTTTGAACTCACAACGACGCCTCCGATTGGTTTGAGGGTGAGCGTGGCTAGCCAGACAAGCCCCGGGGCGTCTCAGGCCGCTCGTACACCGCGACGTCCCTCGTGTTTTTTTATCTAGGCAATAATAAGCCAAATATCGCAACGTGCCAGAGCCAAGTATTGTCGAGGCTACGGCGACAATCGGTCATTCGCGCGGGCCTCAAACGTGTGAATCAACCAGTCTTCCGCCGTTTCATCCTGCGTCGCGCACATGATGACCTCGCCATCCGTGCGGACGTTGACGAGGCCATAGTGGTTCTTTTCCATGATCCGCGAACGCCAGAGCGATCGTTTCTTGTACTCGGCACTGAGCGGTCCCTTGGGCACGGTCATCGAGTAGGTTGCCTTGAAAGACCCCGCTGCCCTGTTCGCCTCGATAGCCTCGAAGTAGTCGCGTGATTCGTCGCGAATTTGTCGCCTGAGATCACTCTGGTCGTCCTCAGGGGCAGCATCGATCTCGTCCTGCTGTTCCTTCGTAAAGAAGGCTTTCTTGTTGAGCGCATCGGCATAGCGTGCCGACACGACAACGCTGGAATCATCCGCCATGCCAGGCAGACCCTTCACGTCGAGGCGGTCGAGCGCACCCAGCGACACGCTGCGCTCGACCTCGGTCATGTAAATCAACGGGGTCTTGAGCATGTCGTTCTCGAGATCGACTTCCACACGTCCGGTCAGGGCGCTTGCGCCGACCACCTCGGGCCGCGGGTGCGCGTGGCCCTCCGCATCGCCCGACGAGATGATCGTCGCGGCGGGCTGCATGGCCTGGAGAAATCGATAGGAGATCTTGTGACTGCCGTGGTGACACGCCTTCGCCACGTCACAGCGCCAGGCGCCCATCAGGTCGCCGTACGCCGAGGCGATCCAGTCCATGCTCGGTTTGTTCAGATCGCCGGTCAGGAGGATCCGGGCGTGACCGTAATCGATCCGGTAGCAAACCGAATGTCCGTTCGTGTTGTAGGACTTCGGACCAAGATCGGGCACTGCCGTCGATCCGTCCTTGTCGACCGTAACAGGGCCGAGCACCTTGATGTCGTAGCCCTCGGTGTCATCCCACAGCGACGGCAGCTCGCGTCGAGAGAGCTGTTCTACCGAGACGCCGACGCGCTCGACGCTCGTCGCGTCGCTATTGCCGAGTACATCGCGTATGAACCATTTCCACGGTCCGGAAAGCTCGTCGTCCGCGTGGTTGACGATGGCAGCCTCTGCGTCCGTACGATCCTCCAGAAGGCGGATAAAAAACGGGTCGCCGTGCTCGTCATCGATCCGGGGGCCCAGTCCGTCCCGGTGTGGAGGGTCAGCGTCGTTCCGGTTTTCCCAGCGCGATACGCCAGGATGGTGGAACGCGGCGATGTGCGTCTCACGGCAATCGAGCTCTCGGTCTGCAACCGGCCCGAGACGGACGAGGTCGTGCAGCCCCCCGTAGTGATCATTGTCCGAGTGAGATGCCGTCATGCTGTCCAGGGTCATCGCGAAGTGCCCGTAGTCGTTGTAGAACTTCCAGTCCACGAAATCGGCAGCATTCTTTCCGGTCAGTTGCTTCGCTCGCTCCAGTCCACCGTCAACGAGCAGATGACGGGCGTCGGGTGTTCTCACGAGAACGCCATCGCCCTGACCTACGTCGATGAAATAGACCTCGAGCAGGGGGTCGCTCGACAGGTGTGCTGCCGGCACTTCGCCGAAATAGTTGCGGGCACGGGCTCGACAGGTGTCGCCGTTCCGGCTCATGATTTGTACGCAGTCTCCCCAGAGCAGCTCGATGCGCACCGTGCGCATGCCACCGCCTGATTCGCGCCGCTGGTAAGAGAGGTTCGTCTTGAAGCCGTTCTTCGTGTTTCGGCGATTCACGTAGGCAACTTCGACGAGATGCGTCGTCCGGACGAATCCCGACTCGCCGTCAGCGACAACGGCGGTCCACTCGCCATCCTCGATCCCGTTCGGAAGATCAACAACGGCTCCCCAGGCGAGGGTCTGCAGATTGTTTGCCGACGGGTCGGCGCCGTCCTTCAACTCGGTTGTGAAGGTCTCGCGAAACTCGGCGCGTTCATCGCGCTCCTCGTGGCCCCTGTCCCTGAAGCTGAATCGGTCGAGTTCTTCTTCGTAGGCTCGAATCCATCCCACAGGCATGGTCATCTCCACTCGTCGGCCAGATGCGCCAGGCGTGATGCGATCGTGCTGACAGCCAGGTCGACAAGCGAGCTTGGACGGCGGTGGCTGATGTGGCGTCTGGCCTAAACTTTTGTAATTTTTCGCCCAAATACTACACTTTCCCTGCACAGTCTCAAGTCGGGTCGGCCTTCAGCACCGACGAACACGGCATACGCTACGCGGAATAGCGTGCGCGTGACGCACAAGAACAACGACAACCTTAGGGAGAAAACCCAAGATGACCACTGACATTGACCTTTTGCCGAGGCACGTGGCCAGAGAACTGGAATTCAGCGGGGCCCAGATCAAGCGAGGCAGCCCCGGCAAGCGAGTCAGGCGAGTCCAGGAATGGCTGTGTCACCACAAAATCAGGACCGGAGTTGACGGCAAGTTCGGGCCCGCGACGACGCGATGCGTCAAGGCGTTTCAGCGCAAGCGGTCTCTGAATGAGACCGGTCGCGTCGACAGGGCAACCTGGGACGCGCTTACAAAGCCGATGCGAGATGCGGTCGCGCGTCCGTCGGGCTTATCGGCAAACAGGACTGCAAGGGCCGTGGCGACCGTCGCGAAGCAGCACCTCAAGCAGCACCCGATCGAAATCGGCGGGCCGAACGAAGGGCCCTGGGTCCGGCTGTACTGCGACGGCAACGACGGTCGCGACTGGGCATGGTGTGCAGGCTTCGTCTCTTTCATCATGCATCAAGCGCACATCTTCGCCGGCGCGAATGCGCCGATTCGTGGGTCGGTGTCCTGCGATACGCTTGCTGCGCAGGCGAGAGAAGCAGGTCTCTTCGTTCCTTGTACGGATGTCACGAGAGGGCGCTTCGAGTGGAGCGATTTCGGCGGGTGCGGAATTTTCCTCAAACGGCGCACGCCGACGGACTGGGTACATGCGGGTTTCGCAATGGGCATGTCGGGTGAGGGCACCGACACCGTCGTCGACACAATCGAGGGCAATACGAACGACGAGGGTAGTCGCGAGGGCTATGAAGCGTGCGAGCGAACACGTAGTCTTCAGCGCAAGAACTACGACTTTGTCCGCTTTGCATGACGAGCACGCCCGTACCGCCATCTCCATCCGCTGAACGCGAATTCGACGTTGTTGTCTGGGGTGCAACCGGCTTTACCGGGGCGCTCGTTGCTGAATACCTGCTGTCGCAGTACGGCGTCGGTGGCGATGTGTCGTGGGCTATAGCAGGTCGAAACGAGCGAAAACTCGACGAGTTGCGAGAGAGCCTCGGCGATAGCGCGACGTCGCTGCCCGGCATCCTGGCAGACAGCTTCGATGACGACGCGCTCGCGTCAATGGCCAGCAGGACCCGCGTCGTCATCACGACGGTCGGCCCTTACGCGAAATACGGATCGCCGCTGGTTTCGGCCTGTGTCGCCCATGGCACGCACTACTGTGATCTCGCCGGGGAAGCACAGTGGATACGCGAGATGATCGACGAGCATCATTCGGCTGCTGTCGACAGCGGTTCCCGCATCGTCAACTGCTGCGGCTTCGATTCCGTGCCAATGGATATTGGTGTCTGGTTCCTGCAGCAGGAAGCCATGCGTCGTCACGGCAGTTACTGTCGATCGATTGTCATGCTCGTCAAGGCGGCAAAAGGCGGGCCGAGCGGCGGCACGATCGCGAGCATGCTCAATATCATCAAGGAGGCGCGCGCCGATCGCGAAGTGGCGAAGGTCCTCGTTAATCCCTACGCACTCAATCCACCGGACGAGCGCAGCGGTCCCGATGAGCGGGATCAGCAAAACGTGCGTTTCGACGAAGTCGCAGGGGTCTGGACCGCGCCGTTCGTCATGGCAGGTATCAACACCAAGGTCGTGCGTCGCAGCCATGCGCTCTCTGAGTTTCCATACGGACGGGATTTTCGATATCGCGAGGCCGTCATGACGGGCCGAGGCGCGTCGGGCTGGACGAAGGCGGTAACGATGACGGCCGGACTCGGTGGCTTTGTTACCGCAGCTAGCTTTGGCGCAACGCGACGACTGCTCGAACGATTCGTATTGCCGGAGCCCGGCGAGGGACCGAACCGCGAGCAGCGCGAAAGCGGCTTCTATGACCTTCGACAGTTCGGCGAACTGCCGGATGGCACGGTGATGAAAAGCCGCATCAAGGGCGATCGCGATCCCGGCTACGGCTCGACGAGCAAGATGCTGGCCGAGGCGGGCGTATGCCTCGCAAAAGACCCATTGGAGAGCCCCGGCGGTGTGCTTACACCGGCAGCGGCCATGGGTGGCGCGCTGCTCGCCCGCCTTCAAGCAAACGCGGGACTCTCCTTCGACATTCTCGACTAGCGCTCTCGCCCGGCGATTTACGGCAAGCCTATCTTGGCAGCACCGCGACCGGCCCGATGGCGTGGTATTTGCAGACGTCCTGATTCTCTTTCCCGGTGCCCTCTCGGTAGGCACGCTCGAGCGCGTCGACGACGTCCCTGGCGTTCTTCAACGCCGCGTCCACGTCCGGGCCGGCAACGACGAAAAACACGCCCTCACGGACCGAGCCCAGGAAATGGGCCCGGACAATGACACCTTCATTCGCTTTCTCCTGGAGCATCGTGACCCACTCCGGGAACCCGGCGTTGAAGTCGTCGAACGACAAGGTCACGCCTGAAGCGGCTTCGCCACAAACGACCAGCACGCTGCCCTGGTCGAAGGCCAGGTCTTCCTCACTCAAGGCCGGGCTTGAGATCGTGAGTACCAGCAGAACGCTGACGCAAAGCCTGGACGTGAATCGCAATGCCGCTACCATTTTTTTCATGCTCGGATCCTCTTTCGTCGGTTTTCGTGTCGGAACCCGCCGTCGGATCGAGCATCACGTCATTCCGTTAGCGCTCTTTCTAGAAACTCTTCGAGTCGCTTTCGTTCCCCGGGGTCTAGCGGGTCGAGGATGTCGTCGATCACGTCGGCGAGGGCGTGTTGGATTCGGTCAACGCTTTTGTGGCCACGGTCCGTCAGCGTGAGCAGGCAAACGCGCGCATCGTCCGGCGACTGATGGCGTGCAATCAGTCCCTTGTCTTCAAGCGACTTGATTGCCCGAGTCATTTGCGACTTGTCGCGCGCCATGCGTCGGACGATTTCCTGGATAGGCGCGGGCTCAATATCGGCAAGTGTCATCAGGATCATTCCGCCGCCAGGGCCGACCCGTTCGTGGTCGAATTCCCTTGCCCGGGCGCGCAGGCTGCCGTTAATGCGCCGCATGAACCGGTCCACGAGACGCGCGATGTTGGTGTCTTGCATTCCCCAAATTTAGTTGACCCTGTCCACCTTCTCATTCATAGTTGATAAAGTCAACTAAATGATGAAACGACCCGGAGGTTCGCGAATGCAAGGAGTACACATCGCTGCGCTCAGAAGCGCTGCAATTCTCTGGATTATCTGGGGCCTCGTGCACGTGCTCGCCGGAGTAATCGTTCTGAGTGGCGACGCAACGGCCGGCATGCAGGCGATCGCCGATGCGGTCGACCCGGATACCCTGGCAATGGACTATCCGCCTGCGGTTGGCGGTGTACTCAATCAACATGGCTGGAATCTCGGCTGGTTCGGCGTTGCAACGATCATCGGCGCGGTGTGGATCTGGCGACAAAGCATGACCGCTATCTGGGTAACCGGGCTGATTGGTGGCATGGCCGACTTGGGTTACCTGCTGTTTGTCGATATTCCCGGCTACGTGAACTTCATACCGGGGACACTAATGACACTCGTGTCAGGCAGCGCGATTCTTCTGAGCTTTTGGGTCTGGTTGTCGAACGAACGCAAAGGCTCGAATTGATCGTTCGCGCATAGCCGGGCCAACAACGCGCTCCGAATCGGTATTCGCGGTATGGGCGGAAGGCCCAAGTACAGTCTCAAAAGAAGAAGGCCCCGCGAATGCGGGGCCTTCGTTGCGCCTGCCCTCCCGGCAGGCTATACCCAAGCGCTCCGTGCGGCTTACAGCCAATGCCCGGCGTCCGGAGTCTCGATTCGGACAGCCGCGTGCCCTGGCATTGGCGCATTTCGGCTGGCGGACGTGCGCATCAAGGGGTGAATGCGTCGCTCCCGTGCCGCTCAACCGTATGCCGCAGTGAATTCTATAGAGCCGTGCCGGTTGCTAAGCCGATTGCAACAATCGTTCACATTCAACGACGACTCAGTGGGTGAGCCTTTTGATATCGGCGAGGAGTTCCGACATTGGCGCCGGTTTGCGGAAGCAGCGTGTGAAGGCATCCTCTTCGTCGCGGCTAAGACGTGATGCCGTGAGCGCTACGATGGGTCCACCATAGCCCCGGTCTCGGAGCTGTCCCGCCGCATCGATGCCACTCATACCCGGTATGTTGACGTCCAGCAGCACGAGATCTGGCGAGAAGCTCAGCGCTTTCTCGATCGCCTCCTCGCCGTCGCCGGCCGTCATCAGCCCATAGCCCGCCCTGAGGAGGTAGTGCTCGACGAGAGCGATCATGTCCTCATCGTCGTCGCAGAGCAGAACGCTCGTCGCCCGCTCGGCGGCAGTCTCTTCCGAGGGCGCCGCTCCGAATGCTGTCGAATCGCTCTGTGACCGGCCGACCGGGCTCGAGACCGGAACGTGGACGCTAACCGTGCAGCCTTTACCTGCCGCTGAGTCAAGCGAGACGTCGCCACCCATGAGAGTTGCGAGCTGCATCGATATCGTCAGCCCCAGGCCCACGCCTGCTGCGCGGTCGTCGCTGCCTGTTCCGCGTTCGAACGCTGTGAATACGCGCTCCTGGTCCTTAAGGTCGATGCCCGGGCCCGTGTCGTGGACGACCGCTACGAGGTGCTCGTTGCTGAAGCTCACTGCAAGTTCGACGCCACCCTGCTCTGTAAACTTGACGGCGTTGCCGAGCAGGTTGATCAGGATCTGTCGCAGGCGCGTGTGGTCAGCATGCATGAACTCGGGTACGTCAGGATCGACCCGCGTTGCGAATGCGAGGCCCTTTTCCGCGGCAAGGGGCGCCATCATCCCGGTAAGGTCATCGAGCAGTGCGTACAGGTCAAAGTCCGAATCGTTGAGCGCTGCCTGGCCGGCATCGAGTCGTGCCTCGTCGAGGACAGCATCGACGAGCGACGCCAGGTGACGGCCGGATCGGGAGATCGCCTCAACGCTCTTTACCAGTTCCTCGGATGAGACGCCGGCGCCCAGCGCAAGATCGGAATAATTGACGATTGACGCGATCGGCGTGCGGAATTCGTGCGACATCATCGCAATGAAACGGCCGCGGCTGCGACTCACTCGCTCCGCTTCCTTGCGGCGGTGATCGAGCTCGGCACGCGCCTCAACGAGTTCTGCAATCAGGTCGCGCTGCCGCGCAATCAGTTTTCGTTGCCCGATGTGCAGTAGCTTCAGCTCGTTCGCCGTCTGCTGTTTCTGCCGGATCGAATCGTGCTCCTCGCGCGCGTCGAGCAGAATCGCGTAGTGTCCGCGCTGTGCTGGCAGGATCCTTACGTGAGCGACGAGGCCCGGTTTCAGCGACACGAAGTCGAGTCGAAGGCTCGTCTCGTCGAGACAGCCGTGCAGGAACGGGTCGCGTTCGAGCACGTCGTCGCCAATCTCGAGATCTTCGTGCTCGCACCATTGTGCATCGCCCCATTGATCAACGAGGTGGCCATCGCCATTGATGAGAATGCAAAACGGTTTTGTCGAATCCCGGAACTCGTTCTCGAGAAACTCGACGACTTCGACCGGCCAGCTCACCCGGCTGCTCCAAGCTCGGCATCGATGATGAGTTCGGCAAGACGGTGCAGCGCAAGCTCAACGTCGGTGCCGGTCTTCGCGCTGGTCCTGTATACATGGCCGAAGCGCTGGCCGAGCGACGTCATGCGGTCGTCGCTGACCTCCCAGCTGTCGACGAGGTCGTATTTGTTGACGAGCATGACGGCGGGTTTCTCGCCGTATTGCTCCTCGATCTCTCCGCGCAGCGATTCGGCCGCTTCGATCGTCTGAGCGCGCGTGCCGTCAGCTACGAATACGTAAGCTGACGCGCCTCTCAGGTAAGAAAACTCGACGTGCGAAAAGCGATCGCTGCCGGCCACGTCCCAGATGACGAGCTTGAGGCGGACGTTGCGGTCCGGAAGTTCGAGTTCCTTCGTGTCGATCTTGACGCCGACTGTCGTCAGGTACTTGTCCGAGAAGTGATTCTTGACGAAACGCTCGACGACGCTGGTTTTGCCCACCGCGAAATCACCAACGATGCAGACCTTGCTCGTAAACGGCGTCATCGATTGACGATGATGTCTATCGTTGCGCGGCGCAGGCCCGGATCGACGATGATTTCGCCTTCGTCGGGCAGGACACTCAGTCTTTGAATGGCCGCGTCGTCGATTCCTGCCTCGGCAAACGCGGCCAGGAGACGCGCAACGCGCGCTTCGGCAACG